>Ga0181518_10000214_pt1 | contig 67525 bp, 56 predicted proteins | sample PEATcosm2014_Bin_28_FD_119751 | JGI IMG/M metagenome (GOLD analysis project Ga0181518, IMG submission 119751) | Peatland microbial communities from MTU Mesocosm Facility, Houghton, MI, USA - PEATcosm2014_Bin01_60_metaG | ecosystem: Environmental > Terrestrial > Soil > Wetlands > Peat | place...
CCAGGACTGGCCGGCATCGCTGGAGATGACCGCACTGTCGTCGCGCGCCGCGACCATGTCGTTGCCGTGCGCGGTGACGGAGCGATAGTCGCCGAAGCCCATCACCGGGCCGCCCTGCCACGTCGCGCCCTGATCGTGGCTGGTGAGCAGCCCGTAGTTGGTGGCCGCAACCCACACGTCGCCGGAGACGTCGAGCGCGTTGACGAGGCTTTCGAACTGCACGACCGGCGCCTTCACCGCTTTTTCAATGTTGACCTTGGTGCCACGATGGATTTCTGTCGAGGTCTTGAGCATCGTGTTGGCGATGTTGTTGCGCGGCTGCCAGGTCGATGCGGCTGCTGAAGGGTCAGCGGCAGCGGGTTCGTCGGCCGGTTGGATTTCTGCATTCCCCGGTCCCGAAGTGCGAGGGACCGGGGGCATCCCCGCATTGCTTGCGGAGACGGGAGGATCGCCGCTGCCGAGAACAAAAATGCCGTGGCTGGTTCCGGCCACGATGGCTCCATCTTTGGTTTCGGCCAGAGCAAACACGTCACGCCCTTCGAGTCCGGCGCCCAACTGCTCCCAGTGCGCGCCGGCATCGACGGAACGGAACACGCCGCCGAATTGCTTGTCGTTGACCACGCCGGCGTAGAGATGAGTGGGATCGTTGCGGTCGACGAGCAGGGCCGCGATCTTGCGCTCGGAGATGCCCCGGTTGGAAGGCGCAAAGGTGACGCCCGCGTCGCTGCTGGTGAGGACGCCGCCGCGATCGGTGGCGAGCAGCACGCGATTGGAGTTGCCGGGATCGACATAGACGTCGTTGACGATTACGTTGGAGTCCGTCATGAGCGTGAAGGTCTTGCCGCCGTTGACGGTTTTGTAGAGGCCCTCGGTGGTTCCGGCGTAGACCACCTGGCGGCTTTCGGGATCCTGCATGAGAACGCGCGTGCGCCGCGCCTCGGTGGGAATGCCTTGAATCTTGTGGAAGAGGGCGCCGGCGTTTTCGCTTTTGTAAATGCCGCTGCAGGCGCTCAGATACACGGCGTGCGGGTGTTCGGGATCGACGATGATGGAAAAAACGTCGGAGTCCTCGATGATTCCCTGCTTGATATTGCTCCAGGTCTCGCCGCCATCGGTGGTCTTCCAGGGCAGGTGCCAGGTTCCCGCGTAGACGGTGCCGGGATCTGCGGGATCGACGGCCAGAGATTCAATTTCGTGGATCTCGTGACTGCCCGGCGGGCTGATCTGGGTCCAGGTTGCGCCGGAATCGCTGGAGCGATAAACGCCCTGGTAGGTTCCTGCAAAAAGAATGTGCGGATCGGAGGGCGCCTGGACGAGGGCTTGCACCGGCTGGCCTTTGAAGAGCGCGGTTTCATGCCAGGTGCGGCCGGCATCATGGCTGATCCACAGGCCGCCGTCGTTGGTGTTTTTCCACGCGCCCACATAGAGCGTAGAGGGATGGGCGGAATCGACCACAATGCTGTCGAGGACGAAGCCGTCGCCGCGGTCGAGCTTGGCCAGGCGATGCCAGGTTGCGCCTTCATCGAAGGATTCGTAGAGCCAACTGTTGGTGGTGCCGAGATAAAGATGATTGGGCTCGCCGGGCACGGAGGCAAAGGCGCGCGCATCGCCTCCGTCGGGACCGACGACGGTGAATGTGGCTTGCGCATGCAGAGCCGGAAGGCAGAACAGGCACAGAAAAAGAGAAACGAGCTGGATCGGAATACCAAGCTGGCGCAACTTCAAAGGAAAAGACCGCAAGCGGATCATTTAGACAGAGAACTCCCGAGGTTCTCTATCCAGAATAGACAAAAACAGGGGGCAATAGCGAAACGGGGCGGCTATGGCGGGCATAAATGCGCACAATTCGCCACCTCGGACAAGCAGTGCAACCGCAGGTTCCCGTTCGACTTGGATCGTGCGAAACGCAAAGGCAAAAGCAACCGCAGGTCCTTCGACTCGTCCCGGCACGCCGGGACTCGCTCAGGATGACAGCGATTTTTTATTGCGATTCTTAGAGGACAGGACGCTAGCCGACGTTCAGGGTCTTCATGAGGCTGCGCGGCTCGTGCTGGATCTTTTCCTGGAGAAGATTAATCGCGTAGATGAGCTGCTCGGGCCGCGGCGGACAGCCGGGAACATAAACGTCAACGGGCACGACCTGATTGACGCCCTGCAACAGGGCATAGTTGTTAAAGACGCCGCCCGAAGTGGCGCAAGCGCCCATGGAAATGACCCATTTGGGCTCGGGCATCTGGTCGTAGAGACGGCGGAGGACGGGAGCCATTTTTTGCGCGACGCGCCCGGCCACGATCATCAGATCAGACTGGCGCGGGGAGGGCCGGAAGACCTCGGCGCCGAAGCGCGCGATATCGAAGCGCGCCGCGCCCATGGACATCATTTCAATAGCGCAGCAGGCCAGCCCGAAGGTCATAGGCCACACTGAGCTCTTGCGCACCCAATTGACTGCGAAATCGAGCGTAGTGAGAAAAACGCCTTCCGGCTGCTCGTAGCCGTAGCTAGCTTCTCTCACCTTGAGACGGTTTTTTGCGCTGCTATCGAGCGCTCCGAACAGATAGCGATCACGCTCTACGGAGGACGCCATAGTTCAAGTATAGCGTGGGACGTGATTCGGGGTTCGGGGGGTGGCCGGAGTGAAGGGAGTGAAAGGAGTGAAAGGAGTGAAAAGAGTGAATTTTCCCGGCTGGGGCCTGGAATCCATCAAAAGGCAATCAAGCTTTGGGCAAAACTTGCGTTATTCTTGCGCCTTTATGAAAATGATACGAAAGCACAGTCCAGCTTTCTATATGATCTCTCCGATGGCCGCTTGCGGTCCTCCGGCTGTCTGAAAAGTGTGCCGTGCTCTTGGCTCGCCCGAGCCGGGAGCCGACAACCGACAACGCATGCAGCGCTCTCGCGCCTGAACGATTTTGGGAGTGAAAACTTGATGTGCCGCAAATGGCTCAAAATGTTGATTTTCCTTGCACTGGTTGGGATTCCCGCGTGGACCTTTGCGCAGACAGCAGTAGCAACTCCAGCGGCGCAGGCGCCAGCGACACAAGCGCAGATCGCGGCACTGCAGCAGGCCGTCCAAAACGCGCAGATGTCCGGCGACAACGCGTGGATGCTGACCTCGGCAGCGCTGGTTCTGCTGATGACGGGGCCGGGCTTGGCGCTCTTTTATGGCGGCCTGGTGCGCAGGAAGAACATTCTCGGCACGATGATGCAGAGTTTCGCCATGATGGGTCTGGTGAGCATTCTGTGGGCGCTGGTGGGCTACTCGCTGGCCTTCGGCCACGGCAGCATGTTCATTGGCGGGTTTGAGCACGTGTTCCTGCGCGGGGTCACGCTGACTCCGAATACCGATTATGCGGCCACGATTCCCGAGCAGACGTACATGATCTACCAGCTGATGTTCGCTATCATCACGCCGGCGCTGATCACGGGAGCGTTTGCAGAGCGCATGAAGTTCAGTTCGATGGCGGTGTTTCTCTCGCTGTGGTCGCTGCTCGTCTACTGCCCGATGGCACACATGGTGTGGGGCGTGGGCGGACTGCTGAACGCGACGGGCGGGCACATTCCCAGCCTGGATTTCGCCGGCGGCACGGTAGTGCATATCACCAGCGGCGTTTCGGCGCTGATTTGCGCGCTTTACCTGGGCAAACGCATTGGCTACCCGCACACGGCCATGCCGCCGCATTCCATGGTGCTGAGCTTTATTGGCGCGTGCCTGCTGTGGGTGGGCTGGTTCGGCTTTAACGCCGGCAGTGCGCTGGCAGCGAGTCCGCTGGCCACAAGCGCCTTTGTGAACACACACTTCGCCACGGCTGCGGCGGCTTTGGGATGGACGATTTTTGAGTGGTTCCACAATGGCAAGCCGACGGCCCTGGGCGCTATTTCCGGCGCGGTTGCCGGGCTGGTAGCCATTACGCCGGCCTCGGGCTTTGTGCAGCCCATGTCGGCGCTGCTTACCGGCCTTGCGGCAGGGTTTGTCTGCTCCTTGATGGTGTTCGGGGTGAAGTCGTTCTTCGGCTACGACGACTCGCTGGACGCGTTCGGCGTGCACGGAGCGGGTGGCACCCTGGGCGCGTTGCTGACGGGCGTGTTCGCCGCGAGCGTCATCAATCCGATCTACGGAAAGGACGCAGCGGGAAACAACATTCCCACGGGCGCCATCGACGGGCATTGGGGCCAGATCCTCAACCAGCTCGCGGGCGTGGGCGTGGCGTGGGGAATTTCCATCGTCGGCACATTGATTCTGCTCTTCGTTGTGGATAAGATCATGGGACTGCGCGTGACTCCCGAGCAGGAGCAGGCGGGTCTGGATCTCTCGCAGCACGGGGAAGAGGGCTACGATTTCAACAGCTAGCTGCTAGCTACTAGCTTCTATCTCCTAGCCTCTTCGTGTTGGATTGGGCGCTTTTCGTTCCGGCAAAAGAAAGCTGGAAGCCAGGGGCTAGAAGCAATTTTTGGGAAACACGGGCGGCAAACGACCCGCCCGGCCTGTTACGCTATCGAACGAGGAATTTCTGCATATGTTGAAGATTGAAGCTGTATTACAACCTTCAAAGCTGGATGCGGTGAAGGATGCACTGCTGGAAGCCGGCATTGAAGGTATGACGATTCTTGAGGCGCGCGGCCACGGCCGCCAGAAGGGCCATACGGAGTTTTACCGCGGCCGTGAGTATACCGTGGATCTTCTGCCCAAGGTGAAGATCGAGATGGTGATTCACGACAATCTGAAAGAAAAGGCGATCCAGGCCATTGTGGGGGCCGCGCGGACCGGCCGCATTGGCGACGGCAAGATCTTTATCAGCCGCGTCGACGAAGCGATTCGCATCCGCAACGACGAGCGCGGCGAAAATGCGCTGTAAGCCTGCGAAAGATTCCGCCTGAAGCGAACCAGGGGCGCAGCTCACGCTGCGCCTTGCCTGTCTCGCGCTGTGCAGCGGCGCAGCCGGGCACGCGGCTTTCGCGACGGCTTTGAACCGAGCCAATGCTCCCAGCCGCCGGCTCTTGTTCTGAGAGCGCGCCGTGTTTTAGTGTGTTGATTTACGGCGTTTTAACCATTCGCAAAGGAAATACGCACATGATGCCCCGGTTCGTTTACCTTCTTGCCGCGACGCTCGGCGCTGCTTCAGTCCTGGCGGCGCAGGACACGCGTACTGTCATCGAGCCATTTTTCCCGCAGCTTTGCACCACCCTGGATGCGCAGTTGCAGACCCACGGACACACCCTGGCGCCGGAGGACGAGCAGAAGCTCGATACCGCGCGCATTCAAAAAGCTATCGATAGATGCGGCAAGGGCCGCGCCGTGTTACTGCACGTGAACGAGACCAACGACGCCTTTCTGAGCGGGCCGCTCGAACTGAAGCCCGAAGTGACGCTGATCGTGGGCCTGGGCGTGACACTTTATGCCTCGCGCGATCCTGCGGTTTTCGCGGTTTCGCCGGGCAGCTGCGGCATTGTGAGCCATGGAGGGGGTCGCGGTTGCAAGCCGCTGATTTCGGTGAACAGCGCGCGCGACGTAGCGATCATGGGTGACGGCACGATCGACGGCCGCGGCGGCGAAAAGATACTCGGCTCGCAGTACTCCTGGTGGGACCTTGCGCAGCAGGCACGCGACGGCGGCAGCCAGCAGGTGCCGCGGCTGATTGTGGCCAACGATTCCGACAACTTCACGCTTTATCGCATTACACTCAAGAATTCGCCCAATTTTCACGTGAGCTACAACCACGGCAACGGATTCACGGTGTGGGGCGTCAAGATCGATACGCCACACCGCGTGGCCGATTCGGCGCATCCGCTGTCGCGCAACACGGACGGCATCGATCCCGGCAATGGCACGAAGAACGTGACCATTACGCACAGCTTTATCCGCGACGGCGACGACAATATCGCCATCAAGGGCGGGCCGGGCGGGGCCACGAACATGACCATCAGCCACAATCACTTCTACTGGGGCCATGGCATGTCGATCGGCAGCGAAACCAATGGCGGCGTGAGCAAGATCCGGGTCTTCGATCTCTCGCTGGACGGCACCGACGCCGGCGTACGGATCAAGTCGAACGGCTCGCGCGGCGGCCTGACCGAGGACGTGGTCTACGACGATCTTTGCATTCGCAATTCGCCCAATCCCATCACGCTCGATACAGCGTATTCGGCGAACGGCCCGCTCGAGGGCAATTCTCCGCCGACCATGCGCGACATTACGCTGCACAATGTGCGGGTGAGTGGCGGCGGCAAGATCACCTTCAACGGCTACGGGCACGATTACCGGATCGCGGCGACGCTCAACGGCGTACAGATTACCGACCAGGCGACGTATACCTATCAGATGGATCACGCCGACGTGACGCTCGGTCCGGAGCCGACCAATTTGCAACTGCCCGCGGGCGAGGATGCGACGGTGAAGGGTACGCCGGCGGAGGGCAACCCAGCCTCGTGTGCGGACAAGTTTGTGCCGTTTCCGGAATGAGGCAGGGACCGAGGGAACAAGGGAACAAGAAAAACCGGAAAGCGCCCGCCTTAATGGCGAGCCGGGCCTTCGTTCAGCGGGACGCGTACCACAATCTTGTTTCCGGTCCTTACTACCATCCGCGAAAACGATTCGGCGCCCACGTTGGTGAGGGAGATGTACGTTGCATTGAGGGCCGTTACGTCGCCGCGCAGGGGCGCGTTGGGATCGGCGGGCATGGTGAAGCAGACGCGCACATCCGGGCGGCCGTCGCCGTCGAGATCGATCTCATCGCTCACGCGCGAGGGCAGCGCATCCGCGGGCTCAAACACAATCTGTACGAATGGTTCAATGCGCTCGAGCAAACGCGGCTGCACGGGCTGGTGAACCTCGATCCGGTACCCGTTGTGCTGGATCGTCCGGACGATCGTGCCGCCGCTGTAGGCGGCGTCGATGTGCAATCCTGCGTGGGCAACGGCGTTGCTGAAAGTTCCCATCAGGACGAACGGAACACAAACGGCGACGACCAGCATCAATGCTGCGCCGGTGTAAGCCAGAATGGCAAGAATGCGTGTGCGCATGTGGTGCTCCTTCATTTCCATGGCAACCAGTGGATCATCGTGGCGACGGAATTGGCCAGAACGCTGCCGCCAAACATCGTGGCCAGCGCCCAGGCGCCGTAAAGAAACAGCAGGCGGGCGCGTTCGGGTTTGACGGCCACCGGGGTTCCCTTGAGGTGCCACACGGCCGCGTCTTTTTTACAGGCGTCGACGCAGGCGCCGCACTTCATGCAATTGAGCAGTGTTTTCCCATCGCGAATGGATTCTTTGGAAAGTGCTACCGTGGGACAGCTTGTCTGGCACAGTGTGCAATCCACGCACTTCTCGCGGTTGAAGCGGATCTCGAAGAGGTTGATCTTGTTAAACAGCGATTGGAATGCGCCGAATGGGCAGAAAAACCCGCACTGCGTGCGCTTCCTGGTGAGAAAGGGGAGCACCACCACTAAGCCAATGAACAGTGCGACGAAGACGCCCATTTGGATCGCCGTTGTCAGGTTGCGAACCGCGGGAAACTCGGTAACGGCTTTGAACGGGCAGAGCCACATGCAGTAAACCGGCTCAAAGAACGCCGCCGAAGCCAGCACCACGAAGACCAGGATGGCCCAAGGGATGAGCCGTAGTTGAGCGCCGAAGCGGGAGATGAAGCGGTGCAGCCTGCGCCGTTTGGCAATGGCGGCAAATCCCTCCTCGATGCCACCGAAGAAACAGGCGTAGCTGCACCAGGCCTTACCCAAAACCAATGTCATGGCGAACCAGATGCCGATCATGATGGCGATGGAGTGGGGATTGCTCGCGGTGGGCAGGATCGACCCAGGGAAAATGATGGTGCGCGCGAACGCCGCAGGCAGAAGGAGCGACGGGGTCACCATGAAGCAGAAAGGCGTGTCGCCTGAGACCATGCGGCTGATGGGAATGCTCATGGTGCCGCGCTCGGCGATCAGGGCAGCGATGAAGCCAAAGGGGAATAGGAAGCCGAGCGCGACAAAAAAGATGCGCCGCCAGCGATAGGTTTCTCCGGTGCGCATCATCAGGAAGAAGAGGGAGGTCATGAAAAGGATGACCATCAGGGCGCCGATTTGTCGATCCCGGCCTGCTTGCCGGAACGAAGGCGTGAACATCAGCAGGGACCAGAGCGCGATGGGCAGCGTGAGCAGGATGGATCGGCCGACACCGCGAAAGGCCGGCGGCCGCACAAGAGCAGAGGAGCGACTAGCCATAGATTGTCCTCTCGATCAGAATGGAAACTCCGGAAAACCCATACCAGCAGGCCAGCAAAACAGCAACCATACGGGCAACGGTGACCACCGCCGGCGTCCGCTGCACAAATCCCATAGAGAGAAACGGCAAAAACCAGACCGCGGTACCGGCGAAGAAGCAGACGAAGAAGAGCAGCGCCGCGGACAAATGAGCAAGTTGCGCCGCGCGGACGCCAGCCACAAGAAACGGCGGACAAAGATTGATTCCCGTCAGGAAGCCGAGGGCCAGCGCTCCCGAGCGCTTCGGAACTGACGTTTCGCCGATTCGCACCAGCGCGCTAGTGGTTTTCGCTACAACGCATCGCCGGTGCGGCCAGCCCGCCGCATACACCACCAGAGCCGCTGCCAGCAGGACCTGGATTCCGCCCATCAGCCAGGAGCGCCCGGTCCATGCGTGCGGAATGGCGTGGGGAATCGCCGACCCCACAAGCCATACCGCGCATGCAAACACCAGATAGCCGGCCAGGCGCGCAGCCAGAAAAAGAAACAACTGGCGGCTATGACCCCGCACTCCCTGGGGCTGAACCAGCATCCACGGCACCACCACCGGCCCGCAGGTTGCCAGGCAGACAGGTCCCGTCGCGAGTCCGAGTACAAGCGCCTCTCCGGCGCTGGCCGAAAAAGAGAGTGCCGCCATCTCGCGTGCAGTGTACTCATCGCCTTGGCATTCTCCCGTGACTGGGGTCACGGTTTCGAGCGGCAGGAAATGACCTGCGGCATCTTTCCGCGCGGCGCGAAGCTCACAATAGTTTGAGGCGATGTTTGGGGCGCAGAGGGCAGGCGGCGCAAGAAAAACGGCGTTGTGCGCGGCGATTCTCAACCTGCGGCACGAAAACCTCCTCTCTTGGGCAAAGATCGCTTATTCTTGTAACAATTCCTTCTTGCTTCGGCAGGCCAAACAAACAACCCTATGAGTGCAGTCGTTTTGGCAGTGGACGATCTTCGGGAGCAGTATACGCGGGAGATGGCGCTGGTGCGCCAGACCTGCGATCGCACCGGAGACGGCACGGCGGCCATCCGGCGGCGCTCCGCGGTGGTAGACCGCATCCTGATCGAAATGTGGCGCCGGGCTTTTGCCGATTTGCCCGGGCAGAACCTGGCCCTGCTGGCGATGGGCGGCTATGGGCGCAAGGACCTCTTCCCCTATTCGGACATCGATGTGCTGTTCTCCTTTGCCGACGAGAAGACCGAGGAGCATTCGCGAGAAGCGGTGCGGGCGATCATCCAGGGCATGTGGGACATCGGCCTGCGCGCCAGCCCCAGCTCCCGCACCGTGAAGGAAGCGGGACGCTTCGATCCCGACAACCTGGAGTTCACGCTGGCCACGCTCGACCGGCGTTTTCTGGCCGGCCAGTTTCCGCTGTACCAGCAGCTTCACCAAGTCACCTTCCCCGGCCTGGTGCTGAGCGAATGGTCGACGATTACACAAAAGCTGGGCGAGATTGCCCGCACGCGGCACGCCAAGTTCGGCAATACCATCTTTCATCTGGAACCCAATTTGAAAGATTGTCCCGGAGGGTTGCGCGACTACCATCTCGCGGTGTGGTTCGCGGTGCTGTTCCATCTGAAAGAAACCAAGGAGTGGCCTCGGCAACGCGGCGGAGTTTTCCAGAGCGCGCGCGGCGACGCGGAAGCGGCATTCGACTTTCTGGCGGCGGCGCGATGCTTTCTGCATTTCCGGCACGGGCGCGACGACAACACGCTGGACTGGCAGTCGCAGGACGAGGCCGCGGCGCGATCGATCGGCTTGGAGACGCGGGGCACGGCCGATCCCTCCTACTGGATGCGCACCTATTACCGGCATGCGCGCGTGGTGTATCGGCGGGCAGCGTTGCTGATGGAACATCTGCCGGCGCCGGTGAGTTTCTACCGCCAGTTCCGGCGACGGCGCACGCCCATCGCGGGGACCGATTTCCTGCTGGATCAGGGCCGCATCGACATCCAGCCCGGCGCTCAGTTTAACGACACCGCGGCCATCCTGCGCATCTTCTCGCTGATGGCCACGCACGGCTACACGTTGTCGCAGGCCGCCGAGGATCGTATTACGGACGCGTTGCCGGTGCTGGCGATCTCGATTCCCGAGGGGCCTTACCTGTGGAATGCTCTGCGCGAAGTGCTGCTAGGGCCGCACGCTGCGCATGCCCTGCGGACCATGCACGCCCTGGGAGTTCTGGAGATGCTGATTCCGGAGTTCCACGGCATCGATGCGCTGGTGATCCGCGACAGCTATCACCGCTACACCGTGGACGAGCACACGTTTCTGACCATCGACAACGTGCACGGATTGCGCCAGCCGGGACACGACTACGAGCAGCGGCTGGCACAGCTGCTGCCGGAGATCGATCGGATGGATTTGTTTTTGCTGGCGCTGCTGCTGCACGACACGGGCAAGGCGCGGCGCACCGGCGAGCATGCGGCGCAAAGCGTGGAGTTGGCTGACAGTTTCCTGGCCCGCCTGGACTTCGATGCCGAAGAGAAGGAGATGATTCTGAAGCTCATCCGGCTGCATCTGGAGATGTCGGTGGCCATGCGCAGAGACATCTTCGACCTGGACAACGTGAAGGCGTTCTCAGAGAAAATCGGCAGCCCGCAACTGCTGAAGATGCTGACCCTGATGACCTTTGCTGACATCAAGGCGGTGAATCCCGACGCACTGACGCCATGGAAGGCCGAGAACTTGTGGCAGTTCTACATGTCCACATCGAACTTCATGGATCGCTCGGTGGACGAGTCGCGCTACCACGCCGCGATCGATCCCACCCTGCTCAATCGCATCCGCTCGATGGTTCAACCAGCGCAGCACGACGCGCTGAAGCAATTCCTGGAAGGACTGCCGCAGCGCTACCTGCAAACGCGCTTGCCCGAGCAGATTCGCCATCACTTCCAGATGGCCCTGAATCTCGGCCAGAACCCGGTGCAGCTGGACCTGCGGCCCAACCGGCAACTCTTCGACCTGACCGTGATTACACGCGACCGCTCGCGCTTGTTTGCCGACGTGGCCGGAGTTCTGGCGTCGTGGGGCATGAACATCGTGCGCGCGGGAGCATACTCGAACGATGCCGGCGTCATCGTCGACAGCTTCCATTTCTCCGATGTATTCCGGACCATCGAGCTGAACCCCAGCGAGAAGGAACGCTTTCTTGCCAACGTTCATGACGTGGTGGCGCAAAAGCTCTCGGTGCAACAACTGCTGGACGCGCGCCGCCACCTGAATCATCCCGCCGATCTCAAGGTGGAGGTGCCGACGAAGCTGGAATTCGACAACGAGGCCTCCAGTCACTCCACGCTTCTGCAGGTGATCGCGCAGGACCTTCCGGGCCTGCTGCGCCAGATCGCGCTTACGCTCAGCTCGCATCAGTGCAACATCAAGATCGCGCTCATCGACACGGAAGGCGAGACCGCGATTGACGTGTTCTATCTGACCAGCCGCGAGGAAAAGCTGACCACGGATGCGCAGGAGAACCTGGGCAAAGACCTGACCGCCGCTCTCGAAGCCATGCGGGCGCCGGCGTAGAGCGGTACGCAATTCACGCTGGAAAACTGGCAGCAGCTTGGTGCGATTGAAAAGCCATTCTTTTTCAGATACTTGATGGTGTTTCGCCGATTGGGAATGCAGTTCTGTCTTTATTCCCCGTTTTAGGGGATAAGTTATCTCCTTTTACGGGCGATAAAATAGATGGTAAAATAGGGTAGGAGTAGCAATCATGAATCGAAGCCCGCGTCGAGCCCGCATTCACGCCAGTACCAGAACTTCCGGAGTCGCGGAGCGCACCCCCAATCGAGTCAAGCTCTCCACGACGGTTGCCGCGGAAAACCTGGCCTATTTGGGCGCTCTGGTCAACGCCGGCCGAACAGGGTCGATCGCGGAAGCGGTCGATCTTGCAATTGCCCGGCTTCGTCGCGAGGAAAACCGCGCGCGTCTAGAACGCGCTACGGCAGCATACTTTGAAGGGCTCCCGGCGGACGCACACACTGAGGAACGTGAATTGGCACGCCAACTTCACGCTTCAACAGCCACTCTGGATTTTGACCGTGAGCTCTGAAGCCAAGCCGCGTCGCGGAGAGATCTGGCGCGCCGTCCTCGGCGACGGCAAGAAGCATGCGGTCGTCATCATTTCACTCGACGCTAGAAATCTCAGCGAGCGGGCATCCTCAGTATTGGTGGTTCCGTTTGGCAGTTATGGTATCGGGGGCCCCACCGTGGTACGCATGGAGCCCGGCGAAACGGGATTGCCGGAACCCTCTTTTCTAAAGGCTCATTTCATCCAGGTACTGCCAAAGGAGCGGCTTTTCGATCGGCTGCCTCGGTCGTTATCTACTAAGCAACTGCGCGCCTTGGTCGCGTGTATTCTGCGTGCTGTAGATCCAGACGCTCCCTACGAGCCCTGATCAGGAGCGCTATCACTCCATCACTCTGGAATTCTGTCCGCAGCAGGAAAAACGCCGGCAGTCTAGGCCGAATCCTTGCGCACGAGATACTCGTCGACCAGCACCGAGGCGAGCACGGCCGTGGGGATGGCGACCAATGCGCCGACCACCCCTTCGACCGCGGAACCGAGCAGCAACGCGACCAGGATGGCCAGTGCGGGCAGGTGGACGCGGTTCTTCATGATGCGGGGAATGAGCAAGGAATTTTCGACTTGAAGATAGATGAGAAAGAAGATGGCCACCCCGAGCACGCGGCCCCAGGAGTCGATGGCCGCCACCAGAAGCGCGAGCACGATGGAAACGGCCGCGCCCAGCACGGGAATGATATTGAGCAGGCCGGTGAGTACGCCGAGGCCGTAAGCGTAGCGGATATCGAGTGAGAGATAGAGGATGGTGCTGGCCAGTCCCAGGATGAGCATGAGGCTGGCCTGGCCAATAAGCCACTTTTCCATGCGCCCGGCGGCGCGTTGCAATGTGGCGTCGAGACGGTGGCGGGGCCGCGGAGGAAAAAACGAGAGAAACCAGCGGTACGCTTCGTCGCCTTCGAGGATGAGATAGAGCGTAAGCACGAATCCGGCGCCAATCTGAACCAGCGCGCCGGCCCAGTTGGTGAGCGAGAGCAGCAACCCGGCGGCGGCATTGCTGACGGAGCCCTGAATCGAGGAGATGAGTTCAGCGGAGTTCAGGCCGCCCACGAAGGGAATTTGCTTGAACCGGGCCAGCAGCGCGGGAAGGCGAGTAGGTAATTCGCCGTTGAGGGACTGCAGATCGCGAATAACGGGCGGCAGAGCGAGAAACCCGAAGGCGGTGAGCGCGCCGGCCACAATGAGCAAAAGGAAAAAGATGGCCGTGGCGCCATGGAATGGTTGCCACCGGCCAAAGCGCAGCCGCGAGGTAGCGCGCACCACCGGTGAGAGCACGACGGCGAAGAGTGTGGAAACATAGAGCAGGACCAGGACACCGCGCAACAGCCACGCGACGTAGATGGCAAAGGCAAATGCGAAAGCAAAGACAATGTAGCCGCGAATGCTTTGCGCGGAGTTTGGCGCGGGTTGAGTCATACGAGGCAATCCTTGCGAAACGAAAGCGGAGCTAGAGGAGTTAGCGGGGTTAGCGGCGCTAGACGGTTATAACCACGCTAACACCGCCAACTCCGCTAACGCCGCTTGTCTTCACTGGCCTCCTGTGATGATCGAGCCGAGGATGCCGCCGACCAGTCCGGCGCCGCCCGCCTGCGCCGCCTGAGGCTTGGGCAAATACTCGTAGATCTGGTGGGCAAGACGTGAGATGGGAAGCGTCTGCAGCCAGACTGCGCCGGGGCCGACCATTTGCGCGAGAAAGAGGCCATCGGCGCCAAAGATCATGTTCTTGATGCCGGGAACCATGGTGATCTGGAAGCCGACTGAGGCCTGGAAAGCGCCGACGTGGCCCGGATGCACGCGCAGGACTTCGCCGGGCGCGAGATTTTTCTGGACGAGCTCGCCGGAGAGCTCAAGCCAGGCCGTGCCCATGCCGCCAACGCGCTGCAGCAGGAATCCGTCGCCGCCAAAGATGCCCGCGCCGAGCGATTGCTGGAAGCCCAACGTGATGGTGACCTGCGGCGTGGCGCAGAGAAAGCCGTGACGGTGCACCAGGTACTCCTGCCCCTGGCCGAGCTCGACGGGCACAATGTGGCCGGGGACTTTGGTGGCGAAGGAAACCGAGCCGGGATACTGGACGGCGCGGTATTCGGTCATGAAGATGCTGGCGCCGGCAGCAGCACGCTTGAGGACGCCGAAGAAGCCGCCACCCCCGCCCATTTGCGTGTGCGTTGTCATCCCGATGGATGCGGTCATCCACGAGAGCTCGCCGCTCTCAGAAAACACACTCTCATCGGGATTGAGGTCCACTTCGAGAACCGGCATGGTGGTGCCAAGGATGCGGGTTTGCATGAGCGATGCCTCCTGTTCAGGATCAGTGTATCGAAGGCAGGGACCGAGGGAGCAAGGGAGCAAGGGAGCGAAAAGGCAGGGGCTGCGGGACTACGGGACTGCGGTCATTGCTCGCCGCGGTGCGCGATGATTGAATCCTTAATGCGGTCGTAGACGTCGCTGGGAAGCACGCCGTGATCGACAAGGTCCAGCTTGGTCCGGTAGGGGCGGAAGCGGACGATGCGGTCGGCCCAGCTGGAGGTCATACCGGGGATCTTGAGGAGCTGTTCCATGCTGGCGTGATTGATGTCGATGCGCGCCGCGGGTGGTGGTGCGGGTTTGGATTTTGGCGCGGTTTGCGGCGCGCCCGACTGCGCAAGGCCCGGGACGGCGCGCAAGCCCTCGGCCAACCCAAGGATCAGAATTGCAGCCAAGAACACAGTGAACAGCTTGCGGAGTTGCACGCAACCATTCTCCGCCTGCTCATGGGCCGGCGGCAAGAAAAGGATTTGACAGCGCGGGGGATTTACACGTAGTTTGGAAATAGATGCAGAGCCCCCGCCATCATGGCCACCACCATCATCATGGGACATCCATGCCGGCGGACTGCCATGGCCTGAAGTAAACGGCCAGAGAGATCAGAAAGAAGTACACGAGCCCGCCGGCGAAGACGCTGGTGGGCTTTTTCATGTGCAAACAAGAACCTGAAGGGAAACGGGAACGAAAATGAACAATCTACCGACAATCGATTTTGAGAAGATGGATGGCCTGGTGCCGGGGATCGTGCAGGACGCGCGCACCGGCGAGGTGCTGATGTTGGGTTTTCTGAACGCGACCAGCTACGCGAAGACCCAGGAGTGCGGATTTGTGACCTTCTGGAGCCGTACGCGCCAGAAGCTGTGGATGAAGGGCGAGACCAGCGGCAACCGGCTGCGCGTGATCTCGGCTGCGACCGACTGCGACAATGATGCGCTGCTGTTTCGCGTGGAAGTGGAAGGTGACGGGCTGGTGTGCCACGAGGGCACAGTGAGCTGCTTTACGAAGCCGATCGCCGTCAACGCGGAGGTGAGCCGTGGCTAACAAACTGAGACTGGGAATTCCCAAAGGCAGTTTGCAGGACGCGACCATTGCGCTCTTCAAGCGCGCGGGATGGAACATTTATGCCGACGGCCGCTCCTATTTTCCGTCGGTCGACGACACCGAGATTGAGTGTATGCTGATTCGCGCGCAGGAGATGGCGCGCTACGTGGATCACGGCGTGCTGGACGCGGGATTGACGGGCATCGACTGGGTGGTGGAGAGCGGACTGGACGTGGCGAGCGTGACCACGCTGACCTATGCCAAGCAGAGCCGGCGCAAGGTGCGCTGGGTGCTGGCGGTGCCGGAGTCAAGCAGCTACGAGAAGGCCGAGGATCTGGAAGGCAAGATTATTGCCACTGAGCTGGTGGAAACTAGCAAACGCTATTTTGCCGCGAAGGGCGTGAACGTGAAGGTGGAGTTCAGTTGGGGCGCGACGGAAGTGAAGCCGCCCATGCTGGCCGACGCGATTGTGGAAGTGACGGAGACGGGCAGTTCGCTGAAGGCCAACCATCTGAAGATTATCGACACGGTGATGGAGAGCGAGACGCACCTGATCGCGAGCAAGGCCGCACTGGCTGACGCGTGGAAGCGGCAGAAGATCGACCAGATTGCAACCATGCTGCGAGGCGCGATTGACGCGCAGGCACAGGTGGGGCTGATGCTGAACGTGAAGCGCGCGGACCTGGAAGCGGTGCTGGCGGTGCTGCCGGCCCTGAATTCGCCGACGGTTTCGCAGTTGAGCGATTCCGAGTGGGTGGCCGTGAACACGATCCTCGAAGAGCGCGTGGCGCGCGACGTGATTCCACGGCTGAAAGCGGCGGGCGGGGCCGGCATCGTGGAATATCCGCTGAATAAAGTGGTTCTGTAAGCGAGAGTGCGATGAAGCTGATCCGGACGAAAGGACGAGGAGCGCAGGCCGCGGCAGAAACGCTGGCGGCGCTGGAACGGCGTGGCGGCGCGGCGCTGGACGCGGTGTTGCCCGCGGTCAGGCGCATCGTCGGCGACGTGCGCAAGCGCGGCGATCGCGCGCTGCTGCGCTATGCGGCTGAGTTCGACGGGCTGAGCGGGCCGAATGCCGTGCGCGTGACGCCGGAGGAGATGGCTGCGGCGTGGAAGGCGCTCGATCCTGCTTTGCGCGACGCATTGCGCACGGCGGCCGCGCAGATTCGTGGATTTGCCAAACGGCAGATGCCGAAATCGTGGATGTCGAAATCCGGAAAAGGCGCGCCGCTGCGGGGCCTGAAGACCGGCCAGCTTGTGCGGCCGCTTGGATCTGTCGGCTGCTATGTGCCCAGCGGACGGCATCCGCTGCCTTCGACACTGCTGATGACCGCGATTCCCGCGCAAGTGGCGGGCGTGGAGCGCATCGTCGTGGTTTCTCCGAAGCCAGCGCCGGAGACTTTGGCAGCGGCACACTTGCTGGGCGTCACGGAGTTCTTCCGACTGGGCGGCGCGCACGCCGTGGCGGCGCTGGCTTACGGGACGGCGACTTTGCCGCGCGTGGACAAGATTGTGGGGCCGGGAAATTTGTATGTGACCGCGACAAAGCGGCTGGTGGCCTTTGACTGCGCGATCGATATGCTCGCCGGACCCACGGAGATTGTGGTCACGAGCGAGTGCGGCCGCGCCGCCGACATTGCCAGCGACCTGGTAGCACAGGCAGAGCATGATCCCGAGGCGCTGGCGATTTTTGTCACCACGCGCGTGGATCTGGCGCGGGCGGTGATCGAAGAAACAAAGACACGCAGCCGCGAAAACCTCGTGGCGCGCGAGGCCTTGCGGCGCAACGGAGTCGTGATTGTGGCGGGCTCGGTTCGAGAGGCACGCACCATCACGAACCGGCTTGCGGCCGAGCATCTGACGGTGGATGCGGCGAGCGATCTGGAGTGGGTCGAGAATGCCGGATCAGTTTTTGTGGGCCGTTGGTCGGCCCAGCCTATGGGCGATTACATCTCCGGGCCGAATCACACGCTGCCTACAGGCGGCATGGCGCGGGTGCGCGGCGGGTTGAGCGTGAACGATTTCGTAAAGCTGATCACGGTGCAGGAGTACGCGGCAGAAGGCGTGCTTGCGCTGGGGCCGAAGGCCGCGCTGCTGGCCGAGGCCGAAGGGTTGATCGGCCATGCGGAGGCAATCCGCGGGAGGCTGGGCGCGAAATCTGCACACGAAAGGAGGTCCCGTGGCTGAGTTTGCAACGACGATTATTCCGGCGCCGCGCGCGCGTGTACAGGCGATGAAGGAATACCACCCTCCACTCGGCAGCCGCGACAACTTGCGGCTGGACTTCAACGAGAACACGCTGGCTTGCTCGCCGAAAGTAAAAGAAGCGCTGGCGGCGATTTCTGCGGGCGCGCTCACGCGCTATCCCGAACGCGAGCCGGTGGAAGCGATGGTGGCCGCGCACCTGGGCCTGAAAGCAGAACAGGTAGCGCTGACCAACGGCGTGGATGAGGCGATTCACGTGCTCTTCGAGACGTTTCTCGAAGCGGACGACGAGTTGTTGCTGCCCGTGCCTACGTACACCATGTACGAGGTGTACGCATCGGCGACCGATGCGCGCGTGGTTGCAGTGCAGGCCGCGGACGATTTGCAATTTCCGTTTGAGCGGCTGGTGGCGACGATAACCCCGCGCACGAAAGTGATTGCGATTGCGAATCCCAACAGCCCGTCGGGTTCGGCGGCCACGCGCGAGCAGCTATTGGAGTTGGCGCGGCGCGCGCCGCAGGCCGTGGTGCTGGTGGACGAGGCGTACTTTCACTTCCACGGCGAAACCGTGATGGACCTGGCGGGCACGGTGCCGAATCTCATCGTCGCACGCACGTTCTCGAAAGCGTACGGCCTGGCGGGATTGCGATTGGGATTGCTGGCCGGGCCGGCGGAATTGATGCGATGGGTGCGGCGCGTGCTTTCACCGTACAGCGTGAACTCGCTGGCGCTGGTATGCCTCAAGGCGGCGCTTGAAGACACGGCGTATCTCGACTGGTATGTGGGCGAAGTGCTGGTCGCTCGGAGCGAGTTTGAGACGGCGCTGGATGCGGCCGGAGTACGCCGCTGGCCGAGCCGGGCGAATTTTATTCTGGTAGAGATCGGGGCGCGGCACGGCGAGTTTGTGCGGCTGATGCGCGACGCGGGAGTGTTGGTGCGCGACCGCTCGAGTGATCCCGGATGCGACGGGCGCGTACGCATCACGATTGGAACGCGCGAACAGATGAGGCAGGCCGTGGCGGCACTGGGCGAAGTGCTGGTCGCACTGCGGAGCGGAGGCGAGACGCGATGACGGCGAAAAGGAGCGCAAGGACTGTGGGACGCGTGGACGCGCGCACGGCAACCGTCGTGCGCAACACCACGGAGACGCGCATCGAGTTGGAGCTGACCATCGAGGGCAGCGGCCGGTACAAGATCTCCACCGGCATTCGCTTTTTCGATCATATGCTGGAGCTGTTTACGCGGCATGGCGCCTTCGATCTCGAGCTAAAGTGCGACGGCGACCTGGATGTGGATCAGCATCACACGGTGGAAGACGTGGGGATCGCGCTGGGCGAGGCGTTCAACCGGGCGCTGGGCGACAAGCGCGGCATTCTGCGCGCCGGCTACTTCATCATGCCCATGGATGAAACGCTGGCGATTGCCGCCGTGGACCTGAGCGGGCGCGCGGCTTTCGCGGTGGATACGAAGATGAGGACGCGGCTCGTGGGCGATCTGCAGACCGAGCTGGTGACGGACTTCTTTGAGGGCTTTGCGCGCGGGGCGCGGGCCAACGTGCACGTGAAGACGATGTATGGACGATCGAATCATCACAAGATCGAGGCCATCTTCAAGGCGTTTGCGCGGGCGCTGCGCGTGGCCTGCAGCCGCGACAAGCAATTGGGCGAGATGCTGCCTTCGACGAAGGGGCTTCTCTGATGCGCGTGACAGTGATCGACTACAAGGCCGGCAATTTAACGTCAGTGTTGAAGACGCTCAAGCACTTGGGCGCGGAGCCAGTGGTGACGGACGGCGATTTGTCGCTGGTCGAGTCGGCGGAGCGCATCGTTCTGCCGGGAGTGGGTCACTTTGCGGCGACGGAGAGGCTGGATGCGACGGGGCTGACGGGCGCGATCCGTGCGGCGATTGCGCGCGGTGTGCCGTTTCTGGGAATTTGCGTGGGGATGCAGTGGCTCTACGCGGGATCGACCGAGGCGCCGCAGCAGCCGGGGCTTGGACATTTTTCAGAATCGTGCACGCGCTTCGCTGAAAGCACAGAAAAGGTTCCGCACGTGGGCTGGAATTCGCTCGAAGTGCGGGAGGGATCGCGGTTGCTCGCGGGAGTCGAGCCGGGCGAGTTTGTCTACTTCACGCATTCCTACAAGGGTCCGGTTACGGCGGATACTGCCGCGGTGACGCAGTATATCGAACCGTTCGCGGCGGCCGTGGAGCGCGCGAACGTGATGGGCGTGCAGTTTCACCCGGAGAAATCGGGCGAGACGGGCTTGAAGATTTTGGGGAATTTTCTCGCGTGGGACGCGAAAGGAAATCCATGCTGACCAAGCGCATCATCGCCTGCCTCGACGTGCATGCGGGACGCGTGGTGAAGGGCGTGCAGTTTGTCGACCTGATCGACGCGGGCGACCCGGCGACGCAGGCGGCGCGGCATGCGCGTGAGGGCGCGGACGAAATTGTGCTGCTCGACATTACGGCGACGCACGAGGGACGGCAGACACTGCTCGATACGGTGCGGCGCACGGCCCTTGGGCTGTTTGTGCCGTTTTGCGTGGGCGGAGGCATCAAATCGGCGCGCGACGCGGAACAGGTGTTTGAGGCGGGCGCGGACAAGGTGAGCATTAACTCCGCGGCGCTGGCCGACCCAAATTTGATCAGCGCGATCGGGAGCAGCTTTGGCGCGCAGGCGGTGGTGGTGGCGATTGATGCGCGGCGCGATCCCGAAGCTGCGGACCCGGTGCGCGAGGCACAGGTATTCGTGCACGGCGGGCGTAAGCCGGCAGGCCGGCGTGTGGTGGAGTGGGCGCGCGAGGCCGAAGAGCGCGGCGCGGGCGAGATTCTGCTGACCTCAATGGACGCGGACGGGACGCGCGCGGGATTTGACTGCGAACTGACCGCGGCGGTGAGCGAAGCCGTGGGCATTCCCGTGATTGCTTCGGGCGGCGCGGGAACGGTGGCGCATTTTGCCGATGTTTTTTCGCGCGGCAAAGCACACGCAGCTCTGGCGGCAAGCATTTTTCATTTTGGCGTTTCGACCTCGCGGTCGCTCAAAGAGGAACTGGCGCGGATGGGCGTAGCGGTGAGGCTGCCATGCTGATTCCTTCGATTGATTTGCTGGGCGGGCGCATTGTGCAACTGGTGCAGGGCGAGAAGCTGCGCCTGGCATTTGACGACTTTGAATACTGGATCGAGCGCTTCTCGCGCTTCCCCCTTGTACAACTCATCGATCTTGATGCAGCGATGCGGCAGGGGAATAATTCCGCGCTGGTGGAGCAGATTGCCAAGCGGCTGCCGGTGCAGGCTGGCGGCGGCATCCACACGGTCGAGCGGGCGCGGCAGGTGCTGGAGGCGGGCGCGCAACGCGTGATCGTCGGGTCGGCGCTTTTTTCGGCCGAAGGCGCGGTGAACACGGAGTTTGCGGCGAAGCTGGCAGAGAGCGTGGGCGTGGAGCGCGTGGTGGCCGGGATCGACACGAAAAACGGGCGCATTGCCGTGAAGGGTTGGAAGGCGCAGGTGGAGCTTTCGGCAAACGATGCGATTCCGCAGCTCGAGCCCTATGCGGCCGCATTTCTCTACACGCACGTGGACACGGAAGGAACGATGCGCGGGTTTCCCGCCGACGTGGCTGCGCGGTTGCGCAAGCTGACGAAGAAGCAGCTCATCGTGGCCGGCGGCATTCGCAGCCAGCAGGAAGTGGATGCGCTGGATGCGTTGGGCGCGGACGCTGTGGTGGGCATGGCGGTATACACGGAGCTGCTGGCAGTGTGAGAGAAGCAGCGAGTCAGCAAGTCAGCAAGTTAGCGAGTCGGCTGGGGCAACGAAGCGTTTTGCTTCACGCTGGCTCGATCTCTTTGCTTCCCTGACCGACGGCGCGGCTGGTTTCGGTGCGGGTTGCGCGCAGGATGCGGGCGATCTGCTTGAGATGCAGTTGCAGCGCGTAGGCGCGCATGATCTCGGCCTGCGAGAAATCGATGCCGGTGTGGCGGACTGCGTCCATGCGCGCTTCGAGGTCGGCGATGTCCTGTTCGAGGTTGATACCATCGGCCGGTTTGCTGAAGCGCCAGCGGTGAATGCAGCCGGCAATGAAATTAAAGCCGGAGTGAATGTCGTCGGCGAGGTGCGTGAGAATCGGCTCCAGCTTCTGCGCGAAGCGGTCTTCGTGGCTGTCTTTGACGGCGAGCTCGAGGGCCAGAAGCGCGTTATAGAGGGATCGGCCGAATTGCGAGAGCAGGCTCAGGCCTTCGCGCCATCCCGGACCACTGGGTTCGTTGCGCGCCGCATCGAGAAGCTGGTTGTTGCTCCGCAACAGGGCTTGCAGTTTTTCGCGCAACTCAGGAAGATTTTGCGAAGGCGCGCCGCGAAAGCCCGTGAGGATCTCCTCGAAAAACGCGCCGAGCACAAGGAATTCCTGCGCCAGACCATCGCGCAGCCACAGGCGCGCGCGATCGGGAAGAATGAGCGTGGTGACCGCGAGCGCCATGACAATGCCAAGCAAGACTTCGCCGACGCGATCGAGCGCCAGACCCCAGCGCGAAGCCGAACTGGGAACCAGCATGATGATGGTGATGGTGACGCAGGCCAGGCGCGCACTGTCGCGCATTCCCAGCAAGCCGCTGACGACGATGGCGAGAATAACGGCAAGGACGTAGTTCCAAGGAGGCACAGCGAGGAGAGAAAAGGAAAAACCGAAGAGAGCGCCTATGAGGGTGCCAAGCAAGCGGTCGCGCGAGGCGGTAACGGTAGCGCCAACATTCGATTGCATTACGATGATGGCGCTGATAGATCCCCAATAGCCGTCGTGGAGGCCGAAGCGCAATGCCAGCCACCAGCAAAGGGTCGCGGCGAGTGCGGTCTTAGCGGCATGGATGAGCAAACGACGCCGCTCGAAGGTAAGAATCCCCTGCTCGCTGTCACTTTCGAGGCGCAGCTTGACGGCAAGTTCGTGTTGCGACCAGGTCTTTTTGGTTCTCAGGCGCATTGGGGGGCGATCCGCGGTTGAATTCTCTCACATTTTGCGTGCGGAAATGCGGGAGGTCGGCCCCAGAACAATGGCGTCCCACCCACCCATTCCGCAAAAAGCTCGGAAAGGATGGGGCACGGATTCTCGCTCGCGTCGAGTAGCATACAAATGAGAAGCCCGCGGCCGGTCGGGCTCAAAATTCCCATGCTACGCGTCGGATACCCAACTTCCATCTCTGCGGATTTGCTGCGCGATTTCCCCGAGGGAATCGAGCTGATTCCGGTGTCGGACAAAATGAACTACGACGTCGACATCGACGTGTGGATTCCCGACCCTTATGCAACGCGGGCCATGCGCGCCTGGCCGCACTTGCACGGCGTGAGGCTGGTGCTCTCGATGATGGCGGGTACGGAGTGGATTCCGGGGACGGTGGGCCCGCACGTCACCATCTGCAACGCGCACGGGGCGCACAATGTTTCCACCGCGGAGTGGACGCTGGCGGCCATTCTGGCGATGCTGAAGTATTTTCCTTTGTACCTCGACATTCAGAAGTCGGGAATATGGAAGCGCCGCTTCGAGGCCAGCGCGCACTACGCCAAGATCACCGGCGATACGCGGCCGTTCCATCCCGAGGTGATGCAGGAGGAGTTGACGGGAAAGACGGTGCTGCTGGTGGGTTACGGGGCGATAGGCAAAGAGATCGAGCGGAAGCTCGCGCCATTCGACGTGAAGATGCTGCGTGTGGCGCGCAACGCACGTACCGCGCCCGAAGTGCACGCCGTGAGCGAGCTGGAACAATTGCTGCCGCAGGCCGAAGTCGTGGTGCTGATTTTTCCCTCGACCGCGGAAACCAGGGGGCTGATCGGCAAGCCGCAGCTTGCCCTGATGCGGCAGGGAACGCTGCTGGTGAATGCCGCGCGCGGGCCGATTGTGGTTACCGATGCGCTGGTGGAGGCGCTGAATGCAGGACGGATTCGCGCTGCGATTGACGTGACCGATCCCGAGCCGCTGCCGGCGGGACATCCACTGTGGAGCTGCCCGAATCTGCTGGTTACGCCGCACATCGGCGGCTCGTCGCCGCAATTTGCTCCGCGTGCCCTGCGCACGGCGGCCGATGAGTTGCGGCGCTACATGAAGGGCAAGCCGCTGCAGAATGTGATTCAAGCCGCGATCTAAGCACTTGAGATTGCGCGTTCCCACCCTTTCCGCTAAGAACGCGGAAAGGATGGGGCACAGAGCAGTTTAAGTTGCCACGGCGCGACGCCAGTCGCGAAGGCCGAGAACGGCGAGACCCACGAGACCCGCGTATAGCACTGCCGTGACCCAGAGATCCTTGTAGATGTACTCGCCAACGTAGATGACGTCCAGGACGATCCAGAGCCACCAGTTGGCGATGTGCTTGCGCGCGCCCCACCAACTGGCGACAAGCGAGTAGCTGGTGAGTGCGGCATCGACATGCGGCAACGCGGCGTGCAGGCGGACGGCAACCGCGCCGAGAATGACGCTGCCCACGGCGCCCACGACTACTGCGATCAGCGCACTGGTATACGAAAGTGGCACAATGCGCACCTCGCCTTCCTGGCGCACGCCGCGCCACCAGTGCCACCAGCCGTAAAGCGTGAATGCAATAAAGAAGACCTGCAGTAGCGCATCGGAGTAAAGCTTCGCCTGGTAAAAAACGACGAGGTAGAGAACATCCGCGAGCAGTACGACCGGCCAGCAGATGAGCAGGCGTTTGGTGGTGAGCCAGATGCCGAGCGCGGTGATGGCGAAGCCGGCAAGCTCAACGGGGTGTGACGCAATGTAGGCGGTGACGGCCGTCCAGATCATCGGCGCGCGACTCCGCGTGGGTTGCGGGCTTTGGCGCGGAGGCGCAGGGCGTCGAGCAGCTTGCGGCCGGCGTCGCCCAGGAACCATCGCGCGTGACCCACGAGCCAGCCATCGTAGGCCGCCACGGCTTTCTCTTCAGAGTGCAGCACGCCGAGGAAGTAATCGGCTTCAGAGAGGGCGAACTCGGCGTGACAGAGAGCGGTCATGGGCACGAGCGCGGCGGCTTCTTCCTGTGTGAGCGGACGGATGGATTCGTAGCCGTCGAGAAGGGCGTCGAGATGGTCGAGGTGTGTGGGCACATCGTCAGGGTGCGCGGGATCGTTGACGAGAGCGAGCCATTCGACGATGTTGCGCTCGATGGCGTGGGCCAAGTCATGCACGGCGTTGGTGCGATCGGCGAGGCCGAAGTCGATGATGGCCGTAGCGCTGGCGTCTGGAGACTGATCGCTCCAGAAAAGATTAGAGGCGTGCAGGTCGTTGTGAGTCCAGAGCGGCGCGAGGGCGGGAAGCAGCGGCGCCAGCTCGGCCTGAAAGGGAGTGAGGAGGTCGAGGGCCTGCGCGGCGCAGACGCGAACGGCTGCGTGGCGAGCCAGCGACAGACGCCGACCAAGATAGCGCGCCATGGCCGCGATGGGATCGCGTGCGGCAAAGATGGTGAAGCTGGCGACAAGCGGGCGGGGTTTGCGGGGCGGAGCGGCGAAATCGCGCGCCGCAAGATGAAGACGCGCGAGCGCCTGCCCGGCAGAATGCGCATGGGCCACGGTGCGAAAAGGCGTCCAGGAGATGGCTTCTTCGTAGAGATCGACGCCTTCCGGGATTTCGTGCACCTCGTAGATTGAGTCGCCGAGTTCGATCGCGGTTTCTCCGGCGGCGGAAGCAACGACGCGCGGGACGGGCGCGCCGTGGGCCAGCAAATGCGCAAGAAAACGGTGCTCATCGAGGAGGCCCTCGCGATCGCGTACGGATTGGTGATGGCGCTTGATGAAAACGGGGTCTTTGGTGGTCGCGAGCACGCCGGCCGCGGAAAACGGGCGCGGGCTCTCGGTAAGAATGCGCTCCGGTCGCCCGAGCGCGGGAAATCGCGCGAGGAGGGTGCGCACCTCGTCCAGGGTGAGCGGAGGCCAGTCGGGAGGGACCAGCGTGCCGTCCATGCCGTGCGCTTTTGCGGTTGGGGTCATGTTTACGAAATGCTTTCCGACGATCTTACGCCCGTACCCAGAGGGTCCCCAGCGGGCTGGACATTGCATGACAATCCTGGTTCCCCAGGCTTGCGTCTCTACCCCGCGGACGAAGACCTGTCCGCAGGGACCCCGGGCCTGGGGCTATCCTCTTTCGCCCGCTGCGCGGGCTTCTAGAAAGTGTAGTGGGCAGAGAGCCGCACCGTCGCGGGCGCGCCCTCCCAGACAAAAGTGTCGCCGTAACTTGCGCCGGTGTCGGACCAGTAGCGCTTGTTGGCTATGTTATCGGCGTAGACGCGAAAGGTGACGCGGCCCGGTTCGCCGCCGGGTGTGTAGCGCGCGCCCAGATTGAAGAGATTGTAGCTGGGCACGCTCACGACGTCGTCGCGCGTGGCTTCCTTGCGCGATGCGAAGTTGCAGCCGGGCATCAAATGCAGGCCGCGGATGCGTGGCACGCTCACGTCGGCGAAGAGATTCGCCTGCACGTGCGGCACGTTGATCACTTGCTTGTTGTCGAAGGCGGGCGTACCGGTATTGGTTGACGTGGCGTTCATGGCGGCGAAGGAGCCGTTTAGCCGCAGCCAGGTGGCGGCTTTGCCTTCGGCGTTGAACTCGACGCCATTGTGAGTTTCGCGGCCTTCCTGCTCGAAGCAAAGATCGCCGGGATCGCCGGTGGGACAAAAGCTGTCCGGGCCGGCGATCATTTTGGGATAAAAGAACGGCGCGCGCATGTGGAAGAACGCGGTGGTGAGTAGAATGCGCTGGCCGGGCTCGTATTTCGCGCCCGCTTCGGCCTGGCGCGTGTAGAACGGCGCAAGAAACTGGCTGCCATTGTCGGTCCAAAAGGGGCCCTGCGGACCGAGAGACAACAATACGCCGTAATTCGAGTAGAGGGTGAGGTTCTCGATCGGGCTCCAGGTGACGGCGAACTGCGGCAGCCAGACGGGCTTGTCGGTGATGGTAGGTGGCGTGGTGGGACTGGTGGCCCAGAGCGAATAGTTGTGATCGCGGAGCGAATCGTAACGGCCGGCGGCGATGAGCTGAATGCGGCCGGGAAGATGCACGCGATCCTGAATCACGCCCGCGGCCTGATGGCTGTCTTCCCAAAGGCGGCGCGGACCTGCGGATTCGAGCGGATTCTCGAGAGAGGTGGCAGCTCCCGGAGCGGGAAGCTGCGCGATGGGTTGGTAGATATTGTCCGAACCGACGTAGGTGTAGACCGCACCGTCCTGCACCACGCCGCTGGGATCGTAAGGGTTCTGCACGGTGTAAAAGCCGGGTTGCTGCACGCTGCGCAGAAAGACCTCGCCGCCCGCGCTGATATCTTGCGTTACTAAGCCTGTGTGAACGTGGCCGGTCGTCATGGCTTCAGCCTCGGCGTCGATACGCAGCTCGCCGGGATCGCGATAGTCGTAGGTCGCGTAAGTTCCGTCCGGACAGAAGAAGTAGATCGGCGCGCCTGGTGCGTTCGGGCAAACGGAAACCGTGTTATCTGTGACCGGATCAATGGTCGTTGGTGTCCCGTAGGCATAGATCACGTTGTCCTGAATCAACGAATGGCTATAGCCGGCTGCGGCGAAGGCAACCCACGTCGGCGAAAAAGTGTGCTCGAGGCGCGCACCGGTATTGAAGGTGTCGTAGGTGTCGGGCGGACCCCAGGGCTGATCGCCGAGCATGGTGGAGCGATAGATGCTGTTGATGTCGGGCAAGTTTGTGCCGCCGAGCAACTGATAGCCGCTGCCGTCGCGCTCGGTCTTGTGCTGGTACTCGAAGTCGCCCTTGAGCGTGGTGGCCGGATCGATCTTCCAGTCGGCCGCGCCCGCGCCCACGGCGCGCCAGCCGTTGGTGTCGTTCATGTAGGGAACGATGCGCTCGCCGCCGAGATTCACGCGCGCGCCCACCTGCTTGCGGCTGCCGAAGAGGTGACCGAGATCGACAGCGCCGTAGGCCGAGCCGCGGTGATCGGTGGCCAGATCGACGGACTTGATGTTGGCGGGGCGCTTGGTGACGAAGTCGATGAGGCCGCCCGCGTTGGCCACACCGCTCTCGATCGCGGCAATGCCCTTGAGAAACTCGACCCGCTCCTTGTTTTCCAGCGGCACATCCTGCTCGCCCGCAATGGTCATGCCGTTGACTTCAAAACCGGTGGCGAGATCCAGCGGAAAGCCGCGAATCTGGTAGTCGCCGTAGTAGCCCACGGGCACGTAATCATTGCCGACCGAGGCATCGTTTTTGATCACGTCAGAAAGCAGGCGCGAAACCTGGTCATTGAGCAGGTCGCGGGTGACGACGGTGGCCGAAAGCGGCGTTTCCCTCAGCGGCGCTCCGTCGAGCGTGCCCACGGTAACAGATTCGGGAAGATAGTTGTCTTCGATTTCGCCGTGCACCACAACGGTGGTGGTGACGGGCGCGGGTTTCTGCTGCGCGGGAGCGGGATTTTGCGCCGGCGAGGAATTCTGCGAGGGGCGCGACGCGGGAGCGGGGTTTTGCGGCGCGGTTTGCGCGGCCAATGAGGCGGTCAGGAGCGCGGCAAAGCAGAGGGACAGTAGGAAGGCACCGAGCAGTGGGGTGGGGACGTTTGGGGAGGGCGACCTGGGGTCGCGGGCGTTGAGAGCGGCGGATGACATGGGATTCCTTTGCTTCGATTTCCCTGAAACAAAGGAGCATGAGCTGCGATGGATGGAAAACTTGCTGCTCGGCTTCGAAAGCTTCCCACGCCGGTATTATCCGGATCGGGTTCGAGGGTATTTCTCAGCCCCGCAATCCCGCGGAGCACCCCTGTTTCAATGATTCCATTGAAACACTGCGGGCGGGGAAAGGCAAATGGGCCCGCCAGTATAGAGACAGGCTTGCTTCCGATTTCGCATTTGCCTGATCGAGCCGAATTGCCATTCATTTCCGTCGGGGCTAGGATGTTCGTGATCCACCTTCAACCAATTGCAGCCGGCGATGTTTTTCATACGGCTAATTTCGATCGGAGATATTCCGTGCGCTTTTCTGTACTTGCGACATTTCTTGCGCTCTCGCCTCTTATGTTCGCCCGAGAAAGACCCGCTCCTAAGGCGCCCGGTCCAGCCTCGCAAGAGTTGCCGGCTGATTCCGCCGGTACGTTGAACAGGATTCTGGCCTTAATCGCGAACAACGGAACAGATTCGGAACTTCCGGCGAATATGGCAGCGGCGCTCGGGTATACCGAGGACGATCGGCCGTGGCCCTACCGCCAAATTGCCGCCAGGACAGACGAGTCCAACATGTCGAGCCCATTGCACATCTTTGCCATCAGCCGTGGAACTGGCAGTGAGCTCCTTATCTACGTCCGAAGCGAGGGGTCGAGTCGTTTCATTCGCGCAGGCCGCGATGGACAAGTTAGAAAGGGAATTGCGCTGGGTGAAACCGGAGAAAACGCGACCCCAATCCGAGCTGCAGATGCGCAAGAAGAGATGAATGCTGAGCTGCAGTTCTGGGATCGCAATGCGGACGAGATCGTGCACTGGTGGGCGTGCACCGGCGAGTTGGCTGGCGCATCCCGTGATGGCCGCGAAGAAAATCGAGAGTTGCACCTGGCTCATTCAATCGGGAAAGGAAACGCCGCGGGGCGTCGCCATGGCTTACACGAATCGCGGCATGGCGTATGGAGGCGACAACAAGCAGAAAAAAATGGACGATTTGAACCAGGCCGTGAAGGTGGACCCAACCAGCGCCAATGCGTGGGCTCAGTTGTGTTCGGCTCAGAACTGGGTGAGCGAAGAGGCGCAGCTCGCGATTCAGTCTTGTTCGAAGTCCATTGAACTGGATCCACATTCGGCCGAGGGATGGACGTATCGCGGGGATATCCATCTCAAAGCGAAGGACTACGACCTTGCCATTGAGGATTACGATCAGGCGATCTTGCTGGCCCCTGATTGGATGTGGCCGCTGGATAATCGCGGCGAGGCGTATCTGCGCGAGAGCAAATTTGACCTGGCGATTGCGGACTTCAATGCCGTGATCCGCGTCAGTCCGGACTACGCGATGGGATTCCTGGATCGCGGCATCGCGGAGATGAGGAAGAACGATTTGGATGCGGCGTTAGCTGACTTTCAGACTGGAGTCAGGGTTGATCCGAAGTGCGGGTCGTGCCTCTTTGGGCAGGGATTGGTGAAGAGGGCTAAGGGCGATACCGCGGGAGGCAACGCTGATATTGCCAGGGCCAAGGCGATGTCACCTAAAGCTGCCGACGACTTTGTAGTAGATGGGATCCCTGTGCCCTGAGACTGTGAATAGACAGGCCTGCGCTTTTCCAAACTTAGTCTTTGCAGTCGCTGCTCGCTTTTACTTGACCTTGGGGCCAGCGGGCGCGGCGGCGCGGGAGGCGGCCGGCGCGGCCAGCGAGGCGATGGTGGCGCGGGAGAGAACTTCCATCATGGCCTGCTGCGCCTCAATCCAGACCGGGTGCGCGGGACAGTGCGCCTTGCGGGGGCAAGACCGGCCGGGGGTGAGGCAAAGGTTGAGACAGATCGCGCCGTCGACGGCCTCGATCACCTCGCGCATGGATGCCGTGGCGCCGCGCGGCGAAATGTGAAAACCGCCCATCTGACCGCGGCGCGATGAGATGAGCCCGGCATGCGCGAGGGATTGCAGCACTTTGGAGAGAAAGCTTTCCGGCGCGCCCGTGGCGTGCGCCAGATCGGGAAGCGAAATCCGCCCGTCGCCTTTGAGGGCGGTGAGCTGAATCATCACGCGCACGCCGTAATCCGCGGCGCGCGTCAGTTGCATGGACGAATTCGGTCTCTTCATCGCGTCATCCTACCGAACGATTCTCTGGAGCGCACGAACGCCGCTCGATGCGAGAGGGACGGCCGTGCTTTGGGGCCCTGGGGCCAGTGCTGCCAACGGGGAGCCTAATTGAATTCGTCACAATCTGATGTGTTATTGATCACAGACCACGGGCTGCCGCGGGCGATAACGTTGCTCCTTCCAAATGAAATTGGAGAAAAACAGTCCAGAATGTGCCGCGCTTGCCCTGCCGCCGTTTTACCCTGCCGTTTTAGCTGGGCAGGGAAGAACGGCGCGGGTATTGGCGCGTGGATTTGCGGTAGCTCGCAGCGATGATTCAGCACCAGTTTTGAGAGTGAAAGGAATTTTCAGACCGTCATGAATCCTTATCCCGCAGTGGATCCCATTCCTTTGCCGGCTCCCGTATGGCTGATGAAGCTGCTGCACGTGGTCACGCTGTCGCTGCATTTCGTGGCTGTGGAGATGCTGCTGGGCGGGCTGCTGCTGGCGATTCTGCTCAGCCTGTTCCGCTCGTCAGCGAACGCCCACACGACCGCCCGTGCGCTGGCGAAGCGGCTGACCATTGTGATGACGTATGTGATCAACCTGGGTGTGCCGCCGCTCTTGTTTGCGCAGGTGCTTTACGGGCGCGCGCTTTACACCAGCAGCGTGCTGATCGGCGTTTACTGGATCGCGATTATCCCGACGCTAATACTGGTCTACTGGCTGCTTTACCGGTTCTCGGCGCGGCTCGACCAGGGCAAATCGGCCTGGTGGGTGGGCCTGATTGCGTGGCTGCTGGCGGGCGGCGTAGCGCGGACGCTCACAACCAATATGACGCTGATGCTGCGGCCTGAGGCCTGGCACGGAATGTACGCAGCGTCGGCCCTGGGCGCGCTTTTGCCCACGGGCGATCCCACGCTGACGCCGCGCTGGCTGCTGATGATGGCGGGCGGGCTGTTCATCAGCGGATTGTGGCTGGTTTATCTGGCAGGGCGCAGTACATTTACCGCGGAGGAAAAAAAGTTCGTCGCCGGGCTCGGTGGCAAGGTTGCCGCCGGCTTCGGGATTGTCTATCTGGCCGCGGGATTGTGGGCAGCGAGCGTGCAGCCTGACGTGGTGAAGGCGGGACTTGCCGGTCACTCCATCTATCCGGCGTACAAGTTTGCCGGCTTTGCCGGGTACGGCTGGATCGCCCTGGTGGTGGTGGCCGTGCTGGTGGGCGCGATCGCGGGATTCGGCAAGATCACTGCCGGCTGGCTGAGCTGGACAGCCGTTCTCGCCGCGGTGCTGGTTGAGATCATGCTGACGGTATATCGCGATGGCGTGCGCGACGTAACGCTTCTATCGAAAGGCTACGACGTTTGGGACCGGGCTGTGGCGACCAACTGGGGCGTGGTGGGATTGTTCCTCCTGCTCTTTGTGGCCGGACTGGGTGTGATTGGATGGCTCGTGTCCGTTGTGGCGCGCGCACATAAAACCATGGAGGGCGCGGCGTAACCGCGAAGTGATTGCGATGAGTGAGACTGCGATTTCACCGATTATCGTTCCCGAGCATGTGGAAAACGGCGATACCAAAACGCGGCGTTTCTTTCTAGCCGCTGCGAGCGTGGCGGGCATTGGCTACGCTGCCGCGCTGGCCTATCCCGTCTACCGTTACCTCGCGAGTCCAAGCGAGATGGCGCTGAGCGCCTCAGCCGTGACCGAGGTGACCCTGAAAGATGCGCAGAAGCTGCCGGCAGGATCGGTACTGATGTTCAAATTCGGCACGGCGCCAGCCATGCTAATTCACCACGCGGACAACACCTGGGTGGCGCTGACCGCGGTTTGCACGCATCTGGGCTGCACGGTGCAATACGAGCCGCAGATGGACCGCATTCACTGTGCGTGCCACGGCGGCGTCTATAGCGCCTACACCGGCGCCAACGTGAGTGGGCCACCGCCCAAGCCGCTCAAGCTTTTCAAGGTCGCTGTCAACGATACGGGAGTCGAGGTATCGCGAGGATAATGGATGCGGACTCGATGGCGTGACGGCCGCAGCGTCCTAATTCTCGCAGCATAAGGAGCTTTCATGGGAATCCTCGATCTCTTCAGCCTCAAGGGCAAGAACGCACTGGTCACCGGTTCCGGGCAGGGCCTGGGAGCCGGCATGGCGATCGCCTTCGCGCAGGCCGGCGCCAACGTAACGCTGCACAACTACGACAAAGTTCTGGATTCGACCGTCGAGGAAGTGGAGAAGACGGGCGTCCGCTACATCACGCGGTCGGGCGACGTGTGCGATGAAGCCGTTCGCAAGATGCTGGTGGACGACACGGTGAAGGAGTTCGGCTCGATCGACATCCTGGTGAACAACGCGGGAACCATCAGGCGCGCTCCGGCTGCCGAGCACTCAGAAGAGTTCTGGAACACGGTGATCGACACGAATTTGAATTCGGTGTGGTTCCTGAGCCAATACGCTGGCCGCCTGATGCTCAAGCAGGGGCACGGTAAGATCATCAACACCGCTTCGCTGCTGTCGTTTCAGGGCGGTATTACGGTGCCCGGATATGCCGCGGCCAAGGGCGGCGTGGCGCAGTTGACCAAGGCGCTGGCCAATGAGTGGGCCGACAAAGGCATCAACGTGAATGCCATCGCTCCCGGCTACATGGCGACGGACAACACCACGGCGTTGCGCGCCGATGCAGCGCGTTCGGCCGCCATCCTGAGCAGAATTCCCATGGGTCGCTGGGGCCTGCCTTCGGATCTGGCGGGTACGGCAGTGTTTCTGGCCTCGGAGGCGAGCAATTACGTGCAGGGCCACGTGCTGGTGGTGGACGGCGGATGGCTTTGCCGGTGAAAGAAGCCGTGGTCCGTGAACCGTGGGCCGTGAACCGTGGACAGCGGCGCTGGCGATGTGATGGTTTTGGGGGCTGTTCGGATGATTACAACACAGAGTCACAAGTCAGTTCAGTCGTTTCGTGATCTCGAAATCTGGCAGCGGTCGATGGAATTGACGGCCATGGTTTACCGCCTGACGAAGCAATTCCCGCGCGAAGAAATCTTCGGGATAACTGGACAGTTGCGTCGGGCGGCAGTTTCCATTCCGAGCAATATCGCAGAGGGTCAAGGGCGTCTCAATACTCGGGAGTTCCGGCAATCTCTTGGCGTTGCGCGAGGATCAAATTGCGAGTTGCAGACGCAATTGGAAATTGCCCGAGCGCTTGGCTACGGAGATCAAAAACTGCTGGATGAGGCGACGGTCCTCTCGCACCGAATTGGCCAAATGCTTTTCAAGCTGCTATCGATTTTGAATTCCAAACTGACCGATCGATGACCACGGTTCACGGTTCACGAACTACAGGGAGCGGATTGCGCAGGGACAAAAACCTATGACGACAAAAATGATCGCGAGCAGTGTTTACGACTGGATGGATGAGCGGCTGGGCCTTTCGGAGCTGGCCGCATTCGCGCGCAAGAAGACCGTCCCTGTGCATGCGCAATCCTTCTGGTATTACTGGGGCGGCATCACACTGTTCCTGTTCATGCTGCAGTGTTTCACGGGCGTGTTGCTGCTTGTGTACTACCGGCCGGGCGTGGAGGCTTACGAATCGGTCCGGCAGATCACGTTTGTGATGCACTTCGGCTGGCTGATCCGCTCGGCGCACGCATGGGCGGCCAACCTGATGCTGTTCGCCATTCTCGTCCACATGTTCTCAGTCTTCTTTATGAAGGCCTACCGCCAGCCGCGCGAGCTGGGCTGGATTTCGGGGATGGTGCTGCTGGGGCTGGCGGCGTGTTTCGGCTTCTCCGGCTACCTGCTGCCCATGGATGAGTTAAGCTACTTCGCCACCAAGGTTGGTTTGCAGATTCCGGTGGCGATTCCCTGGATCGGTCCGGCGATCGCCAACATGCTGCGCGGCGGCCCGGACGTAACGGAATTTACCGTGCAGCGGTTCTTCGCGCTGCACGTGGTGGTGCTCCCTGCATTGTTTATTCCCCTGCTTGCGTTTCATCTTTGGCTGGTGCAGCGCTACGGCAACGCCGTGCCTGAGAGCGAAGAGGGCAAGCCCGCCTCGCAGCGCAAATCCATGCCGTTCATGCCGAACTTTCTGCGCAAGGACATCGCGATGTGGATCATTTCGCTCAACGTCCTGGCGCTGCTGGCTTCGGTGTTTCCGTGGGCGCTGGGCAAACAATACGATGCGCTGGCGCCGGCGCCGATGGGCATTCATCCCGAGTGGTACTTCATGAGTCCCTTCGAGATGCTGAAGATGCTGGGCGCAGTGCTGCCCGGCGAGGCGGGCGAGATTGCGGGCCTGCTGCTGTTCACGCTGGGCATCGTGCTCTGGATTCTGATTCCGTTTTACGACAAGAACAAGGAATCGGGACGGCGCGCGCGGCTTGCGCACTACTTTGGATTGCTGGCGGTGTTTGCGCTTTTGGCCACTACTGTCATCGGTTATTGGACGATTCGGTGAGCACGTGGATCGTGATTCGTGGTTCGTGATTCGTGAACCGTGCAGGTACACGCTGGCAAATAGGACTTTAGGAGCACTAAGCGGATGAATATGACGCAGAATCGTAAGCCGGTACGATCCTTCCGTGATCTCGAGGTTTGGGAACGATCGATGGAGCTGACCGTGATCGTCTACCGCCTGACTCAGAAATTCCCGCGCGAGGAGATGTTCGGCATCACTTCACAACTTCGACGTGCCGCAATTTCGATTGCAAGTAATATTGCGGAGGGTCAGGGGCGCCTAAACACTCGTGAATTCAGGCAATACCTCGGCATCGCTCGCGGATCGAACTACGAGCTGCAAACACAAATGGAAATCGCCCACTCGCTAGGTTTCGGAGATCAAACATTGCTCGATCAAGCGGAGCGCATTTCGGTTGGTATTGGCCAAATGCTGTCCAAGCTGCTTTCGACTTTGAAAGCAAAGCTGGCTGATCGCTGATCGTTTTGGCAGTTCACGAACCACGATCCACGAATCACGGTTCACTGGAGTACGCAATGAATTACCCCTTTTGGGACATTCCTTATCTCGGCTCGGGCTGGGTGATTGGCATCATCGCCATCTTCCATGTCATGATTTCGCAGTTTGCCGTGGGCGGCGGACTCTACCTGCCGTTGGCGGAGCGCAAGGCGCTGCGCGAGGCGCGAAACGATTGGCTCAAGGAACTGGTGGGCTACTCCAAGTTTTTCCTCGTCCTCACTGGCGTCTTTGGCACCATCTCAGGCGTGGGCATCTGGTTTGCCATCGGATTGACGCACCCTGAAGCCACCAGCACGTTGATTCACAACTTCGTCTTCGGCTGGGCCATCGAGTGGGTGTTCTTCATCGTCGAGCTGAGCACGGCGGCTGTCTATTACTACACATGGAACAAGATCGACGCGAAGCTTCACCTGGCGGTGGGCTGGGTTTACGCAGGCGCGTCGGTGTGCACGCTGATCATCATCAACGGCATTCTCACCTTTATGCTTACGCCGGGCGACACGTGGCTTGGTGTGGCCGGCACGGGGCACGAGGCCAGTAAATTCTGGAACGCGTTCTTCAATCCGACATACTGGCCGAGCCTGCTGCTGCGCTGCTGTGTGTGCGCCTCGCTGGCCGGCATCTGGGCTCTGATCAGCGCCAGCCGCATCGACGGAACAAAACGGGCCGCACTCAAGGCCTCGCTGGTGAAGTGGAGCGTGAAGTGGCTGGTGCCTTCGTTCGTCGCCATGCCGTTTCTGTTTGGCTGGTATCTGTTGATGGTTCCCGAATCGCAACGCGCGCTGCTCACACTGGGCATCGACACCATGGGCACCGGAACCTTCTCCATCGTCACGCGCATGGCGCTGCTGATCGTGATGGCTTCGGCGACGATCATCGTCGCGGCGTACTATCTGGCCTACCGCAATCCCGTGGACTTCAATCCTGCGCACGCGGTGGCCATCCTGCTGCTGGCGTTGATGGCGACGGCCGCAGGTGAATATTCGCGCGAGATGCTGCGCAAGCCGTTTGTGATTGGGCGCTGGATGTATTCGAACGGAGTGCGTGTGCCTTACGCGCTCAAGATCGATCAAGCGGGCTATCTGGTTCACTCGAACTGGGTCTACGACACGAACTCCAGTTATTCGCGCGGCGAGGCAATCTTCCGCGGCGAATGCGGATCATGCCACACGCTGAACGGCTACCGGCCGCTGGTAACGTTGCTCTCTGGCCGGGACCGTGCCAACATCGAGAGCTTCATCACCATGCTGCACGAGTACAAGGCCGATTCGCCGTACCACCACTTCATGCCTCCCATGGTGGGCACCAGGCAGGATGTCGAAGACCTGACCGGCTTCCTGAACGCGCACGTGAACCCGCCGGCCGCGAGCGGGTGGAAGCCGGTGCAGACGGCGCAGAAGTAGAGCGGAGTTAGCAAGTCGGCAAGTCTGCGGGGATCGGGGGGCTCTCATGACGGTCACGCATAAGTTCATCGTGATCGGTCTTTTGTTCCTGGCGACGCTGACGACAGGTTTCTGGCGGGGCCATACGGGACAGGCGGCGTTACCGGGCATCCATAAGCTTCTGGCTCTCACGTGGGTCGTCTATTCCTGCATTGTGATTTACCACGCGGGAAGACCGGTGGGATGGAGAGCCGCCTTGATCGCGGCGGTCGCCGTCCTGGCGCTATCGATGGCGGCGTTGATCGCAACCGGCTCCTTGCTCACTATGCCGCAGCACGTGAACGCCGCAACCCTCAACGCACACCGCATGGCAACCGCGCTGGCCGCGATCGCTGGAGGCGTGGCTGCGCGCCTGCTTCTGCTGCACGGGCCTTGATGCCGCCGGTTACAACTGATTGGGCTCCCTTTCTTGCCAGCAGCGCAGCGGTCGACTATAAGTAAGGGGCCGACGGAAATCGCATGCCGGCGCAGGGCCAAATACCAATCAAGGGACAATAATCATGAACCGCAGAGAACTTTTTGCCGCTCTCGCCGCGACAGCCGTTGCCGGCGACGCCTTGGCGCATGCCCAACCTACAACCGTGATGGGCTCACACGTCTTCGACTGGAACTCGCTTACTGACGTGCCGAACGAACATGGGTCGACGCGGACCGTGTGCTCGACGCCAACAGCGACGCTTGAAAATCTCGAGATTCATGTCTCGACGCTGAAACCCGGCATGTCGCCACACCCGCCGCACAAGCATCCCAACGAGGAGCTGATCATCATTCGCCAGGGCACGGTGGAGACGCTCTCGAACGGCACATGGATCCGCGTGGGCCCGGGCTCGATCATCTTTAACGGATCGAACCAGCTGCACGGATTCAGGAACGTGGGAACCGAGCCGGCGATTTATCACGTGGTCAACGTCAAGACCGCGGCCACGCCGGCGGCGTAAAAAACAGCGAGTCGGCGGGTCAGCGAGTTAGCGATCCAAACCCAGCCGGTGCGCTACTTCTTGCGGAAGCGCGCGGCCAGGCCTTCGGCGTTGCGCGCCAGAACGCCCACGTCGCTGCCCACTGCAATGAAGTTGTATCCCGCCTCAAAGAGCGCCTCTGCGTCGTCGGCATTGCCGGTGAGGATGCCCGCGGATTTGCCTCTGGCGCGGATGCGCTTGGCCGCGTCGGCAATGGCGGCCTGGACTTCAGAATCTTTAGGGTTGCCGAGATGGCCGAAGGCCGCGGCCAGATCGCTGGGTCCGATGAAGATGCCGTCGACGCCTTCGACAGCGGCCACGGCCTCGATCTCCTTGAGCGCGATTTTGGTTTCGAGCTGCAGCAGGACGCAGGTATCGAGATGCGCGTTGCGGTGATAGCCCTGAATGCGGCCGTAGTCGTTGGCACGGGGCGCAACGGCAACGCCACGAATGCCGAGCGGCGGATAGCGCGTGGCAGCGACGGCCTTGCGCGCTTCATCGGCACTCTGCACGAAGGGAATGAGCAGGGAACGCGCGCCCACGTCGAGCGCCCGCTTGATGATGACGGGCTCGTTCCAGGGCACGCGGAAAACGGGCTCAGCCGTGCCGCCGCGCATGGCCTGCAGCTGCGGCAGCAGCGTGGTGATGTCGTTGGGCGCGTGCTCGCCGTCGATGACGATCCAATCAAACCCTGCGCCGGCTAAAATTTCGGCCGATACGGGGCTGGCCATGCTGCACCACAGGCCGACTTGCCGTTCGCAGCGGCTGAGCGCCTGCTTGAATGCATTGCGGGGGATGTTTCCGGGCCATTCGGGCATGGGTTCTCTCTCCTTTGGCGATTGTAAGCGCGGTGGCTGCGGGCGCGGGCGCCCGTACGACGGCCGGTCGGGAGACCGGCGCTACGACGCCGTCGGATTGTTGAAATCGAGACGCTTAATCTCGCCGACGATGGGACCGTAGCTGACGATGGCGCAGAAGGCGATAAAGCCGACAAAGATAAGTGCGCCGTTGTAGGAATGCGTCTTCTCGACGATGTAGCCGATAATGAGCGGCGTGGTGATGCCGGCCATGTTGCCGAAGAGGTTGAAGAGCGCGCCGTTCATGCCCACCATGCCTTTGGGCGAGGTGTCGGAGACGACGGTCCAGCCCAGCGCGCCGATCCCTTTGCCAAAAAACGAAATCGACATGAAGAGAATCATGAGACCCTGTGAGGACGCGTAATTGCAGGCGATGATCACCATGGAAAGCGCCATGCCGGCCATGATGGGCAATTTGCGCGCGAAGCTGAGCGAATGGCCGCGGCGCAGCAAACGGTCAGAGAAGATGCCGCCGAGAATGCCGCCGATGCCGCCGCACAGGCCGGGCACGGCCGCGGCAAAGCCCACCTTGAGTACCGACATGTGGCGCGCCTGCGAGAGATAAAGTGGGAACCACGTGAGAAAAAACCAGGTGAGCGTAGTGATGCAGTACTGGCCGATGTAAACGCCCACCAGCATGCGATAGCTGAGGAGCTTCTTCACCGTGGCCCAGGTGAGGGTGTTTTTCTTCACGCCCGCGGCGGAGTCGGTATTGACAAGGCCGCCACCGCGCTCGATGAATGCGATTTCGGACTGCGAGATGCGCGGATGTTCCTTGACGCCAAAGATGTTCGTGAACCAGACCACGGCAAGTACGAGGCCCAGTGCGCCCAGGAACCAAAAGCAGGCGCGCCAGCCGGACACATGAATGAGCCATCCAAAGATGGGCGCAAAGATGGGCAGCGCGAAATATTGCGCGGAGTTGAAGATGGCCGAGGCGCGGCCACGCTCCGAGGTGGGAAACCAGGAGGCGACAATGCGTCCGTTGCCCGGAAAGACGGGCGATTGGAACAGGCCGGAGAACACGCGGAGAATGAAGATCGCGGTGAACGCGGCGCTGGCGGCGAAGTAGCCGGCGAAGGCGGTGAGAAAGGCGCACACCGACCAGCCAATGATGGCGATGCCGTAGACGCGCTTCGATCCGAAGCGGTCGAGCAGGCCGCCCGAGGGCAGCTGGCCCAGCGCATAGGCCCATCCGAAGGCGAAGAGCAGATAGCTCATGCGCTGCGCTGTCAGGTCCATTTCTTTGGGCATCACCGAGACGGCCTGCGAGAGTACTGAGCGGTCAGCAAAGCTGAAGCAGCTTACGACAAAAAGTATGGTGATGATGAGGTAGCGAACGCGCGTTTGCCGCTCTGCTGTCAAGCTGAATCCTTTCGAGACCGATGCTTCGGTTTCACGGTACCATGCGGGGCCGCGGCTCAGGCTGTCTCGTACACCGATTGAATGAGGCCGCGAATGTAGCCGTAGCAATAGGCGAAGGACTGTAGGTCATGGGGATCGGCATTATCGGCAGCCAGAGGCACGTGGTCGGGCATGAGCATGTAGGAGTAGCCGATCTCCTTATAGACTCGGATGGCTTTCACGAAATCGACATCACCCTCGTCGGGATACACCTCGATGAAGTCGTTGCGATGGCCGCGAATGTTGCGGAAGTGGACGTTGAAGATTTTCTTGCGCGTACCGAAGTAGCGGATCACGTCGAAGATTTCGACACCGGGATTTTCGAGGTCCTCGGAGATGGTTCCCTGGCAGAAGTTGAGGCCGTGATAAGGGCTCTCCTGGATGGTGATGAATCTCTTGAGGCCGTCGACGGTGCCGAGCACGCGATGCACGCCCTGGTAGCCCTCGGGCGGCACGCCGGGGTCCTGCGGATGGCAGGCCATGCGGATTTTGTTCTCGTTGGCCACGGGAATCACGCGATCGAGAAAGTAGGTGATGCGCTCCCAGAAGGCATCGGCGCTGACCACGCCGGCTTTGGTGAGCGGGGTTTCGGGATGCGCTTCGGCGAGCTTCCATTGGGAGTAGAGTGCGTCGCCGCGGCCGGGCACGCGGCCGGTGCGCAGCACGCCGAGAATGCTCATGTCGTACTTGATGGTAGGAATGCCGGCCTGCGCGCAGTTGCGGATAAAGATTTGCAACTGCTCGATGTCGCGATCGCGCTCAGGGCTTTGCGCGAGCATGATGGCGGGATGCTTTTCGCGATCGATGTAGCTGGATGTGATAAATGGCGGCGCGGTGCAATCGATGCTGATGCCGTACTTCGCGGCCATCTCGGTCATGCGTTTGAGCTCGTCCACCGTGGCGTAGAGGCGGCCGCCGTCGATCTGCGGGTAGCCGCAGATATTGCGCACGCCGTAACGCGCCAGGTATTTGAGGTGCGTGTCGTTGGTGGGCGCGGTTTGGTCGCCGAGCTTCATGCGCTCCGGTTGCGCTGTGGTCACAGAATTTGCCGGCGCGATGCCGGTTGAGGCCAGGACTCCGGCTGCACCGCTTGATACGAGGAATTGTCTGCGATTCATGGATGGTTTTTCCTTTGGCGTCGTCTTCAACCTTGTATGCGAACGGGGATGGGTCTGTAAAGTGGAGTGGTGCGGGTGGAATGGTCGCGGGCACGTGCGGGCGGGGACGCCCGCACTACAGCCGGCCGGGAGGCCGGCGCTACATTGTGCTGGAGCGTCACGCGATAAGGATGTGCCGTAGCTGAAGCGCAGGGAAATCGAAATGAACGCCAAGAGCGAGAATCCGATGAGCAAATCGCCGCGGGTTACGGCCATGCGGGTTGTGCCCGTGGCCGGCCGGGACAGCATGCTGCTCAACCTGAGCGGCGCGCACGGGCCGTACTTCACGCGCAATTTGGTTTTGCTCACCGACGAAGCGGGAAAAACGGGCGTCGGCGAGGTTCCGGGCGGAGAAAAGATTCGCCGCGTGCTGGAAGAGTCCGCGCCGCTGGTGGTGGGACGCGAGAGTCGCGACTTCAACACAGTTCTCAACGCGGTGCAGGAGCGGTTCGGCGATCGTGACGCGGGGGGGCGCGGGCAGCAGACCTTCGATTTGCGCGTGACCATTCATGCCATGATGGCGATTGAGTCGGCGCTGCTCGATTTGCTCGGCCAGTTTCAGGGAGTTCCGGTGGCGGCTTTGCTTGGGGAGGGCCGGCAGCGCACGAGCGTGCCGGTGCTGGGCTATCTGTTCTTTGTTGGCGACAGCGGGAAGACGAATCTCGATTACCGGCGGGCAGGCGAAAGCGCGAGCGGCTGGTTCCGGCTGCGCGACGAAGAGGCACTGACGCCTGACGCGATCGTCAAGCTGGCCGAGGCGGCAAAGGCGCAGTACGGTTTCGGCGACTTTAAATTGAAAGGCGGCGTGCTTGCGGGCGCGGAGGAGATGCGGGCTGTGGAAGCATTGCATGAGCGGTTTCCCGAAGCACGCATCACGCTCGACCCGAACGGCGCATGGGGCCTGCAGGAAGCGATTGCGCTTTGCCAGGGCAAGCAGGAAGTCCTGGCGTATGCCGAAGACCCATGCGGCGCGGAGGGGAGATTCTCAGGGCGCGAGATCATGGCGGAGTTCCGCGAGGCGACCGGACTGCCCACTGCAACCAACATGGTTGCAACCGACTGGCGCGAGTTGCACCACGCGATTGCGTTGCACGCTGTCGACATTCCCCTGGCCGATCCGCACTTCTGGACCATGCAGGGAGCGGTGCGCGTGGCCGAAATCTGCCGCGACAACGGGCTTACATGGGGATCGCATTCCAATAATCATTTCGATATCTCGCTGGCGATGGTGACACATGTGGCCGCGGCGGCCGTGGGCGCAATTACCGCGATCGACACGCACTGGATCTGGCAGGATGGACAGCATCTGACGCGCAATCCGCTCCAGATCAAGAACGGCGCGATTGCTGTGCCGGAGCGGCCAGGGCTGGGCGTCGATCTGGACCTCGATGCAATCGAGCGCGCGCATGAGCTCTACCAGGCGAGAGGGCTGGGCGCGCGCGACGATGCCATGGCGATGCAGTTTCTGATTCCGGGGTGGAAGTTCGATGCGAAGCGGCCTAGTTTAGTGCGACAGTGAACGGTGGATCGTGGTTCGTGGCTCGTGATTCGTGGACAGTGAACATTGGACTTCGGAGCTAGCATAGTTTCATGACCTCAACTGCCGAACCCCGTTTGATTCGCGTACATGCCAAGGACAATGTTGCAGTTGCCGTGAATGAGGGGGGATTGCCCGCGGGCGCCAAATTGGCCTCGGGGCTGGAGTTGCGCGAAGCGATTCCGGAGGCGCACAAAGTCGCGCTGGCCGATCTCGCGCTAGGTGACGCGATTGTGCGCTACGGCGTGACGATTGGCTATGCCAACCGGGCAATTGTGCGCGGCAGTTGGGTCCATGAGGGATTGATGACACCGCCGCAGGCGCCGCCGCTTGGCGATTGCCCACTGGCCACAGCGACGCCCGAGCCGCTCGCCCCGCTCGAGGGATACGCGTTCGAGGGCTATCGCAATCCTGATGGGTCGGTGGGAACAAAAAACATTCTCGGCATCAGCACCACGGTGCAATGCGTGGCGCCGACTGTGGAGCATGCGGTGCGGCGCATCAAGGCGGAGATTCTGCCGCGCTACCGCCAAGTGGACGACGTGGTCGCCATCACGCATCCTTACGGCTGCGGCGTAGCCATCGATGCGCCGGGTGCGGCGATTCCCATTCGCACGCTGCGCAACCTGGCGCTGCACCCAAACTTCGGCGGCGAAGTGATGGTGGTGAGCCTGGGCTGCGAAAAATTGCAGCCAGTGCGCCTCATGTCCGCAAAAGATTTGCCTGTGCTCGAGGAACCCTCCGTCGCCGTGCTTCAGGACGCGACGAAAGGCTTCGGCGAGATGGTTGCCACGATCATGGCGATGGCCGAGAAGAAACTGGCGAAACTGAATCAAAGGCGGCGCATGACTTGCCCGGCTGCGGACCTGGTGGTCGGTTTGCAGTGCGGCGGATCGGATGCGATGTCGGGCGTAACGGCGAATCCCGCGGTAGGGTTCGCAGCGGACCTGCTGGTTCGCGCCGGGGCGACGGTGATGTTTTCCGAAGTTACAGAGGTGCGCGACGCGGCGCATCTGCTCACAGCGCGTGCCGCCACGGCGGAGATTGCGCGTGAATTTGTGCGCGAGATGGCGTGGTACGACGAGTATCTGCGGCAGGGCGGGGCGGACCGCGCGGCGAATCCCACACCCGGCAACAAACAGGGCGGTCTGGCCAACATAGTTGAGAAGGCGATGGGGTCGATTGCCAAGGCGGGCTCAACGGCGCTGATGGGCGTGACCGGGCCAGGCGAGCGGGTGACGCACAAGGGGTTGATTTTTGCGGCCACGCCGGCCAGCGACTTCATCTGCGGCACGTTGCAACTAGCCGCGTCGATGAACATGCACATCTTTACCACGGGGCGCGGCACGCCGTATGGCCTGGCCGTGGCGCCGGTGATTAAAGTGGCGTCGAACAGCGGGTTGGCGCGGCGCTGGCCCGACTTGATCGACATTGACGCTGGCCGGATTGCGACTGCCGAAGCGACCGTGGAAGAAGTTGGCTGGGAGATCTTTTCTTTGATTCTGGACGTGGCCAGTGGGAGGAAAAAAGCGTGGGCCGACCACTGGGGATTGCACAACGAATTTGCGCTGTTCAATCCGGGGCCAGTGACGTAAGGGTTTTGGTTGCATCTGAGCCCGCGATGGGATTATCTTCGGTGTGCGCGGCGCCCACCGCACTGTTCGGCGTGGCTGCGAGAAAGGCGTTTCATCATGTTCGTTGCGCGAATACACCGAGAGTCTGCTGCTCGTTCTTGGCTTCTTCTCGCCGCTCTATTCCTGCTTGCTATTTGCCCAGCTGTGGCGTCCGCGGCGACAAAGGTCGTGACCGATGCCGACAAAGGCGGAACGGTAACGATCAAGATGGGAGACGTGCTGGAGGTTCGGCTCAGTTCCAATCCCAGCACCGGGTACGCGTGGTACCTGCATAAACAATCGACGGCGCTGCTGAAGCTGACGGGGCAATCGCAGACGCAAGCGACGCAGCCGGGGATGGGGCGGCCGGTCGTACAGATCTTCGACTTTGCGCCCACTGGTAAGGGGACGGGCGTGTTGTTGCTGCACTATGTGCGATCATGGGAGCCGCCCGATCCGAACGAGGAGCAATACAGTCTGCATCTAACGATCGAATGAGGCGGTTCTCGGGTCTCAAAATCGGGACTCGGGAACCCAAAGTTTGCTGCTCACAATAGAACCCCCTGCCAAAGCGGAGGGGAACGCATAAAATACCAGTTGAAATGGCTAAGAACAAGGACAAGACGTTCGAAGTGGCGTGCCCGGATTGCGGGGCGATGCTGAAGATCGATGGCGCGACCGGGCTGGTGGTGAGCCACACGCCGGCGCCGCGCAAGCGCATGTTCGAGGACCTGGAGATGGCGGCCAAGGCCATGCGCGAGCACGGGGAGCGGACGGAATCGATTTTTCGGCAGAGCGTAGACGCGGAGAAGAATAAGGCCGACTTGCTGGAGAAGAAATTTGCCGAGGCAATGCGCAAGGCCAAGGACTCCCCGGACGAGGGCAAGCCCCTGCGCGAGATTGACCTGGATTGATGGGCCGGTATTGATGGGCCTGGAACGATCGATTTGGATTAGCGGTCGCGGGGCTGAGCGGAGTTTTCTGTCGCCGCGGGCCGCGCTTTCGAGTGATACTTTAGGCAATAGGGTTCAAGGATGATCGGGCCGGGGACCGGGAAGTAGGGTGAGGTCATGGTGGTTGTACCGCTTACAAAGTCAGTGAGGAACGCGGGCGAATCGTGCGCCAGCGAAGCCAAATCGATGAGCTGGGTCCGGATTGCCGCGGCCGGTACGCTTGCGGCGAGCGGCGCCCTGCTGGTCGCCGGCAAGCGGCGCGCCGGTCTGTTAACGGCCGTGACCGGTACCGCTCTGGTCATGCTGGATCAGCAGGAAGTGGTGAGCAAATGGTGGAATGCGCTGCCCGCCTACCTCGATGAAGTTCAGGGAGTGCTCGGTCGCGCGCAAGCGGCCGTGGATGACCTCTCTATGCAGGGCGAGAAGCTGCGCCGGGTGCTGGGCAAGTAGAGCACGAGTGTGAGTGTGAAGGCACACCGCAGGGGCTGAAGCCCATCTTGATTCCGCTGCACTTACGGCACGAGTAAACTCGTGCCCTTTCAAAACAGCGCCGGGCGCGGCATTCAGAAGAATTCCATCAGTTTTTGCGGTCGACGAGGTAGCGGGCGACAGCTTTGAGGCCGTCGGCGCGGCTGCCGAAGGGTTCGAGCGCGGCAAAGGCCTCGTCAATGAGTTGCGCTGCGTCGCGCAGGCTCTGCTCAATGCCGTAGACGGCCGGCCAGGTGGCTTTTTCCGTGGCCTGATCCTTGCCTGCGGTCTTACCTAAAGTCACTGAGTCGGCGGTTACGTCCAGCACGTCATCGGCGATCTGGAAGGCGAGACCGGCCTTGCGGCCGAAGCGATCGAGACGCGCTACGTCACCGGCCGTGGCGCCGGCGTAGACGCCGCCCGCGACCACGCTGACGCGGATGAGCGCACCGGTCTTGGCGCGATGGATGGCTTCAACAAGCTCCGGCGTGGGCTTGAGGTGTTCACTTTCGATGTCGAGCACCTGACCGCCGATCATGCCATCGACCGTGCCCACGGCGTTGGCGATGAGGCCGATGATCTGCACCGTAGCGGCGGGCGGGCAGTCCAGCCCGGCCAGCACTTCGAAGGCGCGGGTTTGCAGGGCGTCACCGGCCAGGATGGCGATGGCTTCGCCGAATGCCTTATGGCAGGTGGGCTTGCCGCGGCGCAGATCGTCGTTGTCGAGGGCGGGCAGGTCGTCGTGGATGAGCGAATAGGTGTGGAGCATTTCGAGAGCCGCGCCCAGGCGCTCGATTCCCGTTGGTATTACGCCCGCAATGGTGACACCGGCCTGCATGGCCAACACCGGGCGCAGGCGCTTGCCGCCGGCAAAAATAGAATGGCGCATGGCGCCGTGGATCGAAGCCGGAACCGTATCGACGGTTGGAATCAACGACTCCAGCGCGTGGTCGGTGAGGTCGGCGCCCTCCTGGATTAGCGATTTTACGTCTGCGGGCATGCTCTTTTTATGTTAGACGAACAGGGCCGCGCCGGCGTTCAACCCACCACAGGGCGGCGAGCAGAAGCATGCTGAAGGCGCTCACCCAGCGGCCCGCCAGAACGTCGGGCGAGGTGCTCCAATCGACGGTGAGGTCGATGGGACCTTGCGGGACGGGCACGATGATGAGGCCGTCGTCGCGCCTGGGTAGCGCCGTCTGATTCTGGCCGTTCACGCGAATGCGCCATGCGGGGTAGCTGACGAGGCGCAGGATCAAATAGCCGGCGTGGGAGGTCGTGGCGCGAATTTCACGGTGTTCGGGGTTGGCCTGATTGCCGCGGAGGGCCGCGAATATGGCCTGGCAACTGCCCTGATCGGGGCGCCAAATGGGATTGGCGTCAGGGTCATCGGGATCAGGCTTGCCCAAAACGACAGAAGGATCGCTCACCAGGCAGGCGTCCGGAAGGCCGGTCGCGATGCTGGAGTCGTCGCCGCCGGGCGGTTCGTACTCGTACATGCCTACAGCGCCTGCGCCGGCGCGGTAATCGAAGAGCACTGAAGCGACGGTGTCTTCGGGGTAGCAGACCTGGAAATAATACTTTGCGGCATACACCGTAGACGCCAGGAAAACTCCGGCGCAGAGCACCAGTACGCTGGCGCGGGCGCGCCGGCCGGAGGGCCAGATTGCGGTGACAAAGAAAATCGCCATGGGCGCTTCCACCGACTCGAGCCAGCGCCAGGGATACTGCAGAAAACGCATCTCCGGCAGCATGTACCAGAACGGCCGCGAGGCGGGAAAGAGAAAGAAGAAGACCACGATGGGAATGGCGGCCAGCGGCAGCCACCAGAGGCGGGAAGCAGTGGTCTTGCCGATGGGCTGTGTGCCGCGACGCCAACTGATCACGATGCCGGCGACTGCCACGGCGATCATGGAGATGGCGATCCACGAAACCTGATGCAGAATCTGGTCGTGCATTGCGAGCAGCGGGTTGGCACTGTGCGCGAAGAGCCAGTTGTTTTCGAAATTGTAGCCGGGATCCTGGGTGGCTTGTTTGATGTCGACCCAATTGCGCTCGAATGCCGCAGGGAGCCAGTAGATGGCGGCGAGGCCGAGACCCAACACTGCCGCGAGCGCGGCGCGAAGCAGCGGCGCCCAGAATTTGTTCGCCAAAGCCCAGAGCAGCGCGACACCGGCCATGAGATAACCGGCCATTACGCCAAGAGGAAGGTTCGAGAGCCAGGCGCCGGCGAGTGCGATGGCTAGAGGCGCGGTGGAACCGTCAAAAATGCGCGTCGCAAGCGGGGTGGACGGGCGCCGGTCACGCATCACGAACAGCACGATCAGCGGAAGCCAGAATCCGCCGGCAAATTCAGGGAACGCGGAGCGCTCGTACGCGGTGAAGAGCGTGAATAAGGAAAAAAGCGAGGCGCATCCGGCGAGAGTAGCGGGAAGATCGTCGAGGGCTTCAAGAGCCAGTGCGCGCGTTGCCAGGCCGGTTGCGGCCAGGGTAAGAAACGTGAGCGCGATGGGCACCAGATTCCACGGAAGAATGAGGCCGAGCGCTGCGCCCAGCATCCAGGTGAGCGGCGGATAGAAGACGAAGCGCGGCTCACCGGCGCCGAAGTTGGGGCTGGACGCCCAGTGCGGATACAGAATGCCGTGATGCCAGGCGTTCACGCAATCGAGCCACGAGACGAGGTGCACGTCGAAGTCGTGGCCGCAGGAGTTGCCGCGAATGAGTTGCGGGACGATGGCCACGAATGCGGCGAGCAGAACCATCGCGGGGCCGGCGTAGTAGCGCAGGGGCGGCGGGTTCGCGACCTCTGTTCCCTGTTCCCTGTTGCCTGTTCCCTGTTCTTTCATGGCAGCAAACGCAAGGTGTGGCGGGTCTGAGCCGCGACTGCTGACGGAGTGAAGGGCAGCGCGAACGTGGTTCCGTTGTACCAGTCGTTCCACTGGTCGCGGAAATACGGGCTGAGCGGGTTGCCGCTCTCGCCCATCACGATGTTCTCTGTCGATCCGTCGATGTTGCTCCAGTCCATGGTGAAGCGCTGCGACGGGCCGAGGGTGCGGCCGACCTGTTTCACCGTGGTGCCGTCGCCGCTTTGCGGCTGGGGCCCCGTTCCGGCGATGCGGCTCTCGATGGGGAGAAGCGCGGCGAGGGGGTGCTCGACATCGACGACATGCCAGCTTCCGTAGGTCCACTGGTTCACGTCGGCGGGAGCTTTTCCGTTGCGCATGCCTTTGCTCACGGCCGCGGTGAGCAGCGCATCCCAGTTTTTATAACCTGCGGGAAGCCACTCCGGCTTGGCGTGCATCACGATCTCTTCCAGGGCAAAGTTCGATTCGCTCCAGTGATAGTCGGTGGCCAGCTTGCCCAATTTGGGCTCGAGAATCATGGGCCAAAGCGCGGCGCGGGTCTGGGTGACGATTGAAGCCGCTGCGGAATCGGTGGTGAGGCGGCCGTCCCAACTGCGCATCAGGTCGGCGGCCTGGCGCAGCTCGGGATCGCCGTTGCCCTCGGGGCCTGGCGTGTGGTCGATGGCGTAGGCAAAGCGATGGCCCATCTCCTGATCGACCTCGCTGTAGATATCCGTCTCCACGGCCAGCATGTCGGCGGGGGTGAGTTGATCGCGGCCGTCGAGAGATTTGTAGATGCGCTCGATGCGGTAGGGATCCTCCCAATCGTCGGTGAGCAGGTAGGGCGACCTGTCGGTGGTGACGCGGGAGTTGGCTGTGGCCAGAAAGCCCGAGGGCGGGTCGAAGGCGTTGGGCAACTGATCGAAGGGGATGTAGATCGGGCAAATCCCGGCACAGGCCGAATAGCCCCATTCGTGCGCCTTGTCGGAAATCGGCACATCGACGAGGCCACCCGCTCGCAGCGGGATCATGCCGATGGCGTGATAGGCGGTGTGGCCCTGATCGTCGGCGTAGACGAGGTTTTGCGTGGGCCAGTTCCACTGCTGCAGCGCGGCGGAGAATTCTGTCCAGTTCGATGCGACGTTCATTTCGTAGAGCGGCAGAGTGTTGAGCGAGGAATCGTAGAGGGTCCACTTGAGGGCGATGGGCGGGTCGCCGGCTGACAGAAGCGGATTCAAGAGCGGCCCGTGCGCGGCGGATTCGACGTCGACGACGACATCGCGGCCGCCGCGCACGTGAATCGTCTCGTGATCGACCGCGAGCGGATGCCATGCGGCATCGTCGCCTTCGTAGTTGCCTTTGCCGTCGAGCTTCTCGGTGTAGAGGTCCTGCACGTCAGCGTAGAGCGCGGTGAATCCCCAGGCGACGTGCTCGTTGTGGCCGGCGACGATGAAGGGAACGCCGGGGAGCGAGACGCCGGCGGCGTGAAAACCGGGCGCGCGTAAGTCGGCCATGTACCAGGTGTCGGGCACGCGGAGGGTGAGGTGCATGTCGTTCGAGAGCAGCGGCTTGCCGCTTTTGGTGCGGCTGGCGGCAACAACCCAGTTGTTGGAGCCAACGGCGCAGTTTTCGCAGCCGGCAATTCCCTGGAGGGCCAGCATTGCAGCTGGGTCCTCCGGCGCGGCCGACGCGAACTGAGATAAGGTCTGACTGGGCGACAGGCGGGTTTCGGTATTTTCGTCGCCGTCTTCGTCGTCCTTTTTGGAGGGCGGCAACTGGGGTTGCGGGGCGCTGAGATCGACCTTGATGCCGGTGGGCGGGTGATCGCGCCAGGAACCCACTGGATATAAATCGGCGATGAGCTGCGGGGCGAGTTGCGGATTGCTGAGGAGCTTGGCCTCAACGTGGGCGCGGGAGAGCTTGATGGTGATTCGCGAGTCGAGGGTCTCGACCATCATCAGCCCCACGCTCACGGAATCCGCGCCGGTCCAGGCCTGCGGATGGTACCCGAGCAGCCGGAATTCCGGGGGAAGCGTGTGGGATTTTTCGCACTGCGCGATGTAAAGGTTCACGCCGCGGGCGTAGTCGTCGAGACGCGCGCGGTCGGCGGGCGAAAGATGGCCGTAGATGCGCTGGGCGGTGAGGCGAATCTGCAACACGCGCTGCGTCTTGTCGTTGGTGACGAGCCGCGAGCCCAGAATCTCGGCCAGGTTGCCGTTGGCGGCACGGCGGGAAGCGTCCATCTGCCACATTCGGTCCTGCGCGGTGACGTAGCCCTGGGCAACAAAGAGATCGTCCTCGGTGGCGGCCTCGATCTGAGGCACGCCATGCGCGTCGCGGCGGACGATAACCGGCGCAGATAGGACGGGCGCGGAAAAGCCGTTAAGACGAACTTCGCCGTCGAGCTGGGGCAAAGCGGCTTTGGCTACCGAGCGGAGCCACAGCACAGCTGCACCGGCGGCGAGGAGGAGCAGAGCGAGCAATCCGCCGCTGGTCCAGAGAAGAATCCGCGGCCAGCGGCGTTTGCGTCTACGGCGCGGCGTGGCCGGCGACGCAGGCATGGTGAATGAAGACGAATCGGACATTGGCCAGATTCAGGATACCGCCGCAGCTTGAACTTTGATCGTCATCGCGCCTTCGTCGAGCCTGTCATGCGTCCTGCGTACGCAGACTCACGGTGCTCTTGACGGTCGCCCACGTCAAGCTGGGCTCTTCAGGTTGACGAGCGTGAATTCACGAGATGAACGCTTTCGCCCCTCCCGGACACACCGCTTCCAGAGCGACGTCAGGATGCGCAGACCGAACCAGGGCGGTTCCATTTGCCTGGACAACGATCGACCTGCAGACCACCGACCATTGTTCCGAACAAACCGGAAACACTTCGTCTTCACCCGTGACGTGATGTTTGCGAAATGGGTACGCGACCAAATCTCCGATTCCATACACCGGCGCGGCTACGACCAGAGGCAGGCAGTTCAAGAACCCCGAACACATCGCGTCGTCTTCCAGCGTGTAGTTGTAGTGCCGCAAAGCGATCGGCTTCAAGTTCGGAGGGTTCACGCTCTCGGGCTCGATTGAGATGGATCCGTTCTTTTTTCCGGGAACCGCTTTGCGGACCACCGCGACGGCGCCTGTCGCGAGTGTGCCCTTGGGAATAACGACCACTCCGTCGATGATTACATCCTCCTTTACGGCCATACGCACCGATTGACCCCTGGTCGCAGTTGCGGACGACACCGCCTCCAACAACAAGAGTTTCATGAAGGTCCGTTTCTTGACCACAATTGGTTTTCCTGCCCCTGCTGGGACGCTAGCCGGGGGCGTCGCTTGCTGCGCCACCAGTAATGGGCAAAGGAAGCTACAGAGAATGGCTTGAATCATTTTGCGGATCATGGCGATTCCTCTCTCAATGTGCCTGCACACGCTCACAACCCGCGATCGGCACGCGCCGCCTGCGCCGGGAGCCGGGCGACGGAGAGGATTTTTACGATTTGCTCGGCCATGGGGCCCGAGGCGACGATTCCATCGACCGCTGTGACGCGACCCGAGGCAAGAACGAAGTCTGAGCGCATGTCGGTGAGGACGTAGGTGTGAATGTGCGTGAAGATGAGCCGGTCGACGTCGATCTGCAAATCGGCGTGGCAGTTGGGGCTGGCGATGATGTCGAGGCCGAGCTGGTCCCAGTTCTTCTGCTTCATGAGCGCCCGATCGAAAGTGCTGACGGTAATGAAGGCCGATCCGGAATGAATGCAAAGGGTGCTTGCACTCCTGATGGCCTGATTGCGTTCGGCGACGGCGCTCGACGGCGGCACATCGGCCGTTTGTTGCCCGGCCGGAGCAGGCTGTGCAGCGGTAGAGGGCGAGGCGGCTTGCCTGGGCTGCTGTGCCACCAGCAGCGGGCAAAGGCAGAGGATGAGAACGGCTGGAATCGTCAGACGGTTCATCGAAACTCCTTTTTGGACTGACAGGAACGAGGTTAGGGCGAATGCACACGTGTGTGGAAGGCGATTAGGACACTTTCGCAAGTGTCACAGTGGCCGATAGAAAGAACGGCCCGGTGATCCCGCGCGTCCTCACCACGAGGATTCCGCTGCTGATTTGGTACACGCCTCCACTTTGCAGAGGAAAACGGCGGCAACGACTGCTCCCGCGATTGCAATTCCAGCCCAGTCGGCTCGCGAGAGACCAGCACGATCCTCGGGGTCCTGCGCGCACTTGATTCGGGCAACATCTGCGTAATACACCAGTGTCGGCCCGGCCACGTCGCGCTGCTGGATTTGAAAGATTTGCGGGCCGATGCCGGTGATTTGGCCGGTCAACCCCATGCCGGTGTGTTCGCGCACACGAACCCATTGGCCGACGCCGATTTTCAGGACGCGGGCACGGACTGCTTCAGGCGCCGAGTGTCGCGATTGCGCCGGCGCTGCTGTTGGGGCAAGGATGGCAAAGATCGCGATGAGAGCAATCCAACGAGATGGCTTTTGGCTGAGAAGATTTGCTGATTTCATGCCCACAGATGCTAGCTGCCTTGTCGTGAGGCTGCGCGGGCGAAGAGGACACTTTCTGAGGTGTCACAATGCCGGTTAGCCCGGCGAGGCACTTGAAAGCTCCGCTTCGAGGGCGCGGAGTTGCGCGATGGAGACTTCGTCGAGCAGGCGGAAGACGATGGGGAAGCATGGCTTCGGCAACTGCTGCGCCGTCACGATGTCGCAGATGACGCCTGAGGTCGATTCCAGGCCGCGCTTCCATCCGGGGCGGGTGGCGTCGCGCACCAGAAGGTTTTCCGGATTGAGGCCCGCGGCCACGATCATGGTGCGCCCGATGCGCTGGAATTCGCTCCAACGCGACGCGATACCGATGAGATCGGCGGAGTGCTCGGGAAGATAGCGCTGTAAATTTGCCTCGAGCGCTGAGGCCACGGGGTTGATCTGAAAGACGGTCAGCACGGTTCCTGCGGGAAGGAGTTTGCGCACCGCGGCGGCCTTGCTGGGCAGACAGACGGGAATCGATCGGGCGATTTCGTTTGCTTCGCCGCACTCGCCGGGCGTGCAAGCAGCCACGGGCAGGGCGAGGCTGGATTCCATTTCGACGGTGACAATTTTGCGCAGCTCGGGGTCGGGCTCAATGACAAGCCAGCGCGCCAGCGGCGCAAGCGAAAGCCAGCGGCGCAACCGCGCTCTGAGGAGCGAATCCGATGCGCCGATCTTGCGCGCTCTAGCCGCCAACTCGCCGATGAGTTGATCGACGGCCATCTCCGGGCTGAGAGGAGTAGAGGGACGCCGGTTGGCCACAAAGACGCCGCTGCCGTGGCGGAACTCAAGCCAGCCATCGCGCTCCAGTTCGCGATAGCAGGCGCTGGCGGTGTTGGGGTGAATGCCGAAGCGGCGCGCCAGTTCGCGCGTGCTGGGCAGCTTTTGACCGGGAAGAATCTCGCGCGTGAGGATGCCGAGCACAACCTGGGTGATCAACTGCTCACGAAGGGAGATTTCGGCGCTGCGATTGAGCCAAAGGCGCATGGCGGGTTTCAGTTCGTGATTCGTGGTTCGTGGTGCTCGGATCACAGTTTGCGGTTCACGCACCACGATTCACGACCCACGATTCGTACTTTACGCCACGGCGGGCATGGTGCGAGAGCTCCACCGGGTATAGATCAAAACCAAAACCAGGAGCAGCAGAATTGCAGCCAGCACCAGCACACTGCCCTCCGGGCCGACCGCGCCTCCGCTCCACAAGGGATTGCCCGACGGATGGCTGATCAGGTAGCTGCCTTGTGGACTGAGTCCGCTATCGGCGGTCCCGTAGAAATACGTCTCGCCCCAGTCCCAGCCCGCATGGCAGCCGATGGCCCACCAGGCCGATCCGGTGACGCGCACGCTTACGCAGAAGACGAAACCGATAAATGCGGCGGCAAAGATGCCGATCCAGGTTTCGCCGGGGTTTGCCAGGTGCACATAGCCGAAATAGGTTGACGTCGCCCACGCCGCGCACCAGAATCCACTGCTGGGCGCGCGCCTGAGGTGAAGGAGCAAGCAGGGAATGAGGCCCACGAGAACGACGGCATACACTCCCCATACATTGCTGTCGTAGTGAGGTCTCATGGCCAGGCGCGTGCAGAAGTACGCAAAAATTCCCAGCGCCCACCAGTAGTTGATGCCGCGGTTGAGAGTGAAAAGCAGGTAGCATCGGAACTCACCCTCCTCGAAGCAGGCCCCCAGGAGAAAAACGCAGCCCCACAACAGGGCATACCGGAAGATGGCAGCGCCGGAGAGCGCAACCGGGCCGAAGTGCAGCCAGCCACCCGCCGCCAGGACGCCGATCAGCGCGGAAAGGGCAAGAAACCCGGCGGCGAGGCCGAAGAAGAAATGCTGCGTCCGCCGCGGGCCGGTGAGGTTATAGGCCAAAATTCGCCGGCCCTCAATGAGGCCGACGATCCCGACCGCGATGAGCAACGAGATCACGCTTGCCACTTCCTCAAAAAACTGGGACCTGAGTGTGAACTCATCCGCCGCACGGATCAAATGGAAATGAAAAATCGCGATGACGAACGCGTACTCGAGCGCGTAGAAAAGCAGCAAGAACAAAAACACCGACCAGCCGGCGCGCAGACCTTGGGGGCCGATGAAGATCCAGCGCAGGCCGCGGTAGGGCTCGTCCTCGGTTACCGGCTGCGCAGGGGGAGCGGGTTCACCAGGCGCTGGAGTCAGAACAGGTTCGGCGTGGTTTGCAGCGGGCGCTGTTGTGGAAGGCGACTGGTTCTCCGGCTCCATGGTGTCTCCTCATCGCAGGGATCTAGTGCGCTCAAGTTTTTCCCGAAGGACTTACATTGGCATTCTACGCAGGCGGGGCCGGATTGGTTTCCGGGGTATCGAAGCGGTTACGCGGAGCGCAAAACAGCCCCGGAGATGAGGCCATCTCCAGGGCCATGGGGGAAAGGAGCGGGTTGTGCCGGCAGCGGAGACTTATTTCTTGCTTTCGGTGGGCTGGTTGGCTACCTGCAGGTAGTTCTTCACGCTGAAGACGCCGGGAACGCCGTTGGCGCGAATGCCGGCGGCATCCTTGTCGGCCTCCGAGTCAACTACGCCGTAAAGCGCCACGTTGCCGTTCTGGACCGCAATGCGAATGGGTTTAGCGGGGTCGATGGCGTATCTATTGAGCGAGGGGTAGCCGTACACCGCGCGCGCCACCTGGATCCGGATTTGGTTATCCATGGGCGAAAGCGGATCGACGCTGATCTGGTCGACCACGTCTTTCACTCCAGGCGTGGTAGAGACGACCCCGAGCGCAGAGTCGCGGCTAGGGTAGTCGAGCGCGGAACCGCCTAGCGTGACGACGCCATTTTGCACCTGCAATGTGATGGCGTCGAAGACGTTGCCGTAGCCGACGCGGTCATAGGCCAGCTTTTCTCCAAGGCTTTTCTCCAACTCGCTGTCGGGCACCGAGGGGCCGGCGACCTGAATGTCGTTGCGCACTGCCGTGACGCCTTTCACCTTGTGCACATTCTTGTCGGCATCGGCCTTGAACTCATACAAATTGACGGTGCCGGTGAGGGTGGCAACGCCGTTGGCGTCCACGTTGACCTGGACATCCTTGTACTGCGACTTGTCGAGCTTGGCACGGACAGCGGCAGCCACATCCTGCGGCTCAGCCGCCGATGCCACGTTCGAAAGGATCAGAAGAGCCGCAAACAGGGCGGCAGCCAATACCAAAAGCTTGCGGGAATCCATGGTTCTCGTCATGGGGGAAACCTCCACGTTCACGATTTTTGAGCTTGCCGGGGGAGCCGCTTGGTTCAGCGATAGATGGGCGGTCGGTCCCTCCGCACGCCTCTCTTTAGACACAGAAGACCGCGATTGGGTTGCCCGGGAACTGCAATTTCAGGCGACTCAATGTTCAGGGAAGCTGAGATTTGATGGCTGGAATTCGCGGATTTTATAAGTAATTTAGCATCAGATATTTAACCACAGCTTTGCGTAAAATCTGATACCTCTTTGTCGCCTCTTGCGGGGTGCCGGCGACCGCTCTAGCGAAAGCGGCGGGTGGCCTTGATGACCATGGAGAAGACGCCGGACTCGTCGCGGGCCACGACGACCGAGACGTGGCGGTTGATGGCCACTTCAGCCTGGAGCAACTGCTGGCTGGTGGTATTCACGTCGGTAGCGTAGGTGAGGGTGACACTGCGGCCGAACTGCTCCTGTACCGTGATGCGCGAGGTGGAGTTGCCGAACGCGCCCAGATAATTGGGATCGACTTTGACCGAACCGGCGCCGAAGAGCTTTTGCACGCGGCTGCTGACGGTGGCGTTGAGGGCTCCGCCGAGCAATGCGTCGGTGGGATTGGCGAGGGCTTGCTCCTGCTGTTGCGTATAGAGGCGTTGCTGGCTGGCGGTGTGGCCCAGGGCCAGGAGCGAGACCACGTCGGCTTCGGGCAACGGAGGATCGCTGCGGTAACTAACGGCGAGCTTTTGCGGCGAACCGTGAAGGCCTAGGGAGATGTCGTAGTCTTCAACGTGCGCCGTGGCGCTGAGGTCGATGATGGGCTCGATGCGCACCGGGTTGGTGAAGGTGATGTCGCCGCGCTCGAGGTCGTAGCGGGTTCCGGCGATCAAGGCGCTGCCCTCGGTGACGGAAACACGGCCCAGAAGCGAGGGCGAAGCCAGCGTGCCGCGGAGGCTCAGATCCACGTCGCCGGCCAGCTTGGCGAAGGCATTCTGGAAGCTCAACTGCGGAGACGAAACGATATGTACGTCGAGGCGCACATGATTCGACGGGGAATCGGGCGGTGCGATGGCCTGCACCGAGGAGTTGGCCTGCAGGGCGAGGGCCGCGAGATCGAGATCGGGGCTGACGGAAAAACGCGTGATCAGGACGTTGCCGCTTAGAAACAGGTTGCTTTGCTGTCCTTGCAGGTGGAACGTGGCATCGGCGAGCGAGCTGACGCCCTCGGGGTAACGAATGTGCACCTGTTCGCCCGTCACCGACAGGTCGGCGTAGATGCCGTGCTGGTACGCGAGATAACCACCCACAGTCAACAGGCCCCCACCACTCATCGCGGTCAGGTTTTTCACTTCCAGCCGGTTCTGGTTGAACTCGAGGGTGCCATGCAATTGGCTCAGGCCATTGGGCAGATCTTCCAGCGAGAGCGCGCCGTTCTGGAAATCGATGCGCCCCTGCAGGTTGGGGTGCAGCAAAGGCCCGTGCGCCTCCATCTGGAAAGTCGTCAATCCACTGGCGGTCAAATCGGAGTCGAGAGTCTCTGCCAGCTTCAGATTGATGGAGCCGCTGGCGGCGAGATCGAGTTGCTGTGCGCCCTCCAGCGACAGATCGCCCCGCATGTGCAGGTCGGTGTCCTCACCGGTGACGTGCAGTGGATCGAGATGAATGCGGCCGCCGGCCAGCGTGGCATGCAATCCACCGTCGCCCCGGAGCTGCACCCCGGAGATCGTGAACGCCAATTCGCGAAGTTGCGCCTCACCCCGAAGTTCCCTGGGGTGCGCGAGCGGGCCGTCGACCGAAACCGTCCCGGCCAGCGCCGACTCGCCATTGAATTCCGGCCTGTGCGCCATGCGCAACACAGTGCCGAGGTTGAAGCGGGAGAATTCGAGCCGGGCGTGCGTCGCATAGTCATCACGGAGAGATGTCTGCCCATGCAGAGTGAGTCCGGCCTGCTCCAATTGCGTGGTGGCGGTGTATTCCAGAAGCGGACCCGCGGAATGCGCGCTGGCCTGGAGGGTTCCGAATGGCTGCCCGCCGAAGGTGAGCGCGGTGAGCGTGGCATGGCCCTCCAGGCGCGGATCGCTTAGCGTACCCGAGCCAGTGACGGCAAACGCAAGCTTGCCGGTGGTGTCGAAGTTGCGGCTGCGGACGAAGTCGAGACGGGTGATGTCGATGTTCTGGGCGCGCGCATCGATCTCGAAATGACCGGGCTGGAAATGACCGGGCTGAACCTGCCCGGCGTTGAAGTCATAACTTCCTGAGCCGGAGAGGTTTCCGCCGGCAACGTTAAACGTGGCTGAAGTCAGCTTGAGCACCTGTCCGGCGAGCGCGCCCTGCACGCGCAGACCTGAAATCGCCTCGCCGTAAAGAGTGCCCCGCTCCATCTGTATGGAACCGGATGCGGTGGGCGCATGGAGCGGCCCGTCGGCCTGGATGCGCGCGTTCAGCGCGCCGGTAAGGGGGAGATTGGGGCCGCCCCCCGCGGTAACGAACGGCTGCACTTCAGCGAGTTCGAGGTTGGACGCGTCGAAGTGCGCATGCAGAATGGCGTTCGCGTCAAATGCCGGTTCGCGGCCCGGCGCGGCCCTCGGGGATGCATCGAGTGTGCCGTCCAGCGCGATGCGCGTGTTGCCACGCTGGAGCTGCGCATGCTGGACAGCGATCTGCGACGGCGAATACAGGCCCGCAGCCGAGACGGAATCGAAGCGCACGATCTGCGGTGCGCCAGAGCTACCGGCAGGCAATTCGACGGCAAGTTGCGTGGCCTGCACGGTGCCCGCAATGTGCGGCCGGACCAGCGAGCCGGTCCACAATCCGTGAAAGTCGGCCTGCCCCGACAACGACACCGGCAGCGCCGCGGCTCCGGTTTTCCCGTTGCGTTTGTAGCCGAGAATGCGCAGCGCCGCATCAAACTCAGCCAGGTTGTGCGAATGGAAATCGACGGTGAGCGCCGAAGGGCTCGCGGCTGGGTAAGCGCCCAGCACGCCATGCGCTTCAAGATCGCTTTGCGGCAGGTGGATCTCCAGCTGGCGCACCTCGACGGAACCGTTATGCTGCGCATACGTGGCGTCAATTGCGCCTGTCGTGGGCGCCTCGCCGGCAGGAGTCTGCCGGGAAGGACTGAGGCCGAACTGCGCATTGACCGAGACGGTGCGACCGTCGCCATGCGTCCAGACGGCAACAGCGGGGCCATTCAGGCGCGCGTCGAGGCCCAGGCGCCGGTAGGGCGCGGGGCTAACCATGTCGAGCACGGTATCGAGCGGTACATCCTTGAAATTTGCGGTCACATTGCCGTTGACGGGAATGATCCAGGGCGGGGTGCGGACGAGAGTATTCCGATCGGATGAAAATATTTCAGTTGCGTGAGGAGTCTGCAGGTGCGCAGAGGCATCCGTGGGAAGCCAGGGTTCAAGCGCGACCGTACCTTCGAGTTGGCCGCCTTGGCGCAAGCGGGCGACGATCCCGGTGACGAGCAACTGCTTGCCGTCTGCGTGGATGTGGGTGTCTAGCGTGATGCCCGTCGCAGTGACGCCCTGGCCGATGTATGAACCGTCGTCAATGTGCACGCCGCCGTCGATTTGGAATGCGCCTCCCTGGCCGGCAGCGGCGAGATCGAGGCGAGCCAGTCCCTCGGGCGCATCGGCATAGCCGGTGATGGGATCGAGGAGCCGCATATCCAGATCGCCATGCACATGCGCGTGCCAGTGGGGATGGGTAAAGTCTTCGAGGTCTCCAGTGACTTCGAGAGAGTGCTGCGGGCCGCCGCGCCTCTCCGCCGTGATGCGCAGGGAACGCAGAAACACCTGTGCGCTCTCGAGATCGAGCGCGGCCTGCAGGGCCCCGTGCACCGGCAGCGGATTGCGCGGCACGGTGCGGGCAAGATTGAGATCGGTGACTCCTGCCTCGATGCGATAAGACGCGGGCGTGCGGAACGTCGCGGAAATATAACGCATGACGAGCGAAGCATCGTTGGCCGAAAAATCGAGTGGCGCGTTCCGGTCCTGATAATCGAAGTCGGCGTTACGGCTGTCGTAGTCGAAGCTGCCCCGTTCCACCGCAATGCGGCCGGCATGCATCTCGAACAGAGTGTCAATGGCTGAATGTGACGACGCGCGCGGCTGGCGCGGCTGCGGCTGATTCGTGGATCCGTTGGGATAGACGATGATGTGGAAGCTGGGCCGGTCAATCTCCAGGCTGCGCAGCCGTACGATCGGGCTGAAAAGATTGCGCAAGCTGAAAACCGCGCGCAGGCGCTCGATTCTTGCGTAGGGCGCTTCGCCGGGATCTTCAAGACCGTGAATGACGACTCCGTCAGCTTCGGCCTCAAAATGGAGCAGGCGCCAGTGGAAAGTTGCAATCTCGGCACGGCCGCCGGTAAGTTCTTCGAGAGACGTGATGAGGCGCCTGCGTACCGCGTTTTCAAACGCGGAAGAGCTGGCCACGAAATACAGACCGACGGCCAAAAGCGCCAGAAAGACGGCCGTGATTGCAACGGCGAGCGGAAGATGGCGCAGGAAGAAGCGGCGCAGCCGGCTGCGCATGCTACGGTGCGGACGCCGCGGTTGGGTGGGTTCTTCGCCGGCGGTAGGCTTGTCGTCGCGCTCGCTCATCGGCTTCCCCCTTCCGCGCCGCTCGGACTGGCGGGTTTTCCCGCTGCCGGCGCAGGGGTCGTAGCAGGCTCCGGGACTAGATCTGGATCGAGCACTTCCACATCGCCTTGCCGGCGCAAGTCGGTGAGCCAATTGTCGAACAGTTGGTTGACTTGTTGCTGCAGCAGGATTTCCTGAATGCGCGGCGCCACCTGATCCAGCGGCGGAACGGTTTCGCCGGGCGCGTACTGCGGCAGCAAAGTGTCGTGGTAGTAGGTTTCAGTTTGCTGCGGGGAGATTTGAATGCCCTGCCGAAAGCGCTGCTCAATGAAGCGCAGAATCTCCAGGCGGTAGCGGAGATAGGCCTCGACGCGCGCCTCTGTGAGCCCATGCGCCGCAAGAAATACCTTCCATCCCACGTCGGAGACGCAGTTCTGGCGGATGCATATGGGCAGTTCCGCGCGGATCTCATGCAGGCGCGCCTTGACCTCCTCATGCGAGGGCTCGATGGCTTGCATATCCTGCTGGCGGATCTGCTGCTCGATTAGCGCGCGGCTAATGAGCTGCTCGAGCGCCTGTTGCTTGGTGAGTTCCTGCAGAGTTGCGTGGATGGGATCGAGAACGGAAAGGCGGATCTCGTCGTCGAGGTCGCTGGCCAGGATGACCTGCTTGTTGACAACGGCGACGGCGTGATCGAGGACGACGGGCGCCGAGGATGAGGACGCCTGGTCCTGAGCCGGGTCACCTTGCGCCTGGACACTAAGCGGCGCCCCTGCGGCCAGCAACGCAGCGAGCAGCCACACTTGCGCCCGGTGCGGAGAATCAACCCGAATTGAGGCGTGCCGGCTCATCAAAAGGCCTGCCCGAGACTGAAAAAGAAGTTGATGTGCGGCCCCTGACCGAGGTACGGCGCCGATGCGTAACCGGGAACACCGGTCGGGTTTATGGCCGGGGTGGGGATGCCGTAGTTGATATTCACCGGGTAGATGGGCGGATTCAAGTTATAGCTGAAATCGAAGCGAATGGGTCCGACCGGCGTATGGTAGCGCAAACCCGCGCCCAGCGCGTGCGAGAAATCGTTGAAGCTGCACGGGCCTTGCTGACCCGTCGATGTCAGCGGGCCGGTGCCTGTGGGATCGTAGCCGCCAGCAGGGTAGGCGGCGGTTGGATTTGTTATAACCGCATTTCTGCACGCGGCGCTGTCGGGCTGGCGAACGCGAATCACGCTGTGCCATGCGTCGCCGGCATTGGTAAACACGTTGCCCATGTCGTGAAAGATAACAAAGCTCACGGTGTTGGCGAACCACGGCAGGGTGGGAGGCGGCAGGCGCAATTCCGTGCTGTTGATCAGAGCTCCCGCGCCGCCGATCTGGTAGCCGGTTTCAGGATCGCGCGGCCCGGCGGCGTTCTGCGGAAACCCGCGCAGTGAGACGGGACCGCCGGCATAGAGCCGCTCGGGCAGCGGAATCAGCTCGCTCGAACCGCTGCCGAAGGCGCGAATCTGCCCATAGCGCGTGTTGCGCGCCACCACGAAGCGATTCTTGTCGAAGCCGTAGTAGCTGGAATTCGAGACGTCGATGCGGTTGAACTCGGCCTGGGCGCCGAAGAGGTGGTCGGAAAGGAACTCCTGAAAGCTGGTGTAGGTCCCGCGGTGCGCATCCAGGGCTACGTCGCGCGTGTCGCGGAGCCAGGTAAACGCCGGCCCTCCCACGCGCGTGGCGGTGGACAGCTCGGAGATTTCTCCGGGGAACACCTGCAAGCTGCTGGCAGCCACTTTCACTCTACGGAAATCGATTTCGTAAATGAAGGTGTTGGCGCGGGAGAGCCAAGAGCCGGGATGGTTGAAGTTTTCGGTCCCGCGAAATGCGCCTTCAAGGCGTGACGCAACGTACGTCGAGACGTCTTCGCTGTTGGCGTAGCCACCGGAAAAGGCGAGGCCAAAGTTCGGGTTGCCCTCGATGTGCGGAACCTGATAAAGCAGGCCGAGACTTTGCTCGAGCAAGCCGTAGGTGCCGCGCACGGAAGCCGATTGCTCGCGGCCGAAGAGCCCGTTGCGCGTGATCGCGGCCAGCACGCGCGGGCTGATGCCGGTCTTTCCGTTGGGGCTGCAGGCGACTCCGGCGGCGGACGCGCCCGAGCAGTTGTTCTGCGGCTGCCCGGTTTGCACCTCAAAGCCGAACCCGTAGGTCAACGTCCAGCGCCGCGCTTCGATAGCCTGGATCAGCACAGTTTTCTGAGGCGCGTCGCCGGCAGGATTCACAACCGCTGTGTCAACCTCATTGAAGAGTGCAAAGGAGTACAAATCACTTTGCGTGGCGGCGAGCGCGTTCTGGTTGAGCGGGTCGCCGGCATGCACGGTGATGGCCCGCGCTACCGTCTGCGGGCGCGTGTTTTCCAGGCCCGTCAACAGCACGTTGCGCACAAAGGTCTGCGGTCCTTCGTCGATATAGAAGACCACATCGACCTTGCCCGGATCGGCGGGCTCGGGTTGCTGCGTCAAGTTCACGGCCGCCTGATCGAAGCCGCGGCTCAAGTACGCTGTGACGATGGCATCGTGGTCGCCTGCCAGGTTGCGAGGCGATAGCATCTGGCCCGGCGCGGTGTTGAGCAACGCGGTCAAAGTTGCCGTGGGGATGTGGGCGTTGCCTTGCAACTGCATGGCGCCGACGCGAAGCTGCCGGCCCTCCACGATGCGGTAGACGACCTTGAGCGGCGCAGTACGCGCGCCGGGCTGTTGCGAAGGCGTGCCGCCGGGCTGCGCGTCGACGAGTGGTTGACCGGCGAATGGTTGGTCGGCTGCGGTCTCTGGAGTGCTGGTTTCAGTCGTGACCTTCACCTGAGAAAAGCCGTTGTTGCGATACACGCTCTCCAGCGCGCTGACGTCGGCGGAGACCAGCGCCTGACTGTAGAAGCCGTGGCGGTCAAGCACGTCGGCGGCATGAACGCTGATCAGATCCATGAGCGTGGCCGTGGAAAAATAGTGGTTGCCTGTGATGGAGACCTGTTCCACGCGACGCCGGGACCCCAACTGCACGGTGTAAAGAATGGTTACTTCGTCAGCGCCGGCAGTTTGCTGCTCGTGATCGACGCGCGCATCGAAGTAGCCCAGGCGCTGATAGTAGTCGCGCAAGCGGCGATTGCCCTCGTTAAGCAGGTCTTCGTCGACGCTGCCTTCCTGAAAGATGGGGATGATGTGTTTGATACGCTCGGCGTCGATGCTTGCGCCGTGCACCTCGACGCGCACTACAGGTCCGCGGTTCGCGGAGAACTGATAGTTGACCGCCTTCGCGACATGGTCGTAGACCGCGGATTCCAGCTTGACCTCGGCCTCGAGCCGATCTTGCTTCTGATAATTGCGGAGCACGCCATCGAGTGCGCGGTTCACGGTGTCGTGATCGACGTGCGCGATCTTCCAGAGATGGGCGTGCAGACGGAACTCGTCAACGGTCATGCCGGAATCGCCCGTGACCATGACCTTGCCCACACGCGCGCGGGGCCCCGAGACTACGCGAAACGCAATGTCGGCAAGCTGTTCCTGGGGACGTGCGGTAATGGTTTGCGTGATGACCGCTTCGAAATAGCCGTTCTGCTCGAGCGTAGCGCGCATCTGCTGCGCGGCACGCACCATCTTTTCCTGGGTGAGGCGCGTCCCCGCATCCAGTTGGCTGGCCTGCTCGAGCTGCATATTCATGGTGGCGCCGGTGGCGCCGTCCACGCTGACGGTTGCAATGAAGGCGCGCGGAGTGCCGGCGAAAACCAGAGCCACGCCGTCGGTCAGGCGCGTGCCGCGCGCCTCAATAGTTTCGTAGAGGCCGGTGGCATATAGCTTGCGCAAACTGCTCTTCAGATTCTCCTCGGTCAGCGGCGCACCTTCAGCCTGGGGCAGATGGCCGGCAAGCGGCTGCAGTTGCTCGGCGGGAACGCCCTCGAATGCAATGCTGCGAACGGGCAGGCCCTCCCACTGGAGAACGGAGTTGGGCGTTTGCACCGGATGGTTCGAGGGCCCGGCGGACGTTGCACTCTGTGCGTTACCTTCTACGGGAGCAGGCACTGAAGACACCGGAGCGGCTTCAGGTGCCTGGCACCAACTGCGGAGCGGCGCGCTGCCTGCAACCAGAATGACGGAGGCGAACAGAACTCCGGCGCGTACCGGCCGCTCGGCCCGGCGCCGCCGTTCGATTGGGATAGAACAGAGCCTGCATCGGGGGATCAGGTAAGCACCACGCCGTTCTTCCGGCTTTGTCCGCAAGACCATATCTTTAAAAGACGCGGGGTAATCGAATGTCAAATCAAGGCCAACGGGGCTCACCACGCGATGTTGCAGGGTGTCGGCTGCGCTCGATTGTTGTCCATGGTCCGCCAATCCAAGATACTTCCCCTATACTAACGAGGAAAGAAGCCAAGGCAAAACCTGAGCAGTGGTGGATACTAGGTCGGTTTGAAAAAGGCTCATCCCTCAGGGGCTAAAGCTCCACTCAATTTTGGAGCTTTTACGGCAGATTTAAACTGACCCACTCCCCAGCGAGGTCAGGCGCCGATTCCTCCAAAGGCCGCCATGCCGGAATGAGGGACATAATCTCAACATCGGTCATCTCCAGCATCGCAATCGTGCATCTAAGCCTCAAGCGGTAGCCAGAAGGAAGCGCATGTCTGACGTCCCCACCCCGACACAATCACCCCAGCGCAGCCGTGCAAACGGCGGTGGGGGAGCGGCAGCCGGAAAACCCGCGACTACCCAGCCGCCCAACGCGGCCGACGCCGAAATGTTGGCGCGGGCTCAAGCTGGCGATCATCAAGCTTTTGCCCAGCTCTATGCTCTGCACAAACGGCGCATCTACTCGCTTTGCCTGCGCATGGTGGGCAACGTGGCCGAAGCTGAGGACTTGACGCAGGAAGCTTTCCTGCAGCTGCATCGCAAGATTGCCACGTTTCGCGGGGACTCGGCCTTTTCCACCTGGCTGCATCGCCTGGCCATCAATGTGGTTCTGATGCAACTGCGCAAGAAGGGTTTGTCGCTGATTTCTCTGGACGAAGCCATGGAGCCGAATCCGGAGGAGGGTCCCAGCCGAAGCTTTGGCGCTCCCGATCTGACGCTGACGGGAACCATCGACCGCCTGGTTTTGGAGCACGCGATTGCCGATCTCCCAGCCGGCTACCGGCTCATTTTTATCCTTCACGATGTGGAGGGTTTTGAGCATAATGAAATAGCATCCATGCTGGATTGCTCGATCGGTAACAGCAAGTCGCAATTGCACAAGGCGCGTTTGAAGCTGCGCGATGCCCTGCGCGCCCAGAACCGCCTGGAGGCGCGGCCATGAACGATGACTTCAGCAAAATGAGCTGCGTCGAATTCCAAGATCGAATGGCCGAGTTGATCGGTTCAGGAGAGGATCTCACTGCGCATCCTCACGTGAAAGACTGCGCAGACTGCCGCGCCCTGCTGGCCGATCTGCAAACTATCGCCGAGGCAGCACGGCAGTTGTTTCCCAGCGTGGAGCCGCCGGACGAAGTGTGGGAACACATCGAGTCGGCCATCAAGCGGGGCGACTAGAGCGGTTTCGAAGACGGGCTGGCGATGCACCATTATTGGGTTGCCCCAGGTTTGCTGCGTCGGTTGAGTAGCCATTCATCCTGTTCCCAAACCCAGACCCACCCTGTTCGCCTGCCGTGGCCTACTACGGGAGAGCCCCTGCGCCTCACCTTCATGGATTTTCAGCCGATAGACCGGTGGGATGGCCGCGGTGAGCCAAATCCCGGCGGCGTGCTGAACTGGCCGGTTGCAAGGCATTCAGACCGCGTTTAGACGTCGGGTAAACCATTCAAATGGAAACCCATTAACAAGACAGGGAACCCCGGAAGGGACGGGCACGTAGCATAAGCTTAAACACGCAAAGGAGAAGCGCCGGAGGGTCAGATTTGCAACTTTTCCCTTTCTGACCTATCTAATGATAGAAAAGTTGATACGGGGACACTCAATGCCAAACCATCCAGCTACACCCTCGAACGAAATCACACCCAAGAGCGCATTGGGAACGCGCATCATTCCGGTTTTGCCGGTTCGCGATACAGTTCTGTTTCCTCACGCGGTCCTGCCCTTGACGGTAGGCCGGGAAAGCTCGATCCAGTTGATCGAGTCGCTTGGCGAGGAGCGGGCGATTGTGGTCGCGGCGCAATTGGACGCGCGCCTGGACACGCCCAAACCCGCCGATCTGCACACGGTCGGCACCCTCGCCACGGTGCACAAAGTTGTGCGCATGCCCAACCAGAGCCGTTTTGTGTTCACTGAAGGCGTGAGCCGCGTCCGGCTGGTGCGTTTTATCCAGTCCGAACCGTTCATGGTGGCCGAGGTGGAGACGCTGGAGGACGTGACGCCGGCAACCTCTGCCGAGTTCGAGGCGCTGGTGCGCAACGTGATCGGCCAGTTCCAGC
>Ga0181518_10000220_pt1 | contig 67247 bp, 40 predicted proteins | sample PEATcosm2014_Bin_28_FD_119751 | JGI IMG/M metagenome (GOLD analysis project Ga0181518, IMG submission 119751) | Peatland microbial communities from MTU Mesocosm Facility, Houghton, MI, USA - PEATcosm2014_Bin01_60_metaG | ecosystem: Environmental > Terrestrial > Soil > Wetlands > Peat | place...
GCCAGTTCGCCCAGCAACCGCTTGGCCGCCCAGCGGCCGAGCAGCCATTTCCGCCGGCGCGGCAACAGCGCCAACCCGGCGAGGATCGCTTCCTCGCGCGGGCTGAGCAGGCCCGGCGGCGCCTGACCCGCTGCCAGCGCGGGGTGCTCGCCGGCGTGGGCCAGGACGTGACGGAACATCGGTCACCCGATGACGCCGCGGAAGCGGCCCAAAGCCTCGTCGGGCAGCCCGCCCGGGATGCGCGAGGTGCGGTAGCCCTGCACGGTCAGGTAGACCTTGCCCTCGTCGTCGCGCACCCGCGCGTCGAACGACAGCGCGTCCTCGGACGCATGCGGTTGCAGCTCGGCCACCATCGTCTTGCCGTCGGGCGCCGGATCGAACACGGTCACTCGCTCCACCACCGAGGGCAGCCCCATCTGTCCGGTCTGGCCGATCTCCCACACGCCCGCGGTCTGGAAGCACAGCTCGACCATGCGCGGCCCGACCATGCTGGTGCTGTTGGGGTTGGTGGTGTCGGCAGGCAGAGGTGTCCTCATGGTCCCCACCACCTTCCCGCTCGATAGCCGGTTGACCATCTCCAACACCCGGTAGGCCGGACCGTGGAAGTACACCCGGTAGATGTCGTCGTGGCCGATGCCGCCCACCGGGCCAGCGCCATCGACGGCCGTGCGCGCGCTCGGTCCCGTCCCCTGTTCCAGCACCACCACGCCGGCGAAGTGCAGTTTCTCCTCGGGCTCGCGCCCCACCACCACCTGCACCGACGACAGGCTCGTATGAACCCGCACCCGCCCATCCGCGCCCAGCACCGGCCGCGCGCGCACGATCACCGAACGCGGCTCGTGGCGGTAGTACTTCATGGGCGCCAGGAAGCGCACGTTTTCCAGCGCCGCTACCCGATGCTGCGGGGCCAGCAACCAGGCCGCCTCGGCGAATGTCTCCAAACCCATCACGCCCGGCAGAACCGGAATGCCGTCGATGGCGTGATCGTGAAGGAACGGCTCCACCTTGGGGTCGAGACGAATCTCGGCCGTCATGCCCTGGTGCAGATCGAAGGTGACGTTGTCAAAGGGCAAAGGCAACGCCCTTTCGCGGGCGCGGGCCAGCAGGCTGCCCTCGGGATCGATGCCGCCGTCCTTGTCAAAGGGCTCCATCAGGATGCCCAGCTTGTGCCCCACCACCGCTTCGCCCGAGAAGCCCGCCTGCAGCGCATGGCGGATGACCGGCAGGCCCTCGTCCGGCGACAGCATGTCGATACCCGCGCGCTTCATGATCTCGGGGATGCTTCCGCGCGTGGCCATGCCGATTCCACCCCAGGCCGTCCAGTCGAGCGCGATGCCCAGCGAGCCCGGACGCGACGCCGCCCACCAGGAGAGCGTCTTGCACATGAAGTCGTTGCCCGCGCTGTAGTCGGCCTGACCGGCGTTGCCAAATCGGCCGGCGACCGACGAGAATCCGACAATCGCCTTGACGTCCATGTCGCGTGTCGCGGCCAGCAGATTGAAAAGCCCGTCGGCCTTCACCCGGAAGACCAGGTCGAATTCCTCCACCGGCTTGCGGTCGAGCGAGCGGCTGCGCTCGAGCCCTGCGGCGTGCAGGATGACGTCGATGCGTCCGCTCTCGGCGCGGATGTTGTCCACCACCGCCTTGACCGCAGCGCCGTCCAGCACGTCGACCTGACGGTAGAAGGCACGGCCGCCTGCCTGCTCCACCCCGCGCAGGGCTTCCAGGATGCCGGCCTGCCGTTCCAGATCGAAGAGCTTCTCCTCGACCTGCGCGGGCGTGGCGCGGCCCTTCTCGGCCTTGATGCGCTCGAAGACCTCGCGCTTGGCAGCCTCGCGATCCTTGATCACGGTTTCGAGCAGAGCGTGTTCGCTCTCGGGCGGCATGGCGCGCGCATCCAGCAGGTAGAACGTGCCGCGCGACGCAGCCGCCAGATCGCGCACGATGGCCACGGTGATGGCCCCAGCCCCGCCGGTGACGGCGAACACCGTGTTCTCGTCCAACGTGAGCGGCGGCTTGGCGTCGGCCGGCACGGCTTGCATGACCTCCAGGCCAACCGTCACGCGCACGCCCCCCGCGTAGCCGATCTCCACCGCGCCCGGATCCTGCTCGGTCTCGTCGAGCAACGCGCGCGCGATGGTCTCGGCCGAGGCGCCGTCCTCGAAATCGACCGCCTTGGCCAGCAGATCGGGCCGCTCGCGCCGCAGCGTCTTGGTGAAGCCGGTGACCGCGCCCCCCACGGAGTTGCTGGCGCCGCTCGCACCATAGCCGTGCTGGCCGCCCATGCGGGTGGCGGCTATGACGAAGCTGCCCGGGGTGCCCAGGCCCTCGTACAGGCCGCGGGCCGCCCCGTGCAAGAGCAAGACGCGGTCGCGGTAAAGCTTGCGAAACTGGACCAGGTCGAGGTCCGCCAGCGAAGCCGAGCGGTCGAGAGCAGGCAGAAAGTAGAGGCCCACGGGCTTGCCCGGCTTTGCCCATTTTTGCAAGGCGGCCTCGATCTCGGCCCGTTCCGGTCGCGCATCGATGCGCAGCACCTGCACTCCCCGACTTTCCAACTCATCGCAGAGGAGCTTGCCCGCACCTTCGCTGTCAGCGACCACCACCACGCGACTGCCTCTCTCCAGTCGCACGCCGGTCTTCTTGCACGAATCCAGTGGAGGCCGCAGGGTCACCACCGGACGGCGCAGCAGCCCGCTCACAAAGGGGCTCTGCCCCGCCGCCGCGTCGGCTGCGGCAGTCACAGCGGTCGGCGCTGCCACGGCAGGCGCAGGTGCTGTCGGCGCGGCCGGTGCCGCTGCCGGCAGGTACTTGTTCACGAACCCGATGACGTGGCGAAGGGTCGGGTAGTCCCGCAGCTTCACATCATCCTGGCGCGGAATACTGAATGCCTCCCGCACCAGCGCGAACACCTCCGCCTGCTTGACCGTGTCGATCCCCAAGTCAGCCTCGAGATCCAGGTCCAGCTCCAGCATGTCGCGCGGATAGCCCGTCTTGCCGGCCACCAGTTCCAGAACCTTTTCTTCGATCGGATTCCCCGAACCAACTGCACTAGCCGTGGTCGTGGTCGTGGTCGTAGACGTGGTCGTAGACGTGGTCGTGGTCGTGGCCGGTTTCGCAGCCACAACTGCCGGCGCTGCCGCCACCAGATCCGGCCGATTCGTCTCCACGAACCCGATCACGTGACGGAGAGTCGGATAGTCACGCAGCTTGACGTTGTCCTGCCTCGGGATATTGAACGTCTCCCTCACCAACGCAAACACCTCTGCCTGCTTGACCGTGTCGATCCCCAAGTCAGCCTCGAGATCCAGGTCCAGCTCCAGCATGTCGCGCGGATAGCCCGTCTTCTCTGCCACCACTCCCAGTACCTTCTCCACCACGACACTTGTCGTGGCCGTGGCCGTGGTCGTGGCCGTGGCCGGTTTCGCATCCACCATCGGCACCGCCGTCGCCAGATCCGGCCGATTCGTTTCCACGAACCCGATGACATGACGGAGCGTCGGGTAGTCACGCAGCTTGAGCGTATCCTGGCGCGGAATATTGAATGTCTCCCGCACCAGCGCGAATACCTCCGCCTGCTTGACCGTGTCGATGCCCAGATCCGCTTCCAGATCCAGGTCCAGCTCCAGCATGTCGCGCGGATAGCCCGTTTTCTCCGCCACCAATCCCAGCACCTTCTCCGCCACGACATTTGCCGTGGCCGTGGTCGGGGCCGCGGTCGTGGCCGCCGCCGCCCCTGCCCCAACCAGATCCGGCCGGTTCTCCTTCACGAACCCCACCACATGCCGCAGGGTCGGGTAGTCACGCAGCTTGAGCGTGTCCTGCCGTGGAATATTGAATGTCTCCCGCACCAGCGCGAACACCTCCGCCTGCTTGACCGTGTCGATGCCCAGGTCAGCTTCGAGATCCAGATCGGGATCCAGCATGTCGCGCGGATAGCCGGTCTTGTCGCTGACCAGTTTGAGCACCGACTCCATGGCGGCGTCCGCTCCCGACGCTGCCGCGACAGTCGTGACCGCCGAGGACGCGGCCGACGGTGCGGTCGCCACCGGCGCAGGCGCCGGCTGAGCCGCAGGAGTCGCGATCACGGCCGGCGCGAGCGGCACTCGCGGCGCAGGCATCGCTGGCATCGGCGCCCCATCGCTCAGGCTTGCGCTTGGGCCCGTGCCCATGGTCCAGCTCGACTGAGCCGGCTCGCGCGCCGGCTGGCCAATGTCCTTGATGCGCAGGGTGCGCTTCTCGACCTCCAGGACCGGCGCCGGGTACCCGGAGATCTCGGACAGCCAGCGTTGGTAGGCAGCCCGATCGGCCACCCGCTCTTCCAGACCATCGATGCGACGGAGCACGGTCATCGCGATCTGCGAACCGAAGCCGGCGGCCAGTCGCAGGGCGTAGCGCACGGGATAGTGCCCGCCCTTCGACAGATTGAGCGTGCCCAGCTCGGGATCGGGCTCGCGGTAGTTGGGCACCGGCGGAACCACCTGCTTCTCCAAAATCTTGACCGCCACCGCGTCCTCCACGCCCACACCCATGGGATGACCGGTGAACCCCTTGGTGTTGCACACCACCAGATCGTTGGCGCTGGCGCCAAAGGTCTTGCGTAGGGCGAATATCTCGGCCGAGGCGCTGCCTCCGCGCGCCGGCGTGTAGGTCTCGTGCGAGATGAATACCAGCTCGCGCGCCATGGCGTGCCGATCGATGCCGTGACGTTGCTCCACGCCCGACACCAGCCGCTCCATCACGCCCTCGATGTGATCCACATCCAGGCGCGTCCCGTGGAAGGCGCTGTTGGCGAATGTGCTGCCCAGCACCTCACACAGGCCGCGCATACCGCGCTCGCGCAGCGAATCTTCCGACTCCACCACCAGGCCGCAAGCGCCCATGCCCAGCAACATGCCGTTGCGCCGGCGATCGAAGGGCAGCGCCGCCTTTTCCAGCACATCCTCGGTGGTGGCCGCGCCAGTGGCCAGGAAGCCGGCACCCATCCATTCCAGCAGGTTGTCCGAGGTGACGTCGTCGGCGCCGATGATGAGCACGCGGCGGCAGCGGCCGGCCCGGATCCAGTCCTCGGCCATGCCCACCGCCATGGTGGTCGAGGCGCAAGCCGCGTTGACTTGCGTGTTGGGACCGCGGATGCCGAGCAGTTCGGCAAACTGCGCGTGACCCATGGAAAGAATGCGGAAGAGGAAACGGCGATCGAACTCGTAGCTGCTGCGGCCGGTTCGCTGCGCGAAGAAGCGCGTGACCTCGTCGACCAAGTTGTCGTAGCCGGGAAAAGCCGAGGCGAAGATCACGCCGGTCTCATCGGCCATCGCCACCGGAAGCCGCCAGCGGTCGGGCAAAAAGCTGCCCGTGGTGGTGCGGCGATAGTGGCGCACCAGGGGAATGCCCGCGTCGCGCAGAGCCTCGATGCCGGCGGCGATGGCCAGCGCGGTGGTGACGTCCCAGGCTTCCACGCGCTCGCGCGGTACGCCGAATTCCTCGACGATATCGAAGACGCCGCGGCGGCCAGCCAGGCGAATGACCTCGTCGACCGATCGGATGGGATCCAGGCTGGGCTCGCCCACCTCGCGCTTGACCAGGCGGACCACGTTCTTTTCCACCATGCGGGCGCGGAAGACGTGCGGCACCGGATCGATGAAGGAGTCGCCGCGCAGAATGCGTTCCACGTTGCCGTCATCGAAGACGTGTTGCTTCTGCCCAGGCAGGCCCAGGGCCGCGCCTGACACGACGATCGAGCCCGAGCGGGCCTCCGGCAAGGCGGGCGGGCCGGCGCGACGACTGCCGTACATCGCCATGCCCTCGTCGAGAAAACGCGCAAACAGTCTTCCCAGCCCGTCGTAGTTGGGCTGGCCTGCGGAAGTGCGAATAGGACTCTCGCTCATGATCTGGGTTGCTCCGTGCGAAGAATTCGGGAGGGAAACTGTGGGTGTGGCTGTTGCAGTGGCGGGCGGCGTCCCTGCAAGGGCAGCCACAAGATCCTCGGGGCGCGGGATGCCCGCGGCGTAGAAGCCACACATGGCATCGTGGAACGAACGGACGCCGCCGCGCTTGGGATGGTTAGTGGAGAAGCAGATGACGTCGTCTTTGTCCTCGAGAATGCTGTCGGCCAGGGCCATGAGCGCGCGCTTGGGCCCCACCTCGACGAAGATGCGCGCCCCCTCCCGGTAGCAGGTCTCGACGCCCTTGACGAACTGGACCGAGGACGCCATCTGGTCGGCCAGGCGCCGCCGGATGGTGTCCATGTCGTGGGTCGGGTAGAGATCCCCGTCGATGTTTCCCACCAGGGGAATGCGCGGGAACGCGATCTGCATCTCGCAGATGGTCCGGTAAAGCGCGTCGGATGCCGGTGCCACCACCTTGCTGTGGAAGGCGTGGGACACCGGGATGAGTTGCGCCGTCATGCCCAGCTTGTTGAAATAGTCGACCGCGCGGTCGACCGCATCGCTGGCGCCCGCAATCACGGTCTGCTTGCGGCTGTTGATGTTGGCCGGTGTGAGGTAGCCGCCGATCTCGGGCAGCCGGCTCACGATCTCGTCGGTGGGGCCGGCCACCGAGGCCATCTTGCCCTTGTCGCCGATGGACACCGAGGCCATGGCGCGCGCGCGTGCGCTCACCGCCACCAGTGCCTCGGGGAAGGTGACCATGCCCGCGCCCACAGCCGCGGCCCATTCGCCCAAACTGTGCCCCATCACGATGTCGGGCTTGACCCCGTGTTTGTCGAGCAGGCGCATGATGGCGATGTCGCTGGCCACCATGGCTGGCTGGCAGATGGTGGTGTCCTTCAGTGCCTCCTCGGCGGCTTGCACGGCAGCCGCATCAGCCTCGTTCTTGTAAACGTATGCGGTCAGCGGCTGACCCAGGATGGGACCCATCACGCGGTCGGCCTCGGCAAAAGTTTCGCGCACGATCGGATCCGGAACATCGGCCAGCATGTTCACGTACTGTGAGCCCTGTCCCGGGAAGAGGAAGGCCACCTTGCCCGCTCGACCACACCGGAAGTGGATGCCCTTGCTCTGCAGCAGACGCCACTTCTTGGGCTCGTCCTTTTCAAGAGCTGCCAGAGCGGTCTCACCCTTCTTGACCAGATCGGCTGCATCCTCGAAGGCAATCACCAGACGTGCGGGCGCGGCCAGAAAGTCCGGTCCTGGCGGCTGGCGGTCGGGGGTCTGGCCGGCCTTGGCCCTTTCCAGCGCCTGGGTGAGGGCTGTGCGCACCGCCACCGCGTCGGCCCCGGACACGGCCAGCATGTTGCCCAGCATGGACGGCCGGGTGTCCCGGGCCAGCGCGACCGAGGACGAGCCACCCGCGAAAGAAGCTGGCACCTGCACCAGCGGCTCACGCCGAGCCAACATGCCGGGCACATACTCCTCGACCACCACGTGGAAATTGGTGCCGCCAAAGCCGAAGGCCGACAAGCCACAGCGCCGCGGACCGAACGACGGCTTCTCCCAGGGCTGGGCCTTGGTGTTCACGAACAGAGGCAGCTTGTCCCAGGGAATGTTGGGATTCGGCTCTTTGAAGTTGATCGAGGGCGGCAGAATCTTGTGGTGACAGGCCAGCACGACCTTGAGCAGGCTGGCGGCGCCAGCCGCGCTCTTGAGGTGGCCGATCTGCGACTTGATCGAGCCGAGCGCAATCCGATGCTTGATGGGCGAGCCTTCGGAGAGCAGCTTGGCCACGGTTTCCATCTCGGCCACGTCCCCGGCCCGTGTCGAGGTGCCGTGGCCTTCCAGGAGTGTCATGGTCGCGGGGTCCAGTCCGGCGCGCTCCCAGGCGCGACGCAAGGCCAGAATCTGCCCGATGGGATTGGGCGCGGTGATGCCCTTGCCCTTGCCGTCGCTGGAGCCGCCCACGCCGCGGACCACCGCGTAGATGCGATCGCCCGCCTTCTCCGCGTCCTGCAGACGCTTGCACACGAAGAAGGCACCGCCCTCGCCCATGATGAAACCCTTGGCGTGCTTGTCATAGGGCCGCGATCCGTCGGGCGAGAGTGCGCCGATCTTGCAGAACTTGATGAAGGTGGTGGCGCCCATGTTCCGATCCATGGCGCCGGTGACCACCACGTCATAGTGGTGATCGACCAGACCGTCGACCGCGGATTGCAAAGCTGCCAGCGAGGAAGCGCAGGCGGCGTCGGTGGTGAAATTCGGTCCGCGCAGGTTGAGCACAGCGGCCACGCGGCCGGAGGTGATGTTGGTCAACTCGCCGGGCATGGTGTCTTCGGTGGTGTCCGGAAAACGCCGGTTCACCGACTCCCGCAACTGCGCAACAAAGGCCGCGCGCTCGGCCTGGGGCAGCGACTGGAAGATCTGGGTGTCGGAGATGGCGTGCACGTACTCCGGCATGGAGAGGCGCAAGCAGGTCAGGTAGTGCAGCTCGCCGCCCATGGCATTGCCCAGGATCACGCCGGTCGATTCGGTGTCGAGCGGCCGGTCGGGATGGCCCGCGTCGCGTAGCGCCTCGGAAGCGCAGAGCAGAGCCCATTTCTGGCCGTCATCCATCGCGGCCGATACCGTGGGCGGAATGCGATACTTGGTGGGCTCGAAGGAAACGCCGCGCACCCAGCCGCCGATCTTTGAATAGGTCTTGCCCGGCGCCTTGGGATCAGCATCGTAGTAGTCAGCCTGGTTCCAGCGATCCAGGGTGACCTCGCTCACCGAGTCCCGGCCGGTCACGACGTTCTGCCAGAAGGCCTTGGCATCGAGCGCGTCGGGCAGTATGGCCCCCACGCCGATGATGGCGACGGCTCTCTCGGCCGGATCGCGTGTCGAACGACTCATTTCAACTTCCTCCCAGATATCGAAAACGGAAAACCGGGCGCCCGCCGGCTCGCCCCGGCGTCCGAATCAAGCGAATGGTTGCCTGCCTCTTTTCTCTCTCTTGCTCGGCTACGCGCGAGCCGCGTCTTGCTCCACCAAGGCCTTGGCCACGACGTCCATATCGGCCATCAGGCCCTTCGCGCAAGCCGTGATGGCGCTGGCCCGGAGGGCGCGCTCGAAGTCGGCAATGCCTGCATCATCCACCGCATCCATACCGCGGACCAGACGAACCGCCAGACCCAGCACGTCAAGCGCCGCCTCGCGCGCGCAGATGCGCGACATGGCCTTGACGGCCGAAGGTGCGAAGAACGGCTGGTACTTGGGCGCGCTCCGGCCCGCAGCATAGCGGGCGAAGTTGGCCGCGATCTCTGCCCGTGTCATCAACTCGCCCAGTTGGAATAGCACGTGCTGATTGCGGGTCAGACGGCCGACACGACAGCGCTCAGCCGTCTCCTGAACAACGTTTACCGCCAAGGCCGCCGCATCAGCCCCCACGTTGGCATCCTCGCGGTGCAGTGCTTCGAGTGAAGCAGCGATCTTCTTGTAGTACTGCCCGTGGTCCTGCAGGTGCAGGCGCCAGCGATCGCGCGATACCGTCCACTGCATGATCTCGCTGGTGCCTTCGTAGATCGTGGTGATGCGCACATCGCGCCGGATCTTCTCGACCTCGTATTCCCTGGTGTAGCCGTAGCCGCCGTGCGCCTGGATGGCGGCGTCGGCCGCGGCGTTACCCGCCTCGGTGGCAAAGAGCTTCACGATCGCGCCCTCGGTCTGCAACTCCGGCTCGCCCTGGTCCAGCCGATGCGCCGTCTCTTCGATGAGAGCTCGCGCCGCCTCCAGCCTGACCACATGGGGAACGATCAACTTGTCCATGTAGCCCTGCTTTTCAGCCAGAGGCGAGCCGGCCTGCACGCGCTCACGCGAGTAGCGGATGGCCCTGAGCATGGCCGCCACGCCGCCGCCCAGGCCAAAGGCTGCCACCATGAGGCGGGTGAAACCGAACACCGACTGGGCGTGAACCAATCCCTTGCCCTCCACGCCGCCCAGCAGGTTCTGCTTGGGAACGTACACGTCCTCGAAGCTGACCGGCGAGGTATTGGACGAGCGGATGCCCAGCTTGTTCTCGTGCTTGCCAGGAACCAGGCCCGGGGTTCCCTGCTCCACCGCGAAGAAGGTGGGCCCGTCGGGCGCCATGGCCAGCACCGTGTATAGCTGCGCGTAGCCGCCGTTGGAGATGAACTGCTTGGCGCCGTCGATCTTGTAGCCCTTGATTTCGTCGTTCTCCATCACCCGCTCGGCGCGCGTGCGAATGGCAGACAACTCGCTACCCGCCAGGGGCTCGGTCACGGCGTAGGCGACAATCAAGCCTTCGTCGGCAATTCGCCGCAGCCAGTAGGTCCGCTGCTCCTCGGTCGCGCCAACCACGATGGGGTCGGTTCCCAGAAAGATGGCCAGGAAGGCGGTCGCCACGCCCAGATCCAGCTTGGCCATCTCCTCCGAGACCCGATAGACGTCGTAGGCGTTGCCGCCCAGGCCGCCCAGTTCCTCGGGGATGAACAAGAGGTGCAGGCCGATTTCAGGCCCCAGCAACTCACGGATCAGGTCGAGCGGAAAGAGATCCTTCTCATCTAGGTCCAGCCTGACCTTGAGCGGCAGCTTCTGCTTGCCAAACGAGGTCAGCGTGTCGATCAGGGTCTGGAGTGAATCTTTGTCGAGACCTGGGTTCTTCATCAGTCTTGTGCCTTCCTGCGGCCAAGTGAATCGGTGGGAAAAGGGGGATACCCCGGCTGAAAGGCTCCGATGCTGGCACAAGCCGGGCCAAAATCAAAACCGGACGTCAGAGCAGGTGTTGCGCACCTCAAGATGCACATATCACACTGTAATCATTTGATTATTTCTTTAACCATCGTGACGCAAAGATGTGCAAAACCGCTGCCATGTGCGTCGTCTCCTACACGCCCAGGTTGCCTGAAATGGCCCAGGTGCGACTCCCGACACGCACCCCTGCGGCCTTGGGTACGCACCAATACTGCACAGGCTCCTCTGCGCCCTCGACTCTCCCCTCTGTGTTCTCAGCCGACGCCGGCTAGCCCGCTGAACTCGCTCCCACCGGCCGCGACCCCGCTTCCATTACTTCCAGCGGCTTTCACCACCTTCGGACTTCTTCTTGGCTGCTTCGGCAGCCTTCTCCTTGTCCTTCTTCGCCTGGGCCGCCCTGGCCTCTGCCTGCTTCTTCTTGTCGTTCTGCTGGATCCTCTTCAGGGCAGCCGCGGCGTCCTTCTCCTGTTGCTTGCGGCGCTGCTCCTCGCAGCCCGCCGGTTCACAGTCGCCTTCGCAGGCACATTTCAACTTCTTCCCCTTGTTGCAATGGCACTGGTCCTGGGCGTCGCGATAGCAGCCGCAATCGTTGAGAGGCGTTGCAGCCGGCGGAGGCTCCGCTTCCGCCTTGGCGGCCTTCGATTTGGCAAAACCCAACCCTGGCGCCCAGACCAGAAGGCCGAATACTGCGATGATCGATGGCGTGATCCGCATGGCATTCTCCTCTTGCCAGGCATTATCACGTGAGCCACGAGCCGCGCAACCGTGTTGCGGCCTTGCGGCCGGCCCGCATCCATGATTGAAACACTCGACGGAGAAAGCCGATGGGTACAAGCCTGACGACCCGTGACAGAACCGAAGCGCGAAAGAAGGGGCTGCTGGCGGTCGGAGCCTGGGGAGGCGCGGGACTGCTTGTCCTCACGCATTGGCCACTGTGGTTCCCCTTGGCCGCTGCTGGGGGCGCAGGATACCTGACCTACAAATGGTTCATGTTCCGCGCGAAACGCGGCATGCGGTTCTAGGAACCTACGGCTCGATATAAAGCGGCGGTCCGGAAGGTCTCTGGGACTCGCCAGACGGGCCTCCGGGCTGGCTGCGCCCGACCTGGTGGAAAGTCAAGGGCAAGTCCACATGCACCGCATCTCCTTCGAATCGCGGAAACCGCATGTTCTGGACGGAGATCCGCACGCAGCGCTCGGCATCAGGGGGCGCCCCGTTGACGCGGATAAGGCTGGGGCGTCCCGACGGATCAGCCTCGAACGACACCGCCACCATCGGGTTCTCGGCAGACGGCGAGAAGCAGGATGCCAGCGTCGCCATCGTGCCTTGAATCGCTACGTTCAGCGTGTCGCGGCTGAGTCCGTTCGGATTTCCGTTGAGCGTGCCCGCGTTTCCTGAGGCGGCGGGGTTGGCGGCGGCGGCCGGAGCTGGATCAGCTTCCACGAGCTCAGCCGACGGAGAAAAGCCCTCAAAACCTCGCAGCCTGCGCGGTCCCAAACGTTCGGGAGCCGCCTCCGGTGACGTTGGTATTGCCGGAAGGGGGGGCAATTCCCTCTTCTTGAGGCCCAAAGCCTCGCATCCCGCGCCCGACCATGCCAGCACCAGCATCAGGCCGAGCGTGACCGGCCCTGCTGGCAAGCTGTGCGACGACTTCGTCCGCATTCTCTCATTGTATCGGAAGGTCATCGACGTCGCTTGAACGGGAGCGACTCCTTTGCTGCATGCCGCCATATCGTAGGTGCCGAGCCGGAACCGTCGAAGCGGTGTAGTGTCATTCGCCGATGCGTATCGGAGTTGACCTGGGCGGAAGCAAGACTGAAAGCGTTGCCATCGACGACGCCGGAATCGAACGCGCACGATTGCGCGTACCCACGCCCAGCCACAGCTACGACGAGATCGTCGCATCCATCGTGCGTCTGGTGCGCGACACCGAGGCCCGCGTCGGGCAGACGGGCACGGTCGGCATAGGAATCCCCGGCGCCGTGTCTCCCGCCACCGGGCTGGTCAAGAATGCCAACACGGTCGTGCTCATCGGGCGCACACTTGATCGCGACCTGGCGCACGCCCTGGACCGGCCTGTGCGGGTGGCCAACGACGCCAACTGCTTCGCGCTCTCGGAAGCCTCGGACGGGGCGGGTGCCGGCGCCAGGGTCGTCTTCGGCGTCATCGTGGGCACGGGAACGGGCGGCGGCGTGGTGGTGGATGGGAAGCTGCTGACCGGGCCACACGCCATCGCAGGCGAATGGGGGCACAACCCCTTGCCCTGGCCTCACGACGATGAGCGCCCGGGCCCACCTTGCTACTGCGGAAAGAACGGCTGCATCGAAACCTTCCTGGCTGGGCCCAGCCTGGCCCGCGACCATCAGCTTCACACCGGTGAAGCGCGGGACGCGGGCGACATCGCCCGGCGCGCTGAAGCCGGCGACGCGGTTGCCGTGGCAACCATGACTCGCTATGAGGATCGCATGGCGCGGGGGCTGGCGTCGGTGATCAACCTTCTCGATCCCGATGTCATCGTCTTGGGCGGCGGGGTCTCGAACATCGCGCGCCTGTATCGTGAGGTTCCGCTGCGGTTGGGCCAGTACGTATTCTCGGACACGGTGAGCACGCCCGTCGTCCCAGCCCGCCACGGCGATTCCAGCGGGGTGCGCGGGGCCGCCTGGCTGTGGCCGCTTCCCCCTAGCGCATCTGCCGCCGGACCTGGATGAAGGTGGAAACCACCAGGAAGAGCCCCAGCAGGATCCAGATGATGCCCCAGCGGATGTGCCGGTGCTGCTCGGGACCGCGTTCGAGACGCTCTTCGGGCTCGCTGGCCCGATCGCCGGAGGCTTCCTCCCCGATCTGGTCGTCGTCGGGACGCGGGCGCAGCCGCGGAGCACCCAGATACTTGACCCGAAGGGTGCCAAATAGGATGAGCACGCACCCGACGGCGTAGGGAATCGCGGGAGGGATATTGAGCTGCATCGCTTCTCCAGCTATGCGTCCCTAGCTCGCGATCTCGTCGGCCCTGAACTCGCGAATCACGGTCACCTTGATCTGGCCCGGGAAGGTCATCTCGCGCGAGATGCTTTCCGCGATCTGGGTTGACAGCAGCACCGCCCCTCGATCGTTCACCCGATTCTCGTCCACGTACACGCGCACCTCGCGTCCACCTTGCACCGCGAAGGCTTCGTCGACACCGGCAAAGGCGCGGCTGATGCGCTCGATCTCCTCCAGCTTGGCCATGTGATTGTCCTCGGCCTGCCGGCGCGCGCCCGGCCGTCCGCCCGACATGGCATCAGCCGCCGCGACCAGATACGCGTAGGCGCTATCGAACGGCTCATCGGTGTGATGCGCCCCGATGGCGTTGGCCACCACTTCCGGCTCTTTCAGTCGACGCGCATACTCCGCTCCGATGGAGGCGTGCGACCCGTCGAGTTCATGGGTCAGCGCCTTGCCTATGTCGTGCAGCAGCGCCGCCCGCCGGGCCAGCTTGACGTCCATCCCCAGCTCCGCCGCCATCATGCCGCACAGAAACCCCGCCTCAACCGAGTGCTTCCACTGGTTCTGTGCATAACTGGTGCGGAAGTTGAGTCGGCCCACCAGCTTCACGATGTCGGGATGCGCGCGGTCGATGGCAAGCAGGGAAAACGCTCGTCGCCCCAGGTCGAGCGTCTCACGTTCCACGTCCACCACGATCCCGCGCGCCAGCCGTGTCACCGCGGCGGGTCCGCTGATGGATCGCTTCAACATGCGATTCACGCAGCGTCGGGCGATCTCCCGGCCCACCCCGTCGAGTCCCTCGATGCGGACCGCCGGTTGCCCGTCCAACAAGGAGAGCTGCACGTTGGTGACCGCCTCGATGGCACGCAAGTCAGCATCAACGGGTGGCACCTGTCCGGGCCGCAAGTCCGACAGGGGAATCACGAACTGGGGTCGCTCGGTCAAATCGTGGCCGGAAAAGCGACCCACCGCGATGCCCATGATTCTCTTGGCCGCGCGGATCTGGCTCCCCGACATAGCCGACTCCGCCATCTGGCGCAGCATCTGTGCGGCAGCCGCGCGTGCGTCCTCGACCTCCGCTTCCACCAGCATCCGCTGCGCTTCTCGCGCAGGCCGGGCCGCCACCCGCTCCAACTCGGCTTGCCGGCTCCTTTCGATCGACTGCACCTCCGCTGTCAGAGCACGCCCGTCCTGCTCCCGCTCGGCCACCGGCGCCTCGCGTTCCGCAAGACGCTGGCGCGCCTCTCCCAGCAGTCGCACCTCCTCATCAATGCGCACCGCCTGAGCCGCAAGCGCAGTCTCGCTCTCCGCCAGCTCGGCTTCCCGTGCACGCAGGCCTGCCTCCACCTCGGACCGGATGGCCAGGGCCTGTTCGCGCGCCTGGATGTCCGACTCGCGCAGCAAGGCCTGCCCCTCGATCTCCGCCTCGCTGCGGATGCGCCTGGCCTCCCCGCCGTCGGGGTCGGCACCCGGCCGCCGCAGACGACGGCCCGCCCACATGCCGAAGCACGCGCCGGCCGCCAGTCCGACGAGCACCGTGATCCAGACGGCCGGCTCGCCCATCTACCCGATCGCAAGTCCCAGGTGCGCGCGCAGGGCGAAGTATTCGTCCGACACGCACCACTGAATCAGGTCCCGAACCTTGTCCTTGGGATCGGCGCAGCCCACCGCCAAGGGCTCGGACTGGATCTGGTGGGCCGCCACCTCCAGGTCGTTGCACATGAGGAAGCCGGCCCGCGACGAGGTGAAGTCCACCGCCTTGGACCAGCGGTGCAGATCCGCCTCGGCCTGACTCTCGATGAAGCGCCGGACCACCTCGGCCAGCTGCTCGACGTTCTGGGGCGGAACCAGGCGGCGCAGAAGCTCCAGACGCTCCGCTACCGGTTGCTCCATGTCCGACTTGATGGGCACCTTGGGCTGCACCAGCTTGAGCGCCGCCAGGAAGTACGCCTTCAGTTCGGACACCTGGGGCACCACCGCCGGCCAGCGCACGACGTGATCGGGCCGCATCAGCGTCAGCTTCTTGCCCAAGGCGTAGGCCAATTCCTTCTCCTGCTTGCCCTGCAACAAGGCAGCCCCGACCACGAAGGACGGGCAGAGTTGCTGCTTCTCGCGCGCGTTCATCAGCTCGAGCTCGCCCGGCCAATCCTGACGCAAGTACAGTTCAGGCGCTGTGACCGCAAGCGCCTGGCTCACGTAGACGAAGACGCCACTGAACATCAGCTTGTCGTTGGTGGGATCGCGCCGATCCCTGCGCCGAATTCCCACTTCCTTGTGCTCGCGGGCGCGCACCGCCATGATGGCCTGGCTGATGCTCGCCAGGATGAGCGAGATGTAGCGATCCTCATCGCCGTGGTAGATGTACTTCTGCCAGAGCTCCTCGTTGAGCCGCGCCTTCACCCGGGACAGGGTCTTCACTTTGTACTGCTCGTGGAAGCGCAACTCCTCGGCATCGGCCTGGCGCAGATAGGCGAGCACCGAGGCCGTGCACCAGACCTGGTCGTACTTGCCCATGTCGGTAAACAGGTGCCGGAGTGTCTTGAGGATGGGCACCATCGCCCCGATGTCCTGCGTGCGCCTGAGGATCGCACGCCACGCGCGCACGGCCTTGTCGTAGGCTTCCGGCCCCTGCATTTGGTACAGTTCAGCCAAGATCTGGTGGCGCGGCATATTGTCGGGCTCCAGCTTCGCGCACACCTCGAACGCTTCAGCGGCGGCACGGTAGTCCTTGAGCCGTGAGCGGTAGATTTCGCCCAGCGCGTGCCACAGGGCGATCTGGGTCGACCGCTTCTCGGGCGGCACCTCGGTGCCCAGACGCTTGATCATGCGACGGTAGGCCCGCTGCTGGTTGGTCCAGTCCTTCTTCGCCGTCATGATCTTGTCGATGCGCTCGAAGGGCTTGAGGTCGTCGGGGTACTCGTCCAGCGCCTTGTTGAACAGCTCCACCGCCTCATCGGGCGAGTGCAACTCGGCGTTGGTGATCTGGCCCGCCGTCTGCAGGTACTTGGCCTTGACCCGACCTGTCTCGATGGCTGCCAGGCGCAACAGAATCTCCACCGCCTTCTTCCACTGCTTGGTTTCAGTGAGCAGCTCCAACACGTCGGCCAGCAGGCCGCGCGCATCGGGCTTGACCTCGATCGCCTCGAGATAGGCCGCGATGGCCTTCTGCGGGTTCTTCAACCGCTCCTTGTAGACCCCGATGATCTCCTCGTGCAGACGGAGCTTCTCTTCATCGCTCTCGACATGTGCGAGCAAGGCCCGCTTCTGGCGAATCACCGCTTCCCAGTCTCCGGCGGCGGCGTGGATCTCGGTCAACGCCTCCAGCGTGGGGCGGTGGCCGGGATCGATCTCCAACGCCTTCTCGAACATGTTGATGGCCTTGGCCCGGTCGCCGATCTTCGTCTTGATGTGGCCGATGCGATGGAAGATCTCCACGATCTGCGCTTCGCTCTGCGACTCGCGATGGTGAACCAGAATGGTCTGGTATAGCTTGAACGCTTCGTCCCACTGCTCGCGGCGATAGAGCAGATTGGCCCGGTCCACCAGGGTGGGCAGGTGGGTGGCGTCCAGTTCGTAAGCCGAGCGGTAGTATTTGAGCGCTTTCTCCTCGTCGCCCAGTTGCTCCGCCGCCTTGGCCAGGCGGTAGCACAAAATGTTGAGCTCGCGGTGAGCCCGACGATCCGCCTTGCGCGTCAGCATCTCCAGGATGGGCACCAGCGGCGCCCATTCACTCTGGCGGTAGTAGATGTCGGCCAGCGGGGTTGCGGCCTCGACGTGTTCCGGATCGAGTTCCAGGGTGCGCGCGTACAGTTCCTTGGCCTTGGCCTCGTCGCCCAGCTCGGTCTGGTAGAGCTTGCCGGCTTCGTAAAGGAGGCGGGTACGTTCCAGCACGTTGGGCGTGTGCGACTCGGCACGCTCCATGAACTGAGCCGCCTTGAAGGAGTCGCCGCGCCGCTTGTAGATGTTGAGCAGCGACAGCATGCTGGGCACGTGCGTCGGGTCGATGGCCAGGGCATCGCTCAGGCGTTCCTCGGCGATGTCCGACATCTGCATCTGCTCGTCGAGTATCTTGCCCAGGCGGTAGCTCAGGTCGACCTTCTCGGGGGGCGAGGCTTGGCCCACCAGCCGCTGCATGATGTCCACCGCGCGCTCCCACTGCTCCGTCTCCTCGTACAGTCGCGCCAGCCCCCGCAAGGCCTCGGCGTGGTCGGGGTCCACATTGAGGATTTCGTTGAAAGCCTCGATGGCACTGTCGGGATCGCGCAACCCTTCCTCGTACACCCGTCCCATGTCCAGGTAGATCGCAGCCTTGGCCGCCACATCGTTCTCCACCTGGATGTGCTTGCGGAAGGTGTCCACCAGCGCATCCCACTTGCGCTCGCCACGATAGAGACGTTCCAGATCCTGGCACGCCTTGAGATTGCGCGGATCGATGGTGAGCGCCTGCTGCAGGCTATCGATGGCATCGTCGATCTTGCCGGGAAGTTGCTCGCACACCTGCGCCATGCGCAGCAGGAGAGCGACCCGGTCATCGTCGGGCGCCGTGACCTGGAGCTGATGCTCCAGGACCTCGAGGTACGCGTCCATCCGGCCGGCCTTCTCGTACAACTGCTCCAGCGCCTTGAGCGCAGGCAGGTTTTGCGGATCGACGGTCAGCACCTCCCTGTACGCCTGCACCGCCCGCTCGTTGTCGCCCAGGCGGGACTCCCACAGCTCGCCCACCTGCAGGCGTAGCTTGACCGCCAGCTCGCCGTCACTGACCACCTGTGACTTTCGCGCCAGCACGTCGGCCAGGCGCTCCCAGGCCTGGGTGCGCCGGTGCAGGCGTTCGAGGGCCTCGATGGCCTTCAGGCAATGCTCGTCAGCTTGCAGGGCCTGGTCGTAGGCCACCGTGGCCTGGCCCGCATCGCTGATGTGGGTCTCATAGGTTTCGGCCAACGCCAGCAACACTTCAACCCGTCGCGCCGGATCAGACTCGACTTCGGCGTGCTTGGACAGAACGCTGACCAGATCCTTCCAGCGGGACTCCTTGCGATAGAAGTCAGCCAGCGCCGCCATGGCGCCCACGTGGTTGGGCTGCCGCGAGAGAGCCTCCTTGGCGGAGGTGATGGCATATTCGGTGTGGTGCAGGGCCGAGTCGTACCAGCGTCCGATCTTGACCCACAAGTCGGCCGCCTGCTTCGCGTCCTCCATGCCCTGAGCGGCCTGTGTGTACTCGGACAGGAGCTCCGACCACTTGTTGGTGACGTTGGCCAGCCGTTCCAGTTCCTGAGCGACGGCGTTGCTCGAGTAGTCCTCACGGAACGCGGCCTGCAGCATGATGAAAGCGGAGTCTCGATCGCCGATGTGCTCCTCGTAGATACGCGCAATCTCACAGAACAGCTTGATCTTCTCCTCCGCCTCACCGGTGTATTCCACCCGGGCCAACAGCAGCTCTACCAACTCAGGCCACACCTTACGCTGACGGTACACATCCTCCAAGGCCGATGAGGCTGCTGCATGCGAGGGGTCCATCTTCAAGACGCGCTCGTAGGCTTCAGCCGCCGCGCCGCCGTCGCCGATCTTCTCGGACCAGATGGACGCGATCTGCATCAACACATCCACCTTGTCACCCACCGATGCGAGCGCTGCCGCCCGGCGCTCCAGTACGTCCACACACTCCTCCCAGCGCCCCTCCTGGGTGAACAGCGTCTCCAGCGCCGTGAGAGCACGGGCATCAGCCGCATCGATCTGCAAGACATGGCGCCACGCCTCGATGGCCGCATCGACGCGCACCAAGGTGCTGCCTTCCAGTTCGCCGAGTTCCGCGTAGCAATCCCGCAGCGTGGCCGCCGGGAAGGTTTCGCTGCCCACGGCGATGAGCTGGCGCAAGGTTTCCGAGAGCTCTTCCCAGGCCGCGGCGCTCCGGTAGTTGGCTGCGATGGCCTGCAGCGCCTCGACGTCCCCGGGATTGATCTCGGTGACCTTCTTCCAGCACTCGAGGGCGTTTCTTTCCCGGCCGAGCTTCTCACCCCACACACGGCCCAAACGCTTGTACACCGGAATGCGCGCCTCCGGGTCTTCGCTCGCTCGAATCTGGCTGTCCAAAACCTCCGTCAGCTCGCGCCACTCCTCGGCCTGCTCGTGCAGGTCGGCCAAAGCCGACAGTGCCACCGGGTCAGCGCCGCGCAGGTCGAGCACCCGCCGCCACAACTCGATGGCCTTTTCACGCTGGCCGAGAACGTCGGACGTGATCCTGGCCATGCGCGCGTAGCAGTCGGAGAGCGCTTCGTCGCCCGGGGCGATGTCCAGCATCTTCTCGTAGATCTGGTACAGGTCTTCCCACTGCTCGGCGCGGAAGTAGATGCGCTCCAATGCCTCGAGAGCTTCCGGCGAGCGCGACTCCTGTTCCAGCACCGCTAGATAGCTGGCCACCGCTCCCGGCGCGTCGTCGATGACGTCGGCCAGGATCTTGCCCAGACGCAGGTGCAGCGCGACCAGTTCCCTCGACCCGTCGGTGATGGCGATGCGCCGACGCAAGACATCTGCAAGTTTTTCGTAATCGCCTTGCTTGTCGTAAACCCGATCGAGGAAAGCCAGGGCTTCGCCGTCACTGGGGTCGAGCGCCAGCACCTGTCCCAGCACATCCTCGACCCGCACCAGATCGGCAAGCTCGGCGTCGAAGACCGTGGCCAGGCGGAAGAGAACGTCGCGGCGCACGCGGCGATCGCTGGCCCGGGCCGCCGCGTCCGCCATGCTGGCCACGTAGGTTTCCCACTGGTGGGTGGCGCGGGCCAAGCGTAGCAACTCATCCAATCCCTGCTCGGACGCCGGATCCTCGACCACCGCTTTCGACCACCACTCAAGCGCCGCCACCTGATCCATGAGCTTGGACTCGGAGATCTCCGCCAGCCGCCGCAGCAGCCGCTGTCGCTCCTCGGCGTCGGACTCCACGCCCAACTCGACGTGATAGACTCGAACCAGCTTCTCCCACTCCTCGCCCACCCGGTAGAGCGGCTCAAGGACCTGCGCGATCTCCCGCTGCATGGCCCCGCTCGATAGCAGCCGCTCCAGCGTGGCACGGGTCTCGGCGTGCTTGGGATCGATGTTGAGGATGTCCTGATACGCCTCGACCGCCTTGGGCATGTCCCCCAGCGCCACTTCCAGGATCTGGGCCAGCCGGAAGGTGAGATCGATGATCTGAGCGTCGCTATCCGCCAGACGGATCTCGCCGCGGACGATGTCGGCCAGCTCCGTCCAGCGCTCGGTCCTGGTGTAAAGCCGGTCGAGTGCCTCGAGGCCGTCCTTGCGATCGGGCTCGGCATCGGCGACCCGCCGATAGGTCGCGATGGCCTTGTCGAGGTCATGGGTTTCCTCCTCGTAGATGCGGGCCAGCCGCAGCAGCATCTCGGTCTGCAGCCGACTGTCCAGGATGCGGTCGATCTCGGCGTCGTACACCGCGGCCAGATCAGCCCAGCGGCCGCTCGACTCGGCCAAGCGGTCAATGTGGGCAATCACCTCCTGATTCGACGGGTCCACCCGCAGGGCGCGGCAGTAGGCATCAAACGCCGCGTCGAAATCATTGAGCCGACGCTCGTGAATCTTGGCCAACAGGTCGAGCAACTCGACCCGTCGCACCGGATCCTGCGTGTAGGAAACCATTACCTCGTGAACCGCGGCCACCTTGGGCCAGTCGCCTGCGCTTTCGTACACCGGTTGCAACACCTGGGCCGCCGCGATGGGCTCCTCCCCTCGCTGCATCATGCCTTCAAGAGCCTTCAGGGTCGGCTCGTGCGAGGGATCCATGGCCAACACGCGCTGATAGGCTTCCGTGGCCCGGCTCGCATCTTTGAGCTTGTCCGACCACAGCTCACCGATGCGGTAGCGCAACGAAACCACCTCGGCCGAGGACGAAGACAGCTCGGTCTGGCGCTCGAGCACGTTGAGCAGGTCGTACCATCGCTCGGTCTGCAGGTAGAGGCGATCCAGGGCCTGCAGGGCATCCAGGTCATCCGGATCCATGTCGAGGATCGACGTGTAGGTTTCTATGGCGCGGGGAGCGTCTTGCAGTTCGCGGTCGTACACCTGGCCCAGCACGAAAAGCCGTTCCTTCTTTCGTGCCGGGTCCGTGGCCAACTCGGCCTGGCGGGCGTAGACATCCTTCAAGTCGTTCCAGCGCGACAGGCGCAAGAACAGCCGCACCAGGCTGTCCAGGGCCGTCTCGTTGGTGTCATCCAGGGCCAGGACCTGTCGGTAGACCTCGATAGCCTTGTCGGAGTCGTCGAGGACTTCTTCCCAGATCTTGGCTGCGCGCGAGCCCAGCTCCTTCTTGTCGGCCAGCGCATCGACCATGTCCATCTTTCGCTGCAGCAGCAGAACCAACTGAGCGTAATCGGCGGTGCGGATGTAGATGGCCTCCAGCGCATCCGCCGCTTCCAGGTCGCGCGGTCCCACGGCCAGCGCCTGCTTGTAGGCCTCTGCCGCAATTTCGGAGTTGCCGAGCTCGTTCTCGGCCAGCTTCGCGACGGCGTGGTAGACGGCGCCCTTCAACTCGTCCGACTGCAACTTCTCGGCGGCGGCTTGATAGCGGACCACTAGGTCGTCACACCGGCCGAGGGCCTTGGCCAGGCGTTCCAGGCGTCGGGTCGTCTCGGGATCGAGGGGATCCTCGGCCAGCGCGCGCCCCAGAGCCTGGTACGCCCGTGCCGGATCGTCGAGCCCGTCCTCGCAGGCCGTGGCGATCTCGTGCAAGAGGTCAATCTTGCGCCGCATGTCCAGGGCGTGGCGTGCCTGGATCTCCAGCACCCGTACCAGGTTGCCAAAGTCGCTGCGCGCACGGTACACCGGGTCCAGGATCTCGGCCAGAACCAGATCGTGGTCGGGGTTGTCGAGCAGTCCTTCCAGCGCCGCCACGGTTTCTTCGTGGCCAGGCGCCAAGTCGAGCAGTCGTCGATACGTCTCCACTGCGGACGTGATGTCGCGCAGCTTCTGTTCCCGCAGGTGCCCGAGACGAGAAAGCAGGCGTACCTGCTCCTCCTCGTTGCTCGCCAGCTCGAGCTGTCGCTGCAGGTTGTCCGCCAGATCGAGGTCCAATCCCTTGTGCACGAAGAGACGATCGAGCGCGCGCAGGGCGGTCAGGCTGCCCGCGTTGTCACCCAGCGCCTCCTTCCACGCGGCAATCGCCTCGTCGGGATTGCCGATGGCCTCTTCCCATATGGCAGCGATGCGAGCGTGAATCTGCTCGCGCTCCTCGCTAGAGCGGACCAGCTCCACCTTCTTCTTCAGGGTGTCGACCAGATCGGACCAACGCTCGGTCCGCGTATACAGTCGTTCCAGGGCTTCGAGCGCGGAGGCGTCTTCCGGTTCGATCTCCTGGGCCAGGCGGAAGTACTCGACCGCCTTGTCTGATTGGTCGAGCTTCTCGTCGTAGGCCACCGCGATGACCAGCAAAATCTCGCGCTCCAACCCGGACGCGAGCTTGCGACTTCCCTGGATTTCGCTGTACAGGGCCACCAACTCCCGCCACTTGTCCATGCGATCAGCCAGCGCTTCCAACGCCGCGCGCGCCTCGGCCGAGTCGGGACTTATGCCGAAAGCCTCGGCATAGGCCTGGTACGCCCGTTCAGCGCGGCCAGCCTCGCCTTCCAACCCGCCGATGCGCAAGAGCAGGGCGACCCGGGCCGCGGCATCCGTCTCGCGCGCCAACTTGATACGCTGAACCTGCAGCAACCGCTCCGTCTCGTGTCCCGCCTCGTAGATGGGCTCGAGGGCCGCCACCGCGCTCATCTGGTGCTGACTGTCGGCAAGATAGACTTCCAGAGCTGCACGCGCGCCTGCATGGGTCGCGTCCAGCGCCAGTGCCTCCTGATACGACTCCACGGCAACGCCCGGACTCTTCAGGTACTTCTCGGAGACCTCGCCCAGCCGGAACTTCAACTCGGCCGCAGCCGGGTCGTCATTGGGCAGCTTGAGCTGGCGGACGATGATCTTGCTCAGATCCTTCCAGCGCTCCGTGGCCCGATACAGCCGGTCCAGCGCGCGCAGGGCTTGCACGTCTTCCTTGGCCGTCTTCAGGATGTCCTTGTACAACTCGATCGCCTTGTCGGCGTCGTGCACCTGTTCTTCGTAGAGCGCCGCGAGCTGCAGTCGCACCTCGCGCTTCTCATCCTCGGAGCCGGCCAGAGCGAGTTTCTTGTCGTAGATGGCTAACAACTGGTCGTGCTGGCCGGTTGCAATGTACAGGCGTTCGAGGGCGAGCACGGCCTGCTCGTCGCGGTCCACGATCTCCAGGATCTCGCGGTTGCGCGCAATCGCCGCCTCGCTGTTGGCCAGCTCCTTCTCGTAGGCGCGCGCCACGGTAGCCAAGAGGGGAAGACCATCTTGTCCCTGCAGGCTTGGCAGGACGGCCTCGTAGGCTTCCACCAGCAGCGCCCAGTTGCCCGTCTCGCCAGCCAACCGCTCGGCGTACTCGCGCGCCCATTCCTCACGCGGATTCTCCGACAGCGCCTGCAACGCCACGGTAAGCGCCAGCGGCCTGTCGCCGGCGTCGCTCTCGAGGATTTGGGCGATGCGCAGCATGCGCTCCTGGCGCTCGGCCGCATCTTTGGTGTGCTCGAGCTGCACCTGCAGCACCTCGGCCAGCCGCTTGGCGTCCTTGCCCTTCTCGTACATGGGGATAAGTGCCTCGGCCGCCGCCAGGTTGTGGCCATCGAGGGAGAGCACCTTCTCGAAGGCCTTCTGCGCCTTGTCCGGCTTGTTCAGTCGGTCGCGGTAGAGGACCGCGATCTTGTTCCACAGCCCCACCCGGGCCGCGTCGGTTTCCGTGTCGGCTTGCCGCTCCAACACCCGCGCGAATTCGTCCCACTTGCCCTGGACCGAGTAGAAACCCTCGAGCGCGTCCCAATCCTTGTTCTGCAGATAGAGCTTGCGGAGCGCATCCTGGGCGCGTCGGTTGTCGGGCTCGGCATCCAGCAGCGTCTTCCACGCGGCCACGGCCAAGTCGAGCCTCTGCAACTTCTCGGTGTACACCGTGGCCAGCTTGGGCAGAATGACGCCGCGTTTGGCTGGGTCGTCGGTCAGAACGGCCTGCTTGTCCAGAACTGCAGCCAGCTCGTCCCACCTCTTCTCACGCTCGTACAACTTTTCCAGCTCAACCAGCGCCTCTGCGTCACTGTCGTTGACCTCGAGGACTTTGCCCCACAGCTCGATCGACACGGCCGCCTTCTTGAGCTTCTCCGTGGCCAGCTTGGCCACCTCGGCCCAGCGCCTGCCCCGCTCGGCCGGATCGGCAACCCGCGCTATCTCCTGCCGCAACACCGCCACCAGGCGATCCCAGTCCCGCCGCTTCTCGTACATCTGCTTGAGGAAGGTGAGCGCGTCGACGTTCCCTGGATCAATCTCGAGAATCGCCTCGAACGCCTTAATGGCCTCGGCCTGGTTCGAGAACTTGTCCAGGTACAGGTTTGCCACCCTTAGGTGCAGGGCAATCTTCTCCTCGGCGGCCTCGACGATGGCCGCCTTCTTGCGCAAGACCGCAATCAATTCGGGCCAACGCGGGATGGCCTCGTACTGGGCAGCCAGCGCGTCCATCACCTCAACATTGTCGGGTTGCAGGGCCAGGATCCGGTTGTAGGCCTCCACCACCATCACATCGAGCTTGAGCCGATCGCGGTACAGCTCGACCATCTCCAACAACACGGGAACCTTCGCCTCGGGAGTAGGCCAAGTCGCCTTCTCAACCGCTTCCTTCAGGACCTCCACGCATGCCTTCCATCGTTCCGCCCTCCGGTATACCCGGGCCAACTCGCGCCTGGGCTCCCATGCCGAGGGCGCGGCAGCCGCGATCTTCTTCCACGCATCGATGCCCTTCTCCACCGACAGACGTTCAGTCTCCAGCGCTGCGGCTGCCTGGCCCTGCAGCTCCGCTGGAAAGTCCTCAAGCACAGCGTTCGAGGTTGGTTCCTTGCCCACTTGGTCCTCCGGGATGAATAAGGCAATCGCAGGATCGCGACCGCATGCTCCTGGCCGCTCCTTGGGGAGAGGCTAAGACCGCGGAAAATGGAGCATTTTATACCACGCTGGCCGCTTTGCACACAACGGGAATGAGCCCCATTTTCTCGTCGGTGCGGGCCTTTTCAACCGCTGTGAGGGCCCCCGCCACGCCTCCCTGTGCCTACCCGCGGCCGGGCCACCGGGCAGACCTTTCCAAAGATCAGGCTGTGCACCCACTCGGAGCGATCGGTGGTGGTCGGCACGAAAACGACCACGACCTTCTGCGGCTATCGCGGGATTCGCTTCAAACCTACGGGCCGCTCAGGGCATAGAGCTTGTCGCTCGCGGCCCGCAGGAAGCCAAACGCCGATCCGTCCTTGCCCCCGCCGGTTGCCACGAACTTCTGCAGATAGTCGCGCGCCTGTTCCTTCTGCTCGTTGGCGTGCGATTCCTCGTACCATTCGGCGTAGGTCATACCGCAGTTGTAAAGGGCGTCGAAGAGTCCGCTGTCCACGTCGAGCGCCTTCTTGAACTCGGCTACCGCTTGCTCGTACTGCTTGAGTGACTTGAGAGCCACGCCGTGGAGGTTGTAGCACTCGGCACTGTTGTCGTTGGCCCGCACGCACTCCGCAAGAACCTGCGCGGCCTCTTTGTCGGCGTCATAGTCGAGGTAAAGCCGGCCCAGCGCGATGAACGGCTTGTCCATCCGGGGGTTGAGCTCGATGGCGTTGCGCAGAGCCTGGTCGGCCTCCTTGGGACGCTCTTGAAAAAGGTACACCAAGCCTAGACGCCACTGAGCCTTGAACAGCTTGGGGTCTAGTTCCGTCGCCTTCTTGAGCGCGGTTTCCGCCTTGTCCAGCTGTTTCGCCTCAAGATAGGCTTCGCCCAGGTCGTACTGGAAGTTGGCGTTGCTCGGGCTTCGTTGGGCCGCTCCCTCGAACGCATCGATGGCTTTGTCCCACTTGCGCTGCTTCTGATAGACCTTGCCCAAGTTGTAATAGGCCATCTCGTAGGTGGGGTCAGTCTGAATGGCCAGCCTCAACTCACGCTCGGCCGAGTCGTAGAGGTTGGTCTTGAATGCCTCGACACCCTTGTTTGCGATCTCGATGGCTTTGATGCGCTGCTGGCTGCAAACGAATGCATCGCAGGCCGGCAGAATCAACCCGAGGACGAACATAGCTTTCAGATAGCGACCCATCGCGGCTCCTTCCCTTGTCGAATGGCGAGCGCTATTCGCCCGAAGCACCGGCGGTGAAGTTGAACGGATACGACACGATGACGATGCCGCCACCGAGCGGCTTGGGGAACTCCCAACGCCGGACTGCCTGCACCACGCAGTTCTCCACGCGGATGTTGCCCATGGTCGAACTCTGCAAGACCGAGGCGATGACGGTTCCCGTCGCGGCGATGGTGAACTGGACCGAGATACGGCCCGCGAGATCGGCCTTCTTCGTCAACTCGGTCTCGTAGCAGTACTTCACCTCGTTGATGTGACGGCGGATGATCCGGCGGATGATCTCCTTGTCCAGCGACCCGCGCACGTTGGCCTGGCCCGGGATGACGTCCGGCGCACGAGCGCGGCGACCGCCCAGACCACCGGCGCCACGGCCGTAGCCGGAGCCGTTGCCGCCACCGCCGCCCTTGCCGATGGTGCCGAAGTTGCCGAGACCGATGGTGCCTTCGCCAGTACCGCCACCGCCCGTCCCGGTGCCGACCAGACCAAGACCGCCCACGCCGTAGGCTTCGCCAATCTGGTTGCCGATGAGGCCGCCCAGCACGTTCTCTGCATCGTTGCCGGCCGCCGTGTCGCGACCGAAGATGGAAGCCAGGTGCGAGCCCTCGGCCATCTTCAACACGCCGAGGATGCCGGCGTTCTTGGCCTGCTCTTCCGCAAGTTTCTTGGCCAGGTGCGGGTCAGGGTTGTCCTTGGGGCCCTTGAGCCCGTAGAGACCCTCCTTGTTCTTGGAGGTCTTCTTCCCCATCTTGCCTTCCTCACCTTTGTGCCGCTTGCCCTTGCCGCCCTGTTCGTCGGGTCCCTTCTTCTTGAGCCACTCAGGAATCTCTTCTTCCTTCTCCTCGGGGGGCTTGATGAGGAAGTTCACGAAGCGACTGTCCGCATTGAAGAGATCGAGAGAGAGCGACTTGGGATCGGGCGGGACAGAGAAGATCATCAGAAGGAACAGCAACAGACCGATGGCCGTTCCCACGGTGTAGGCTTGCTCGCTCCAGCGCCAGACCAGGAAGGGAACCGGGAAGGTGCGCGGCTTGGGCGTTGCGCTGACTAAGAAAGTGGTCTCGCCGCAGTCGATCTTGGCGCGGCCCCGGTCGCCGAGAGAGAAACTGGCTCCGCGCTGCTGCACGAACTGCGGCAACGGAACCACCTGGTTGTCCAGCAGAACCTCACCCGTCATGGACGGCGTGACGTTGACCAGGAAGTCAGCACCCGTGGTAGATACCAGGGAGAAAGACTGACCGCCAATGAAGTCGGGTCCCAGGGGCGCGTCCGCGTTCGCATCCCCGCCAACCACGAAGTTGGGGTTGGTCCGCCCCCTGCGTTTCAGGCCCATGTAGCACAGCGCAATTCCCAAACCAATTCCCCCGAACACGACGAAGTCCATGGCCGGCGACTGGGCCTTCCACTGGAAGCTCTTTGACTCGCCGCCGTCAGCCACGAACTTGTCGTACCGGCTCTTCTCCGCTCCAAGGTTCAAGATGGTGGCGAAGAACGCCACCAAGGCCACCACTATAAGGGCGCCACCCGCGAGCAGCATCGACTTCGACTGCCCCTCTGTGCTCCGCCCCGTGGGGTCTGACAGATGGCGCGTCTGGATCACGACGCCGCGGTACAGGGCCTGGACCTCGATGGCGTGGCTGCCATCGTGGACTTCCACCTCCGCCCCGGCGTGGCTGGCGAAGCCGCCCATACCAGGCGCCGCCGGTGCGTATGCCTGCGGAGCCGCCATGGCCTGGGGCGCCGCCCCGGGCTGGGGTGCAGGCGCTCCGTAGCCGACAAGCGTCGGGGCCGGGGCTTGGGGCCGAACCGGGGCTGAATACTGCGCGGGTGCGACTGGGGCGGGAGCTACCGGGGCAACTGGCATGACCGGACCGGGAGTAGGCGCTTCTGCATCGGCCGCCGCGAAGGTGATGGCCACGCGAACGTCGCCGAACTGGACCTGGTCCCCGCTCTTGAGGCTAGCTTTGGCGACACGCTCGCCGTTGACCAATGTGCCCCGGGTCGAACCCAAATCGATGAGTTGAACCTCGTTCGGCCCGTTCACTTCAAGCACGGCGTGCATGCGCGACACGGACTCGTCGTCAAGGCGCAGATGCGAGGAAGCCAGCTTGCCGATCTTGATGACGGGCTCCGTCAACACCTCTTCTCGTACGACCTGATCCCCCCTGAAGATCTGGAACTTGACGGGGACTACGACATTGGCCATTTTGGTCTCCTCCGGTTACGGCAGGCGGGGGCCAGCGGCGGCCACGCCTATGCTCTCGACCCTTGCCCTCTGGGTCTTGCGACCCCGAGCGGCTAGATGTCTTCGAGCGACTTGAGCATTTCGGGAATGAAGTCTTTGCGGATTTCGATAAGGCTGGAGTGTTTGGCTTTGTTGATGGCGTTCACCAATTCGCCATCAGGCCGCTGCAGGTCGCCCTCGACGTTGTCGTCTTCGAAATCGTAGACGGTCTTGGACTTGAACTGCTCGGCCCCACCTTCTTGAGCCAGAACCGTACCCAGTCCCCCGACGGTGAGAACCGCAATCATTGCCATGAGTCGCATCGGTTCATTTCCTTCCTTCGGCTGCGCTGGGAGACAAGCACGGAAAGCTCGCCTCCTACTGACAACCAAGATCGAATTTGGTTCCCACAATTATGGATCGGATTCGATCGACGAAGCTCCGCGTCACTCCCAGTTCTTCTTCTCAGGTTTCTTCGGCGCCGCTTTCTTCGCGTCATCCGGCTTGTCGCCGGGATTAGCTGGGGCGGCCTCGGGCGCCGCTCCAGCGGGCGGGGGTTCGACCGAAGATCCGGGAACTGGGGCCTGGCTCTCGGCGCCCTTGTCATCGGCACCCTTGCTCTCGGTGCCCTTGTCGTCGGCCTTGCCACCGCCGGTGACCTTCTTCGTCTTCTCCTCTTCCTTTTTCGTCTTTTCCTCCGCGGCCTTCGTCTTGTCCTCCTCCTCCTTCTTCTTCATCTCCTCCTGCTGGCGCTTCTCCTCGGCCTCCATCTTCTTCATCTCTTCTTCCATCTTCTTCTGCTGCGCCTCTGCCTTGCGCTGCATCTCCTCAGCCTCTTTCATCATCTTGGCCGCTTCCTCCAGTGCCACGAAAACCTCATCGATGTCCTTGATGCGCTTCTCGGCGTCCTTGCGTGCCTTGGGCGAGGGAGACCGCGTCAGGAAATCCCGATAGTATGCTTGGGCCTTTTGCAGCATGGGCTTGTCGCTGCCGCCCTTGTACTCTTGGTACAGCAGGCCGAGGTTGAAATAGGCATCCGGGCGCTGTGGGTCGAGATTCCGGGCCTCGTTGTACTTCTGTTCTGCCTCGTCGAACTTCTTGTTGCCGCGCAAGGCGACCCCCAGCCCAATGATCGCCTCGTAGTTGCGCGGCTTGGCCTTGAGCACAGCTCTCAAGTTCTCTTCCGCGATGTCGTAGTTGCGAAATTTCAGTGAAACCGCGGCCAGATTGAGCCGGGCCTCGAACAGCCCGGGATCATTTTCTACCGCGGCGGTGAAGTTCTTGATCGCGTCCGTGTAGTTCTTCTTGGCCAGGTAGATCATGCCCATCGTGTTGTAGACCACGGCCACGGCCTTCTTCATCTCGACCGTGTAGCCCGTTCCCTCCACGGGAGTCTCCTGGGCCGTCTTCTCCCCCTCCTTTTCCTTGGCCTCTTCTTTCTTGCCCTTGCCTTTCTTGGCCTTCTTGTTCGCATCGTCGGAAACCGCCCCCTCTTCCTCGAACTTTCCCGTGGCGATTTCCTCTGCCCGCTTGATCGCCTGGGCACCCACCAGTTTGGCTGCCTCGGGCAGATCCAAATCGTAGTAAATAAAGCAAAGGCCTGCGTAGGCCTGCAGGCTGTTCCCGTCAAGTGCGAGCACGCGTCGCAGTTCCTTCACAGCGCCGTCGTTGAGCGCCTTCTTGTCGGTGCCGGTCGCGAGACGGGCACGTTCACGGTAAATCTGGGCCATGTTGATGCGGGCGGCGATGGACCCGATCAAGGGATCAGCCTGAATCGAGCGCTTGAAGAGCGACTCCGCGTCGGCCTTGTTCCCGCCCTGCCAGGCCACGTAGCCCAAATTCGCCAAGGCAGGAGCAAAGGGCTTGGCTCCGCCAGCCAGCTTCTCCCAGATGCGGACGGCCTCGTCCTTCTTGCCACACTCAAGATCCACCGCAGCTTCGTTGCTGCGCGCCTCGAGAAGCACGGGCACCCGGTCTGCGATCTTCCTGAAACCCGAAGCTACCGACGAACATTCCGGGCCGGGAACGGATCCCGCCTTCTTGGCTTTCATGTATTCAGCGACAGCCTTGTCGTAGGCAGCTCTGTCGTCCTCGCTGATCTGGCGCTCTGTCGGTTTCCGGGTAATGAGGGGAACCTCCCCGGGACTGGCGGCGGCCGGCGCTGCAGCAGGGGTCGGCTTCTTGCCGGGCGTCCACTCCTCCTCGTCGGGCAGTGCGCCGGTTTCTGGACTCTTGGGCTTACCGGCTGTCGCACAGCCAATGGACAGGGCAAGCAAGGCTCCGACCCCGACCAGGGTCCAAGACGAGCACACTCCGAGACTTCGATGCGTCATCATCGCTGGCTCCTACTCCTTGGAAGTGACCTGGAGATCGTCGGGCAGTTCCGCGACGACACCGCCGGGCGTAATGGGTGTCGAGACGTAACCGGGCTCCGGCTTCATCTCGGCCGAGAGGGGGTACTCGGCGGGCTTCATCTGGTTGAGCTCCACCTCGCACATGCTCGACCATTCATTGTACCAGGACTCCTTGGTGGCGGCCTTGAGGCACAGATCGTAGCCAACCACGGCCTTCGATTCGATGGGCTCAGCCTTGTCGACGAGAGCGTCGCAGAAGATCTCGCGGGGCCGGTTGCCCCACTCGTCCTGCTCCTTGAGATCCTTGGGGATATCCGCCGTGTAGAGCTGGTTGACGAAATCCGCGTAGACCTGCCCGATGCGCGCCGAGGCCGCGATCGTCCAGTGCGCCACGTGGTAGTCGAGCACGAAGTCATACAGGCCCTTCTTGTCCGCGCTGGGGCCCGTCAATTTCTCGGCCAGGGCCGTCTTCTCGGTCATGTACGCAAGGAACTTCTTGCTCGACTCCTCGTACTTCTTCTTCTTGGCCGCCGCGACCTTCGGCTTGTCCCACTGGGTGGGCTGCTGGAAGTCCAGGCCCGACGGGAACTTCACCCGCAGGAACTTCTCGTAGAGCTCTTCAGCCTGGTAGAAGGCCGCGCCGGCCACGGCGAAGCGGGCAATCGCCTCCCGCGCTGTCCGCTCACCCGCACTGGCGCCGGGAATCTTCTTCGCCGCCTCGCCGTGATTCCACAGCTTGAGGACATCTTTGAAGTGCTCCAGGCCATCCTTGGCGTATTTGGAGCTGCGCTCGAAGACGGTGATCTTCGAGCTGGTGGGCGGACCGCACTGGGTGCGCAGCTTCTCCTTCAGCTTCTTCTTCTTGTCTTTGATCTTGGAATTGATCTCGGCAAAGACCTTCTGCCGGCCGGTGGCGCTCACGCGCTCGACCTTGATGCAGGCGCCGTTGACGCCTTCCTGCGGACAGGAACGCTTCCATGCGATCTCGCCCAACTTGAAGTGGGCGAGAATCTGCTTGTCCACGCCACCCTTGGCGCCCCATTTCTTCAGGTACTCAGTCAGGTGCTTGACCAGATCGTCGGTCTTGCTTTGCTTTTCGTACACCTCGCTCATCTGGAACACGACGTTGGCCGCATCCTGTGAATCGCGCGTCCCGTAGTACTTGACGAAGGCGTTCATGTCGTCGACTGCCTTCTCGAACTCGCCCAGCCCGATGCGGAAGGTATAGGCATTACCCAGAGCGGTCCGCGACTGCTTCTCGCCCGGGAACTTGGTGGCGAACTCCTCGTAGCGCCGGGCTGCCTCGCTGTAGTAGGCGAGCTGGTGATAGCCGCTGGCAATTTGGAAGAGAGCCCGCTGCGCCAAGGGATCCTTCGGGTGCTTTTCGATCAGCTCCTGGCGCGCCCTGATGGCCTGGCCGACCAGACGCGCGTTCTGGAAACAAAGGCCAGCATTGTAGAGACGCTCGGCGTGCTTGGGGTGGTCGGGAATGGTTTCCGCGGCGGCCACGTACGAGATGCCACACTCCTTGTAATTCTTCTCCTTCTCGTATTGCTTGGCTTCCACCACCAGGCTGTCGGTCTTGAGACCAATCATCTGCTTCTTGAATTCCTGGTCCTTCATGAGGACGGCATTGCCCAGGAACTTCTCAACCGTGGCGAGCAGCTCCTTGTACTTGCCCATGATGTTGAGACAGTCGAGCAGCAAGTTGGCCGAGTAGATCGCCAACTCGTCGGTCACGTGCTTGTCGACGATGTCCCTGAACAGACCCACCGCATCTTCAAAGTGATTGTAGTCGTAGTAGATTCTCGCTTTTCGGTACTTGATCTTCACCAACTCCGGCGCGTCGGGCACGTACTTGATGTAGGTGTCGAAGGCCGCGATCATCTTCTGCTGTCCGGCCGGGATCGGGCGCGGCTTCATGTCCTTGTGCTCTTTCTCGGGCATCGCCCCTTCGTCGTTGATGTTGAGCGCGTTCTTCCAACCCAGCACCGCTGCATAGGCCGCCTCTTTCACGTACTTTCCCTTGGGGTCCAACTGGACCACCTTGGTATAGGTTTCGGCGGCCTCGGCCCACTGCTCGGTCACCCACAGAATTTCGCCGAAGAAGAAGGTCATCTCGGGGGTGTCCTTCTCATTGTTGAAGTGATCCAGGTACTCCTTGTAGATGAGGCGGGTGAGCTGATAGGTGTCGGCGTTCTTGGTCCGTTGCGCTTCCTTGTGCCAGATGAGGGCGAGTTCCTTGGTGGTGTCGTGATAGTTGTTCTTGCACTCGGTCATCACGTCCTTCTTCACACCCTCCACTTTCGCCATGTGCTCGTAGATCGTGCCGAGGCGCTTGACCTCCTGCACCTGATCCCGCTTGCTGCCCGAGGACAGGGTGTTACGCAGGATCTTGTATTGCCACTCACACAGGCGCGGTGACTTCTCGTTGAGCGAGATGATCTTGCGGTAAACCTTCGATGAGTCGGCGAACATGCCTTGTTCCCAGTACAGCTCGGCCAGTGCCTCCAACATCTTGGGGGCATAGTCTCCACCCATGCGCTGGAAGAACTCCCAGGCCTTTTCCGGGGACGCTCCCGGGGTTCGCGCGTAGGCCTTGACCAGATCCTTCTTGGCCTCTTTCTCCAAGGGACCGCTTTGGCTCTTGGGGATCTTGCCCGCCTGACAAAGCTCGATCACGTTGACGAAGATGCCCAGCGCCGACTTGAAGTTGCCCAGGTTGATCTGCGCCCAGCCCTTCTTGTACACGGCGAATCCGTAGACCGACGACTTGGGGAACTGCTCCACCTTCTCGTAGAACTTGAGCGCGTTCTCCATCTCGCCCTTGCCAAAGAAGTATTCGGCAAAGGACAGGTAAGCGTTGGGGACGTACTTCGACTGTGGGTAGTCCTTGATGAGGCGGTGGAAGAACTCCCGGGCCTTGTCGTCCTTCTTGATCATCTGCAACAGATAGGCGAGGCGGAACAACACCTCGTCCATGCGCTCGTACTTCGGGTGCTTGGACGCCTCCACGTAGTCCTTGACCGCCTCGTTGGCCCACTTCTCGGCCGCCTTCTCGTTGTCCTGCTGGTCCTTCTTCAGCTTCGCGGCGAGAGAAGTGTTCTTCTTCTGCTCGGCTTGGAAGATCTTCTCGTCGAAGCTGCGTGCCTGCAAGCTGTTGAAGCGCTGCTTTTCGGCATAGAGCTCGCCCAGCCGGAAATAGAAGTCGGCCTTCTGCGGGTCGTCGTTGGGCGTAATCTTGATGAGTCGGTTGAGCTGGGAGATCTGCTTGTCGGTGATCTGTTGAATCTTCGCCTGCTGCTGACCGACGAACTGTTCCACCGTCAGAACCGGCCCGGTCTGTTTCTGCTCCTTGGGCGGCTCCTTTGGTTTCGTCAGCTCGGTCTGGGCCGCGCCCTGGACCTCCAGTTCCTTCTTCTTGTACTTCGCGTCAGCGAAAGCCGTCCCCAAGCCTGCCACCATGCTGACGAGGACGATGCCGAGCGAGGCACCGCGTATGGAACGTCGTTGATCCTTCATGTTCATTTCCCTTGCTTAGCTGATCTGGGTCCGGTCAGGGCGTCTCGCCCGCCGGTGCCGATTCCGGCGCGGGCGCTTCGGCCGGCGTTTCGCCGCCTTCTGGCACAGGAGCCCCTTCTCCACCACTGGCCGGCGCCCCTTCGGGTCCCGCGCTTCCATGCACACACTTGTTCAGGAGCTTGTACCGGTAGTAGCCGAGTTCATCGCGCCAATACTCCCCCAGGAACGGCCAGAACTCGTGTTCGTCATCGATACGGACGTTGCTGATGTCCTTGGCGCGGCCGGCACCGCCAGTCATTGTCTCAGCCTTGACGTCCTCTTCCAACTGGCCCTTTTCACCCTGGAGAATCTCGTACTCGATCTTGATCACGCGGGTTATGAGCTGGCGAAACTCATTCACCAGGCGTTCGACGCGCTTGCGAGCGATTTCGCCGGTTTCATTGACGGCCAAGGCGCGGGTCACGCCGATTTCGGAATAGATGGTCGTGGCCACCGCGGTGCTCTTCCACGCGGCATCGGCCTTCTCATGCTGAATCAGCTCGCGGTCGAGTTCTCGTATGGCGTCGAAGCGCCGGACCAGGCTGCGGTCAGACATGACCGCTCGCGCCGCCCGTTCAACCGCCGGAGGCAGTCCCGATCTGCCACTGCGAATCTTCACCGCCAGATCATAGAACTGATCGTTGGCGGTGTGGCTGGCCAGTGCCTGGGCCAGGCCTTCCGCCACCTGGGGCACCCAGTCGTTAAACTCCTGGATGGCACTGGCGGCCCGGTCGAAGAGGCAATTATAGAAATAGATGGTCGCCTTGACTGTCAAAGCCTCGGCCACTGACTCTGGCTTGATGAAGTACTCGAAGAACGGGGCGCGCAGGGTGTGAATGTTGCCAAGTGCCTTTGAATACCCCTGTTGCTTGAGCATGAAGTTGGCCCACGATGCCTCGAACAGACTGTTGGGCCAGTCATATGACTCGGGTGAAACCCGATCGAAGTACTTGGTCGCCATCTCGAACTGGCCGGTGGAATAGAAGACCCGAGCGAGGGAGAGATTGGCCAGATCCTGGAAGGGCTTGACCTTCGGATCCTGACTCTCCTCGGCAGCCCGCAGCACCGCTTTGAACGCGTCGACCGCCGGCTTCGCGGCATATTCACGCACGTGGGTCGCGCCTTCGAACAGCTTGGCCTGCGGGTAGAACGCACTCTTGGCCGGCACCAAGTTGAAAAGCGAAACGGCTTCCTGGAACTTGCCCTTATTGTAGTTGTACTTGCCCAATAGGAAGTACAGCTCGTCGCGCACCGCCTCGAGCTGCGGGGCTTCCAGTTCCTGTCGGTTGTACTTGCCGATCTTCTCCAGGACGGCGGCGGAATCCACCGGCTGATGGGTGAGCGAAGCCAGCCACTGCAGGGTTTCATTGTAGTGGGGATGGGCAGGACCCTTCTGCACAACGCGATCGAAGTAACTCAACGCTGCCGAAAAGAACTTCAGCTTGAACAGCGTCTTGCCCATCATGAACTCGGCCCGCATTCTCGCGTCCACGCCCGCCTCGCCCTCGATGGCCTTGTTGAACTCAATGGAGGCCATGTAGTAGTCACCGCGCTGGTAGAACTTCTCAGCGCGCTCGAGCGCGGGCGACGGCTCACCCGCTGACTTGGGGTTCGATTGCGTATCGGCCGCGGGCGTGGCGGCGGCCGGCTTGTTCTTCTTCCGTCTTTGCGCCCAGGCATCGGACGTCACCGTCAGGGTGAGGGCGAGAAGCAGGAACAATGCACAACCCTTTTCACGGCTCATGGATGGACCTCGCTCGGTGACGCCCACCTCGGAAGAATTCGGCGGGCAATTGGTGGAAGAACTGCTCAAATGTTTTGGTGTCGCCGACCCGGCCGCACGACCGTAAGCTAGTGTCTAGGTGTTTGCGGGGCTTCAACTCGAAAACCGTGGCGATCGTGTCGGAGACGCTACCGTCGGTGTCTGGCCTGGAAACCGCGCCATCCTAGGCACGCGGATCTGAGGTGTCAAGCGAGAACATCCCACCCCGGACCGCGCTCAACTACGCGAATCTTCGGAACAATATGTCGCCCCGCGGGGCTGCGATTCCCTGTTGACAGGAGCCTTCGCGACGCTAAGATGACCGACGATTGCTACCTCACCGTGCTTGCCCTCGGCTTCGGCCGAACCGGACAGGAGGAGTCCTTCGATGAGCCCGAAACTGCGTATCCCGTCTCGCCGCCTGTGGATGGCGCTTGTTCGTGTCTCCTTGCTTGGAGCGTCCCTTCTCGCCCTTGCCGTCTTTGGCAGCATGGCCTGCGAGGACAACGGGATTGGCCGTCCCTGCGATATCTTGGTCGACGCTGGTCAGACGCAGGCCGTTTACAATCCTCAGGCGCTCGAGTGCCCGAGCCGGATCTGCCTCAAGCCCGTCAATGAGAACAGTGCGAACGTAACGACTGGCCCCTACTGCTCGGCGACATGCTCAAGCGATAGCGACTGCAGTGGACAGAAGAAGGACATGAGTGACAATAGCGACCACCGCTGCGCAACAGGCTACGCCTGCGGTGTGGCCTTCGTTGTCGGCGCGCTCTGCTGCCAGAAGCTCTGCCTCTGCAAGGACTTCCTGGTCGCCGGGGCCGGTCTGACGACGCCGACCGCCTGTGACCCCAAGCTGAACAACGGAAAGACGGCCTGCGATCAGTAGCGAACGGCGGGGATGGGTGCCCGCGCAACGCGGGACGCGCGGCGGTTGGTGCACGCGCCGAGGCTCTGGCTGCCGCCCTGCTGGAAGCGCGTGGCTATCGCATCGTCGAGCGAAACTGGCGCCGCCCCCAGGGAGAATTGGACTTGGTGGCGGAATATCGAGGCATCCTTGTCTTCGTCGAGGTCCGCTCGCGCACGGGTGAGGAACGCGGGCATCCTCTTGAAACGGTGAATGCTCGCAAGCGAGCCCGCGTCGTGCGCGCCGCTCGCCTGTACCTGGAAGACAACCAGCCCACTGCTACGGCATTCCGTTTCGATGTCGTAGGGGTGACCTTCGCTTGCGACGGGGCTCCGCCCACAATGACTCACGTGGAAGACGCGTTTCGCGTGGGTTGAGGCTGTTCACTCACATGGGAACCCTGGAAGGGTTCCCATCCCCTCCCGCGATGGTCCGCCGCCGGCGAGGGCGCGCGCGAAGCGCGCGGGGTGGGCAGGGTGGCGGGTCGTCCCAAAGTCCCCGCAGGGGGCAAAGCCGGCGGGCTCCCCACGCGACTACACCACGCTGGGCGCTTCGCCGTCGATAGCAGGAACGGCCTCTTCGGGAGCCGAACCGCCAACCTCTCCCTGCTCCACAACGCTGCGCTCACCCTTGATACGCGCCGCGCGGCCCTGCAGATCCCGCAGATAGTTGAGACGAGCCCGGCGTACGCGCCCGCGCTGCACAATCTCAATCTTCTCGATCCGGCTCGTGTGCAGAGGGAAGATGCGCTCGACGCCCACGCCATACGAGATCTTGCGCACAGTAAACGATGCGCAAGCCGAGCCGGAGCGCCGGTCAATGCACACACCCTCGAATATCTGGACGCGCTCCTTTTCGCCTTCTTTGATCAGGGTGTGAACCCTAACGCTGTCACCCGGCCGAAAATCCGGAATGTTGTCCCGCCGGTAGGCATTCTCGATCGCTCGTATCAGGGGGTGCGTGCTCATGGGTCCGCTCGATGCAGGGGCGTATTTACTACGCGGAAGGAGGCCGGCAGTCAACACTTACATGGGAACCCTGGGAGGGTTCCCATATCCCTCTCGCGCTCTGGCTCTGGCGGGCTAAGCCCGCCTTCGCCTACGCGATCATGGGAACACAAAGACCTCGCCTAGCCCTTCGGCCCCCACACCTGCCCCCCCGACGCTCGCTTCTCTCGGCCTCACCTCCCGCGATGGTGCGCCACGCGCGGCACTGGCAGAGCGACGGGCAACGAGGGCGCGCGCGCGGCGCGCGGGGCGGGCAGGGTGGGGTGTTGGTCCCGAAGTCCCCGAAGGGGGAGCCCGCCTTCGCCTACGCGATCCCATCCAGCTCGGCGAGCAGGGCCCTGTCTTCTTCGGTCAGCGGGTACCGGTCGATCAGATCAGGACGGCGCAACAACGTACGCCGCAGTGCTTCTCGCCGACGCCAACGTGCCACTCGGGCATGGTTACCTGAAAGCAACACGTCTGGAACACCCAGCCCGCGGTAGACGGGAGGCCGGGTCCACTGAGGAAACTCCAGTCGGCCGACCGAGAAAGACTCTTCCACCACCGACTCCCCGCAACCGAGCACTCCCGGCACCAAGCGCGCGGTGGCCTCGATGATGACAGCGGCCGCAACCTCGCCGCCAGCCAACACATAATCCCCGATGCTCACCGACTCGTCGGCGTAGATCTGGGCGATGCGCTCGTCCAGACCCTCATAGCGGCCGCAGATGAGCATGATGTGGCCGCGAGCCGTCAAGTCTGCGGCACACTTCTGGTCGAACAGTCGCCCTGACGGTGTGAGCAGGATCCGATACGCTCGCCCGCGCCGAGTCTCGACATCGTCAATGGCCGCCGCGACGGGTTCCGGGCGCAAGATCATGCCAGGTCCGCCGCCGTAGGGCGAGTCGTCGACCTGACGATGGCGGCCTGGCGCGAAGTCTCGCGGGTTGGTTCTCTCGACGGAGATGAGGCCGCTGCTGACAGCCTTTCCCAGCAGGCTGGCCTGGAGGAAGGAAGTGAACACCTCGGGAAACAGGGTGACAATCTCGACCACAAGCCGAGGTGACGTCGCGCCACCAACGTCGTCTGTGTCGAGCCGACCATCACTCATGAGGATCAACCACCACTCGTTTCGTCGAACGGTCGATCGCCACAATGAACTCGGGCACCGCGGGAAGCAACCGCTCGTCCGTCTCCCCGCTCCCAATCACCATGACGTCGTGACCGCCGTTCCAGAACACCTTACGCACAACGCCCAGACTGCATCCCTCGCTGTCTTCGACCAGGCAGCCGACCAGGTCCTCCACGTAGAACTCGCCCGCTCCCAACGGCGGAAGCGTCGTCCTACGCAACCACAACTCCCGCCCGGTCAGAGACGCCGCCTCCTTTCGCGTCGAAATGCCCTCCAGCCTGAGCAGAAATCCGTCGACAATTCGCCGAATCGCCGTGACCGTGGCCAGCGTTTCCGAGCCCGGTCGCGTGGAGAGCCCGCCGACTTCGTCGGCGGCGGACCGCCGCGGGAGGGTTTGGGAACCCTTCCGGGGTTCCCATGTCAACCCCCCAATCGCCACCTCTAGCGGCAGCGCAACGGTGTCCAGTCGCCAACCGCTGGAGTGAAAAGGGCGGAGGCTGATCTCGCCAGTAGTGCCGTGCGGCCGCCCCAAGGTTCCAAAGGGCAGACTCTCGGAAAGCACGCTGTGACCCACTGAGCGCAGCGGAGAACCCCCGCGCTACTCGAGGATCTCCAAAATCGCACGTCGCTTCATCTTTGCTGAAGCGGCGGAAAGAACCGTGCGCAAAGCCTTGGCGGTGCGGCCTTGGCGCCCGATGACCCGTCCCAAGTCGGATTCGGCCACCTTCAACTCGAAGACTGTACCGTCCTGCTCCTCGATTTCCTCGACCGCTACCTCATCGGGGTGCTCCACCAGCGCGCGCGCCAGATAGAGGACCAGATCGCGCAGCGGAGGCGCTTTCTCGGAACCTCCCACGGAGGGGGACTCGGCGCCCTCTGTCACGGGAGCACTACTCGGTCGGCGCCGCTACGGTTGCGCGCCTGACCTTCTTGATGAGCTGGCCGACGGTCTCGCTAGGAACGGCCCCCATGGCCAACCAGTGGTCGACACGGGCCATGTCGAACTTGACCTCGGGCGGGCTACGCCGCGGGTCGTAGATTCCAACCTGCTCGATCAGACGTCCATCTCGCGGACTCCGGCGATCCGAGGCGACAACGCGATAGTGCGGGGACTTCTTTCCTCCGCCGCGGGTGAGTCGTAGTGTGACGGCCATGTTATTGGGATCCTCGTGGGCTCGAACTGAGCCAACGGCTGAGAGTGATTATAACGCATGCGATTGTCAAGGCGAAGGTGGTTCTTTTCTCTGCCGAATTTTATCAGCCTGCACGCGTTATTGCCCACCAATCAGAGTGACAACCGGCCGAGCCTCTGCGATTTTCCTTTGGTTTTCATGCGTTCACAGCCTCTAGGTCCTCTCCTGCTCGCCTTATTCGCGGCTCATTTCGCGTATCCGAGTAGCCTTGCCTTCGCCAGCCCGCGTGAACGCCGCGCCGTGGTCTTCTACACTGCACAGACCCAGGGCACGCTTGAACCCTGTGGCTGCACGAGCGATCCGCTGGGCGACATCGCGCGCGTGACCGCACTGGTTCGTGGCTCCGCACGAGCTGGCGCTACCCTCTTGGTTGATGCCGGCAATCTGACGTACCCCGCAGGTGAAATTCCATCGCGCAGACAAGAGGCTGCTGATCTAGTGGCAAGTTTCTTGGCCCGCGAGATCACCCGTCTGCCTTTCGGTGGCTCGGCCCTCGGCGAGACGGATCTTGCATGCGGGGTCGCCAAGGTTCAGCCCAAACGCTTGGCCGCCAACCTCGACAACCTGGCTTTCGTCGAGCCGTCGCGCATCAGCCCGGTGGGAGGAATCAAGATCGGAGTCTTCGGGCTGGTGGACCCCGCCCTCGTGCGGGAGAAAGGGCTGCGCGCGGAAGAACCAGTGAGCGCCGCTCATGCCGAGGCCGACCGATTGCGCGCGTCCGGTGCCGAGATCGTGATCGCGCTGGCGCCGCTCGAACGCCAACAGGCACGGGCGGTGGCGCGCGAGGCGTCGGTTGACTTCGTGGTGCTGGGGAATGACGTCGGCGAGGGATCGTCACGCGCAGAGAAGGTCGGCCGTGCTTTCCTTCTGGTCCCAGGTTCTGAGATGCAGCGGGTGGGCAGGCTGCAGATCGTTCTTCGCCATGATGACGGGCGCCCTTCCGGTGAACCCCTGCGCGATGCCGGCGGACCGGCTGCGAGTCGCATGCGCTCCGAGGAGGTCGGCCGCCAACTCCGACAGCTAGATGCCGAGCTTGCACGCTGGGAAGAAGACGCCAGCAGCGACCCAGCCTTTGTGGCGGCCAAGCGCGAGGAGCGAGCCGAACTGCGCGCCGAGGCCGCCCGGCTGGCCAGCACGCCGTGGTCAGCCCCAGCCAAAGGCTCGTATTTCATCAACGAGCTTGTGCCCATACGACGCAGCTTGGCCCGTGATCCTGCCCTGGCTGCCAGCATGCGGAGGCTTGACCAGGCGGTGGGTGCCGCCAACCTTCGAGTGGCAGAGCCACCTCCACCCGCCGAACCGGGCCAGGCCCACTTCTTGGGTGACGCTTCCTGCGTGCGCTGCCACAAGGCGGCGGTGCGGTTCTGCAAACGCACGGCCCACGCGCATGCGTGGAGAACCCTGCAAGCTGTGGGCAAGACAGGCCACGGCGACTGTGTTAGCTGCCATGTCACAGGCTACGGCGAGATGGGTGGGTCGAGCCTAGGGTTCAGCAAAGGCCTGGAGAACATCCAGTGCGAGGCTTGCCATGGCCCGGGCTCGATCCACGTCGAGAAGCGCGGGCTGGAGAAACCGCTCGCCCTGCGCACGCGCACACCCGAGTCGGTGTGCACGCGCTGCCACAACGAGAAGCACTCCGACACCTTCCAGTACGAGGCCTATCTGCGCGACATCATCGGCCCCGGCCATGGCGAGGACGCACGCGACGATCTGGGCGCTGGACCGACCGCCAGAGATCTGCGCCGAGCCGCCGCGAAGCGCGCGTCGATCTCTGCCAAGCAGCCGAAGGAATTGTGGTGATACCGTCAGGGCCGACGGGCCGGATCGGGTTCCGACCTCCAGCCTCCGGCGTCCTGCCTCCTGGGAGGCGGCGCTAGCCGTCGCGCTTCTTCGGCGACGAACCCGCGAGAATCTGATCGAGCAGGTCACTCTCGATGTTGCCCCCGCTGACCAGGACAACCACGCGACGACCCTGCACCGGGAGCTTGTCTTCCATGAGGCCGGCCAGCGCGACCGCTGCCGAGGCCTCGCACATGATGCCCAGGGACCGGTACGCGTACACGATGGCCTGGCGGATGCCCACCTCACTCGCCAAAGCAACCTCGGGGAAATAGTCCTTGGCCATAGCAAAGGTGCGCTCGCTAACCGCACCTTCCAGGCCCTCGGCCAGAGTGGGGCCGCCGTCGTATTGGGTGTAGGCTCGGCCATCCTCTAGCGAGCGCTTCATGGCGCAGTTGGCTTCAGGCGAGACGCCCAGCACGCGGATTCCGCGCGGAACCATTTCCACCCCCAACCCAGCCGCCAGGCCGCCGCCGCCCACCGGGGTCACCACCGTGTCCACGTCGGGAAGCTGGGCCAAGATCTCGCGTGCCAACACGCCTCCATTTCCCGCAATGACCCAGTCGTCGTCGAAAGCCGAGGCGAAGCTGAGCGAGGGATCGGCTGCCGCACGTCGGCGAGCCTCGGCTTCGGCTTGGTCATAGGACGCACCCGCGACCTCCAGCGCCACGCCCAGCGCCAGGATGCCGTCGCGCTTGCTTTGCGGTGTCTGGGCAGAGACCAGTACCCGGGCCTCGACCCCGAACGCACGGGCCGCCAGCGCTATGCCCAGCCCGTGGTTGCCCGCCGAGGCGGCGATGATGCGCTTCTTGCCTGCCTGGCACATCCCCGCTACGAACGCCGCAGCCCCGCGCAGCTTGAACGATCCGGTTCGCTGCAGCGACTCGAGTTTGAGCCAAACATCCGCTCCGGTGCGGCGGCCCAACGCGGGCGCGGGAATGAGCGGCGTCACGCGCACCAGTCTGCGTACCCGTTCGGCGATGCTGCCGCCAGTGACTTCGGTCCAGATGTCTGGGTCGAACAGGCGCATGGGGTCGATGCACGCTACCAGCGCAGCCCGCAAAACGCCACGTGTCTGCGTGCGTTCGGCCAGTGAGGGCGGTACACCTAGATCGATGCTCGACGTCGACATTGCCCGGCTCGTGCGCTCGGGCCAGGTGGAAGCAAGCCGGGCCGAGCGCGTGCTCTGGCTGTGGAGCGAGATCCGCCGCCTCAAGCGAGAAAAGAACGCCTTCGTGCCCGCCCACAACTACCAGGTGCCGGAGGTGCAGGTTATTGCCGACACGGTCGGCGATTCCTTCGAGCTGGCGGTGCGCGCCCGCGACGTGAAAGCGCGCCTGGTGGTCTTCTGCGGTGTCCGCTTCATGGCCGAGGGCTGTACCACCCTGGCTCCGGACGTGCCCGTCTACCTGCCGAACCAGCAGGCGCTCTGCTCGCTGGCGGAGATGGATGCAGACGATCTCGAGGAACGGCAGCAGTTCTTGCGCTCGCTTGGGCGCAAGTTCGCCACCATGACCTACGTGAACACCTACGCCAGCGTGAAGGCTCTGTCCGACGTGTGTTGCACCAGTTCCAACGCGGTGAAGATCGCCGACCGGCTGGGCGCGCCGGACCTGCTCTTCGTGCCCGACCAAAATCTCGCCTATCAGGTGGCGCTTCAGACCCGACGCATGTACCTGCCTCCGCCGGAGCCGCACCAGTTCCATCCGCGCGAGTACCTGGCGCGCGTCGAACCTCTGCTCCGAGAAGGCGAGCGCGCGGGTCTAGTCGGCAACATTTTCGCCTGGGAAGGCGCCTGTCACGTGCACCAGCAGATGACCCTGGCCGACATCGCCCATATCCGCCAGGAAGATCCCGAGGCCGTGGTCATCGTGCACGGCGAGGTGAAGCCCGAATTGCAGCAGGCCGCCGACGAGGTGATGTCGACCGCACAGATGGCCAAGTACGTCGCCAGCCATCCCGAGAAGAAACGCCTGGCCATCCTCACCGAGTGCGGCCTGGTGGTACGTCTGGAGCTGGAGCACCCCGACCGGCAGTTCTACAAGCCCTGCCGGCTGTGCGAGCACATGAAGGCCATCACCCTGGAGAGCGTCTACGAAACCCTGCGCGACGAGCCAGCCCACTGCCTGGTCACGGTTCCCGAGGGTGTGCGACAGCGCGCCGCGACCGCCATGCTGCGCATGATCGAGCTTGCTGCGTGAATCCCGCTACGGGAATACCAGCACGTTGCGCGAGCCGTAGCTGGCTACCAGCCCGTCGATGTGGCGCCTGACCAGATCGCGCCGGGCCACCACCGCCCGGATCTCGCTCGGGGTCAGGATCTGGTATTCGTCCTGGCTCGCCTGGGCGAGCATCTGCTCCATCGCCGGAACGGTGACCCGGTCGAGCGCCTGGTAGAGCTGGCGCGAGAATCGTTGTGTCCGGTGCAAGATCGAGCGCGTGTGCTCGTTGCCCTCGGGCTCGATGAAGAAAGACATGGTGTTGTCCATGAAGAGCAAGCGTGAGCCGTCAGGCAATGTCTTCATGTTCCCGCCACTGTAGCGGTCAGGGTTGGAGGTCAGAAAGTCGAAAACCACAAGCTGCGAGAGCTGGGCGGCCAGCGCGCGCTTGTCGATCGGAATGGGCTGCCCTTGCGTCAACCATTGCATGCTCTGCTGGATGCCGTCGGGTGTGTCCAAGTCCGAGTCCTTGATCTCGGGTACCCAGTACATGACCACACCCGCCGTCTTGCCCATCGGATTGAAAACCGTCTCGGCGCGGATGCGCGGCAAGGCCGCCAGGCTGTCGGGATGAAGGTGCGAAAAGATCTCCTCGCGGCTCACCATGCGAGGCGCCGCCGGCGGAACAGCATTGAGGCCCAGCAGACGGTTGAGCCGGTAGGCCGCCACTTCCTTGCGCGGGATGGTCCGCAAATCGGTCTGAGCCGGCTTGAAGGCCGCACGCGAGCCATCGGCGAGCTCGACCCGAAACGACAGCGTCGATCCCCCTTTGTTGAGCTTCATGCCCAGGATGGGCTGCGTGCGCACGCGCTCGATCAGCATCTCGTCGGACATGCCGAGGAAGGTCCCGGCCGGCTCCTCGAAGATGGCGGGGTTGGGCGGATTCGACAGCTCGCCGCGCGGCAGAAGCGTGGCGGAAACCGCCGGACCTGATGATCGATGGCCGAACAGTTGCCCCAACCTGTCAGTTCCGCCCTCGCTGAAGAAGTGCACCGATGCTCGGGCAAGCCATCCCGCGCCGACGAGAGCGCTCGCCAGCACCAGGGCTTCGGCCGCCACATATCGCCCGAGTCTCACCAGATAATTCTAGGGCCTGACGCGGGCGAGCACAAACAAGGTTGAACTTAACCCCAGAGTTCGCCTCAGACAAAATAGGCCCCAGTGCGTAGGATGGGCAGGCCCCGCGTTGTTGGACCAGCTCCCCTTTTCCACTCAGCCGATCTCTGGGGTTAGTTGTCCAATGCCTGCTGAATCGCCGCGTCGATCTCGGCCCTGCGCCTGTGCCCGACCATGACCCTGCGAATGACTCCATCGCGGCCGATGATGACCAGGTGGGGCAACGAAACCACCCGGTACAGCCCGCCGACCTCTTGGTCGTCGAGGAGATTCGGGTAGGGCGCCGGGTACTGCCGCAAGAAGTCCTGGATCTCGGTTTGGTCGGCCATGGATCCCTCCGAGCTGATGGCCAAGAACTCTACGCCCTGCGACCGCCGCGCACTGTAAATCTCGTGGAGCGTGGGCGCGAGTGCGATGCATGGCGGACACCAGCGAGCCCAGAAATCGAGCAGGACGACTTTGCCCCTCAGCTCCGCAAGCGCCACGCTGCCCGGCTTTCCGTCGATGCGCGGGAGCACGAAAGCGGGCGCGACAACCCCGCGGCCGACCGGCGCAATCGCATCGCGGTTGTGGCTGAGCCAGACGATGTTCAGGGTGAGCGCGCCGGCGAGAATGCCGCCCAGGACCGAGGCAGCCACGCGCATGCGCCTGGGCGGGTCCACCTGCCCTGGCGCAGGCACGGGTGAGCCGCCCGCGCCTTGCACTCGGGACGTACGGCTGCGTGCCAGCCGAATCCCGATGACAAGAATCACCAGGGCCCAGGCCAGCCCGACCACGGGAATCGCCGGGCCCAGCACGCCCGCAGCAGCCGGGAACAGCGAGCCGGCCAGCTCGGCCAGACCCGAAAGCAAGAGGTAGGGAATGCTGCAGGCTGCGCCCAGCTCGGCGTCAAGCACCGGGTCGCGGCGGCCCCGGCCAGCCAGGACGGTGGTGGCGATTGCAGCCGGCAGCGCTATCAGCATGGCCGGCCGCAGATCCTGACCGACGATACTCAGAAGTTGCGCCAGAGTGCCGGCAAGGGATGCCTCGCGCAGCATGAGCACCGCGCGCGCCACGACCGGAAGGCGAAAACACAGCACGCCGAGCAGCAAGATCACCAAGGCATCGCCCACTCCACCGCGCTCCCACACTTGAATATCGGCCAGTGCGCGTCCGGGCGACACGATGAGAGTGCCCACACGGAGCAAGAGCCCCGACCTGACGTTGCTTCGACCTTCGGTCATCAACGCTCTCTGCGCTGGGCTACTGCCGCCCATGCTCGCGCTGCTGAAGCAGCTTCTTGGCCGCTGTCGCAAGTGCGCCCGGAATGTTGCGCGAACGCGCGATATTGCGCAGGTCGTCCTGGTGCAAGTAAGGCAAGAAACGCAGCGACGAGCCGAGCGGGCACTTGGGGTTGCTCACCAAGGCCATCTTCACGGGATAATCCTTGCTGCACTCGCGGCTGTTCGCGATGTAGCGAATCACGTCGTCGCACACGTTGGTGCTGCCCGCGAACTGCCTGATCTCCATGTCCGTGATCTGCGGTGAACGAATGACAGTCATGGCCACCAGCTTGTTGCTGTCGCGGACCAGCATCTTGCGGCAGTAGGCGTTCCCGATGGTCGCGAGTCGGATCTTCTCGAAGATCCTGAGCTGGTCGAACTTGATGAATGACATCCCGGACGCTCGCTCCTTCTCTTCGGCCACCGCCTCCTCGTCGAACAACTCCTCGGCATCCCCGGACGCCTCATCGATTCCCGAAGCAGCCTCGGCCGCGGTTATCGCGGCCTGGAAGCGACCGTCGGTGGCTGCCCCATCCGTGGCTTCGGGATCCTGGCGAATCGCATTGACGATCTCGTCAAAGGCGGGGATGCCCTCCAGACGAACTCCGTTGCGCGCGCACAACTCCACCGCCCTGTTGACCGAGGACATGCGCGCTCGCTTGTTGAAGAACAGCGCCTCCACGATGGCCGGGCAGCGCAACAGTCGCACTTCGTTCTGGAAAATGATCTCAAGCAAGCTTTCGCCAAGACGGCCGGCCAGCATGACGAATGTCTGGTCGGCGGTGGCCGGGTTGTAGAGGATCCTCTCCAGCACGGCCGTGCGCTGGTCGGGCAGACGCGCGGCAAAAAAGTGCAGCAAGGGCGCAGGCAATGCCTCGCCCAGGGGCGGGTTGATGACGTTGTCAGGGAAGCTCGCCGGTGCAGCCTCAGCGGCCGTTCGGATCGCCGGCTCAGCGTCGAATGACAGCTGGTAGATGGCCACCAGCAGCTCGGCCGGCCGCAGCGGCGCCATGCCCCGCACCGCCAGCAGCTTGGCCGTGGGCGCGCCGGCAACCAAGCTGGCCACGGCCGGCGATAGGCTGGCCACCGGTAGCGGCTGGAGTTGCAGGGATTCGCCTTGACTAGACATGGTTTCGCTCGAACAGGATGCGCAAGCCTCGCAGGGTTAGGAGCTCGTCACACTCTTCGATAGTAGACGAGTCCCGCGCCACGAGGGTGGCCAGGCCGCCCGTGGCGACCACCATCGGTGCATAATTCATTTCCGCACGGATCCGGTTGACCAGAGCGTCGACCATGCCCGCATAGCCAAAAACCAGGCCGGCCTGGATGCTGGCTACGGTGTTGGTGCCCACCACGCGCTTTGGCCTGGCGATCTCCACCCGAGGAAGACGCGCGGTGGACCGATACAGCGCATCGGCCGATACGATGAGGCCGGGGGCGATGATTCCGCCGGCGTACTCCCCGCGCGCCGTGATCGCGTCAAAGGTGGTGGCGGTGCCGAAGTCGACCACGATGGCCCCCTGCGGCCAACGCGCATAGGCGGCCACCGCGTTCACTATGCGATCCGCGCCCAGATCGCGCGGGTTCTCGTAGAGGACGGCCATCCCGGTCTTCATACCTGGCCCAACGACCAAGGCTGCGACGCCGAAGTAGCGCACAAACAACCGTTCCATGGGCGCGGTGGCGGGAGGGACGACGGACGATATAATGGCCTCCGTGACCTGCCGCATGGTCAGGCCTTGCAGTTCAAGCAACCCCGACAGGATTGCTGCGTACTCATCTGCCGTGCGTTCGACTCGGGTTTCCACGCGCCAGTCGAAACGCAAGGCTTCTCCCTCGAACAGGCCGAGGGCCGTATGAGTGTTTCCAATGTCAACCGCGAGCAGCATGGGGGCTGGATGATTGTATCTGTATCTGCGCGCCAGTGCATGTCCGAGCGGACTTTGTGGGATGCGGCTTTTCCAGCTGGACGGGGAGCCGCTTGAGACGAAGGAGACTGACCGTCGAGATCTCCGGGCTGGTCGGGGCCGGCGGCGGTTCGCGTTGGCGGCCTCGTTTTCCGTCAGGAATCACCCTCCTGGCTCTGGTGGCCGGGTTGATCTTTGGCGGCTGCTGGCTTCTCGATGCCTACTGGCTCGGCGAGAGAACCGGCCCGTCCCAGCACCTGGGCCCGCTGCAGCTCCTGCTCGACCTGGATGCGGGAACCCTGCAAAACGAGTTGGGCGCCCTCGCCCAGATCATCGTCGCAGTTCTCGGCATCGCCATCACCGTGGTTTCCATCGTGGTCCAACTGGCTGCGACCCGCTACAGCCCCCGTATCGCGGACATGTTCTTCCGCGACAAGACCAACCTGGCCATCATGGGATTCTTCGTGGTGGCCTGTCTCAACGCAGTCTGGGTCACGTTGGCGGTCAGCAGCAACTACGTCCCGCGCGCTACCATCGTGATGACCCTGACGATGACGAGCGCCAGCGTTTTGCTGCTCATCCCTTACTTCGCCTACGTATTCGACTTCCTCGACCCCGGCAAGGTGATCGTACGTATCGGCCAGCATGTGCTCGATGCGGCCTTGGGCCGTCGGGTGGGCCGCAAGGCCGCGCACGACTTGGCCGCGCGCCAGGCCATGAGTATCGGCGCGATGGAACATCTTTCCGATGTCGCCGTCAATGCCGTTGCTCAGAAGGATAAGATTATCGCCTCCCACGCCACCGCAGCCCTGCGCGAGGCCGTGGTCCGCTACCAGCTCATCAAGGCGAGCCTGCCCGTCGAATGGTTTGCCGTGGGCCCCCGCATTCGCAGCAACCCTGACTTCATTGCCATGGAGCCGGAGTCACTGCGCGAGATGGAGCGCGAGCGACTGTGGTTCGAATGGAAGGTGCTGCGCCACTTTCGCAGCGTCTTTGCCGAGTCGCTCAACCATCTTTCCGAGATGGCGCACGTGGTGGCCATCGAGACCCGCTACGTAGGCGAGGCGGCCCTGCAGCGCGATGATCGCGCCGTGGTTGCGGTCGTGGTGAAGTACTTCAACACCTACCTGCGCGGGGCGCTCAACAGCCACGATGTGCGCGCTTGCTACAACATCCTCAACCAATACCGTCTGCTGGCCGAGCTTCTGCTTCGGCAGGGCGGGTCCGATCTGGCGCTGGGTATTGCGCGCCACTTTGCCTACTATGGCCAGGTCGCCCGCGGCGCCGGGATGGGATTCGTCACCGAGACTTCGGCCCACGATCTGGGCGCGTTGTGCGAGCGCGCCTTCGAGCTTGCCTCTCCAGCGCATGACGCCATGCTGGGGATCTTTCTGGAAGTGGACAAGGAGGCCGAAACCACGTCCGACGAGAAGGCCCTGCGGGGCGTGCGCAAGGCTCAGGTTAAACTGGCTACCTACTACTTGGTCCGTGGGGCCGACGCCTACGCAGAGCGCATCTGCGACGACATGCGCTCGGAGAGCCCCGAGCGCCTCGCCTCGATTCGCGCCGAGATGCTTCGCATCCACGCCAAGGACTTCTGGGAGGTCACGGATCGCGGCGTCAATTTCGACTACCTGGACGATTCCCGCAAGGAAAAGCTCGACCAGTTCTTCGACGGTCTAAGTTTGAGGTAGACTACTCATTTACAGATGACTCCACGATGACGGTTGACCTGGGCATTTCCGTTGACGACTCGGCCGAGGACGCTGGTTCCGCGGGCCAGCGGTTCGGATTCACACTAAGCACCGAAAGCCCACGCATCCTGGTCGTTGACGACGAGCGTGTAATTCGCGAGATGCTGTCGGACTTCCTCGGCCTCGAGGGTTACGTCGTGCGCACCGTGGAGGACGGCGTGCAGGCTTTGGAGGAACTGCAGCGGCGCAGCTACAACCTCGTCATCTCGGATCTGAAGATGCCCAACATGAGTGGCCTCGAGTTGATCGAGAAGATCACCGAGTTGGGGATTCCCGTGCTGACCGTCATCATGACTGGATTCGGCACGGTCGAGACTGCCATCGAAGCAATGAAGCACGGTGCCTACGACTACGTGCTCAAGCCCTTTCGCGTAGAGGAGGTCGTCCACACGGTGCAGCGTGGACTCGACCGGCAGCGCCTGCAGCACGAGAACCTGCGCCTCAAAGATGCCCTGTCCATCTATAAAATCAGCGAGGCCATCGCGACCTCGCTTTCGGTCGAGCGGGTGCTTGATCTGGTCCTCGATGCGGTGCTCGATGCAGTCAGTGCCGACGTGGCCAATCTGCTGCTGGAAAAGCCGCAGCCCGACCGCCGTCCCGGCGATCCGCTAGGGCCATTCGTCGAGCACGCGCGCAAGGTGTCGCCACGCTTCGGGCCGGCAGACACGGCGCCACCCCTGAACTTCGCCGAGGTTTTCCCGCTGTTTCAGGAGGACAAGCCCCTGCTCGCGCATGGCGCCCGCGCGCACCGCTTCTTGCTCGGCCCACCTGAAAAGCGCCTGGTCAGCTTCTGTTCCATCCCGCTCAAGCTCAAGGGACGCATCATCGGCATGCTGAGCGCGTACAGCTACAGCAAGGGCGCCAAGTTCAGCGAAGGCCAGCGCAAGATGCTCTATGTGCTCGGCAGTCGCGCCGCCGTATCCATCGAGAACGCACGTCTGTACGAGAGCCTGGTCGACACCAACAAGGATCTCAGCCTGGCCAATGTCTCGCTGGAGGAGAACTTTCGTCAGACCATCATCGGCTTTGCCCACGCTCTGGAAGAGTCGGATCGCTACACCCGCGGCCATTCGGAGCGCGTTTCGACCTACGCGCGCCTCATCGCAATGGGCATGCGCATGCCCGAGGCGGAGATCGAGACCATCGTAAAGGTCGGCCTCTTGCACGACGTGGGCAAGATCGGCATTCGCAACGATCGGCTCAACAAGCCGGGCAAGCTCACGCCGGAAGAGTTGGCCATGTTTCGCTCGCACCCGGCCAAGGGCAAGCGCATCCTGGAGCCGATCCCGTTCATGCGCGACATCGTGCCCGGTTGCTACTGTCACCATGAGGCGTGGGACGGCTCCGGCTACCCCCAGGGCCTGCGCGCTGACCGAATCCCGCTCATCGGTCGCATCGTTGCAGTGGCAGACGCCTACGACGCCATGACCACCGACCGCGCCTATCGGCAGGCCCTGCCCCACGCGATCGCGTGTGGCGAGCTTGAGCGCTGCAGCGGCACGCAATTCGACCCCGAGATCGTGCGCGTGTTCCTGGCGCATATCGAGGAGCACAGGAAGCTCGAGCTTTTGGCCGGCCACAGCCTTCCACGCTGAGGCCGACCGCGGCCTTCGAGGTTCCGCGCTGAGCGGGCTGGCGGTGAAGTGGTAGGACGGCGCACGCCCGAATAGCGTATCAGGCGACAAACTTCACCCCGGCGCACAAAGAAAAACCCCGAGGCCGAAGCCCCGGGGTTTCACTAGATGATGCTGTCTAGCTCTTAGCTAGGCTTGCCCTATGGGCCACCGACCGACATCGCTACGCTTGCCGTGTTGTTCGCGGTCCCGTCCGTCACGGTGAGCGAGGCGGTCTGTGCGGTAGTAGTGGAGACGGTTCCGATGAACGTCACCGTAACCGTGCAATTACCGGTGCTGAGGGGTGTTCCGTAGCAGGTGTCGTCGGTTATTGCGAATGCGGTAGCGTTCGTTCCACCGAGGGCCTCCCGGAGGAGTTTGGTCACCTGGCTGCTATTGGCGTTGGTCACAGTGAAGCTGGCGCTGGGCGGCGTTCCGGCAAGCACCACCGGATTAGTGTTGGAGTTCGGACTGATCGACAGGTCCGACAGACCGGTGCCGGTCAGGGTCACGGGGTTCGGTGTTGCACCGGCCACAGACACGTTCGTCGTCATCGCTCCCGCTGCCAGCGGAGCGAAATCGATCACGAGCGAACACGAGTTGACTGATCCAGGATTGGGAGTAGGCAACGCTACGTAGCCTCCACTGGGGTTAATGCAGGTACTGCTCGGATCGACTGCGAAGTTGGTCGAATCCGACAATTGGACCTGCAGAGGAGTGGAGGTCTGTCGGGTAACCACCGTATCTCCACCCGAGCCGTTGGTGACAATAATGGTGAGGGCCGTCGTCGGCACACCAACTTGCGTGCTGCCGAAGTTGGTCGAACTCGGCGGGGTCACGACGAGGCTCACCGGATTGACGACCTCTGCCTGCAGGAAGTAGGTTTCTAGAGAAGTCTCCCCGCTTCCGCCGGTCGCGGTATCCACCGCCTGAACCGAAAGACCCACATTCGGCCCGAGCACGGAAGTGAGTTGAGAATTCACCACCACCGTGCAGGTCCCACCCGCTGCCAGTGCAGTGGTTCCGGTTCCGCAGGTCGAGGTTCCGACGGTGGCGAATGTCGAGGTTCCAGTCAATTTCAGGCTGGGAGCGCCAGCCGTGGGGGCTTGACCGACGTTGCTGATTGTGAACGTCAACGACGGTGTCTGACCCACGAGGATCTGGCCGAAGTCAACAAAGAAGGCCGGCGTCACCCCGGTGATAGTGACCGCGCTGGTGGCAGTTGCGCTGAGCTGGAGCTGGGCAGGCTGCTGAACCTGGCCGAGGACGCCCAGGATATTACCCTGGGGGCCGCTCACCGCTGCCCAGCGATCGCGCGTCCCAGTTCCAACCCAACTCGTGGGCTTGAATGTCACGGCAAAGGTGCAGAATCCAGCCGGTGCAAGATTCCCTGTGCCGCAAGCGACACCGGCGCCAGTGGTCGTCGCCTTGGTCAGAGTGAAGTCCCCCTCCGACCCTCCGATCCCTGGTGCAAACGCGATCGCGGCACCTGCAAACGTCGTGGCATCACTGCCCAGAGCCACGTTGGCGGTCGTGTTGTTGTAGAGCACGAAGTACGCGGTCGTCCCCGTGGTCGAGCCCACAGCGGTGGTCCCTGCGAAGGTATAGAAGGAATTCGTTCCGCCGACGGGTTGGGCATATACGCTGTTCGAAGTAGCGATCCCGGTGCCCTGCAGGTTCACGTTGACAGCGGCGATAGCCTGGCCGAAGAGGCTCAGAACTGCCGTTTGCAGTCCAGCGGCCGCCGTCGGGGTGAACTGGACGTTCACGCTACACGTAGCACTCGGAGCAAGCGATCCAACGGTAGTGCAGGTTCCCGGGTTCTCCGCCAGCGAGAACTGGGTGCCGGTCTGCACCCATGTGGTTTGCAGGCCGACGGCAGGCACCTGACCCAAGTTGGTGAACCACAGGGTGAGTATGCCTGAGTTTGTACTAACCGGCGCGCTACCGAAATCGATGGACCCGACGGGGGCGGTGGGGCTGCCCAGATCGCCGAAGCCGTACAAAGCGAGCGTAGCCGGCTTGACAGTGGTGGCCGTGAGCGCCAGGGGCGCAGAGACACCGGTCGGACCGCCCGTGAAGGTGATGCCGGTCGCAACCGGGCCAGTAACACTGGCGCCGGTAAACACCAGTGTCATCTGGCAGGACGCGCCGCCAGCCAGGACAGTGCCAACGTTGCATGCACTGCTAGTCACCGTGAAGCCCGTCGGAAGTGACCCGGCCAGAGTCAAGCTTGCCGCAGTTGCCGCGGTTGCGCCGTTGTTGGTTATCGTGAAGGTCTCTGGCATCTGGGCACCCGTCGCCACATTGCCAAAGGCGAGTGTCTGGGCGTTGTTGTTCTTCGGGTCGAGAGAGATTGCCGCGCCCGAGAGCGTGAGCTGCGCAGTGGCCGTTCCCTGGATTGGAACAGTGGCCAATGTCACCCCGGAGGTGGCGTCCTTCACCGTAAGGTTTGCCGTACGGGGCGTGGTGCTGGGCACTGTCGCATTGTTTGGCGTGAATGCGACCTGGATGGTGCAGTTTGCACCAGGACTCAACTGCGTGGTGTTCGGAGCACCACAAGAGCCGGCCGGGTAGCTCGTCGCCCCGCTGTTCGAAAGGCTAAAGACCTGGAAGTTGCTGGTGTCGTCCACCGAATACGTCAACTTGCCTGTAGCCGTCCCCGTGGCCGGATTGGTGATGGTAAAGGTCTTCCACGCGCTGGTGTTGGCCTGGGCCACCGACCCGAAGTCCACATGAGCAGGCGGCGCTGCGGTCGGCGTGACCGTAACGGCACCGGCCTGGCTGGCGGTCCCGGAGATGGTGGCCTGGGCGGTTTGTCCCGACCCAGCCGCGGTCACCGTGATCGTCGCGGTCTTGCTCCCAGGCGAGGTCGGAGCAAAGCCAATCTCGATCGTGCACGTGCTGTTGGGCGTCGGGGAAGTAAGTGGAAGCAAGGATACGTCGGGCACCAGTGTCTGGGTTGAGCAATTGTCAGCGATGATTCCAAAGTCGCCGGCATTGGTGCCACCCAGCGCGACCGTCAACGGACCTTGATTGACGTTACCAACCCCCATGTTAGCCACCGTGAAGGTTTGTTCGTCGGCTAGAGTGAGAGCTGTGATGCTTGTCCCCACGGTAATCGTGGTGGTAAAGACGGGGGCGGCCGGGTTGATCGTCAACGGTCCGCTGGAAATGCCGGTCAGGGTCAGGCTGGCGGCCTGGGCACCGCCTGTGGTGCTGGCGCTGAGCGTGGCGGTCTTCGCGGTCGTGCTCTGGCCGCTCTGGGGATAGAACATGACGTAGAAGTCGCAGGTCCAGTACGTGTTGGTGGCCTGACCATCGCCGGTCCCGCTGGCATTCGTCGGTGTGCTCACGTTGGTCACCCACGGGGACGCGCTGTCAGTCGGCGGCAGTGCGAGGGTAGTGCCGGCATTGCATGGGTTGGTATTGGTCACCGTCCACGGAGCGATGGCATGCACGTCCGTTGGCACTACATAGGTGAAGTCCGGCGGCGTGCCGGCAGCCAATCCAATGGTGGCCACCGTCGAGATCGCGGCAGAATTAACGTCCCCACGGACGACAGCGCGGTACCGCAGAACGGTCCCCTCGGTGCCATTGGGCTGCATCCCGAAGTCGAGCCCAGTAACCGGCGGGGTGGTGGTGGAATCAGCCGCCACCGGGATGAGCTGAATCAGTGGCAGGCCCGTTCCCTGAAGCTGGACTTGGTACGTGCCGCCCTTGCTGCCAGTCACGGTGAGAACCGCTTGGCGCAGGCCAGCGGCGGACGGCGTGAAGGTGACGGCAACGGTGCAGCTTTGTCCAGGCTGAAGGGTGGTGCAGTTCGTGTTCGCGGCGGAAACTGCAAAATCGGCCGCATTCGCACCCGAAAGAACCTCGGTGATGGTTCCGGAGTCTGTCGTCGCAGTCGCCACCAGGGTCACCGTGAGAACTTGGAACGGAGAACTGGTCAGAGTTACGGTTGTTTCCGCATATCCGACGACGACATTACCAAAGTTGAGCTGACCCGGCGCCACAGTGAGCACGCTCGGAGCCATGCCAGTGCCGTGCAGGGTCGCGCTGCCAGAGAGTGTCCCGTCAGTGACGGTCAAGGTCCCGGTCGCATTCCCGACGACGGTGGGCGCGAAGTGGACAGCAATCACGCAGGTCTGGGTGGGCTGCAGGGCTGCGGCGCAACCGTTGCCCGAAACCACGAAGCCATTGCCGGGAGCAGACACGGTGAGCGCGCCCGTGGCAGCGCCGCCGCCGTTGCTCACGGTAAAGCTGACGTCGGCACTGACGGTATTGAGCGGGATGGAGCCGAAGTCCTTCGAAGAAGGTGTGATGGTCAGCGCGCCTGGGGGCAGACCGGTGCCCGAGAGCTGGATGGAGCCAGGAGTCCCGCCGGCGTTCGCGACGTTGAGGATCGTGCCGAGCTGACCAACGGTGGTCGGCTTGAGCGCTACGGAAATCGTGCAGGTCCCGGCTGCGGCGAGCGAGGTGCCGGTGCAGGTATCCGAGCTCGTCACGAACTGCGGGTCGGCAACGGAAACCGTGAGGGTGCCCGTGGCAGTGGTTCCGCTATTGGTCACAGTGAAGGTCTGGGCCGTGCCGGTGTTGCCAACGACGACTGAGCCCAGGTTGGCCGTGCCGGTGACGGTGATGGTGGTGGGGCCTACCGAGACGCACGTGAGGTTTGCGCTGACGGTATCCGTAGCCGTGGTGGCGTCCGCGACCGCGAGAGTTGCAGTCTTCGTCCCGACACTGGTCGGGTTGCAAACAACTTGCACGGTGCAACCAGAGGCACCGGCCAGAGGCGCAAGGCAACCGGGGACCGTGATCGCGAACTGGTTCGCGTTCGCGCCGGTAAGGGTGGCCGAAACCTGGCCGGTGGACAGGCCGCCGGAGTTGGCAACCCCGAAGGTCACCGCGGCGCTCTGGGTGCCGTTCGGCGTCTGGAAGGTGGTCGAGGTCGGGGTGATGACCAGCTTGGCCGGGTCGAGAACCGTGGCCGAAACCACGGCGGTCTTGGTCAGCCCAGCGGCGTTGCAGACCACCGAGTCGGTCTTCTGACCCGACGTGGTCGCCTTGAACGTGAAGCCGACCGTGCAGGACGCGCCGGTAGCAAGCGCGGCCGGGCAGACCTTGGTCGGGTCAGCCGTGAGGTCCGCACCGCTCACCGAGCAGACGAGATCACTCACAGGGGCCGTGGCCGTCACGGTGACTGCGCCGGGAACCACAGCGTTTGTCGCCACCTGTCCGAGGCTGACATCAGCCACGCTGAAATTGCCCGCGGGCACGCCGGTTCCGGACAGGCTGACTGCCAGCGTACCAGTGACCGACAACACTCCGCTGACCGGCCCAACCGCCGTCGGGGTGAACACCACCGAGATCTGGCAGGTGCCCTTCGCCGGGACCGAGACGCAGATCTGGCTGATGCTGAACGGACCTGTCACGCTCGGCGCGATGGAGACCGCAGTGGCCCCTGCATTGGTGACGGTGATGACCTGAGGCGTCGCGCTGGTGTCTCCGACATCAACGCTCCCGAAGGTCACGGAAACCGGTGCAATCGTCAGCGTTACCGGCGTGGTGCCCGCTTCCGCGCCCGGTGCAAGACCGCCGTCTCCCCCCTGTGGCTTGGCATCGGGGTTGTTACTGCTTCCGCCGCAGCCGGCGACCACGAGCATGCCAACCAGCCCCAAACAAGTGGCCTGGAGCAACCGATCGAAATTTCTAGAACACGTCATGGAATAGCCTCCGTCAATAACCCAAGTGTTGTTTCGCAAAGCGTGCGCGATGCAGCAGCGGGAACAGTTTTGGGGCAGCAGCCTGTGGAATCAAGAAAAAAAAGGCAGCCACGGCGGATTCTTACCCAAAAGCCACCGCGTTTTGGACGGAAGTGTAGGTGCAGTCGGTACAGACCTCTGGATCTCCGCCAGATGCGCACTGGAAGTTCGGAAGCTGATGTCAGCAATGTGGTGGATGTTACAGGTTTCGCTCCAGGTGAGATCATCGCTAGGTGCGAAGGCTGGGTTAGCTCTTCTGTGCAGTGGGCTTTCCCCGTCGGAAACTGCTGGCCAAGTCTACGATCCCCCAGCACCGCACTCGCGGCTTCACTGCGTGCGCGGCGGGATTCGCGTAGTCTCTGCAGCCGTGACTTGCCTCCCGTGACTTGCTAGTTTGCGCATCCAGCGACATGGACAACATCGAAGGCTCCACGCCTCCTCCGGCAACCCCGCCTGCACCCCCGCCACCGCCGGCCAACATCGGGCTACGCATCCCGGTCGCGATCGAAGAGGAGATGAAGTCCTCGTTCATGGACTACGCCATGAGCGTGATCGTGGCGCGCGCGTTGCCCGACGCGCGCGACGGACTCAAGCCAGTGCACCGGCGTATCCTTTATACGCAGCACCTGATGAACAACTTGTGGAACCGACCGTACATCAAGTGTGCGCGCGTGGTCGGGGATGTCTTGGGCAAGTTCCATCCCCACGGCGATACCGCCTGCTACGACGCCCTGGTCCGGCTGGCGCAGGACTTTTCCATGCGCTACCCGCTCATCGACGGGCAGGGCAACTTCGGATCGGTGGACGGCGATCCGCCGGCCGCCTACCGCTACACCGAGTGCCGCATGGAGAAGATCGGCCAGGAACTGCTGGCCGACATCGACAAGCAGACGGTCGAATTCCAGCCCAACTACGACGACAAGGAAACCGAGCCCACGGTTCTGCCCACGCGCCTGCCCAATCTGCTGGTCAACGGCGCCTCCGGCATCGCGGTGGGCATGGCCACCAACATCCCCCCGCACAACCTGCGCGAGATCGTCGACGCGACCATCGCGGTCATCCGCAACCCGGACATCGATGTGGACGATCTCATCGAAATCGTTCCGGGGCCCGACTTCCCCACCGCCGGAATCATCTGCGGCCGCAACGGCATCCGCCAGGCCTACGAAGCGGGCCGCGGCAGCATCCTGGTGCGGGCCCGGACCTCGGTGGAGGAGCACCCGAAGAGCGGGCGCAAGTCCATCGTGGCCACCGAGATCCCGTATCAGGTCAACAAAGCCAAGCTCATCGAAAAGATCGCCGAGTTGGTGCGCGAGAAGAAGATCGACGGCATCTCCGACGTGCGCGACGAGTCGGACCGCGAGGGTATGCGGGTCGTGGTGGATCTGAAGAAGGACGCCGTGCCCGAGGTGGTGATGAACAACCTGTGGAAGATGACGCCTCTGCAGGAATCGTTCGGCATCAACGTACTGGCCATTGTCGACGGGCGACCGCAGACGCTGTCGCTCAAGCAAGCGCTGCAGCAGTTCATCCAGCATCGGCGTGATGTGGTTACCCGACGCACGCAGTTCGACCTGCAACAGGCGCAGGCACGCATGCACATCCTGCAGGGCCTGAAGATTGCCGTCGACAATATCGACGCGATCATCGACCTCATCCGGTCATCGAAGGACACCGAAACGGCTAAGGCGGGCCTGATGCAGAACTTCGACCTGTCCGCCATCCAGGCGCAGGAAATCCTCAACATGCGTCTGGCCAAGCTGACCGGACTGGAGCGCGACAAGCTGCTGGCCGAGATCAAGGAAACCGCCGAGTTGATCGCGCGCCTGGAAGCCATCCTGGCCAGCGACGCCGTGCTGGTCGGGGTCGTGGTGTCGGAGCTGGAAGAGGTGCGCAAGCTGTATGGCGATGACCGGCGCACCGAGATTCTGGACATCGACGTCGACATCGACATCGAAGACATGATCGCGCACGAGGATATGGTGGTGACGGTCACCCACGGCGGCTACGTCAAACGCAATCCACAAGGCCAGTACCGGGCGCAGCGACGGGGCGGACGCGGCATCACGGGCGCCAGCACCCACGAGGAGGACTTCGTGTCCCAGCTCTTCGTGGCGTCGACCCATGACACCTTGTTGATGTTCACCAGCAAGGGGCGGGTCTACGCGCGAAAGATCTGGGAAATCCCGCAGGCAGGGCGAACCGCCAAGGGCAAGGCCTTCGTGAACCTGATTCCTTTGCAAGAAGGTGAACGGGTGGTGGCCTTGCAGCCGGTGCGCGAGTTCTCCGAGGGCGCCTTCGTGGTCATGGCCACCATGCGTGGCCTGATCAAGAAGACCTCACTGCAGGCCTTTGCCAACATCCGTTCGTCGGGCATCATCGCGCTCACTATCCAGGATGACGATGCGCTGGTCGGGCTGCGCATCACCGAGGGATCGTCCGATCTGCTGCTGGGCACGCGCAACGGCTGGGCCATCCGTTTCCGTGAAGCCAACGTCCGGCCCATGGGTCGGGCGGCGCGCGGGGTGCGCGGCATTCGCCTGCGCGATCGCGATGACTTCGTCGTCGGCATGGCGGCCTTGCCGCCGGATCGGCCGGCCACGCTGCTCACGGTTTGCGAGCACGGGTTCGGCAAGCGCACCACGACGTCGGACTATCCGACCAAGAATCGCGGCGGCAAGGGCGTGATCACCATCAAGACCACGGAGCGTAATGGCAAAGTCATCGGCCTGCGCCTGGTCACCGACGAGGACGATCTGATGTTGATCACCAGTGCGGGCAAGTTGATCCGTATGCCGGTGGACGGTATTCCCACCATCGGACGCAACACCCAGGGCGTGCGCCTGATTCGCCTGGAAGAAGCGGAAACCGTGGTGGCCATGGAACGTCTGGCCGAGATGGAAGAAGGGGAGCGCGAGGTTTCGCCCGAGGTGGCTGCGGCACGCGCCGAGAAGCAAACCCTGGCGGAAGAGGATCTGGGCGAGGAGGCGGCCGACGACGAGGATGCCGACGACGAGGAAAGTGACGATGCCGAAGACGAGAGCGGCGACGAAGGCGGCGAGGACAGCGGCAACGAACCGAAGGTTAATTAGGGCCGAGAGCGCATGCGAAAGACCACAAGCTCCACGGCGCTGTTTGAACGCGCCCAAAGACTGTTTCCAGGCGGCGTGAACTCGCCGGTCCGGGCCTTCACGGCGGTGGGCGGCACGCCTGTCTTTCTCGCGCGCGGTCAGGGCGCCCGGGTGTGGGACGCCGACGGGAACAGCTACTTGGATTTCTTGGGCTCCTGGGGCCCGCTCATCCTGGGCCACGCTGATCCCGATGTGGTGGCGGCCATCGAGGCCGCGGCCCGCCACGGGACATCCTTCGGCGCCTCGACCGAGCGCGAGGTCCTGCTGGGCGAAGCGATTCGGGACGCTGTGCCGTCGATGCAGCGGATGCGCTTCGTGTCCTCGGGGACCGAGGCCACGATGTCTGCCCTGCGCGTGGCACGCGGCCACACCGGTCGTGCCAAGATCATCAAGGTCGAGGGTGGCTACCACGGCCACGCCGACGCTCTGCTAGCCGCTGCCGGGTCCGGTGTGGCCACGCTCGGCCTGCCTGGCTCCGTGGGCGTCACCGGAGGCGCGGTCGCCGATACCGTCGTCGTCCCTTTTAATGATGAAGCGGCCATGGAAGCCGCTTTCGCAGCCCACCACGTGGCGGCGGTCGTCGTCGAACCAATCCCGGCAAACATGGGTCTGGTGCTCCCCAGGCCAGGCTACCTGATGGCCTTGCGTCAGATGTGTGATGCGTACTGCTCGCTGCTGATCTTCGACGAGGTCATTTCGGGCTTCAGGGTCGGCCGCGGCGGTGCCCAGGCGATCTTCGGTGTACGCCCGGACATGACCTGCTTGGGTAAGATCGTGGGTGGCGGCCTGCCCCTGGGGGTATACGGTGGACAGAGCGTGGTCATGTCTGAGGTCGCGCCTGAAGGTCCCGTGTATCAGGCTGGCACACTTTCCGGCAACCCACTGGCCATGGCCGCCGGGCTGGCCGTCTTGCGCAAATTGGACCAGTCCGCCTACAACCGGCTTGAATTGCTTGGCCAGCGCCTCGAGGCCGGCATCAGAAGTGCTCTGGCGGCCTCTGGCGTAGCAGCGCAGTTCCATAGAGTGGGTTCGGCATTCACATTGTTCTTCAGTGCCGAGCCAGTGACGGACTTTGCATCGGCCAAGCGCGCCGACGTCGGGCGCTACGCCCACTTCTTCCATGAAATGCTCGACCGTGGCATCTACCTGCCGCCTGCCCAACTTGAAACCGGGTTCATCTCCCTGGCGCACCAGGAGGATGACATCAACGCCTTTGTCGCAGGCAGCCGCGAAGCCCTGGCCACGATTCGCTAGCGGTCAGTGCCTTTTTGCGGTAAGAGACGCCTCCTTCCGGGAGACAGATCAAGCCATGCCACAGAAGAGTCCGCTTTCGCTCGTCAATGAAACCTTTGGCGCCAAGGACAAGCTGGTAGACAAGCTTGTCGCCATGCTCGATCGGGATGAGGAGCCCAAGGCCGATCTGCGCAAGCGGCTGCTGGCCGCAGCGAACAGCAAGCTGCTCAACCTTCACCGCGTCGCCACGGCGGTGAAAGAGAAGTTCGGTTCGCGCGACAAGTTGGTTGCCCAGGCTGCGCTGCTGCTTGGTCACAGCAAGGACAAGGATTTTCTGGCCCGGCTCGACAACCAGTCCGACGCGCGCCTGCTCGATCTGGTCACCGCTGCCGAGCGCAGGGCCAAGAAGGCTTCTGCCAAGCCGAAAAACAAACCCGCCTCGTAGCTACTTGGCGATCTGAACCTGGATGTGGGCCGACCCGAGGTTGTCGGCGGAATCCCAAGCGCGCACGGCGATGATGTGGGGGCCAGCCGAGAGCGACGGTGGCAACCGGATGGAAAAAGACTCGGTCATCTCGTCCAGAATGCCGTCGTCTGGTGAGGCCGGGCGCCAGTCGTTGCCGTCGATGCAAAATTCGATCTGCGAGATGACCGACGCCGCGTCGTGGGCCCGGCCAGTCACCCGCGGCAACTGCGCCTTCAGATCCACGACCGAGGGCCTGGTGTTGTCCACCAGGAAGGACGGCGAATCGAAGGTGAAATCGAGCGCTTGGTCCTTCGGAGTCACTTTCTCGTCCGATGCCCACACCCGAATCAGGTAGTGGCCGTCAGGAACCGAATCCGTGTTCCAGTCGTACTCGGGCTTGCTGAGTGGATCAGGACCACCCAACGGCCGCCACACGGTTTCATTCTCCTGCCGGAACCACAGCCGGTAGATGATCTCGTCGTTATCGGGGTTCTCGACCTTCCAGCGCAGCTTGAGCACCGGTGAGTGCGAGCGCGTGCTGGTGGTGGCTATAGCCAGGCTGCCCCCCGAACCGCCCGCGCCCGGCGCGGCGGGCGCGGTGGGCGCGTCTCCCAGGTAGACCTCGGTGACGCGAGCGCGCTGGTTGTGCGGCACATAGTAGGTGAGTACGTCGCGCAACACCGACGATTGGCTGGGAAGCCCGACCCGATATTGAAGGTAGCGCGTCTGGTTCGCGGCGACCTTGCCCTGCCCTTCCTGACCGTGGTGGCTGACCGAGTCCAGTCTGGTCCAGTTGCTCCAGCTCTTGTCGGGCTTGCCCGTGTTTCCCGCGCGGGTTTCGAAAACCAGATCGCCCGACCCCGACCAATGCAGGAAACCCCATCGCGCAGGGCCGTCGGCGTCGAGTACCCGCGAAAGATATGAGGCTTCGCTGGCAGCAGCGGGGCGCACGCGAAAGATGGCACCGACATCGCCCGTGCCCACCAGGAAGCCGCCGGGCGTGGACACCAGCGACAGGGCCTGCCGCTCGGGCAGGTCGATGGCCAGGGCGACCGTGCGGTCAGGCGAAATGCGATGGATTTTCCCCTGAGTTCCCGACGCGGCGTAAACCTGGCCGCCCGGCCCGGCCAGCAGCGCGGTAAAATAGCCATCGGCAAGCGCCAGCACCTGCTCGATGCCGCCGTCGTCGTCTAGCCGAAAGACTGCGGCATGCGCTTTGACCTGGTCGGCGCGGGGCTGCGCGCCGGATGCCGGCGCCGGCCCCAAGGGAAGCTTGGTGCCCTTGCCTGGCTGGGCGCCCGGGACAGGCGTAGCCGGTGTCTCGCTGGATCGGTCGAAGGCGTTGACGGCGAGATAGGTCGCGCCCGCAACCCGCACGATGGCGCGGATCTCGCTGGCGTCGAAGTCGTGCAAGGCCTCGGCACGGCCGTCGGGATGGATGCGGTAGAGAATCGCCTGGTCGGCTGTGCCCGCCAAGAGAACCCCGTTGCCGTCCAATGCCAGCGCCATCACGTGCTTGTCGCCCGAGTCCCACAAGAGCCGTTGCTTGCCCTTGCCGTCGATGACAAAGACCTGACCCGGAATCCCGGTGGCGGCGTAGGTTCCGTAGCCCTTGGCATCGGAGAGCAGCGACCACACATGTTCGGCTGGCAACTTGGCAAACGGGCGGGAGGCGCCGGTCCTGCTGTCGATGGAAAAAATGCGACCGCCAGGGGTTGAGCCGGCCAGCAGACTCCCGTCGGATCGGGCCGAGAGCGCGGTCACCCAGGGCGCGTCGATCTCGGCCAACTTCTTCGCCTCGCCGACGCTGGCGGCGACCGGCACGGCGTAAATTCGCCCCTGGTCGCCAGTGCCAAAATAGGCGGTGCGGCCGTCGGGGGACAGCGCCACGCACCAGGCAAAAGCGGCATCAATCGCCAGGCGCGTCGCCTTCATGCCCGGGACCACTTCCCCAGTGGGCAGCACCATGCTGGAAGTGGCCTCGCCCTCCTCGAAATCCTTGCTGGTGGTCTGGCGGAAGAAGCGCGTGGTTGTGGCCAGGGCGCCAGTCGCGATCAGCAAGCCGGCAACTGCGAAGATATGGGGGAGGCGTGGTTTCATCGGGGGACATAGTATTACCGCCTTGGGGAGGTTCGTGGCTGGTCAAAGCGCAATTCACCCCAAGCCCAGGAGTGTGGATTCTCGCCAAGGGGCGATCCCTGCGGCACAATCGGGATGTGCTGCCGACTCCGTCTGTTTCGCCGACCAAGGCCATGTGGGCCGTGCTCGATGTCCTGCGCTGGACCACGGCCCATTTCGAGAAGCACGGGCTGGCTTCGGCACGCCTGGATGCCGAGTTGCTGGCGGCCCACGCATTCGCGATGTCGCGCATCGAGCTCTACGCGCACTTCGACCGACCGCTGGGTGCCTCAGAACTGGCCAGGTACCGCGATCTGGTTTCCCGGCGACTGGCAGACGAACCGGTGGCCTACTTGCTGGGCCACAAGGAGTTCTGGAGCCTGGATCTGCTGGTCGACCCGCGCGTGCTGATCCCCCGGCCCGATAGCGAGACGCTGGTAGAGGAAGCACTCGACCGCGTCGCGGCCGGCGCGGGCCAGCGCATCGCGGACGTGGGCACCGGATCAGGCGCGCTGGCGCTGGCGCTGGCCAAAGAACGGCCCGAGGCGCAGATCTTTGCGACCGACGTCTCACCCGACGCGCTGGCTGTGGCGCGCGCCAACGCCGAGCGCCTGAATCTGGCCGTCACCTTCCTGGAGGGCGATCTCAATCAGCCCCTGGCACCAGCGGGCCGCTTTGATCTGATCGTGGCCAACCTGCCCTACATCCCGAGCGCTGACATCGACGGGCTTGCCGCCGACGTGCGCAGCGAGCCACGCCTGGCGCTCGACGGCGGGAGGGACGGCCTCGCGCTGGTACGCAGGCTGGTCGCGGCTGCACCGGACCTGTTGCAGCCAGGGGGTTGTCTGGCCCTGGAGGTCGGCGCCGGCCAGTCTGGTGCCGTTGCAGAACTTTTGGGCGCGGCAGGGTTCGGCGGGATTCGTTCTCGTCGCGATCTGGCCGGAATCGAACGGGTTGTCTCCGGCGTGAAAGGAACCTCATCGTGAACATCCGACTTGCTCTGCTCGGGCTCGCGCTGGCCGGATGCCTATCCGCCACGCAAAGACGTGAGGAGGATCTCATTCAAAACGCCCGCATGGCCGCCGACGATCTGCGCTGGGCGCGCTGGGATCAACTGGGGTCGAGCATGCCGGCCGAAGAAAAGCGGCTGTTTCTGGAACGGGTGGATCTGGTGGGAAGCGATTTGGTGATGTGCGACTACGAAGTGAAGAACATCCACTTCGACACCGGGTCGTCGGTGGCGACCGTGACCGTCGCCATCGAGTGGTACGGAAAGAGCGACCCCAGCCTACACAACGCCACGCTTGAGCAGCGCTGGGAGAACCGCAACGGGCGCTGGATGATAGTCAAACAGCGGCGCTCTCATGGCGATCGCTTCCCGCTCGTGACCGAGCCGGTCGCGAAGCCCGCTCCGATGTGAGCGGGACCGGGCCGGGCGTGCCATCGGGCATGGCGGCAACCAGGGGCGCGGCCATCAGGGAAAACACCACACTTCGCTCGTAGCTGGGACATTCCTCAGTGAGCCCTGGAAATGCTGATTTGGGTAAAATCGATCGGAGGCGCGCTGAGTCGGACAGTGTCAGCCAACACGAGTTCGAAACGATGGCGGCAGTTGAGGTCGGCGCTTGTCGTGAATCTGACCTGAAGATCCTTTGCCTCGCGGAAGACGACCTGGGGCTCGGCGGGCGTCAGAACGAGTCCCGCCTGAACCGCAGAATCCACCAGACGCATGCGCTTTTCAGCAAGCCTGGGGACCTTTCCCGATTGGTTGTTGATCCACAGCCTAACCTCGAACTCGCCATGGTCCTGGAGCACCGAACGGTTTGAAAGCTCAATAATCACGCGGCCCTCTGAAACGGGAGGGCTGCAACGATGCGGCGGTCGA
>Ga0181518_10000222_pt1 | contig 66597 bp, 46 predicted proteins | sample PEATcosm2014_Bin_28_FD_119751 | JGI IMG/M metagenome (GOLD analysis project Ga0181518, IMG submission 119751) | Peatland microbial communities from MTU Mesocosm Facility, Houghton, MI, USA - PEATcosm2014_Bin01_60_metaG | ecosystem: Environmental > Terrestrial > Soil > Wetlands > Peat | place...
GCATTGGCGTTGACGCCATAGGCGCTGGCGCTCGCCCCATTGGCGGCCGCGCCCGCCCCCGTCGCCGTCGCGCTGTCGCCATTGGCCTGCGCGAGCACCCCGGTCGCCGTCGCGTTCGCGCCGCTCGCGACAGTGTTGACGCCGAGCGCGGTCGCCTGGGCGCCGGTGGCGTTGGCGTTGCTGCCTGTCGCCGTCGCCTGCGCGCCATTGGCGAGGCTCGCGACGCCTGTCGCGGTGGCGTTGCCGCCATTGGCCTTCGCGGCGCTGCCGAGCGCCGTGGCGGTGCCCCCGGTCGCATTGGCTGAACTGCCGTAGGCGCTGGCGGCGATGCCGTTCGCAAAGCTTTGCACCCCCGTCGCGGTCGCAACATCGCCATTGGCGGTGCTTTGGTTGCCCGTCGCGGTGGCGGCAAGGCCTGTCGCGTTGGCGAGGCTGCCCGTCGCGGTCGCGCTCGCGCCATTGGCGAGGCTGTTGCCGCCCGTCGCGGTGGCGTTGGCGCCATTGGCGTTGCTCTGCGCGCCAAAGGCGCTGGCGAGCGCGCCATTTGCGGTGGCAAAAAGGCCCGTCGCGGTCGCCTCGTTTCCGTTGGCGGTGCTCGACGTCCCGGTCGCGGTTGCGTCCTGGCCCGTCGCGTTGGCGAGAGCGCCGGTCGCCGTCGCGGCGCCGCCGTTGGCCGAGCTAAGGGCGCCCGTCGCGGTGGCGGCGACGCCGTTCGCGCTGGCGTTCTGGCCGCAGGCGGTTGCCGTTCCATTGCCGTGGTCGGTAGCCCCCGCGTCGCCGCCCGCAGGCGCCGGAGTGCCGTCGACGGACTGTCCGCAGATCACGGCCGCGGCGGGCGTTGGCGCGAGCGCTGCGCCTGCGGCGACGCCGGTCGCCAACACGAGACCGCGCAACGCGCCGCCGGCGAGGGCGCTGGTCGAAAGAAGAAAACTGCGGCTGCTGGCAGGATGGCCCGGGCTTGGGCTGGCGTCCGACAATAGGCTGCTTGTCCGCAATCGGTCGGCCATGTGGACGAATCCATCTCGTTTGAATCGCGCAGGTATTGCGTAAAACTCAAATCGATTGCTATTGCCGAGGCAAGGCCTGTTTACAGCGCGCGGCGCAATACCCGCCGCATGTGGCGCGAAGGCAACAAGCCGGCTGGATCGGACGGCCTCGCCTCCGAGGCCTGTGGGATCTCGTCACGTGAAACAGTTGAGGCGCTTTGCACGCCGGTGTTTCACGTGAAATGCCCCCGGCCTCATCAGGCCGCAGGCCACAGCCAGGCGGCGCCGCGGACGCCGCTCGAATCGCCATGCGCGGCGCGAATCACAGGCGTCTCGACGCCGTCCGAAAACGCATAGCGCGCGATCAGCGCCGGCAGTCCGTCATAAAGCGAAGCGATGTTGGAAAGGCCGCCGCCAAGCACGATGACATCGGGATCGACCACATTGATGAGCGAGGCGAGCCCGCGCGCGAGGCGATCCTGATAGAGGTTGAGGCACTGGTCGGCTTGCGCGTCGCCCGCGCGGGCCGCGGCGGCGATGGCGTGCGCCGGTAGGGTAGCGCCTGCAAGCGCAATGTAATCGCGCGCAAGCGCTGCGCCGGACAGGAACGTCTCGATGCAGCCGTTCCTGCCGCAATAGCAGGCGGGGCCCGGCCGCTCGGCGCCCTCCGGCCACGGCAGGGAGTTATGCCCCCACTCGCCGGCGATGCGGTTGCGGCCCGAAACCAGCCGGCCGTCGACGACGAGGCCGCCGCCGACGCCAGTCCCGAGAATGACCCCGAACACGACCCGCGCGCCGGCGCCGGCGCCATCAGTCGCCTCCGACAAGGCGAGGCAGTTGGCGTCGTTTTCAAGCCGCACCGGCCGGCCAAGCAGTTCAGCAAGATCGCGGTCGAGCGGCTTGCCGTTGAGGACCGTGCTGTTGGCGTTCTTGATGAGACCGGTCTTCAACGAGAGGGCGCCCGGCGTCGCGACGCCGACTCTGCCGCGCCGGCCCGTCTTCGCTTCGACGAATGAGACCAGCGCCGCGATTGTCGCGACCGTTCCCGCATAGTCGCCGGCCGGAGTCGGCGCGCGATGGCGCACGAGGATCGCGCCCGACGCATCAAGCGCGGCGGCTTCGATTTTGGTTCCGCCGAGATCGATCCCGATCCGCATGTGCGAACGCCGGCTCCACGTCTGGTTCCGCATTCCTTACGCGAAACGCCGGCGCGCGGGCAAAAATAAAGGCCGGCGATCGGCCGGCCTCGTTGATCGACTGTTTGCCGCGCCTAGATCACGATGACTTTGGATCGAATCGATCCAAAGCCATGAACGTGATCGATTCCAATAGTTTAGAGCGGGATGCGGGCGAAAAAGTGCTTACACCTTTTCTCATCCCGCTCTAGTGGCCGGTGCGGTCGGCGCCCCGGCTCGCTTCGAACAGGAACCAGGTGCGGCGCTCGGATTCGTCGATATAGACCTCGAGAATGCTTGTCGTCGCCGCATCATTATGCTTGTCAGCGACTTCATGCGCTCTACGAAGAAATACCGTGAATTCCTTGTTATCATGTACTAAATCACTAAGCATTTCAGCCGGAGACACAAATTCGGAATCATTGTCGGCGATGCGCGAAAGCTTGCCGATATGGCCGATGGAGCGCAGCGTCGGCTGGCCGAGCTTGCGCGAACGCTCCGCGAGCGGATCGATCGTCGCGAAAATCTGCGTCGCCTGATCGTCGAGCAGCAAATGATAGTCGCGGAAATGCGGCCCGCTCATATGCCAATGAAAATTTTTGGTTTTGACATAGAGCGCAAAGGCGTCCGCCGCGAGCTTGTTGAGCTCCGCGGCGATCGCCGACGTGGCGTTGGCGCCGAGATCTGAGGGCGTCGCGAGCGCCTTCTTTGTGGTGTCGTCGTCAGCCCGTGTGGGCTTGATTGAGGTGGCCATTTGAAAACTCCGTTTTCCCAGCCGTCGGTGGCGTGAGCGAAGTTGAACGTCGCGCCGCGCCAACCGTTCCGAACCCTCCACGCGGCGGCGAACGCGCCGGATCAGCGCGCAGCGATGGCGGCGCTTGTCGCGTCGATATGCGCGACGAGCGCAGGATCCAGCGCGAGACCGCGCGCCAGCGTCTGCAGGAAGGCCTTCTCCTGCGGGCTGCGCGCAATGAGATGCGCCGCGGCGTAGACCTGCAGGCCCAGCTCTTTCGAGCCGCCGACCGCTTTCACGATGTCGTCAACCGTCGCGGGATGCTGGATCTCGCCTTGCAGAAACTGCACGGCGCCGTCCTCGAGGCCGGCCGCCTTCAGGCCGTCGAGGATCTGGGCGCGCTGGGCGGCGTCCACATTGCCGTCCGCCGCGGCGGTGGCGACCAGCGTCCGCACCAGCAGCAGCGTCGTATCGTGCGAATGGGCCTGCTCGGAGAAGGCGGTTTCGGGCGGCGGGGCGGTCAGTTGTTCGAGGCCGGGCACGCCCGCCGTCAGCGGCTTGCCCAACTGGTAATTCTGAAACGCCTTGTAAGCGACGCCGCCGATCGCGGCGAGGCCCCCGAGCTTGACGAGGCCCCCTGTCGTCGCGCGCCCGCCCGGCGTGCCGAGCAGAAGCGCCGCGAGGCCGCCGAGCGTCGCCAGCGTGCCGACCGGATTTTGTTCGACCAGCTCCTTGGCCTTGCCGATATATTCCGCGGCGTCGGTTCCCTGCAATTTGGTCTGCGCCTGGCCGAGAACGCCGGAGAGGGCGGCCGCGGTCTGATCGGCGGCCTGCTTCGTCGCCGTCGTCGCGGCCGCCGCCGCCTCGCTCGCGGCCGCCTTGCCGCGCGCGATCGCGTCGTCGACGCTGGCCGCCGCGGCGTCGCCGCCGGGTCCGAGCCTGTTGCCGGCGAGCAGGTCCAAAAGCTGCTTTGCGTCAAACATGGCGGTTTCTCCCTTTTCCATCGCGATCCGCCGTTCGTGGGGAACCGCGGCGACGCTTCAATGCGCCTGAAACAATGTTGGAATCCGTAACGAGCTCTTGAGACAGTTGGACGACGTTTCGCCCGACGCCTGCGCCTCCCGGTCAGATTAACGACAAGCCGGGGGGCGTCAATTCCAATCGGCGAAGCGTTGCGGCCGTCTTTCCGGGACGCAGCGCGCTGGCTCGCAAAGTAATCGCTCAGATCCAGCCACGACGAGAAGCATTTTGCTGTCGCCCCGCAAGGTTTCGGGAACAAAAGCGCCAGCCAAGGCATTTCTTCCATGCTGGCGGCGGGGGCGACGCGCCAGCGCCGGCGGGCGGAATTCTTCAACATCGCGTGAACGCTTCAAGTTCGAACAAGACGGCTCGAACCGGTCGGGCTTAAGGGCGCAGGGAGAAACGCGCATGACCAGTTTCCATGTTCTCACAAGCGGCTCCAAGGTTCAGGAGTTTCCCGTCGTCCGCAAGATCGGCTTCGCCGACCTCCGGGATGCCCTGGTCGAAGGCTTCCGCGATTTCCGCGCCATGCCTTCGCATCTTCTGTTCCTCGCCCTCATCTATCTCGTGATCGGGATTTTTCTGTTCCCCACGTCGTCCGGCCAGAACGCTCTCCCACTGCTGTTTCCCCTGCTCGCCGGCTATGCCCTGATCGGGCCGTTCGCGGCGATCGGGCTCTATGAGGTGAGCCGCCGGCGCGAACAGGGCCTGCCGCATTCCTGGAGCTACGCCTTCGGCGTTTTGCGCTCGCCGGCGATGCCCTCGATCCTCGTCGTCGGCTTTACGCTGATGGTGATTTTCCTCTTGTGGATGGCCACCGCGCAGGCGCTCTATCAGTCGCTGTTCGGGGTCATGGCGCCGCAGTCCTGGAGCCATTTCCTCAATCAGCTCTTCGCCACCCATGCGGGCCACAGGCTGCTCGCCCTCGGCGTCGGCATCGGCTTCGTTTACGCCGTGATCGCCTTCGCCATCGGCGCGATCTCCTTCCCGCTTCTGCTCGACCAGGATGTCGGCGCCGCGGTCGCGATTCTGACCTCGGTCAAGGCCGTCTTGAAGAATCCCCTCGTTATGGCGGCGTGGGCCCTGATCATCGCCGCCGCGCTGGCCGCCGGCATGGCGACGCTATTCGTCGGCCTCGCCATCGCAACGCCGATCCTCGGGCATGCGACATGGCATCTTTATCGCCGCGTCATCGCGCCCGCCGATGGCGAAGCATCGCCTGCGGCCGGCTGACGGCGGAACTCAGCGCGAGGCTGATCGCCGCAGCCGGGGCTTGACGGCCGCGATGGTTTTCGGGCTCCACGCTCCCCGCGTGGCACGTGTTTCGCCTTTCGACTTGGCCATGTGATATTCCCCGGCGATAATCCTTGCGGCGGTCCGCCTTGCGGCGGGCCGCCGATTTCGCGTTCATCCAGTATCGGAGACAGCAATGCAGGGGCTGACGCCTGAGGGTCAACGGATCGTCGAGGACATCGCGAGGCGCCATGGCTTCAGCGCCGACGCCGCGACGGGTTTGCTGTGCGCGCTCGCCGCCGGCAATGGAACGCAGGCGCAGTTCAATCATCCCGAATTCGGCGGCATGGGACAATGGTCGCAAGGCGGCATGATCATGATCGGCGACATGTTCAACAATGGGCTAAAGGCGCGGGTCGACGCGCTTTGCCGCGACCTGGCCGACCTGTTGCGCGGCCAGGAGGTTTTCGCGCGCGTCCCGGAGCCCGCAAATTCATGGCAGGCGCAGAACTACAACGTTTCGGGCGCCGCGGTCAGCCTGTTCGCGCAAGGGTTTGGCGCGCCGTCGCGCAACTGGTGGCCGGCGGGCCTTCGCAGTCCGACTTCGACGGGCAGCCAAAACGATATGCACTATGCCTATTTTCCGTCGTTGAACCGGTTGGCGATCAAGCAAGGCGACAAGATCAGCGTCTATGACTCCGGCGATCACCACATCTCCGGCGTCTCGCAGCAGCAAGGCGGCGATCAGTCGCTGACCTTCACCAGCCAATATGGCCTCGTGCGCCTCGGCGATCTGAAGCTTGTCTCGACGGAGGACGGCGACACGCAGTCCCCCGCAACCGCGGCGCCGGAAGCCGCGGCGCCTGTCGCGTCCGTCGTCGTCGCCGTCGCGCCCGAAGCGCCCCGCGCGGCGCAATCAGCTCCCTCGCCCGTCGCGGCGCAACCCCAAGGCGCGGCGGGCGGCGCGCAGACGGCGACGGACATTTTCTCGACCATCGAACGGCTGGCGGAACTTCGGCTGAAGAATATTCTCAGCGAAGAGGAGTTCGCCGCCAAGAAAGCCGAGCTGCTGGCGCGGCTGTAGGGCGCTTTCCGACCGAATGGAACATTCGGTCGACAAGAAATCGCTCCAGAGTCAAAAGCTTGAGCATATTCTTGTCGACCAGATTGGTTTCTGATCGGAATATGCTCTAGGAGCGCGCCGCCTCAGTTGGTCATCTCGATGATTTCGCGCAGCTTGGGGTAGATTTCGTTGTTCCAGCGGCGCCCGCTGAAGGTGCCGTAATGGCCGACGCCGGTCTGCACGTGATGCGACTTCATGTATTGGCGCAGGCCCGTGCAGAGGTCCTGCGCGGCGAGCGTCTGGCCAAGGCCGCAAATGTCGTCGCGCTCGCCCTCGACGGTGAGCAGCGCGGTGCGCCGGATCGCCGCCGGCTTGACCGGCCGGCCATGCACTTCGAGCTTGCCGAGCGGCAGAAGATGATCCTGAAAAACACCCTTGACCGTTGGTATGTAGAACTCGGCCGGCAGGTCCATCACCGCGAAATATTCGTCGTAGAACGCCTTGATCTGGTGAAACCTGGTCATGTCATCATCGGCATGGGCCTGCGCCATGTCCTTGAAGGACTGCATGTGGCGATCCGGATTCATGCTGACGAAAGCGGCGAGCTGCATGAAGCCCGGATAGACCTTCCGACCGGCGCCTTTGTAGGATGCCGGAACCTCGGCGAGCAGGTTTTTTTCGAACCACTCGATCGGCTTCGACTTGGCGAGGTCGTTGACCTTGGTCGGATTGACGCGGGTATCGATCGGACCCGCCATCAGCGTCATGCTGCGCGGCTGCGCGGCGTCGCCCTCTTCGGCCATGATGGCTGCGGCGGCGAGTACGGCGACGCAGGGCTGGCACACCGCGACGACATGCGAGCCGGGCCCCATGGCGCGCAAAAAGCGAATGACGTGGTCGACATAGGCGTCGAAGCCGAACTCGCCCTCGGCGAGCGGCACGTCGCGGATATTGCGCCAGTCGGTGATATAGACGTCATGATGCGACAGCATGGTCTTTACCGTCGCCTTGAGGAGAGTCGCGAAATGGCCGGACATCGGCGCGACGATCAGCACGCGCGGCAGCTCGGCGTTGGTCTCCTTCCTGAAGCGCAACAGCGACGCGAAGGGGGTCGCATCGACCACCTCCTCCGTCACGGGGACCATGCGATCGCCGTCCTGGGCCTCGGTGATGCCGAAGGGAAGCCGCGAATGGGTAATCGCCAGACTGGCGAAGGTCTCGAGAACGCCGGCGAATTTGCGGACGCTGAAAAACTGTCCGATCATGGGCCAGGGCGTGCGCAGCGCCGATCCCGCCACGCCCGCGACGGGCCGGATCAAATCAAGGACGCTAGCCTGGGCTCCATAGGCTTGATACATCATCGAGCGGCATCCAATCTTTTAAGGAAGTTCAACAAATCGAAGGCGACGTCGAGGATGAGCGGCACAACTTATGCTCCGCCGGACGTCAAGGATTACGCAAACTGGCGTGCATTCGCAAGCAGTTCCAAGCGGTTCGACGCGCAGGGTAAAAGGGGTGTTCATTGAGCGAGGCCATTCTCACCATCAGCAGCAAGAACTATTCCTCGTGGTCGCTCCGCGGCTGGCTGATGACGCGGTTCTCGGGCCTCCCCTTCGTCGAGAAGGTCATCTCGCCCGACGATCCGGCCATGCGGGCGGAGCTTTTGCTGCTCTCTTCGTCCTTCCTCATCCCCAATCTGGCGCATCAGGGCCTGCGCATCTGGGACACCCTCGCCATCGGCGAATATCTGAATGAAATCAAGCCGGAGGCGAAGCTGCTGCCGACTGACGCGGAGCGCCGGACGCGGTGCCGTTCGATCAGCGGCGAAATGCATTCGGGCTTCGGGCCGATGCGCGCCGCGCTGCCCATGAACCTCAAGGGCGATTTTCCGAACTTCAAGGTGTGGGCGCGCGCGCAGGCGGACATCGACCGCATCACCGAGATCTGGCGCGAGCACCTTGGCCTTTACGGCGGACCCTTCCTGCTCGGGGCGGAGCGCTCGCTCGCCGACGCCATGTACGCGCCGGTCGTGACGCGGCTTTTGACCTATCATGTAAAAATCGACCCGAAGAGCGCCGCCTATTGCCAGACGATCATGGCGTTGCCGGACTTGCAGGAATGGATCGAGGCTGCAAAAGCCGAGCCGGACGACATGGAAGAGCTTGAGGTCGAATTCTAGAAATGATCCGGCAAGCTCGCGTCTTCGCATAAAGACTCGTGGCGGCGCATCTATATTAGGCGCAAAAGTCTAATTTTTGAGCAGCAGAGCATAGAGTCCGGAACCTCAAACTTGGCAAAATCAGTTGATCTGCGATTTCCCGCATGTAAACTCGGATCAAACTAAATGTGCGGCGCGAAGACAGCTCCGCATAAAAAATCCAATCATCATGACTGGCTGAAAAAGCTGTCGCCGGGGCGGGACGCGGACGAAATCTCGCCGGGGGCTCGCTTCGTTTTGTGTTAAGGAGAAGAAATCATGAGCGTCGTCGATCTCAAAAAGGCCGAAGCCACGCAAGCGGAGACCAGCTTCTCCCACGTCAAGGAGGGCGACACCCATTTCCACGGCACGGGCCTGCGCGGCTTCTTCGAGTACCGCGATCTTGGCGTCGCCGACGCAACCAACGGCAAGGTCATCGCGCATCTTGTTCGCGCTAAAAATCCGCCGCAGGACGGCACCGGCTGGCATCGGCATGTCGCCGACTTCCAGATCGTGCTGATGACCAAGGGCTGGGCGCGCTTCATGTACGAGGACAAGGAAACCTTCGTCCAGGCCGGCGACTGCGTGCATCAGCGGCCGGGCATCGTGCATTACCTGTTCGATTATTCGCCGGACATGGAATATCTCGAAATCGTCGGCCCGGCCAATTTCGGCACCGTCGACGCCCCGGCCCCGGCCGGCGTCACCGTGCCGCCAGTGACGCCCTGGAAGTAACCGCTTCTTCAAGCCTGCTGGAACGCATAGATCGAGCCGAGCGCCAGCATCGAGGTCAGTTCATCGAGCGCGGCGCGGCTTTCGTCCAGCAAGGCCGGATCGCCAAGGTCCGCGCCGCTCAGGCGGTCGCGATAATGGCGGCGCACCCAGTCTTCGACGCGCGGCAGCGTTACGGCGTTGAGGAGAACGCGCCCGCGCAACGCGGCGCGCTCCGCCCCGCTCATGACGATGCGTAGCCGCAGGCACGCCGGGCCGCCACCGTTCCACATGCTCTGGCGCAGATCCGTGAAGGCGAGTTGGTCGATCGGGCTATCGCCTGAAACGAGATTTTGCGCGAACTCCAGCGCCTTTCGGGAGGATTTCACATCTTCCGGCAGGATCAGCGCCATTCCGCCATCCGGCCGCGTCACCAGCTGGCTGTTGAAGAGATAGCAGGCAACCGCCTCGGTCAGCGGCACGTCGGCCTCGCGCGCGATCAGCAGCCTCGCCGCGGGACAGGCCGCGCGGATCGCGTCGAAGGCCGATTCTCCTGTCTCGAAGGCGCGTTCGTGGGCGAGCAGCACCGGCCCGTTCGACACCGCCACGACGTCATTATGGAAGGCCCCCGCGTCGATCGCGTCTTGCGCCTGTCGCAGGAACAGCGTCCGCGCCGGATCGAGCTGGTGCGCGCGCGCCACCGCCTGCGAGGCCTCGAGCGATTGCCGCGGCTCGAATCGGCGCGCCCGCGCGTCCTCGAAAGCCGAGCGGCCGTAAACGAAGATCTCGACCCCCGGCTCGCCATGCGAGGCGCCAAGCCGCATGTGGTTGGCAGCGCCCTCATCGCCGGCCTTGCCCCCTTGCGGCAGCGGATCGTGAACGCGAAAGCGCGCCTCATCAGCGAAGATCGCCCGCAGTGCGCGAGTCGTAAACTCTGCTTCGAGAGAGCGGTGGAAAAGGGTCGAGAGATTGGCCGGCGTGATGTGCAGGCGCCTGTCCGCCGCATCAGCGGCGGGCGAGACGGTCGCGGCGTTCGCCGCCCACATCGACGAGGCGGAGGAGGCGTTGACGACGAGCGTCGGATCGGCCTTGAAAGCGCGCGCCAGCACTTCGCCGTCCGAGCCGGAAAAGCCGAAGCGCCGCAGGGTTTCGACGTGGGGGCGCTCATGCGGCGGCAGGACGCCCTGCGGAGGGCCAAGCTCCATCAGCAGGCGCATCTTGGCGAGCCCCTGCAAGGCGGCGGCGCGGGGGTTCGAGACGCGGCCGGCGTTTTCGATCGATTTGATATTGCCTTCGGAAAGGCCGCCAAAATTATGGGTGGGGCCGACGAGGCCGTCGAAATTGACTTCCGCGGCGCTCATGGCGGGCGCTCTCCCCTAAATCTGCCAACGCGATCGATTCCAATAGCTTAGAGCGGGATGAGGAAAACCGCCGCGCACTTTTCCTCATCCCGCTCTAAGCGCCGGCGTCGGCGGGCTGCGCACACGCGTGGATGAAGGCGGCGAGCGCCGCGCGGGGCTGCTTCAGCGCGTCGATATCCATTGTGACCGACAGACGGTCGCCGTTCGCACGCGCGAGCGAGACCGGACCCGGCCGTAAAAGCGCGGCGATCTCGCTGCGCTGGCGGCTGCGCGGAATATGGAAAAAGTCGCAGCAGCAGAGCCGGTCGGAGGCTGCGCCCGGGCGCGCGACGCAATAGGCGCAGAGCTCGATGAGCAGGCGCTCGTGCTCGCCCAAAGGTTCGAAGCCGGCCTTGAGGATCGACGCGCGGGAGCCGAGATTTTGCGGCGTGATGGCGGTGAGGATGCGGGCGTTGGGATCAACCCCAGCGACGACCGCGGCGATGCGCGCGCGAACCAGGAGCTTCTGCAGCCCGAAGCCGCGAAAGGGCGGCGCGACATAACAGCTCCCCATTTCGACGAGGGCGGGTTCGCCCTCGCTCAGGGGAAACGCCCCGGCGATTCCAACGAGCGCGCCTTCGCTGCGAACGACGCAGAAAAGGCCCGCCTCAATGGAGCGCCGGTAGTCGCCTTCGGGCCGACGCAGAAGCTTATCCTCGCCCGCGTCTCGAAGTAGGCGGAAAATCGCCTCGGCGTCGGAACTACGCGCAGTCTCGATGACGGCTTTCAGACCCATGGTCCACCTGCGAGCGCCCCTTGGGCCGGCGCGGCCTGCGAATCAAGTTGCATTATGCCTCTAATTTGTGGGCGTTTGGCGATTTCTCCAAGCTTAAGCACAGGTCGCCGCCAACTCAAATAACGACAGCCCAATCCTCAACGCGCAGCGGCCATCAGCAATAACGCTCAAAGTAATTTAATCCGAAATTAAGAGGTTTTTAAGGACCGCCCCGCGGCGACATCTCTACTTTGGTTTCGCTGTTTAGCGCTTATTGAGGAGTAAGGGTATGGCTCACGGCGAGACTGAGCGAACAAAAAGCCCAAAGACGAGCAAGGCGGGGTCTACGCGACCGCGTGTCGGAGCGGATGTCGAGGCAACCGAGTCCGGGCCGCCGCGCCTCTACGCCCCCCCGGGCAGACCGCAACCTGTGGAATCGGGGCCGCCCAGGCTGCACAGCCCTGCTTCCGGCGGGCGCGCGGCGGTCGCGGCGCGCGCCGCGGCGGGCGCGCGGGCCGCTCCAGGCGGAGGCGCCAACGCAACCGAGTCGGGGCCGCCGCGCTTGAGCACGCCGGCCGGCAGGCCACAGGCTGCGCAAGCTGGCCCGGCCAGATTGCATGGCCTTGCTTCCGGCCCCCAGGCGGCGCGCGCGCCACGCGCGGCGACCTCGGGCCGGCCGCAAATCGCAGCACATGTCGACGCAACAGAGTCGGGACCGCGCCGCCTGCAACATTATCTGGGGTGAGGCGCTCTACAAAAAAGAGGAGAAGATCATGTATATTCTGCCAGGAATGACCGTCTATCAGGACGCGAACTTCGTCAACACGGACTATTGGAGCTTTAATGTTCCCCCGGGGTGGGGCTGGTCCTATGTCGGCGACGACTGGAACGACAAGATTTCGTCCGTCGTCATCACCTCCGGCACGTGGCAATTCTTCGAGCATGCCGGCTTCGGCGGAGCCAGCACGATTGTCGGCCCGGGCTACTACAAATTCGTCGAAGATCCGCAATTCAACATGCAGAACGACACGATCTCGTCGATTCTATGCATCGACGATCAGCCGCAAGGAGACAATCCGGTTACGGATTTCTGACCGCGGCGCCTTTTGACGCCAAGATCGAGACGCGACCGCGAGATTAGATCCAAAATCATCGCGATCTAATGTACTGGCGTCGCCGCGACCGGCGGCGCCTTCACTTTGCGCGCCTTGCGGCCTTCCTCGAACTTTTGCAGGAGCGTGAAGAAGGACGGAACGAACAAAACCGCGAGGCAGGTCGAGGCGATCATGCCGCTGAACACGCTGAGCCCAAGCGATTTGCGGGCGTTCGCCCCTGCGCCCGTGGCGAGGACCAGCGGCAGCACGCCCAGAATGAAGGCGAAGGACGTCATCAGGATCGGCCGGAACCTGAGGCGCGCGGCGTCGACCGCCGCTTCAAGAATGGGCTTGCCGTCCTTGACGCGCCTTTCGCGCGCGACCTCGACGATCAAAATGCCGTTCTTGGCCGACAGCGCGATCAGCAGCATAAGCCCGATCTGGGTGTAGAGATTGTTGGCGACGCCGAGGCTGGTCAGGGCGACGACGGGTCCAAGCAAGGCGAGCGGCACGGCGGAGAGCACCGCGAGCGGCAGGATCCAGCTCTCATATTGTCCGGCGAGCACGAGATAGACGAGCAGGATCGAGATGGCGAAGATATAGACGAGCTGATTGCCGACCAGCTTCTCCTGATAGGACATGCCGGACCACTCGGTAGCGACGTCGTTCGGCAAGGTCGCCTTCGCGATTTTTTGCATCGCCTCCAGCGACTGGCCGGAGCTGAAGCCCTTCGCCGGCGCGCCGACGACAGTCGCGGCGGGAAACAGATTATAGAGCGTGATCAGCGGCGGCGCGACCTCGTGGTTGAGATAGGCCACCGAGCTGATCGGCACCATCTGCTCATCTGAATTGCGGACATAGAGATTGAGAATATCCTCCGGCTTCAGCCGGAATTGCGAGTCCGCCTGCGCATAGACCTGGAACGACTGGCCGAATTTGTTGAACTGGTTGATATAGGTCGAGCCGAGATAGGCCGAGAGCGTCGAGAAGACGTCGCCGACGGAGACTTTCAGCGTCTCCGCGCGGTCGCGATCGACGGTGACGCCGACATGCGGCGCGCTCGGATGGAAGGTCGTCAACACGCGCTGCAGGTGCGGATCGGCGTTGGCGGACTTGACGATCTGCTGGGTCAGCTCGTCGAGCTTCGTGTAGTTGAAGCTGCCGCCGAGCATTTCGACCTCCATCTGGAAGCCGCCGGCCTGGCCGATGCCCTGAATGGGCGGCGGCACCAGCACGATGCCGCGCCCATCGGGGAGGTTGTTGAGCTCGCCCTGGATGTGTTCGAGAATCGAGATCAGATCCTGACCCTTGGCCTTCTCGCGGTCGGCGTAGGATTTGAAGATCACATATTCGACGCCGGCGTTGGCGAGCGTCGCGTTGTTGTCGAGCACAGACTGGCCCGAGATGGCGATGACGTTTTCGACGCCGGGCGTCGCCTTGGCGATCTCCGTCGCCTGGCTCAGCGCGGCGGTGGTGCGCTCCAGCGAAGCGCCGTCCGGCAGCACGACCGCGATCATCGCATAGCCCTGATCGTCATTGGGAATGAAGGCCGTCGGCAGGCGGGCGATGCCCCAGAAGCCAAGACCCGCCAGCGCGATCGCGATGACGACCATCAAGCCGGCGTGGCGGACCATGCGGCCGATCAGCGCCGCATAGCCGTCCTCCATCTTCTGGTAGGCGAAATTGAAGCCGCGATAGAAGAAATTGCGCTTGTCCAGCGGCGTGGATTCGCGCAGCCACAGGGCGCATTGGGTCGGCTTCAGGGTCGCCGCATTGATGGCGCTGATCAAGGCCGTGACCGCGATGACGAGCGCGAATTGCGCGAACATCTTGCCGGTGAGGCCAGGCATGAAGGCGGCCGGAAGGAACACGCTCATCAGGACGAGCGTGATGCCGACGACCGGGCCGAACAATTCGTCCATCGCCTTGATCGCGGCGTCATGGCCGTTCATGCCCTGCTCGATATATTTCGACACGCCCTCGACGATGACGATGGCGTCGTCGACGACGATGCCGATCGCCAGCACGATGCCGAAGAGGGTCGAGAGATTGACGGTAAATCCCAGCGCCGCCATGCCGGCGAAGGCGCCGATGATGGTCACCGGAACCGTCGTCGCCGGCACCAGCGTCGCGCGGAAATTCTGCAGGAAGACGAGGATCACGATCAGGACCAGAACGCCGGCCTGATAAAGCGTCGTGTAGACCTCGGAGATCGAATCCTGCACGAAGATCGTGGTGTCGAAGGGAATGCCATAGCGCAGGCCCGCGGGAAAGCGCGCGCCAAGCTCTTTCATCTTCGCCTTGACCTCCTTGGCGACCGCCAGCGAATTGGCCTCCGGCGTCTGGAAGATGGCGATGCCGGCGCCGGGGCGCCCGTTCAGCTTGAAATCCTGCGAATAGGTCTGCGCGCCGAGTTCGATGCGCCCGACATCCTTGACGCGGACGAGGCGTCCGCCCTGCGCGGTCTGATCCTTGACGATGATCTCGGCGAACTGGTCCGGCGCGTTCATGCGCGACTGGATATCGATCGTATACTGGAAATCCTGATCCTTCGGCGCGGGCGGCATGCCGATCTGGCCGGCCGCCACTTCCTGGCTTTGCTGGCGCACGGCGTTGACGACGTCCTTCGGCTCAAGCCCGAAGGAATAGAGCTTGTTCGGGTCGAGCCAGATGCGCATGGCGTAATTGCTGGCGCCGAACACGGTGACGTTGCCGACCCCCGGCAGACGGGCGAGATCGTTGACGAGATTGATCGTCGCGTAATTGCTCATGAACAGGCTGTCATACTGCCCGTCCGGCGAATCGAGCGTCACGATCTGCAGGATCGCGGTGTTCTTTTTCTGGATGGTGACGCCCTGCGCCTGCACCGATTCCGGCAGCGAGGCCATCGCGCTGTTGACGCGGTTTTGCACCAGCACCTGATCGATGTTGGGATCGGTGCCGATATTGAAGGTCACCGTCAGCGTATAGGTGCCGTCGGCAGCGCTGGTCGACTGCATGTAGAGCATCTGGTCGACGCCGTTGACCTGCAATTCGATCGGCAGGGCGACGGTGTCGATCACCGTTTGCGGGCTCGCGCCCGGATAGCGCGTCGTCACCTGCACGGTCGGCGGCACGACGTTCGGATATTCGGACACAGGGAGCGTATAGACCGCGACGGCGCCGATCAGCACGATGATGATCGCCAACACATTGGCGAGGACCGGATGCTCGATGAAATATTTCGATATCATGGTCCAGGTCCCAGTGGTCCTATTGCGCGTCCGGGCTCGTCAGCTTGGGGACGACCTTAAGTCCCGGCGAGACCCGCCAGAGGTCGCCGACGACGACGCGATCGTCGGGCGAAAGGCCGGAGCTGATGACGCGCAGGTCGCCGACCTGCTCCGCCGCCTTGATATAGCGCTGTTCGACGGTATCGTCCTTGTTGACGATCATGAGGTAAAGGCCGCCCTGATCCTCGCCGATGGCGCGCGCGGGAACCAGCAGCGCGCCCTGAACCGCATGTCCCGCCGGCAGGCGCATGCGCACGAAGAGGCCCGGCAGCAGGTTGCGATCTGGATTGTTGAAGATGCCGCGCACTTGCAGCGTGCCGGTCGAGGGATCGAACTGCGGCGCGACGAACTCGATGGAGCCGTGATAGGGATAGCCGGTCCCGGCCTCGAGGCCGACGTCGAGCGGAATCTTGAGGAGCTCTTCGGGCGAAAAGCGGCGCTGGCTGACATTGGCGCGGATCGAGAGGACCTGCTGCTCGCTGAGGGTCGCGGTCACATAGATGGGATCCAGCTGGTTGATTTCGGCCAGCGCGGTCTGCTGGCCGCCGCCGCCGACGACATTGCCGGGATCGACGAGGTGCTTGCCCATGAGGCCGTCGAAGGGCGCCCGCACCTCGGTATAGTCGAGATTCAATTTGGCGACCTCGATCTGCCCTTGCGCGCCGAGAATGCCCGCCTCCGCCGCCTTCTGCTGATAGACCCATTTGTCGACTTCGGTCGCCGTCGCCGCATTCTTGTGAAACAGCGCCGTGTAGCGAACGACCTCGGTCTTGGCGTAGGACAGCGCCGCCTCCTGCGCCAGAAGCTGCGCCTGCGCCTGCTGCAACTGCGCCTTGTATTGCGCCTGCTGGATGGTGAAGAGCAGATCGCCCTTCTTCACGATCGCGCCATCCGCGAAGTGAATTTTGTCGAGATAGCCTTCGACGCGCGCGATCAGCTTGACGACATTGGCCGAGGCGGCCGTGCCGGTGACCTCGATATAGTCGGTTACCGACTGGACCTTCGGCTTCACCACGGGAATTTCGGGCGGCGGGGCCGCCAGCGCGGAGGCCGCGGCCAGACAGGCGAAGGCTGCGACGAGCGCGGCGAGCCACACCCTTGCGGACCCGCGCGGCGCGCCCCTCGCCGGCTGACCTCTGCTCAGTGTCCCAATCGATCTCGGCTTCATGGCGGAACGACCTTTGACAGAAACGAACCTCAAAATTCCGGCGCCCGAACGGTCGGACCCTCATCGGCCGGTCCCGGCAGGCCCGGCGTCGGCGCGGCCAGCGCCGGCGGCGGCGGCCTCGGCGCGCCGGCAGGCGGCAGCACGGTTCCCCAATCGGTGCGCGCGCGCATCTGCGCATTGGTCGAAGGCCACACGAAATCATTGCCTTCGCGGATCTGCCAGCCGCCGCCGAGGGCCTCATAGACCTGGGTGACGCCGAGCGGCACATTGCCCTCCGCGATGGCGAGATCATTCTCGGCGGTGAGGAGATTTTGCTCGGAGGTCAGCACCGAGGTGTAGTCGCGCGTCCCCTGCTGATATTCGAGGAGCGAGATGCTGAGCGCGCCATTCGCCGCCGCCACAGAGCGGCGCAGCGCCTCGACCGCGATGCGCGACTGCAAATAGGTGGCGATGCCGTCCTCGACGTCCTGCTGCGCCTTGAGGACGGCCTGCTGGTAATCGACGAGATATTGCTGCAGCGTGGCGTCCTGCAGTCGCACGTTGTTGGTGATCTGGCCGTAGTTCAGAATGTTCCACTGGAACGCAGGGCCGAAGGAATAGGTCAATCCCGCCGGCGTGAAGATCGAAACGAGCTTGGCGCCGTTGATGGTGCTGGCGGAGCCGCCGATGCGGCCTGTCAGGCTGATCGCCGGATAGAGATCCGACAGCGCGACGCCGATCTGGGCGCTCTGCGCCGCGGCCTTCAATTCGGCGGCGCGCACATCGGGGCGCCGGCGCAGAAGATCGGTCGGGATGCCGACGAAGATTTTTGGCGGCGCGACGGGGATCTGCGCGGTCTCGCGCCCGAGCAGCGCGCCGAGCGGCTCCGGCGGCATGCCGAGCAGCACGCGCAGCGCATTGGCGCCATGCTGCAACTGGATGGTCAGCTGGGGCACCGAGGCTTCCGTCTGGCCCAGCACATTCTCGGCCTGATAGACGTCGAGCTTGGTCGCGGTGCCGCCGGAGAAGCGATCGCGCGCGATCTGCAGCGCCTGTTTCTGACGCACGATATTGTCCCGCGCGTAGACGATCTGCTTCTCCAGCGTGCGGATGCCGATATAGGTTTTCGCGACGTCCCCGAGCAATGTGACGAGAACGTCGTCATAGCTTGCGATCGAGGAAAGGTAGGCCGCGTCCGCCGATTCGACGCCGCGCCGGAACTTGCCCCAGAAATCGAGCTCCCACGCGGCTTTGAGGCCGAGCTGCGATTGCCAGAAATTGTTCAGCTCCAACTGCGGGTTGGCGGCGGCGTCGGCGTGGCTCGGCCGGTTGTAGGTGGTGAGGCCGTAGCCGCCCTGCTGCTGCGGATAAAACTCGCCGACCGCGACGCCGAGTTCGGCGCGCGCCTGCAGCACGCGCGTCCCGGCGCTGAGCAAGGTGAGGTTCTGGTCGTAGGCCGTCTCGATCAGGCGATCGAGCACAGGGTCGTGAAAGGCCTTCCACCAGTCGCGATAGTCCTGCCGGTCCGTTTTCACGGCGGGGTTATGCGATTCGAGGTATTTGTCGGCGACGGGCGCGACGGGCGGCGTGAAATTCGGCCCGACGGCGCAGCCCGCGAGCGCCGGCGCCAATATGACGGCGAGCGCGCGGCGAAGCCTCCCCAGCGGCGCGCAGGCGAACGCGCCGCCCGCCATCCCACGGCGCCGCGCATCCTTGCTGACGCGGGTCAGGCCCGGCGGCATTGCACGATCCCTCGGGTCACGGCGGGCAGGCGCGCCGACGGTTTCAATCACTGGAGAGAGGCCCGATCGTAGCGTTTGATCCTTCGCGTCAACTAACATGACCTTGAGCGAGAAAGCTGTGATAGAATCATCACGCTTGCGCCAATTCCGTCGCGCCCAAGGGTGCGAGGCGATTGGCGCGATTCCCGAGAAAGCCGATCAGGCGGCTCGCCCCGGCGCCGGCGAAGCCGACGCCGCTCCACACCTCACGATGAGAAAGCCGACATGACATCCTCGCCGCCTCAAACGCTGGATTCGCATATCGCGCGCGGACGCCCCCCCTTCGAGCGAATCGCTCTTCTATTGCAGGGCGGCGGCGCGCTCGGCGCCTATCAGGCAGGCGTCTACGACGCGCTGTTCGAGGCGGACATCCACCCGGACTGGGTAGCGGGCATCTCAATTGGCTCGCTCAACGCCGCGGTCATCGCCGGCAATCCGCCGGAGAAGCGGGTGGCCCGCCTGCGCGAGTTCTGGGAGGAGATCACGTCGTCGCCGCTGCTGCCGCTGATCCAGGGGATCGATATCCGGGGCGACTATCTGCACAGTTTCGTCAACCAGCTGCGGGCATTCAAGGTCCTTTTTTCCGGCGCGCCGAATTTCTTCGAGCCGCGCTCCCTGCCGCCGTTCCTGCACGCGCCGGGAACGCCAGGAGCCCTGAGCTACTACGACACGAAGCCCTTGCGGGCGACGCTCGAACGGCTCGTCGATTTCGACCGCATCAACAACGGTCCGATGCGGCTCAGCGTCGGCACAACAAATGTCGCCACTGGCAATTTCGCCTATTTCGATACGACGACGCACGAAATACGGCCCGAGCACATCATGGCCAGCGGCGCGCTGCCGCCGGGCTTTCCTCCCGTCGAAATCGAGGGCGAATATTACTGGGACGGCGGAATCGTCTCGAATACGCCGCTGCAATGGGTGCTGGACAGTCGCCCGCGCGCCGACACGCTCGCCTTCCAGGTCGATCTCTGGAGCGCGCGCGGCGAACTGCCGCGCGATCTCACCGAGGTCGACCTGCGCACGAAAGAGATCCGCTATTCGAGCCGCACGAGGCTCGGCACCGACGAGTTCCAGAAGATGCAGCGGCTGCGGCGCGCGGTCGATCACCTTTTGCGGGAGCTGCCGGAAGAACGCCGCAACGATCCCGAATGGAAGCTGCTCGAATCCGAGGCGGACGAAAAAGTCTATAACGTCGTCCACCTGATCTACCGCGCTAATAAATATGAAGGCGCGTGCAAGGATTATGAATTTTCGCGCCAGACCATGGTCGAGCACTGGAAGGCCGGCTGCAACGACACGATAAAGACGCTGCGCCATCCGCAGGTGCTGCAGCGCCCGACCAACGCGGAAGGCTTCGGCGCCTTCGATCTTGCAATCGAAGGGCAGGATTAAAGCACATTCCGATCAGATTGAATCACGCCTCGGGCGCGCCGGCGTCGAGGATCCACGCGCGGCCATGGAACGACACATAAATTCGTTCCTGACCCAGCGCCGCGCCAAGCTCGGCGGCGAGCTCGTTCAGCATCGCCTCGATGTCGGCGTCGGGGAGATGGCCGAGATAGGCGGGCACCGCCTCGCCGGAAAAGATCGCCACCGGCTCGCGGTCGGAGCCGACCGAGCCGTCGGGGCGCGGCCAGGCGTAGGCCACCTCGCCGCGGGTGAACATGCCGGAAAGGGCGGGCCGCCCCGCCTCGACGCGGCGGCGCATCCACGCGTGGGCGACCCGCGTCGCTTCGGAGATATCGTAAACCCGGCCCTCGGCGTCCCAGCCTTCGCGGAGGCCAATCGTCACCTTGAAATCGCGGCGCTCGCCAAGCGAGCCCGCGACAATTTTATATTGGCCCGCACGCTGTGCCGGAGGGCCGATGCTGTCGCTCAACGCGCCCTCCCCCGAAACTCCGCCGCCGCGGGCGGAGCGACGGTTACTTCCGCGCCTTGCGCGCCGCATAGCGCGCGTCGCGGGCGAGCTTGCGCTCGGCTTCGACAGCCGCCGCCCGTTCGGCCTCGGCCGCCGCTTCGACCTCGCGCGCCGCCTGTTCGAGCTTCAGGGCCGCGTCGCGCGCGGCTTTCTCGACGGCTTCGCGCGCCTGCCTTTCGTCCGCGGCGGCCTTGCGCTCCAGTGCGCGCGCCTCCCGCGCGGCGACGATCTCGCGGCGCGCCGCCTCGCGTTCGGCGACGACCTTCTCATCGACCTCGGTCTTCGTGCGGAATTTCTCCAGTTCGGCCTTCCGCGCGCTCGCCGCGTTGCGGATGCGATCGCCGAAACTGTCAGTCTTGAACGCGCTCATCGCCATGCCTTTTGCAATTCATCCAGTTCGAGAAAATCAACCGCGCCGCGCAGCCGCGGCGTTATTTCCGCGGATGCGTGCGTTTCCGAGCATACCCCCGGAAATGCGCCGCTGCGACGCTAAATAAAGGGAGACCGCTTAACGGCTCGTTAACCATACGTTGCGTAAATCATAAAAGCAAAATTTCGAGGGGAATTCGTGACCGCCGCAGCCCGCCCACGTCACTCGATCCGCTTCCACAGCCGCTCGTTCCACGCCATGGCGCTCGCGCCGCAGGCCCCCCTGCCGGAATGGCTCGCCGAACTCGACTCCTGGCTCGAACGCTCGCCGGGCTTTTTCGTCGGCCGCCCGATCGTGCTCGATCTGTCGGTTTTGAAGCTCGAGAAATCCGAGGTCGTCGAACTCACGAAGAGCCTTTTCGAGCGCAGTATCCAGATCATGGGGATCGAAGGCGGGGATCCTGGCTGGCGCGAGTTCGGCATGCCGCCGCCCTTCGTCGGCGGCGGGCGTTACGTCAACGAAACCGCCAAGGCGAGCGTCGACAGCCTCGCCAAGGCGATTGAAGAACGTCCGGCGCAGGAGGAGGCCAAAACCGCCCCGGCGCCCGCGACGGCCCGCGCGCTGCTCCTTGAGACTCCCTTGCGCTCCGGCCAATATATCGAGCACCTCGATGGCGACGTCATCGTCGTCGGCTCCGTCGCATCGGGCGCCGAGATCGTCGCAGGCGGCTCCATTCATGTTTATGGCGCGCTGCGCGGCCGGGCGATCGCCGGCGCCAGCGAAGCGCGCGCGCGCATTTTCTGCCGCAAGCTCGAAGCCGAACTGCTCGCCATCGACGGGCTTTACATGACGGCGGACGACATGGACGCGCAGTTGCGCGGCCGCGCCGTCCAGGTCCGGCTCGACGGCGATTCATTGATGATCAGCGCTCAGGATTGAACAGGAGATCGCGCACATGGCCAAGGTATTGGTCGTCACCTCGGGCAAGGGCGGAGTCGGCAAGACGACGTCGACGGCAGCATTAGGCGTCGCTCTCGCCAAGGGCGGAAAGAATGTCGTGCTCGTCGATTTCGATGTCGGCTTGCGCAACCTCGATCTGGTGATGGGCGCCGAGCGCCGCGTCGTCTACGATCTCATCAATGTCGTGCAGGGCGACGCCAAGCTGGCGCAGGCCCTGATCCGCGACAAGCGCATCCCGAATCTGTCGATGCTGCCGGCCTCGCAGACGCGGGACAAGGATGCGCTGACCGACGAAGGGGTCGCCCGCGTCATCGCCGAACTCAAGGAGCGATTCGACTGGATCATCTGCGACAGCCCCGCCGGCATCGAACGCGGCGCGACTCTCGCGATGCGCCACGCCGACGTCGCCATCGTCGTCACCAACCCGGAAGTCTCCTCGGTGCGCGATTCGGACCGCATCATCGGCCTCCTCGACGCGAAGACCGAGCGGGCCGAGCGCGGCGAACAAATCCAGAAGCATCTTCTGCTCACCCGCTACGACGCCGCGCGCGCCGAACGCGGCGAAATGCTGAAGGTCGAGGACGTGCTTGAAATCCTGTCGATTCCGCTGATCGGCATCGTCCCGGAGAGCGAGGAGATTCTGCGGGCCTCCAATCTCGGCGCGCCGGTGACCCTTGCGGCGAACCCGGGCGCGCCGGCGCGGGCCTATTTCGACGCGGCGCGGCGGCTCAATGGCGAAACGATAGAAATGATCATGCCGAACGACCGCAAAGGTTTCTTCGGCAAGATTTTCGGACGGAGAGCGGCATGAATCTGATCAGTTTCTTCAGGCGGCCGGCGACGGCCCCGATCGCCAAGGATCGCCTCAAGCTCCTGCTGGCGCATGAACGCGGCGCGGTCGGCGCCTCGAACGTCATCGCGCTCTTGCGCGAAGAGATCGTCGCCGTCATCGCCAAGCATTTCCCGGTCGAGGGCGACGCCATCAAGGTGCGGATGGAGACCGGCGACGTGATCTCGACGCTCGAAGTCGAAGTCGAGATCCCGACGCAGCTCTGCGCGGAGATCAAGGGCGCGGAGAAAGACAAGGCGGCGACGACGTTGAAGGTCACCGCCAGCGCCTGAGCATTTTCGAGCGAAGCGGCGACGGCGCGGGGGAGCCCCGCGCCAGAGCGGGATGAGGAAAAGGGGAGCCCACTTTTTCGCTCGCATCCCGCGCTTAACCATGGAATCGATCACGTTCATGATTTTGGATTGATTCGCTCCAAAATCATCGCGATCTATTGCCATTCAAGCTCCTTGTAGGCGGCGATCGCGTTGCGGCCATTGTAGTCGTCGAACAGCGTCCACTTGCCGCTCTCGGATTGCGCCGCTATTTTTTCGGCCTTCTCGATGTCGACATTGCGGGCGATCGCCTGGCTCACGTCGCTCCGTAGCGTCGTCAGGTAGCGTTCGATATCGGCGGCGCCCGCGGGCCAGTCGATCGCGACCGGCCCATGGCCGGGAACCGCCCGCGCGGCGGGGATTTGCTTCAAGGCCGCAAGCTCCTTCAGCCAACCCGGCAATGAGCCGTCGAGCGAAGGCATGCGCTGGACGAAGACGAGATCGGCGGTGAGCAGGAGTCCGGTCTTCCGGTCGATCAGGGTGAGGTCCGACGTCGTGTGCGCCGGCCCATGCGCCGCGGCGCTGATGACGCGGTCGCCAAGATCGAAATCTGTTGGATCCTTCACCTCAAGCGTCGGCTGCACGATCGGCCCGGCCCGGTCGGCGCCAATGATGTCTGAGAGAACCTTCTGATAATATTCACCGCGCGCACGCATCGCCTCGGCGAGTCGGTAATGGCCGACGAAGATGGGCGAATCTTTCAAGAAGGCGCCCGCGCCGAAAATGTGATCGGCATGGATGTGGCTCATCACCACATATTTGATCGGCGCATCCGTCTTCTGCCGGATCGTCGCGCGCAGGTTTTCGCCATCCGCGAGGCTACCGCCTGAATCGGTGACGAGGACGCCTTTGCTGCCGATGATGAAGCCGATGTTGGCGATCGCGTCGTCATTGGCCGCGCTCGCATCCTGATCGACGCCGCGTCGGATGTGGACGCCCTCGGCGACCTCGTCGGTGGCGAAGGGACCCGGCGCTGCGAGCGCCCGCCGCAGCGTTCCCGGCAGGCAGCAGAGGCAGAACCCGCCGAGCGCAAGGCGGCGGCGCGTAATGGCTCCAGAACTCAAGCGCAATCTCCCAAAGCTTCGCCGCGCGGCGCATGTTTTTCTTCGCCCAACTAACGCAGGATGCGGGCGAAGGTCAAAGAAAACGCTTAAGGAATGACGGGCGGCGCATAGGTCAGCGTGCCGCCGAGCGCCCAAAGCAGGAAAAGCACGATCGGCAGGTGAAAAACGAGCTGCAGGGCCGTGAACCCGACCACGTCCCGCGCCTTGATCCCCAGCACGCCGAGCAGCGGCAGCATGAAGAAGGGGTTGATGAGATTGGGCAGCGCCTCCGCGGAATTGTAGATCTGCACGGCCCAGCCAAGATGAACTTTCAGCTCATTGGCCGCCTGCATCACATAAGGCGCCTCAAGCACCCATTTGCCGCCGCCCGACGGGATGAAGAAGCCGAGCGCGGCCGAATAAACGCCCATCACGACGGGGAATGATTCCCGCGTGTTGATGCTGGCGAAAAACTGCGCGAGGCGAAGCGCGAGCGTATGACCGCCCGCCCCGACGGCGGCCGTCAGGATCATGGTGACGCCGCCATAAAGCGGAAACTGCATCAATATGCCGGCGGTGGCCGGGACCGCCTTCGTCGCGGCGTTGAGGAAGCTTTTCGGGCGCCAATGCAACAGCAGGCCCAGCATCAGCAGCAGGAAATTGTAGGTGTTGAGATTGGAGATCGCGAGGATCGGATCCTTGCTCGCAAATGCCTGCGCGAGCCAGCCGCCGCCGAGCGCGACGAGGAGAAGCGTCACGAGCGGACTATATTCCAGCCACTCGCCGGGCCGTTCGCGCGGGGGCAGCGGCGCGAGCCTCGTTTCGACGTCGACGCCCATCATCGCCGCCGTCACCGCCCGCGATCCCGACGGCGCGGAGAGATAAGCGATCAGCGTCGAAACGGTCATCAGGACGGCGAGCATCACGCCCGATTGCCAGAGAAAAATCGTCTGCGCGAATGGAATGACGCCCGTAATCTCAAGAAGGGGCTTCGGAATCGCGGCGAGGTTGGCCTGCAATTGCGCGGCGGACGAGCTGAGCCCCAAAGCCCAGGTGGCGCCAAGGCCGAGATAGGCCGCCGCGCCCGCCGCGCGATAATCCACCGCAAGGTCCGTTCGCCGCGCGACGGCGCGCGCGAGAAGGCCGCCGAAGACGAGGCTCAAAGCCCAGTTGATGAGCGAGAGCGCCATCGTCACGATGGCGATGAAGGCGATCGCACTGCGCGCGCCTTTCGGCCGGCCGGCGATCCAGTCGATCAATCGCGCGGCAGGCGGCGAACTGGCGATGATGTAGCCGCTGACCACCACCATGACCTGTTGCAAGGTGAAGGGAATGAGGCTCCAGAACCCGTCGCCGAATGCGCGCGCGACTTGTGGAAAAGGCGCCCCGTTCAGCATCGCCGCGATGGCGACGACGACGACGGCGATCGCCGCGAACACGAAGGCGTCGGGAAACCAGCGCTCCGACCAGGCGGCGAATCGAAGCGCGGTCGCGGCGAGAAAGTTCTCGCCGCCCCTGCCCGGCGTTCGAGAGGCTGGGTCTGTAGTCATCGGCCGCTTTCCTCAAAGTGGGCGCCCCGCGCCGCATTATTCCACCACGATGCGCACGATCTTCGACGCGCCGGGCCGCAGCGGCAGGCGCAGCTGGAACTCATGCGCGCCCTTCTGCAGCGGCCAGAACAGGGGCTTGTCGGGATCGCTGACGGCGAAGGGCGCGCCGTCGACATACCAGACGACCTGCGCCGCGCGCGGCTCGACGAGCGCCTTCAGCGCGATGCGCCCGAGACCCGGCGGCGCATCGGGATTGCGCCAGACCCGGCTGTCGTTCTCGGGCGAGGCGATGGCCAGCCGCACGGGCGCCTCCGCCAGGCTCCCCTGCGCGGGACTCTCGTCGGCGATGCGAAATCCGGCCTCGATCGCCCACGCGCGGGACGCCGCCGGAATTTTGAGCGCCGCGCCGCCGTCGGGCGTGGCCACGATGTCCTCTACCGGCGGCATCTCGTCCGGCCGCAGCCATTCGGTGAGGGTCTGTCCGCAGCCTCTTCCACCGCTGCTGCGCCGGCCGCCAAAGCGGCAGAGTTCGACCGCAACGCGCCCCTGCGGCGGCGGAAAGCTCGCGTCTTCGAGATCGCCCGGGAGCGCCTTATGCAGCTGCAACATGATGGCGTGGGCGAGCCGCGCGGCCGAACTCGCGCCGCTCAATCGCGTCATCGTGCCGGCATCGCCCCGCCCGATCCAGACGCCGACAAGAAACCGGCGCGAAAAGGCGAGCGTAAAGGCGTCGCGATAGCCCTGCGACGTGCCGGTTTTGACGGCGACGGGAAATGGATATTCGAGCGGGCCGTAGCGCGGAAAGCTCGGCAGCCGCGCGTTCGGGTCCGACAGGAAGGACGTCACCAGCCGGGCGGCGTCCGCCGACAACACGCGGCGCGGCGGCGACCGGGCGGCGCCCTCGAACCAAGCAAGATCATTGAGCCAGCCATCGTCGGCGAGGGCGCCATAGGCGCGCGCGAGCCGCTCAAGCGTCGTCGGCAGCGCGCCGATCGCCATCGCGGCGCCAAAACTGTCGGCGGGCGCATCAAGATCATGCAGGCCAAGGCCGCGCAAAAAGCGGAAGCTCGTTTCAAGCCCGACGCTGCGGATCAGATTGATCGCCGGAACGTTGCGCGAATTGGCCAGCGCCTGACGCGGCAGCATGGGGCCAAGAAAATGGCCGTCGGCGTTGCTCACGCCCGATGCGCCCTCGGGCAGATCGGGGAGGATGTCGCTCGGCTTGATGACGCCGCGATCGAGCGCCAGCGCATAGACGAAGGGCTTCAGCGTGCTGCCCGGCGAGCGCTGGACTTGCGTGAAGTCGAGCGCGCCGGCATGGCTGTCGGCGTAATCGCTGGAGCCAAGATCGGCGAGGACGGCGCCGGTTCCGCGCTCGACCACCATCACGGCGGCCTGCTCGGCGCCCTGCCCGCGCCAGATCGCCAGATAGCGCCGCGCGAGGGTCGTCACCCCGCGCTGAATATCGAGATCGATGGTCGCTTTGACGCGCGGATCGGCGCCGACGGCCAGCGGCTGCGCCTTGAGGAGATCTTCATAGCGCAACACGACATGCAGCGCGTCGGGCCGCCGCGGCGCCGGCTGCGGGACGAGCGCCGCCAGTTGCCGATGCGCGAGCGCCAGTTCGGCGCCGTCGATTACGCCCTGCCGCGCCAGTTCGTCGAGCGCGTGCGCGCCGCGCCGCGTCGCGCGCCAGAGCCCTTGCGGGCGCAGCGGATTGAGCCGCGTCGGCGATTGCGGCAGGCCGGAGAGAAGCGCGATCTCGGCCCAGCTCAAATCTTCGGCCGGCTTGTCGAAATAGAAGCGCGCCGCATGGGCGATGCCATGGCTGCCATTGCCATAGGGCGCAATGCGCAGGTAATGCGAAAGCAACGCCGCGCGGCCGTAGCGCCAGGTCAGCGCAAGGGCGGTCGCCACCTCACGCGCCTTGGCGAGAAGCGTGCGCGGCGCCGGATCCTGCATGCGCGCAATCTGCATCGCGATGGTCGAGGCGCCGGAGCGCTCGCCCTTGTCGACATGCCGCCAGGCGGCGCGAAGAAGCGCGAATGGATCGACGCCCGGATGCGACCAGAAACGCCGGTCTTCGAGCGCGAGCGTCGCGCGCGCGATGCGCTCCGGCGGATGCTCGATCGGCCAATAGCCATAGTCGAGCTTGCGCACGCCATCGGCGCTCACCCCCGCATTGCCGATCTGCGCGATGAAGGCGCCATGGCGGTCGTAAAGGATCGGCGTCGGCGGCGGCGAGACGAGATGCGCGCGCGCGTCGACGTCATGCGCGAACGACGCGGCGAGCGCGACAAGCGCGACCGCAGCGAGCGCCGCCGCAACCCGCGCGGCCCTATTTCGCAATGATGATGCGTCGTCCGGCGCTGGCGCCATAAATTCCCGCCTGATACATGGTTTCAGCCTCGCCCGGCGGCTGCGTGAAGGCGCCCGCGATCAGCGCCTTGGCGCGAAAGGCAAAGCGATAATTGCCCTTCGGCAACGTGTCGTAGGCGTAAAAGACGCGATCGTCGTCGAAGGCCGTCCATGTCGGCTCAAGCGTCGGCGCGAAGGAGGGCGAGGCCGCGCGCGGTGCGTTCGCAAGATTGGGATTGAGCGGATCGAGCCCCGCCGCCAGAGGCAGCGAAATCGCCACATGCACGCGATCCTGCGGATTGACCACTTCGACGATTTCCTCGACGACGTCGCCGCTTTTGAGATGGATCGCGCCGTCGTTCGCGACTTCGATGCGTTCGAGCGGCGCGCCGCCTTCCGGCACGCGATAGGTTGCGCGGGTGACGACAAACCCCTCGGAGGTCGCCTCGGCGAGATAGCCCGGCTCATCGGGCAAATAAGAGGCGTCGGCCAGCGCGACGACCGGCGAGACGCCGCCGTTTTCGATGCGCACGGCGCCGGGGCCGCTTAACCCCGCGCGGGCGACGGGCTGGTCGCCGCTCAGCACCAGCCGGTCTGTCGCCGCGCCTTGCGTCACGGTGACGGGCGTTTGCGCCACGGGGCGCTTCCAGACGGCCGCGAGTGCGCGCACGGCGGCTGAATTGGCGTTGGTGCTGCCCCAGCCATCGCCCGCGCCAAGGCGGATCAAGCCATCGCGCAGGACGCTCCCGCGGGGGTCGGAAGGCGCGGCGAGCGCGGCGGCCTCAGTCATGTCGGCGAGGCTTTTGGCCTCGGACGGCAGGATCTCGGCATCGCCGTCGTCCGCCGCCTGCCCGGCATAGACCTGCTTGCCATTGCGCGAGAGAAATTTGACGCGGCTCCACATGTCCTGCAACAGCGCGTCGACGATGCGCCTGTCGTCGCCCGGCAGGCGCGCCGCGACCGAGGTCATTTGCGCGACCGACGCGTTCGGCATCTGATCCGCGCGCCGGGCGAGTTCGGCGGCGTATCCTTCATCAAGCTGGCCGCCCGCCGCGAGCGCGGTTAAGGCCTCGACGCGTTCGCGCAGCTCTTCGCCGGCGATGAGCCGCGAATAATCGGAACGCAGCGAGAGTTTCAGCACGGACGCAAGGCGCTCGCTTAAGGCTTTGTCTACAGGTTCGCCGGCTTTCTGCGCGGCGACGAGAAAGCCATAGGCCCAGGCGGTCAGCGAGACGTTTCCGCGCGCACGGGGCCAGAAGGCGACGAGGCCATCGGGATCGATGCTCTGCCCGATGGCGACGATCGTATTATGGACGTCATTTGATATCTTTGCGTCGAGATCGGAGGCCGCGAGCAACGGCTGGAACGGCTTCAGCGCAAGGGCCGCTGAACTCAGCGAAATGCGCTGTTCGGTGCAGCCATAGGGATATTCGACGAGATAGTTCAGTCCGGCGACGAGCCGGACCACGGCGGGATCCGCGGCGACCGTGACAGTGCGTCGCAGCGATCCGGCGCGAAGATTGGCGGCGATCGCGGGAAGGCTCGAGCTGGCGCCCGCCGCGATGTCGAGGATGTCACGTTTATGCACGCGCGGGCGATCCGGCAGAACGGGGAGATCGATCTCGACCGCGTCGCGCGCGCTGTCCGCATCCCGCTGCAGCGTGAAGCGCAGTTTGACGCTGGCGTCGGGGCTTACGGGGCTGGAGACGGAGACGGGAAAATCGAGGCGCGCCGGGCGATTTTGCTCCCACGTAAAGCTTTGCTGCGCCGGTCCCGCGAGCGCCAGCCCTTCGACGGCGAGGCTCGCGCGGCCGGTTCCCGACGGCCCCTCGACGACGCGCCCTAAAAATTCGGCGTCGAAGGAATCGCCGCCGCGCACGAAGCGCGGCAGCGCCGGTTGCGCAACGAGATCCTGACGGATCAGCATTTCGCCAGTGGCGAAGCCAAAGCGCTCCGGCCCGCTGATCGCCTTCGCGCGCAGCTTGAAGATGGTCAGCGAATCCGGCAGCTTCACTTTTATTTTGACGACGCCATCCGGCCCGACGATGACCTTCGGCAGATAGATCGGCACCGGCGTGAAATTCTTGCGCACGGAGACATTATTGTCGGCGCCCCATTCCTCGAGGCCCGTATCGCCGCCCGGCGCCTCTTCGAGCGGAATGATTCCGAAGGCCATGTTGCGCGTATCGCGCGCCGCCATCTTGCTCTGGCGCTCGACAATGAAGGCCGGCAGGGGATCGAGCGGGCGCTCCTTGGCGAGCGAGAGAACCGCCTGATCGACCATCCAGAACGTCGCCTCGCCCGCGACCGGCTTGCCGAGATCGTCGGTGAGTTTGAGGCTCACCTCGATCTCCTGCGCCGGCCGCGCCTTTTGCGGATAGTCGAGCGCGACGGTGACGATGTTTTTCACCGGCGTAACCGTGATCCATTTCGTCGCCGCGATCGTCACCGGCTTGCCCTGATCGAAGGGCGCGCCGGGATCGGCGTCGGCGCCAGGCAGGCGCCCGCGCATGATAAGGAAATGCACCGGCAGCTTCGGCATGTCGGGCGTCGTCAGCGTGACCTTGTAGCGGCCGAATCCGTTGGCGATGTCGACCCAATCGACGCCGAAATGTCCGTCAGGATTTTCGACGATGGCGAGCGCGCGCGCGTTCTGGAACGGGCTCTGGATGATCAGCGTCGCCGTCTCGCCGGGCGCAAAGGCTTCCTTGTCCGTCGTGACCTCGGCCGTTTGCGCGGGAGCTCTGGCGAAGGTCACCGGCGTATCGCCGCCGACGAAGAAATCGACGCTGACCTTTTGCCTGCGGCCAACCTTGTCGGAGGCCTCCAGTTCGACGAGATAGACGCCCGCGTCCTTCGCTTCGAAGTCGAGCTTTTGCGCCTCTTTCGCGCTCGTCACCTTGCGCTCGACCAGCGTCTCGTCGACGACCTCGGTCACATATTTGGCGGCGCCCTGGCTGAAGTCGCTCGCCTGCAGCGTCGAACTCCAGTTGCGTTTGACGAGGCGCGCCGTCATCTCAAGCCCTTCGAGCGGCGCGCCCTTGGCGTCGACGGCGAGAATTTGCGCGTCGATCGGCCCCGGCTTTTGCTGGTAGCGCGGCGTCTTGACGCCGAGCACGAAAGCGGGCAGCGCGACGACGGAGATGAGGTTGCGCACCTCGACATCGTCTTCGCCGACGACGGTGGCCTCGATCTGATAGCGGCGCGGCTGCGCCGTCGGCTCGGCCGATGGATCGAAGCTGATCTTCGCCGCGCCGGCGTCGTCAAGGGTTCCCTCACGCTCCAGCACCGGCGTCGATTTGAATTTGCCGTCGCTCGAAAAACGCGCGTCGGTGGAGAAGAACCAACCCTCGCGGCCGGGCGGCGTCCAGGCGTAGGGAAACTGGCTGGCGCGCCATTTGACCGGGCGCCCGGCGACGAGGCCGCCGGCGAAATAGCGCGCCAGAAGTTCGACGGAGAATTCGCCTTCGAGTGGAACCGTTTCGGGCGCGTTGAGCAGCACCTCGAAGGTCGGCAGGCGATAGGCTTCTTTCTTGAACGGGAAGTCGCCGCAGGACGTCGGTCCCTGATCCGATGCGTCGGCGTTGGCGTCCGAGCCCTCGTCGTCCGCCTTGGGTTTGGGCGTCGCATCCGGCTCGAATTTGACGCTGTAATCGCCGGTCGCCGGCGTCGGCGCGTCGAATTTCTGATAGACGTTGCCGGTCTCGTCGATCGCAACCGGCAGGCGCCATTCCTGATTGCCGGGGCCGGTGACGACGAGCGTTCCGCCGCCCTTCGCATAGCTGAGCGCGCCACCCTGATAGCTGCGCACATAGCCCTTGATCTGCACCGGCTCTTCAGGCCGATAGATCGGCCGCTCGGTAAAGAGATGGCAGAGCGTTTGCGGCGGCTCCGTGCGGGTGACGCCCGGGTTCACCGTCCAGGCGAGCCACGCATCTTCCGGCTTCGTCCAGTTCTCCTGCGCATATTGGGCCGGGCCGTTCGACGGCTCCAGCACCAGTGCGTCGAGGCCTTTTTCGACGACGATGCGCTTGATCTGCGCCTCCGCCCGCTTGCCGACGTCCCAGGTGAACGCGCCCTCGCCATCGGTGCGTCCCTCGACCAGCGTGACGAATTTATCGTCGCGCAAGCCTTCGAGCCGGATCGCGGCGCCCTCCACCGGCTTCGCGCTCGCAAGCGATGTCACGAAGAAGCGCACGCGATTTTCTTCCTCGACGGCGGTCAGCGTCAGGTCGGTGACCTCAACGCGCATCCAGCTGCGTTTGCCGCCGGCGATCGGGCGGACGCCGACGAGATAGGCGCCGGCCTCGTCCGCGCCCTTGACGCGCGCGAGGAAGGGCTTGAGGTCGAGACCGAATTTTGCGCCGGCGCCGCCGCGCTGGATCGGCAGGGCGGCGAGTTCGGAGACGGCCGGCGATCCGAGCGCGTTGATGCGCGCCGCGATGGCGGCGGCGTCGGCGTCCTTGTCGTCGCTCCATTTCCCGGGGGCATTGCCGGGCAGCGGCGGCTCGCTCGCGTCATCGGTTTCGACGCCGTCGGCGGGAAACGGCCAGAAGTCGCGCGCCAGCGGATCGATCGCGTGAATGCGCAGATCGACCTTGTCGTAGCCGGAGCCCCGCATCGGGATCAACTGCGGGCCGAAGCGCTCGACGATGCCCTGCCGCGCGTCGAAGACGAGGCTCGGGCGCTCCGCCGCGAAGGCGAACCGCTGCATGAAGGGCGGCCCTTCGAGCGCGCGCATGCGCTCGTCGTGGATGCTCCCCGGCGCGATGCTGAGCTCATAGATCGTATCGGCGAGGAAGCGGCCCGAAAGCGTGAGATGCGAGCCGTCGGCCTCGACACTGAGGCGATCGACTGGCGGCGAGATGCGCAGCACATCGCGGGCCTGCGTGATGTCGAGCGCCTCGGGTTTGCTTGAAAAACTGACGGTGAGGCTGCGCTTCGCCGCCCCGGCGCCGCTGGAATCGCTGGAATCGGCGCTGGAGTCGTCGGGCGCGCAGCGCAACAGCCCGTCGAGATTGGCGCGCTCGAGGCCGCGCCCGCAATTCGCGCCGGTCACGGTGAAGGGAATGGCGCTCTGCAGGCGGAGTTCGAAGGAGCGCTCGTCGAGCCCCGGCTCATTCGACAGTTTAAGCCTGAGGATCGCGACGCGCCCGTCGGGAACGGCGTTCTTGAGCTGCACCAGATAGGAGCGCCCCGCTTCGCGCTTGCCGGGCGCGAGCGGAAAAATGGCGAAATCCTGCGCGTTCAAGAATTGTCCGCCGGCCGCCGAGAGCCCCGGCGCCGGGCGCAGTTCGATCGAAAGAAGCTTCGCCAGCGCGTCGAGGTCGACCGCGTCAGTGAAGGTCAGCACGATATGATCGAGTTCGGCGATCGGATCGGCGCCGTCAGTCGGGCTGGTCGAGGCCGGCGCCGGCAGCAGCGGCAGCAAGTGCGCGCGGGCCGGCGCGCCGCCTACGACGCTCGCGGCCTCGATGTCGATGCTCTGCAGCGGCTTCCAGGGGTCGGCGGGACGAAACTGCAGCGCGCGGGCCCCGAGCCACTGCCAGGCGCCGGCGACCTGCGGCGTCATTTTCACGAAGCGCTCCGGCGCATCCTCCGGGCCGCCGCTTTGCGGCCCGGCGTCTGACTCGAAAAACACCGTCACCGGATCCCAGCTGCGCAGGAAATGCTCGGGCACGATCCGGGCGCCATCGGCGCGCTGGAGGATGTCGAGCTGCGGCGGGGTCTCGGCGAAGGCGGGCGCCAGACCTGCGAACAGCAGGCCGCAAAGGAGTGCCAATCGTTTCATCATCCGCCTCATGGCGCGCTGGCCGGCTTCAGGCCGACGAGTTCAAGATAATGCTGCGCAACATCGGCCGGCGGCCCGTTCGAGGGCGGCGTAAGGCCAATCACGGCCGGCCGCACGACGAGCGCCGGGCCATCGGCCGGCGCGCGCGCCTCGATGATGTAGCGCCCTGCCTCCAGCCGCCGCAATTGCGCGACGCCTTCGCCAAGGCTGTTTCCGCTGGCGTCGAGCAGGCGCACCGTCGCACTGTCGGGATCCGCGCGCACGCCGACGCCGATGGTCGCCGCATGGGCGAGGTCGAAGACGAACAAAGCCGCCTCGCCCGGCGCCAGCGCGTTCGCCTCGCCGACGCCCTCGGTCACGGGAACGAGCGGGCTCGCGGTAAGATCAAGCGCGCCCGAAAGCGCGCCGTCCTGAGGCGAATAGATGCGTAGCCTCGCCTCGCCCGCGCCGACATAGGCGTGCAGCTCGGCGCCGGCCGGATAGAGCACGGGATCGCCCAAAGCGCCGCCTTGATCGAGGGCGAGGATGACCGGAGAGGTCGAACGCGCATTGAGAAGAACGGGCGTCTGGGGCGAAAGCGCGAGGGTCATAGCCTGCCCTTCCAGCCCTATGGCCCGCGGCGGCGCGACGGCCTGCGGCGGCGCCGACGGCCATGGCGATTTTTCGCCATTCTCGACCCAGGCGGCGGTGAGGCCGGCGTCATGATCGAGGATGAGCTCGCCGGGACCCCGCAGTATGAGCGAGCGCCCGCGCAAGACGGCGCCGTCGTCGCCGATGAAGGTCGCGCGCGCGCCCGCCGCGATGAGACGATCGCCGGGGACCGCCTCGACCCGCAGCGAGGTTGAGCCCGCCGCGCCGAAGAAGCGCTTGCTGATGGCCCCGGCGGTAAGCGGCTGTTCATCGGCGGCCGGGCTCAATGCGAGAGAGACCGGTGCGGTCTCCGCGCCGATATTGACGAAGAGGACACTGGTCCAGGCGCCCTTGAGCCGCCGCGAGAGCGCCTTTCCGCCGCCCCAGACCGTTACCGCGCGGTCGCCGTCGCTGAGGAAGGCGGCCGCGCTTGGCGCAAGATTGATCTCCAGCTCTTCGGTTGAGGCCGGGAGCGCGATCCTCTGGGCGGCGCCGGCGGGGATTGCCGCCGCATAATGAGAATCCGCGCGTACTGGCGGCTGCGCCGAAAGGTCGAACGCATCGAGGCTCAGCCGCAAGGCGCCGCCGCCGGCGTTGGAGATGCGCAGCGGCGCGCCGCCATCGAGCGCCAGCGCCGCGGAGACATCCCCTGCCGGCGCGACTCCCATGCCCTTTCCCGCGTCGAGGCCCGACTGGCCGAAACTCGATTGCGCGCGATAGACGCGGAGCGATCCGGGTGCCGGCTCGGGCTGCGAAAGGGTCGCGACATCGCCATCCGCGAGATCGAGCGGGATCGTCTTCAGCGTCGGAGGAACGGCGGTGAGCTGCAGCGCATCCAGCGCCGGACCCCGCGCGAGAAACCACACGCGCTCCGATTGCGGCGCGATGATTCCGCCAGCAGCGGCGGACAGTTCGCGGCCTGGGGTCGAGCCTTGCCGCAAGCCCGCGGGCGCCTCGTTCAGGATGATGAGGCTTTTCGATTTCTGCGCCACAGCCGCGACCTCAATGGGCGGCTCAAGGCCTTCAATCGGCTTCAGGCTCACGGCGCCTAACGCCTGCTCCGGCTCATCGACGCGGCGCGCGGCGAGCTTCACGGAAGCTGCGCCCTCGACCGGCCAAACGGAGATGCGCCATGGACGGGCTGCATCGGCATCGGTGGGCGCGGCGACGACGGGCGCGCGCCCGCGATCCGCGCCAATGACGCGCCATTGCCCGCCTGCCTCCTGCCTTTCGAGCGACAGCACGCAATCGGCGGAAGCTTGCGCAGCGACGACAAGCAGGCCGCCCGCCACAACGGTGGGCAGCGCCAGAGTGTGCGCGTCGGATCCCGCGACCTCCGCAGATCCGGCGAGGTCGAGATCAGGGCCTTGCAGCGTTTCGGGCAACGCCAGATGCAGTTCGAGCTTGCTGCGGTTGTCGTCGGGCGCGGCGTCGGCGTCCGGCTCGGCTGCGTCGCCGGACGGCGCCGAGGCGTCATCGGACGACGCCTGATCCGAAGTGGACTGATCCGAAGATTCCACGCCGCTGGAGGCCGCGGCGGCGTCCGAATTGTCCGAGGCTTGCGAATTATCCGCCGCCTGCGAATTATCCGAATTCTCCGAGTTATTCTCCTGGCCGGTTGGCGCGTCTTCCGCTTTCGCGGCGGCGAGATCGAGATGATAGGTCCCGGCCGGCAGGCGCCGCGACAGAGCGACGTTCCAGTCGTCGATGCGACCATTGACGCGTTCGACGGGATTTCCGGCGGCGTCTTTCAACACGCCGATCAGCTCGACGTCGCCGAAGCTCGTCAGGCTGACGATGCGGTCGGCGGCGATGGCGAAGGGAATGCTCGCCGGCAGATCGACGACGCGCGGCGCGCCCGGCTGGATTTCGGCCGACTTCAGCGTGAGCTGGTAATCGAGGCGGTCGTTGCGGCCGATGGCGCGGGCCTCGACGCTGTATTGGCCCGGCTCCAGCAGGCCGTCGAAGCCGCGCTTGAATGCGATTTTTGCGATAGACGCGGGCGCATCGCCGAGCTTCAGAATGTCGGCGCCCATGCCTTCGCTGATGTCGAGCGTCACATGCGCCGGCCCATTGAGCGCGAAGCTCCAGCGATCCGGCTCGCGCGGCGCGTCCGCCCCGGCGGGTTCGCGCCATTGGAACGCCTGCGCAGCGTCGAAGGCGAGCGGATGCGGGCCATGGCCCTGCGGAGCCGCCGGCTCGACGATCTCGGTGAGACGCGCCACGACCCGCGCGTCGGTCTCGACGGGCGGAACGACGAGGCGGTAATGGCCCTTCTCGAAATGCTGCGTGAGCGTCGCCATGGGACCTGGCGGCGTCAGCGGCCAGCCTTCGGAATCTTCGAGGCGCGCCGGAAAATCGGCGCCCAGGGCGTAAAGATCCAGCCGGTAAGCGGCCGCGTCCGGCGCCTCGATCGCGAAGGCCGCGCCCGTGTCTCGCGCCAGCGCCGCGCGGGCGCTTTGCTCGGGCGCCAAGGCGCCGGCTTCGATCAGCGTAGCGCGATGCGCGACAAGGCCAAGATGCCCTTCGCTGTCCAGCGCCGAAACCCTTACCCTGTAGGATCCGGCGCGCAGAAAATTCTGCAAAAGCGCATTGTGGCCGGGGCCGTTGCCCGTCGCCTGATCGATCGCCGGGATAAAGGCCGTGCCGATGGTCGCCGAGGCTTTCAGACGGCCGAGCGTCTCGATGCGGTAAAGGCCGCCTTCCGCCACCTCGAGGCGGAAATCGCGGCCCTCATCGCGCGCGAGATCGAAAAACTGGGGCTCGCCCGCCGAAAGCGCCGCAACGCTGGCGGGCGCCGGAATGGCGGGGATTTTTGCCGGCGGCTCGGCTTTCGACCATGAGATGACGATCCGCCGATCATGGTCGGAAGCCGGAATCGTCGCGGCAAGCGTGCGGCTTGCCCCGGCGACGATCTCGTTCGTGAAGGCGAGCGCGACAGGTTGCCCGTTGACCTCGGTCGCCGAGATGACGCCGCCAAGGGGCGCGCGCAGCGGGATCGTCAGCCCGCCCTGCGCGGCCGGCGGCGCCGGCGGGGGAGATGGAGTCGGCTTGGGATTTGGCTCGGGATTCGCCTTGGCGACGGCTTTGGGATTTGCCGCCGATTTTGGCGCGGGCTTGTCGGCGGGCTTGTCCCCGGATTTGCCGACAGGTTTTCCCACAGGCTTATCCAAAGACTTATCAACCGCTTTTGGCGGCTTTTCCACACCCGTCGGTCTCCTGGGCGGGATCGGCGCCGCCGCCGGGGCGTCCGGGACCACCGCTGCCGCTTTCTCATCAAGTATGAGCGGCGCGGCGGCGAGATCGGCCGGCAGTTTTCGCGCGCGCGGCCCGAGCGTGAGAGCTGGCCCGGCATTGGCGAAAATCTCGTAATAGGCGCCCCTGTCGATATTTTGCAGGCCGAAGTCGATCGTCGCGCGGCTCGGCGCTGGCGAAACCTGCGGCGCGAGGCCCGGCTGGCCGAAGGTCACGTCGATGACGCCAGCCGCGTCGCGAATTGGATCGAGCTTCAGCATGTAGAAACCCGCCTCGACGTCCCACTGCCACGGAATCACGCCGTCGGCGCGTGGCGCATTGGCGCCGAGCAAGGGTTCAAGCGTCGGAACGACGCCGGGGCCCGAGGCGCTAAGGGCGACGGGGCCGGCGCCGGCGACTTCAAAAATCAGGCTCGATGGGCCGCGAAAGTTGAACTTGCCGCGCCAGGCCTCGCCGCGCGCGATGTGCAGCGCTTTCGACGCGACGACCGTCCCCTTGCCCTTAGCGAAGCGCGCGAGCAGCACGGTCGCCGGCAGTTCGTCGCCGCCTTCGCCCGCGACGTCGACGGCGATGAGATGCGGGCCGGCCTGGTCGACCTTCAGCGTGCTGGTGGGGTCCAACGCGCGTAGGCGAAACGCCTGGCCCTCGAAGCCGGTGATTTCGGCGATGGCCGGCTCCTTTCCCTTCGCGGGAACGTTCACCACGGCGATCGGCTCGCGGCTGGTCTTGGTTATGGCGGCGCTCATAGGTTCGGCGGCGCCCCGCGCGACGCTGAGCTGCGCCGGCGCGACATCGGGGGTCTCGAGCCGCACATAGGTCGCGGGCGGCGCAATCTCGAAACGCGCTGAACCGAACGCGTCGATGACGCCCTCGAACCAGCCCCCAAGCAGCTTTTGCGGCGGCCCCACGCGAATGCGGAATGGATTTCCGGCCTTCCCGTCGGCCCAGGCGGCGGGCGCGCCGCCATAGGCGGTGACGAGATAAAGGCCGGGCTCGACGGCGCCATCAATCCGCAGCCGTGTCATCGAATGGCCCGCGACGGGTTCGAGCGCCGCGACGCCCGGCTTTAGATCGACGAGGTCGGCGCCGTTGCGCCAGAGGCGCAGATCGCGGAGCGCGCGTCCGGTCGCCTCGACTGAAGCGCCAGCTCCGGAGCTGACGATGATCCAGTACGAACGCTGTTCGAGATCGCCGAGTTCGCCGCTCGCCTCGCCGCCGCGCAGCACGTCGCCCTGCCCCGCTTCGACGCTGTGAAATGGCGTGACGCTCAGCTTCGCGTCGCCGGTCGCGCCGGCGGCGCCGAGGCTATGGAGCCTGTAGACGCCGCGATCGAGCAGAACGTCGAGGCGGCCGTCGCGCACGCCCGCCTTGCCCGAGACCTCGCCCGGCCCCATCATCATGTCGACGAGCTGCAGCGCGACGCCGCCGCCGCTTTGCGCGCGGATCGAAAACCGTCCCGGCGTCTCGACGGTCAACAGCGCCGTCTCATCCGCCGCCGCGGCGGAGACGCTCGACTGCGAAAGTCGCGCCGATGGATCGGGCGGAACGGGCGGAAGCTTGTCCGTATTTTGATTAGCGCAGAGCGCCGGCGCAATCTGGAGCGCCCACAGGAACGTCAGCGCGAGAACGAACACGCCAGACGAGCGGAAAGCGCGCCCAGCACGGAAAAGGCGAAACCAGCTCAGCACGAACGTCCTCCGCTCTCGTTCCGCCAAGAGAACTCACGCGTCCATTAAGATCAATGTTCGCGATCAATGCGCAACAAAAATGAATTTGCGCACGGAGTTTGGCGCGCGGCTAGCCGCGTTTGCGAGATCTTTTGTGCATCGCCGCTGACAAGCCTTCATTGGCCTGACGACCCGGCACACCCGATAAACCGGCGTCGCGAACCTCTTCCCAGCTGAGAGATCAGGCGCTTAAGATGCCTGCAGGCGATTCGATAAGGGTCGCATTGGGAGGCGCACATGGACTATCGCAAGGCGTTCTTCGTCGAGCCCGGTAAGAAATTAAAGCTGAAGGATTTCGATCCGAATTCGACAGAGGGCTGCGATTCGAAGGAGGCCGCCGCCGCCGGCCTCGACGCCTACGGACTTGCGCTCGCCCATCAGCAGAAGCTGCTCTATGCCGAAAAGACGCATGCCCTGCTCATCATACTGCAGGGATCGGATGCGTCGGGCAAGGACGGCGCGATTCGCCGGACGTTCACATGCTTCAATCCGCAGGGCGTCAACGTCACGAGCTTCAAGGAGCCGACGCCGGTGGAGCTCGCGCATGATTTTCTCTGGCGCATCCACTGGCATGTCCCGGCCAAGGGGGATGTGGCGATCTTCAACCGCTCGCACTACGAGGACGTGCTGATCACGCGGGTGCGCAAGATCATCGACGATAAAACGGCCGTCGACCGTTTGGCCCGCATCCGCGACTTCGAGACCCTACTCGTCGAAAGCGGCACGGTGATCTTGAAGTTCTTTCTGCATATCAGCAAGGAGGAGCAGCTCGCCCGCTTCGAGAAGCGGCTGGTCGATCCCGAGCGCAACTGGAAGATCAGCGAGGCCGATTATTCCGAGCGGCCCTTCTGGGACGATTACGTGAAGGTCTATGAGGACGCCTTGGGCGCGACCAGCACGAAGAGCGCGCCCTGGTATGTGATCCCCTCCAACCGCAAATGGTTCCGCGACCTCGCGCTCTCGCAGATCGTCGCGGACGCATTGGACGATCTTCACCTGCGCTTTCCCGAACCTGCGGTCGATCTGGCGGAGATCCGGGTCAAATATCATGCGGCGCTGGCCGCACAGGAGGCGGACAAATAGGCGCGGAGGCGAAATGCTACGCCCTGTCGAGCATCCGCAGCGCTTCTCTCGTGTCGACGTCGACCAAAGCGCCATCGTCTTCGACGAGGCATTCGACGATGCGCGGGCCAAGGGAATCGATCAGGCTCCGAGCGCCGCGATCGCCCTCCAGCGTCGCAATCGCGGCGAAAAGATCGCGGCCGAGGAGCACCGGATTGCCACGCTCGCCCGCCTTCACGGGCGCCGCCGCAAGCGGAGCCGGCGCATGTTCCGCAAGGCCGCGCTCAAAGGCGCCGATGAGCCGGTCGATCAGCGCCACTGAGACCAGAGGCATGTCGCCAAGAAGGATCAGCGCGCCAGAGCATGTGGCGGGCAGAGCCGCGACGCCGCGCCTCAACGAACTGGCGAGGCCGGTAGCGTAGTCCGGATTGGCCGCGAAGGAGACGTCGAGGCCCTGCAAGACGGCTTCCACCTCGGCGCCCTGATGGCCGGTGACGACGATGACAGGCCTTGCGGCGGAAAGCAGCGCCGCTTCGGCGACATGACGGACAAGCGGTTTGCCGCTGAGCGCCGCGACGAGTTTGGTGGCTGAGTCGGAGCGCCCCGCAAAACGCGTCGAGCGTCCGGCCGCCAGGATGATCGCGGCGATGTCAGTCATCGGCGGGCGCGCGCGACTGCGGGGGCGATGCGATCTCCTCAATAGACCCGCCCGACGTCCACGCGGCGAGCACGCAGAAGGCCGGATTGTAGCCCCCCGCGCGGCGGCCGACATCGTTTCATGACCTCGCCCGCATCATCGATCATCACCCTGAGCTCTCCCCGATGCGCTGGAGGCGGGCAACCGCGGGCCCGACAGATCGAGGGCGGTCGCTCTACGGCGGTCGGAGCTAACGCTTTCGCGGATCGTCCTTCGCGTCGAAATAATCCATGCCGAGCGGACCGGTGCCGCTTACCTGGGTTACATATTCACCGGACTTCGCCCAATGGAAGTGCACCGTCCCGCCGGGGAGAATGATCACGCTCCCGGGCGGGTAGGCGACCAGCTTTTCAGGGTCGAATTCCTGTCCGCGCCCGATGTAGAACACGCCGGAAATCACGGTGTAAATGCGATTCTCCGGATGCGCGTGCGGCATCAGTTTGACGTCCCACGGCAGCTTCACCCGAACGACATACGGCCCCGGCTTCGAAATATCTCCGATCAAGACGCCAAGCCGAGCCGATTCAGGGAACGCCGCGAAAGGCATCCATCTTACATCGTCTGGAAAAATTTCACCCCAAACATCGGGTTTCATGCCTTCCGGCATTGTGATCGTCTCCGAACACGCAGCAATCAGTGACCCGCAAACGTCGATGCGCTTGGCATTTGTCTCCCCCGCGCCGGCGGACCGCCGCGATCAGAACTCGGATCGCGCTTTTTGGTTGCATCGCGAAAGTCTCGCCGTTGGGAGTCTGCCCGCTGGACGCGATATTGTTTGGTCGCGCCGGCCGCTTGGCCAATGCGGCGGATAAGATCACCCACGGTACAGGTCAGGCTTAATCCTTTGCTGTAAACTCGCTTGCCTGGCCAAAAAATGGCCGCTTACCCTCCAGGAGGCCGCCGACGCCCATGCGGCGAATATCCTCTGCGCCGACGTCGAGCCCCGCGAGCAGCCGGTTCAGCACGAGATCAAAGCCGTTCTCCTTCGGCGAGCGCGCGCAGCCGGGGGCGCCAATGACAGGCTTTCGCGGGTGGCCCGGCAACGAGCCGAGCAGCAGGAGATTGCCGGGATCGACCGGCATGCCGAAATGCGCGACGCGCCCGCCTGCTTTCAGAATTGCGCTGGGCGCCACATCGCGGCGATCAGCGATGGCAGAGGCGCCGAAGATGACGATCAGGTCGCTCAGAGCCTCGATCCGCGACAACGCGCCGGCGAGCGCGCCGGTCTCGTGGCGTGTGCGCTCTTCGACCGCAATCGCGCTGCTCGCGCCGGCGAGCCGCGCATCGAGCGCGCGCAGGGTTTTCTCGACGACCGACGCTTTGAGGCCCGGCAGCAGCGTCGAGACGACGCCGACCCGCAGCGGGCGGAACGGCGCCACCGCGAGCGGCGCCGCGCCCGCGTCCATCAATGCCTGTTCGAGAAAGGCGCGTGGAATCGCGAAGGGGATGATCTTCACTGTCGCCGCCATCTCACCCGCGAGAACGCGCTGGAACGGCGTGAGAGTCGCTACGGCGACGCTTTCGTCGATAGCGTTGATGCGGTCAACCGCCGGGGCATCGACGATCAGGACTCCGCTGCGTTCGGCGATGAGGTTACAGCGGCCGGTGAAGGCGTCGTCGATGCGAAGGTTCGCGCCGGCGAGGCCGCCCGCGATCGCGAGCGCGGCCTCATTCTCCGTAACATCGTCGACCTCGATCTCGGCGACGACGATTTCGGCGACGCCGGCCGCATTCAGCGCGGCGATATGATCGGGGCCGATGCGTTCGCCCTTTTTCACGTTGAGGCCCGGCCGGCGGATCGCATGGGCCAGCAGCGCGCCCTCGGCTGCCGCGACAGGAACAGGACCGAACCTCATGCGGCGCGCCCGGCGCGAGCGGCGCGCGAGCCGCGATGAAGCGAATCGATGATTTCCGCGAGAATGGCGACAGCGATCTCCGCCGGACTCGTCGCGCCGATGTCCAAACCGATCGGCGCGTGAATGCGGGCTAGCTCCGCTTCGCCGAAACCTTCGGCGCGCATGCGCTCGATGCGTCTTGCGTGGGTCTTTCGCGAGCCGAGCGCGCCGATGTAAAAGCAGTTTTCGCGCAAGGCGGCGATCAGGGCCTCGTCGTCGATGCGCGGGTCATGCGTGAGCAACACGATCGCGGCGGCGGAATCGAGACGAAGCTCCGCCAATGCGATCGCCGGCGATTCGGCGATCAGCCGCGCACCCGGAAAACGCTCCGCTGTCGCGAAGGCCGTGCGCGGATCGATGATGATCGCCTCGTATCCGGCGAGCGTCGCGATCGGCGCCAGAGCCTGCGCGATATGCACGGCGCCGATGGCGATGAGGCGGAGCGGCGGCGCGTAGACGGTGAGGAAAAACGCGCCACCTTGCGTCTCCTCGACGCCGCTTTCGCGCCGGCGCAGGCGCTCATCGAGTTGTCTGGCTAAAGGATCGGCGGCAAGATCGGCGGCGCGCACGAGCCGCTGCGCGCCGAAGCCGAGGCCGGTGACGATCGCGCATGGCCGTCGCGCGGCGCGCTCGACATTGAGAGCCGCGAGGATGCCGGGATCGAGCGGACGCACGTCGATCCTGATCCGGCCGCCACAGGAAAGCCCCGCCCTGAAGGCGGTCTCGTCGGCGACGCCGAATTCAAGCATTTGGCCGCGGCCCGTCGCGATCGTCTCCAGCGCCTGCATGACAACCTCGCCCTCGACGCAGCCGCCTGAGACGGAGCCAAGGAAATCGCCCGCCGAATCGATGACGAGATGGCTGCCGACGGGACGCGGCGCGGAGCCCCAGGTCTCAACCACGGTCGCGATGGCGACGCCGCGGCCCGCCTCGATCCAGCGCTGCGCCTCAACGAGAATGTCATCAAGGGACGCCTGCATCGGTCCATCCTCTGTTCCGTCCGCCCCCGTCGCTATATAGGCGCTTGCTAGCCGGATGGGGAGGTCAGCGCCTCCCGGCCGAGGACGGAAACGCGACGCCGCGTGGCCGCGCTTATGCTAATCCTTTTGATGGCGCGGGGCCCGTCCTCGCTCGTGGCAAGGAGACGATCTAATGCCAACTTCGGAAATCGACGCCGTTCGCGCCCTTTTGCGCGCAAAGCCCCGGCCCGTCGGCTGGGCCGCCCAACGAGAGCGCCTCGATGAAGTGGGCGCGCATCCGGTCGGCGACGATATTTCGCTTGAGACTGAAACACATGATGGCCTGCCGCTCGAATGGTCTCTGGCGAGCGGGAGCGATCCATCGCGCGTGCTGCTTTTCTTCCATGGCGGCGGCTATTGCTCCGGCTCGATCGCAAGTCATCGCGGCATGGTGACGGCCGCCGGACGCGCAGCCGGCGCACACACGCTGGCGGTCGGCTACCGGCTCGCGCCAGAGCATCCGTTTCCGGCTGCGCTGGAAGACGCGGCGGCGGCCTATTCCCTGCTCCTCGCGCGCGGATTTTCACCGCGCCGCATCGCAGTCGGCGGCGACAGCGCCGGCGGCGGATTGACGCTTGGCCTGATGATCAGTGCGCGCGATGCGGACCGGCCGTTGCCCGCCTGCGCATGGCTTGTGTCGCCCTGGGTCGATCTTGAAATGACCGGCGCATCGATGGAGAGCAAGGCGCCCATCGACCCCTTGATTCAGAAATCCTACCTGCAAGAACTCGCCGGCGCCTATCTCGCCGGAGCGGACCCGAAAAATCCGCTGATCTCGCCGCTGCGCGGCGATCTGTCTGGCCTGCCACCACTGCTCGCGCAGGTCGGCTCGGCCGAGACCCTGCTCGATGACGCCGTGCGCATTGTTGCGCGCGCGGGCGCAGCCGATGTCCCGGCCTCGCTCGAAATCTGGCCCCATATGATTCACGCGTGGCCGCTATGGGCGGATCAGCTCGAAGCCGGCCGCGCGGCGCTAAAGTCGGCCGGCGCATTCATCAGGGCGAGGCTCGCCTGATCTGGCGCGTTCAGCGCAAAATGATAGGCTGATCGACCGGATCCAAAGGCCGGTTGCAAGCCACGACCAATCCGTCATCTTTCCATCCGGCCAGTCCGGACTATCCGGGATTTCTCTCTCCGGCACTATTGGGATGCCTGCGGCGTCGCAGGGACAGGGACGGTGCTGATCGCATTGGCCGGCGAACCGTTGATGATTTTCGAGCTTATAGCCAGATAGACCAGCGAGCTGTGTTTCCTGTCCACGATCCTGTAGATGCGCGTGGCCTTGAAAAAGATGCTCGTCTTCTCGGTGAACGCCTCTTCATTGTCCGGCAACTTGGAGAGGTCGACGGATATCGGGCCTGTCTGACGGCAGGAGACGGAGAAATTCGAGGGATCTTCATTGAGGCCAAGCGGCTGACCCCATCCGCCCGTCCGGGCCTGCGCGATATAGCAGGTCACGCCCGAGACTTTCGGGTCGTCGAAATTCGTCACGCACACCTTATCGTTGGGCGAGAGCAGGTTGAACGTCGTGCTGACGCAATTCAGATCGTCGGCCGTTGCGAACGTCGACGTTGCGATGAAGAATGCCGCAGCCATCAAGGACAGTTTCATTTCCAAGCCCGCTTTTCCTGGCGCCTCATGGCGGCCACCGGACCGCTTTCGGACTTTAACCCTTTCTCGCGGCGAGCACGACTCCCTCGTCGGCGCGAAGGCTGACCCTAGCCAGAACGGCCTCACCGTTGCGATCGCCATGCGTCGAGAGCGCAATCGTCTGCTTTGGCGCGGTGGTGGGGACCGGCCAGAGCTGGGGGGCGGCGCCGAAATTCAGTACGATGATCGTATGATCGTCCTCATGCCTTCTCTCGTAGGCGAGGAGATCGCCCCAACTTTTGAGCCGCCGCCAGCTTCCGCGCGACAATGATTCATGCGCGCGGCGGGCGTCAAGCAGCGCGCGGACAAGAGACAGCGGCGAAGCCGGATCGGCGCTCAATGCGGCGACATTGCGCTTTGGCCAGTCGGGCGTCAGCGGCAACCACGGTTCGCGCGTCGAAAAGCCGGCGAAGGCGCTGGAATCCCATTGCATGGGCGTGCGTTCCGGGTCGCGCCCGACCTCGAGCCCCGGCTCGCGCAGGGCCCACGGATCGCGGATGCGGCCCGGCGGAATTTCGACCTCGCCGATGCCGAGTTCATCGCCGTAATAGAGAGTCGGCGAACCACGCAGGGTGAGCAGCAGCATCGCCGCGACGCGCGCTTGGGCCTCGCCGACCCGCGCTGCGATGCGGGGGCGATCGTGGTTGCTGAGCACCCAGTTCGGCCAGGCCCCTTCTGGCAAAGCTGCCTCATAGGCCTCGATTAGATCGCCGATCGCGCCGGGGATCCATGGCGCCTCGATGAGCTGGAAGTTGAACGGCAGATGCGCGCCAGAAAGGTCCTCGCCATAATAGGCTATCATGCGCTCCATCGGCAGATAGATTTCGCCGATTAGAAGGCGGTCGTCGAACTCCTCCAGCACGGCGCGCATTTCCGCGACGACGCCATGCACCTCGGGATGATCCGCCGAATGCATCTGTAGAAGCCGCTCGATTTCTGGGCGCCCCGATATCCATGCCGGATTATGCGGATTGTCGCGCAGCCCTTCATCCTTGATGAGATGGGTGATCACGTCGACGCGAAATCCATCGGCGCCGCGCTGGAGCCAGAAGCGTAGAACGTCGAACATCGCCTCGCGCACCTTTGGGTTGCGCCAGTTGAGATCGGGCTGCTCGGGCAGGAAGGCGTGATAGTAGTACTGCCCGCTCGCCTCGTCGAAAGTCCAGGCGCTGCCGCCGAAATGAGCGAGCCAATTGTTGGGCGGCCCTCCCGAAGGCGCGCCGTCGCGCCAGATATACCAGTCGCGCTTGCCTCCCTTCCCTGCGCGGCTTTCCCTGAACCAGGGATGCTCGATCGAGGTGTGGTTCGGCACGAAGTCGAGGATGATTTTGAGGCCCCGCGCATGGGCGTCGGCGACGAGCGAATCGAAAATTTCGAGCGATCCGAAGACCGGATCGACGCCGCAATAATCGGCGACGTCATAACCAAAATCATGCATCGGCGAAGGATAGAAGGGCGAAATCCAGAGCGCGTCGACGCCGAGCCATGCGAGATAATCGAGCCGGCCCCTGATCCCTTCGAGATCGCCGACGCCGTCGCCATTTGAATCCTGAAACGAGCGCGGATAGATTTGATAAATGACGCCTGTGCGCCACCAGCTTTCGGACATCGATGGCCCCCTTCGGGCGGGCGTCATAAAATCTTCATGTCGCGATGATCGAAAGGCCTCCGCGCCGTTTCACGCGAAACGCGCATTGTCCTAGCCGCCATCCGTGGAAAAGCCCGGCCCATGCTCGATCAGCCCCTGCCCGTCGTCGTGCGTCCCTCGACAGAACAGGACGTGCCGTTCATGGTCGACATTTACGCGTATCATGTCCAGAACGGCCTCGGCGATTATCAGCCGGACCCGCTGCATCCGGAGGACATCAAGCGGCGGCGCAAGGCGATGCTGAAGCGGCGCCTGCCGCATATCGTCGCCGATTTCAACGGCGCGATCATTGGCTACGCCTACGCCGTTCCCTTTCTCAAGCGGCCCTCCTATCGCTACGCCGTCAAACATTCGATCTATGTGCACAAGGATCATCGCCAGTCCGGCGTCGGCCGCAAGCTTCTGCCGGCCCTGATCGAGGCCTGCGCCGCCGCCGGCTACCGCCAGATGATCTGCTACATCGACGGCGAGAACGCGCCCTCGCTTAGCCTGCACGAGGGGTTCGGGTTCGCGCGCGCAGGCGTTTTGAAGTCCGTCGCCTTCCGGTTCGGCCGGTGGACCGACACGGTCTTGCTGCAACGCCCGCTCGGCGAGGGCGACGCCTCGCTTCCCGGAAGGCTCGAAAGCGTCGCCGAGGAAGCCGGATCGCAAAATCCGCCGCAATATTCCCATTGACGGCCGAGGTTGACAGTTCCCCGCGCTATTCGCGCACCACATAGGTATAGAAACGCACGCTCCCATCGGCCTCTTTTTCGCGGTAGAGACCCTGAATTTCAGCCTCGAAGCCCGGAAAGAGATTGGCGCTGCGCTCGAACATCTTGAGATAGTCGAGCATTGGAGCCGCGCGCGGACCAAGCCGCTCGCCTGGGACGATTGTCGCAATCCCCGGCGGATAGACAACGAAGAGGGTCGTCGCAATCCGCCCGGCGAGCTTGTCGAGCGGCAGGTAATCGACCTTGTTGCGCACCATCTGCCGCACCGCCTCCTGCGGCGCCATCGCCACTTCGGGCAAATGCTCTGGCGCGAATTGCGCCCTTTGCAATTTGCTCACGCCGCAGCTTCGGTAGAAGGCGTGCATCTCGCCGCAAAGATCGCGCAGGCGTAGACCCGCATAGCGTTGCGCTCGCGCCTTGACGAATTCGGGAACGACGTCGGCGAGGCGCGCATTGTCGTCATGCAGCTTCTTGAAGGCGACGAGCGCGCTCAGCAGCGTCCAGGCCTTGCTGGATTCAACCCCCGGCGTCAGCAGAAAGAGCAGCGAGTTGAGATCGTTCTTTTCCGCGACGATGCGATTTTCCCGCAGATATTGCGCAACGATAGGCGCCGGAATCCCATGCTCCTCATAAGCCCCCGTCACGCGATCGAAGCCGGGAGTAAGAAGGGTCAGCTTGTTTGGATCGGTGATGGCGAAATGCTCCGCGACATGGCCGAAGCCGTGCCATGTCGCGCCGGGGGCAAGCGCCCAATAGCGAGCATTTGAGGCGAGCTCCTCTGTCGGGACATCCTCCCACGGGATTTCCGGCGCGCTCTCGGCCGCCGTAGCGGGAGGGCTGACGCGGTCGGGCACGAAGGCGTCGAAAAACCATTTGCGCGCGGGATCCTTCTCGTTCTCCTCGAACTCATGCCGAACCGCCCGCACCTTCTTGCGCAGCTCGATTCCGAGCCTGATGGTGTCGTCCCAAAGGACGACGCCGGAGCGGCCCTTCATCATCTGCGCCCCGACGTCGAGTGAGGCGAACAGCGGATAGAACGGCGAGGTCGAGGCGTAAAGCAGGAACGATTCATTGAAGCGGCGATGGCCGACATGGCGCTTCTGCCCGCGGATGTGGCTGTCTTTCACATGAATTTGCGAGGCTTGCGAGAAGCTCGCGAGCTGCTTGTGCGTCGATTGCGTCGCGATGATCCCCGGCGAATCGGGACCAAGGCCGCGCAGATCCATGGCGAAGCGGCCGGCGAACAGCGGATGGAATTTCATGAAGCCCGCCCACGCCTCGTCGAACAGGATATAGTCGCAAAGATGCCCGATCCGCTCGAGAATCATGTTGGCGTCGTAGATCGTTCCGTCATAGGTGCATTGCTCGATGACGGCGACGCGGAACGGCCGCTCCCTGCGCCACGCCTCGGCGTCCTTGACGAGCGGATTGCGGCGGATCTTATCGCGGATACGCGCTTCGTCGAGGGCTTCCGGGTAGATCGGCCCGATGAGGCCATAGGGGTTGCGGTCGGTTTCGAGAAAGATTGGTATGCCACCCGCGAGCGTCAGCGCGCCGTGATGCGCCGCCTTGTGATTGTTGCGGTCGAACAGCACGAGATCGCCCTCGGCGACGAGAGCCGACAGCGCGATCTTGTTCGATGACGAGGTGCCGTTCAGGACGAAATAGGTCTTTTCGGCCCCGAAAATTGCGGCGGCTTCCTTCTGCGCGCGCAGCGCCGGTCCTTCATGCGTCAGAAGATCGCCGAGTTCGAGCACGGAATTGTCGAGATCGTCGCGAAACACCGCCTCGCCAAGATGTTCGACGAAGATGCGTCCGATCGGGCTGCGGCTGTAGAAAATGCCGCCATTGTGCCCCGGGCAGGTCCAGAGCTGATTGCCTTCCTCGGCGTAATCGACGAGGGCGCCGAAGAAGGGAGTCTTCAGCGTTTCGGCGTATTGTTTCAGCCGGCTGACGAGATTCTTGGCGATGAATTCAGGCGTCTCCTCGGCGAGAAAGACATAGCCGTCGATATAGTCCAGGACCTCGACGGGGATGTCTTCGAACTGCTTGCGGCGAACCAAGATGACGATCGGCATTTCAAGACCGCGGCGGCGCATCAGATTGATCAGCGCGGCGGTCTTGCCTTCGACGCCTTTTTTGCCCCAGTCGATCACCATGCAGCCGATGGCGGCGTCGGTCTGCACCGCGATTTCGGCGTCCTCCATCCGCCGCGCGCGGACAACTTCGATGCCAAGCTTTTCGATGGCCGTGATGATCTGCTGCAGCCGCAGCCCTTCAAGGTCCTTTTCATCGAAAGCCGGAGCGCAGACGAGGAAGGTGAAACGCCTGTAGAAGTCCATGGGTCCTGGCTCCGTGATGCTGCGCGTCGGATTCGGTCGACGCGGCGCGAACTCATAGCAGAGGACGCGGGCGCGCGCGCCTAAAAAGGCGGCCCTCCCCATCGTGAAAACGTCATTTCCGGCTGATGTCCCGCGACGCTTCCATCATCGTGAGCGGTCGGCGCGAAATTCCGGCCCTCCGCGCCATGGCTGTTGAACATTGGAGGATTGGCGCTAGTGTAGCGGCGGATCGGCGACGCCTCTGGCGGAAGCTTCGAAGCGCGGCTTGCGACGCGTGGCGGCCCCGCTTTTAGAATCGTTTAGATGCTGCGAATCGCCAATCGGGGGGCGTTTCGCCCGTCATCGTCATGAAGCCAACCAACGCGACAACAAATGGAGCACGCGCCAATGAACAATCTTCTCGTCATCGCCTTTCCCTCCGAGCAAAAGGCAGAGGAGGTTCGCCAGAAACTGTTCGAATTGCAGAAGGAATACCTGATCGAGCTCGGCGACGCCGTCATCGCGGTCAAGCACGAGGATGGCAAGATCAAGCTCAATCAGATGATCAACACGACCGCCGCGGGGGCCGTCTCGGGCACGTTCTGGGGGCTGCTCATCGGGACGCTGTTCGCGCTGCCGCTCGTCGGCGCCGCGCTTGGGGCCGCCTCGGGCGCTCTTGGCGGCTCGCTCGCCGACTTCGGCATCAATGACGGTTTCATACGGGAGGTCGCCGAGGCCGTGCCGCCCGGCGGCGCCGCCCTCTTCCTGCTCGTCAAGAAAATCACCACCGACAAGGTGCTTGCGGACTTGCAGGGCGTCGGCGGAACCGTCCTGCGCACATCCTTCGACAAGACCCAGGAAGACGCCATCAAGGCGGCTCTGGCCGCCAAACCCGCGGCGCCAGCGGCGATCGAGACGCCGACCGACCATAAAGAGCCCCCGACCGGCGCGGCGCCGGTGACGGCTTAGAGCCGCGACCAGCGCCGCGCCTTCACGGCGGATTGGCGCTTTGGCCGAATTCGACGTATGACGCAGCGGCGACGCGGGCGGCGCGCTTTTGGCGTCCATTCTTGAGCTTGGCGCACTTCCCACGCGACTCGGCCTCGCCGTTACCGAAAAATGCTCCTGAAAGGGCGATTGCAACTTGGCGTTTCTCTCAACCATACCGGCTCTCTCGCGCGCGCTCGCTGAGCGCAACTACGATGCTGCGACGCCCGTGCAGACGGCCGTGCTGGAGGCCAACGCCGCCGACCGCGATCTTCTCGTCTCCGCGCAAACTGGCTCCGGCAAGACGGTCGCCTATGGTCTCGCAATCGCCAACAATCTGCTCGCTCAGTCGGGCGCCTTGGGTCCGGCGGCCGCCGAGCCCCTCGCGCTGATCGTCGCGCCGACGCGCGAACTCGCGCTCCAGGTGCAACGAGAACTCGCGTGGCTCTATCAATATGCGGGCGGGCGCGTCATTTCCTGCGTCGGCGGCATGGAGCCAAGGCGCGAGCGGCGCGAACTGGCCGCCGGCGCGCATATCGTCATCGGCACGCCGGGGCGCCTCCGCGACCACATCGAGCGCGGCGCCCTCGACGTCTCGAAGCTCAAGGCCGTGGTGCTCGACGAAGCCGACGAGATGCTCGACCTCGGCTTTCGCGAGGACCTCGAATTCATCCTGGAGACGACGCCTCGGGAGCGCCGCACGCTCCTCTTCTCGGCCACATTGCCGAAGGGAATCGCCGCTCTCGCCAAGCGCTTCCAGCACGAGGCTCTGCGCATCGAAGTCGCCGGCGGCGAGAGCGGACACGCCGATATCGAGTACCGCGCCATTCGGGTCGCGCACAACGAAGTCGAACAGGCGGTCGTCAACGTGCTGCGCTTTGCCGAGGCGCCGAGCGCGCTGGTGTTCTGCAATACGCGAGAGGCGGTGCGGCGCCTCCAGGCCATCCTTCTCGAGCGTGGCTTTTCCGCCGTGCTGCTTTCGGGCGAACTCAGCCAGCACGAGCGCAACCACGCGCTTCAGGCGCTCCGCGACGGGCGCGCCCGGGTATGCGTCGCCACAGATGTCGCCGCGCGCGGCATCGACCTGCCCGGCCTCGATCTCGTCATTCACGCCGATCTCCCGCATGACGCCGAGGTCCTGCAGCATCGCAGCGGGCGCACCGGCCGCGCCGGACGCAAGGGCGTCAGCGTTCTCATCGTTCCGAATTCGCGCCGCCGCCGCGCCGAACAATTGATGGCGACGGCGGGCGTGCGTCCGATCTGGGGCGGACCGCCCACCGCCGAGGACATCCGCAAACTAGATCAGGAGCGCCTATTGCAGGATCCGCTCCTCGCCGAGGAGAGCAGCGAAGACGATCTCGCGATGGCGCGGGCGCTGCTGACCGAGCGATCGGCGGAGGATATCGCCGCGGCGCTGGTGCGAGTCTATCGCGCGCGGCTCCCGAGCCCTGAAGAAGTCCAGGATCCCGGGCAAGGCCCTGAGCCCCGCCCTCTCCGCGGCGCCAAGCCGGCGGCCCATTCGGCGGAGCGACGCCCCGGAGGACGCGCGCGCACGAACGGCGTATGGTTCAAACTCGACATCGGCGCGAAGAAGAACGCCGACCCAAAATGGCTTTTGCCGATGCTCTGCCGGCGCGGCAAGGTCACGAAGCAAGACATTGGCGCAATCCGGATCTTCGAGCAGGAGACGAAATTCGAGGTGTCCGAGGCCGTCGCCAGAGAGTTCCTCGCCAATGTCCGCCGCCCCGACGCCGATCCGATCCGCATCGAGCCGGATACGGAGGGTTTCGAGCAAACGTCGGAGAGGCCCGCGCGGCGCGGGTACGATCCGAAGGCTACGTCCGAAAAGCCGGCGCGCAAAAAATTCAAGAAGGACTAGCGGATTGCCTGCCCCGTCCGAGCGGGCTCCGCCTGACGCCGCGCAGGGATCGATCTCGATCTATGTCGACGCCGACGCCTGTCCCGTGAAGCCCGAGATCTATCGCGTCGCCGAACGGCACCGGCTGCAGGTCTTCGGGCTGAAGGTCTTCGTGGTGGCGAACAGCTTCATCGCAGCGCCGCGGGAGCACTGGATCGAGCGCGTCGTCGTCGAGGCTGCGCCGGACGCTGCCGACGACTGGATCGCGGCGCGCGCGGCGCGCGGAGCCATCGTCGTCACTGCGGACGTTCCCTTGGCCAGCCGCTGCATAAAAGCCGGCGCCGATGTCATCGCCCCGACCGGCAAGGCCTTCACGGAGAGTTCGATTGGCCTTGCCCTCGCCACCCGCAATCTGTTCGATGATTTGCGCGCGCAGGGCGATGTCATCGGCGGCCCGAAGCCGTTTTCGCCGCGCGATCGATCAGCGTTTCTGTCGGCGCTCGATCTCGCCATCGTCCGCTTGCGCCGGAGCGGCTTCAAAGCGCCGGACCTCACTTAGCGGCGAGAGCCGCCCTCGTTGACTAAACGGCCGTCGCGGCTCAGCTACTGGGACTTGTTCGAACCCATATTGTTGCCGCTATCGGGCGCCGCTCCGCCCTCGCTGCCGGGCTTCGCTTCAATGCCTGGCGCTCCGGCTCCGGTCGGGGCTTTCGTCTCGTTTGCCGAGCGGCCTTCCTGCTTCTGAATCGCGGTGCTTGGCTCGACGCTTTTGCCGGCCGCCGGACCAGAAGAACTACCCGAGGTCTGAGCAATTGCAACTCCTCCGAGAAGCAAGCTCGCCGAGGAAAGAGCGATCAGTAAGCGCTTGGACATGGCATGTCTCCCATACTGTTGGAAATGCCGCTGTAACCGCGAGCGCTCGATTTGGTTGCCGATTTTGTAGGATCGGATTCGCCGCACGTTCTGCTGTCGAGCTCTGGCGCGAACGGGTCCTCTACGCGGACAGCCTCGCCGGAAGAGGCGGTGTCCCCTCTCCGCGGACCGGAGGCCAGGCCAAAGGCAGCGACCCGCCCCGCCTCCGCGACAGGACGAATCCGGCCCGTTTTCATCAAACAGCAAGGATCCAGATGGACAGGGGATAGGACAGGCTGAACCCGAGCGCGGCGCCCGCGCAGATGTCGGTCGGATAATGATGCCCCGAAGCGATCCGCGCCCAGCCCATGAGGACGATGAGGGCGACCGCCGCGCTGAGGCAATCGGGCCAGGCGAGCACAATCGGGACGAGAACGCCTGTCAAGGTCATCGCGTGGCCGCTCGGAAACGAATGTTCGTCAAGAACCCCAAAGAGCGACGAAAGGCTAGAGTCGGTCCGGAACGGACGCGGGCGCCCGATGTAACGCTTGATCGCCGGATAAAGGCAATGCAGCAGCCCAGCGTTGAGGGCCGCCGCAATGCTCACGCGCAGGGCTTTGCCGCCGCCAAGATGCTCAAAGATCATCAGCGCGAGCAGCGGATAGAGCCAGCCATTGCCGAGTTTGCTGATGATGAAGGCCGAAGAGCGGCCGATCTTCCATCTAGCTGAACGCGAAAAGAAATGCACCGCCACGAGGTCGGCGGCGGACAACCGTTGCTTGGATGAAGCCCAAAGCGCCGCGCATCGTCCGGGTTGTTCCAAATAGGGCGAAACGGAGCGATTCGCGAGATCAAGCTCGGCTTTTGCTGGATTGTCGATCGAGGTATCCTCAATCATGCGCGACAACGCCTTTCGTGACTTCGGCCATCAGATCCGCTCGACACGAATCGAGCTTGCCCTTTCCAATTGACCAAATCATGACAGTCGGTGGCCCGTTCACGCCGCCTCGCGCCTCGGCCCACAGCCGGCGCGAGGCGCGCGGGGGATTTCGCCGAGACTTGCGTCCGAGACCGCGTCCGGACCCTGCGTCAAAATGACGGCGCGAAGTTAGCCCCGATGGCGTCAGCGAAGCAAGCTGAAGCATTCGCCTCCCCCTCGTGCCGAATAGGGCCGTCCGTCATTGGCCGCCTCGATCGTTTGCTTTCCGCGGAACTTGGTGACCGGACACAGCGGAGCAGAATTCGGGTTCGGCTGTCAGAAGCGGCCATAAAATCGATCCTCCGGATTCCACGACAGATGATAATTCTTTGCGCCAGCGCAGCCTTCGGCTTCCGGAAACGTCTATAATGCGCGAGATTCGGGTCTTTCGCGCGAGGGCGAAAATCGATTTCCGCGCGAAGGACGCGACGTGCGGCCGCATCCGGCGGACGGCGCAATTGAATTTTGATGGCGCAAGCCAATGGCCGCAGGATCGCGCTGAGGAGAAGACACGATTTGACGTCCGAGAGGCCAGTCCCAGAAGTCAGCGACATCCGCGTGGGCCTCTCGCCCACGGGCGAGGTCTTGAGCTGGGACGCGGCGGCGGAATCGTTTACGGGCTATGCGACGGCCGAGATCGTCGGCCGCAATATCGATTTAATCATCGCGGAGCCCCTTGCAGCGGCGGCTCGGACGGCCATCGCCGCGCTGCGCGGCGGCGACTCGGTCACTTTCGAGACGCTGCTGCGCCGCAAGGACGGCGTCCTTGTCGAGATCGGGATCGACGCGAAGGCCCTGCCAGACGGGGCGAACGCGGCGATGGTCGGGGCGCTCATCCGCGATCTAACGCAGTCGCGCCGCGCCGGGCGCCAAATCGAGGAGCGACTGCGCCTTGCGCTCGGCGCCGCCGAAATCGGAACCTATGAAATCGACCTTGCGACCGAGCGCTTTGTTCTCGACGCGCGTGCCGCCGCCATCTGGGGTCGCGATCCGAGCGAGATTTTATACTATCACTCGCTTGCCGCGCAGGTTCTTGAGGAGGACCGCCCGCCGGTGAGAAACGCGCTCGCTATCGCGAGCGACGCCAGGGCCGCCGCGGAAAGCGGGGCAGACGGCGCTTACGCGGCCGAGTTTCGCATTCGCCGCCATAATGACGCGGCCTTGCGCTGGGTGTCGCTGCAGGGCCGCGCGTTTTTCGGGAATGGCCGGGCGGTCAGTCGCGTCGGCGTGATGCTCGATGTCACCGACAAGAAGAACGCTCAGGAGGATCTACGCCGGCGCGAGGAATTTCTGCGCTGGATCGTCAGGGACGCGCCGATCCCGATCATGCTGCATGCGGTGGATGGCGCCATCATCAACTTCAATCGCTGCTTTGTCGAGCAGAGCGGCTATGCGCATCAGGATTTCGCGGACCTCCGCGAATGGTTCACGCGCGGGCGGCGGCTTTCCGCCGACGCCGCCGACGCCCAATTGCAGATCCTGCGGCGCAAGGCGAGCCTGCGCGAGCCCTTTGCGCCCGAGGAGATGCCAGTCTGGACCCGGAGCGGCGAGGCGCGCGTCTGGCTGGTCTATCGCAGCCTTCCGTTCCTGACGCCGGAAGGCGTCGAAATCATCGTTTCGGCGGCACTTGACGTCACCGAGCGCAAACGGTCGGAAACGGCCAACGCGCATCTCGCCGCGATCATCGCAGCCAGCGACGACGCCATTTACAGCCTCTCCCCCGACGGCGTCGTGATGAGCTGGAATGCGTCGGCGGCGCGCATGTTCGGGCACGACCCAGCCGTCATGATCGGATCGAGCGACGCGATTCTCGTGCCGAGCGATCTCGGCCCCGAGCGCGACACTCTCTTCGAGGCGGCGAAAATGGGCGCCGCCATCCGACGCCGGACACAGCGCCTGCGGCGGGGCGGCGCAATCCTCGACGTGTTACTGAACCTCGCACCGATGCGCGGCCCCGGCGGCGAATTGACCGCCGTATCGGTGCTCGCGCGCGACATCACCGCCGAAAAGCGCGCCCTCGCGGAGCTGGAGCAGGCCCACGCCCGGATGGCGCAGCAGACCGCCGAACTCGACGCCATATTCGAGGTTCTGAATGTACCCATCACGGTATATAATAGAGAGAGCGAAATTGTGCGCACTAACGCCGCGGCGCGCGCGGTCTGGGGCATCACGGCCGATATACAAAGTCCGATCGACTTTCAGCATCTCGCCGCGAAGCTGAGCGTGCGCAACGGCGCCGGCGAAGCGATCGATCCAGCCGCGCTTTCCGCGCGGCGCGCGCTCAGCGGCGATGTCGTGACCGGAGAGGGCTATCAGATCACTTCGCCGACAGGGCTTCGGTACGATTTCAACGCGGCCGAACTCCCGCTCGTCGTCGCCGGCGAGATCACCGGCGCCGTCTCGGTCTGGCATGACGTCACCGAACACAAGCGAAAGGACGAGCAAGCCTCGATCCTTCTGCGCGAACTGTCGCATCGCTCGAAGAACCTGCTCAGCGTCATCGAGTCGATCCTGCGCCAGTCCGCCAAAAGCGCCGGCACGAAGGAGGATTTCGTCGCGAGGTTCAGCGAACGGCTGCATGCTCTGGCCAATGCGCATGATCTTCTTGCCCGCAATAATTCGCTGAGCGTCTCGATGACCGATCTGATCTTCTCGCAGGTCGGCCACCATTGGGAGCCGGGCCAACGGCGCATTTCGATGAGCGGCCTCGGCGTCAGGGTGAAGCCCGACGCCGCCCAGATGATCGGCATGGCGTTGCATGAACTCTCCACCAACGCGGCCAAATATGGCGCGTTGTCCAATCAGACCGGGCGCGTATCGATCAGCTGGACGACCGACCCCGAAAACGCCGGCGAGCCGGCGTTCCAGCTGAAATGGGTCGAGCGCGGCGGCCCGCCCGTCTCGGCGCCGGAGCACCGGGGTTTTGGCACGACCGTCATTCAACGCGTCGCCGGACAGTCGCTGAATGGATCCGCGACGCTGGATTACTTTCCCGAAGGCGTCGTCTGGGTGCTTCGCGCGCCGCGCTCGGCGGTCCTCGACAGCGCCTATGCCGACGCGCCGCGCGGCGAACGGATGCGTTCGGCGGCGCTCGAAAAGCTGAAAGACGCCTGGATCGATCTGCAGCGGGACGGCCGCCTGCCCCGTCTCGCGGAGATGCCGTTGGCGCAAATCGGGCTGCGGGACAATCTCATCGTCGCCGAAGTCGACCATGGCGCGACGCCGCCTCGCATCCGCTTCGCCTCTGTCGGAAAGGCCTTGACGGAACGCGTCGGACATCGGTTCGAAGGACAGGAGATCGAGCTGACGGAGGCCGAGATTCTCGGAACCGAGGACGGCGCCTACCGCCGCTGCCTCCGTTCCGCGAAGCCCGGTTATGAATACGCTTTTTTCAACCTCGGACAGGGACGATCCTTTTTTTTCGAGAGGCTTCTTCTGCCCTTGTCGGAGGATGGCCAGGCGATCACCCATATCGTCGGCATGGCGAGCTTCGAAGACGGGTTGCCGGCCAAACCGTCCCGCTGAATGCCGCGCCGCAGTCGGGCCGGAGAGGGCCCGACGCACATGCCCAGTGGTGCCATTTCAGTCGCCTTCTTCGCGCGTTTTGCGTCCCTTGAAACACCGCTTTAAAGTAATTCGAACGCGGCGACTGAACCAAGCCGCTCGCCGGTGGTTATGGCCACGTCATAAGGAGTTTCGAATGAAAAGCACGCTCATTGCATCGTTCATTGTCGCGCTCGGGCTCGTTGGCCTCGGCGGCGAAGCGAACGCCGGTTGCGTCAAGGGCGCGATCATTGGCGGGATCGCCGGTCATTTGGTGGGCCACGGCGGCCTTGGCGCCGCGGCCGGGTGCGCCTACGGCATTCACGAGCGCCATAAATATGATCGCCAGCAGACTGATGAAGGTCGTTCAAGCTATGATCAGCATGATGGCGGCCACTATTGATGCGGCGTCGCTTTCGCCCTCTCGCCGTCCCGGAGCGCAGGCTTTCGGCGGTCAGGGCGCCGCGTCGAGTCTGATCGCCGTAATCCCGGCCGCCACATTGATCCCGACCTGCCCTTCGATAGAGATCGGCTGCAGCGAGAAGGCGCGCTGCGAGCCGCCGACGAGCGCGTTCGCGCCGATCCCGCCTCCGGCCGTGGCTTCCGCGCCGACCCCGGCGTAAGTCCCGGCGAGAGCGCCATGCGGAACGCCGTCAATCGAACTCAGGACGGCCCAAATAAGGTGACCAGCGGCGACTTCGCCAAGTGCGACGCCATATTCCGTGATCGTGCCTAAATAAGCATCAGGTGGTCCGCCCCGATGATCCGTGAAGAGGCAATGCAGCGTCTGCTTCTGCACGAGGATCAGACCGATTCCGGCCGAGACGTCGCACGTCAAAATGCCCGCTTTGGCGTAGGTCTGCGCGCCGGCCGATCCGCCGCCGAGCGCCAGAAGGAGAACCGCGAAGAATAACCGACGCCGTATGAATTTTCCCGTCATAATGGTTTTTCTCCGCTTTGGAATTGATCAAACAAGGACGACATGTCGGGTGGGTATACTGCGTCGAACCCAAGACTTGGGCAATAGATCTGAGGTTGCAGTGGGCGCCGTTGAGCGGGTTTATTCACAATCGCCCGGCGGGGCGGAGTCGAAAAGCGCGGGTCCTCGCCAATGTTGGACCCGCCGGTGCATTATTAGGGCGATCGGCTCTAGACCAGATGCGGCGCGCCATTCCCGGATTTCGCCCGGCGCAGCTTTATCGGCTGTCTTCCTTGGACTACGCTCATTCGGCGTTCCCGCCCCCAAACGAAGGCCGGAGGGGCCGCCTTGTCGAATGTCATGGCCCGCGCTTTGCTGCGAGCCTCGCGCGAGCAGCCCCGGAGGGCTTGCGTCAAAGAGAGAGCCACGCCCTGATGGACCTTGAAACCGAATCCTCGCCCTCTGCAGAGGCCTTCCCGCCAGCCGCCGCCCCGTCCCCGCAGGACGCGAAGGTCGGCGAGATCCGCGATCTGATCCTCGACAAGTTGCGGCACACGGTCGGCAAGAGCGTGACGACCGCGACCAAGCACGACTGGTTCATCGCCACCGCGCTTTCGGTGCGCGACAAGGTCGTCGAAAGCTGGCTCAGGTCGATTGAGGAGACCAAACGCACGGGGCGTAAGCGGGTCTATTATCTCAGCCTCGAATTCCTGATCGGACGGCTTCTCATCGACTCGCTGACCAATATGGAGCTGATCGAGCCGACCCGCGCGGCCCTTGCGGAGCTTGGCGTCGATCTCGAGACGCTGCGCGAGGTCGAACCCGACGCCGCGCTCGGCAATGGCGGCCTTGGCCGGCTCGCCGCATGCTTCATGGAGAGCATGGCAACATTGTCGATCGCCGCCTATGGCTACGGCATCCGCTACGATCACGGCTTGTTCCGCCAGCGCATCAAGGACGGACGCCAGCTCGAATATCCTGAGGACTGGCTGACCTTCGGCGACCCTTGGGAGTTCCAGCGTCTCGAAATCGTCTGGAGCGTCGGTTTTGGCGGGCGCATCGAGGCGGAGCTCGGACCGGACGGCGAAGCCAAACAGGTCTGGCTGCCGGCGGAGACGGTCGAAGCGCTGGCTTACGACACGCCGATCCCGGGCTGGCGCGGCGCGCACATCAATACGCTGCGGCTGTGGACGGCGCGCGCGCTCGATCCCTTGCGCCTCGACCAGTTCAACAGCGGCGATCATATCGGCGCGCTGATGGACCGGGTGCGGGCTGAATCAATCTCGAAGGTTCTCTATCCCGGCGACACCACGGCCGCCGGTCAGGAGCTCCGGCTCCGGCAGGAGTATTTCTTCGCCTCCGCATCCCTGCAGGATCTGGTCGCCCGTCATATGCGCCTCCATGGCGACATCCGAACCCTGGCCGACAAGGTCGCCATCCAGCTGAACGACACGCATCCGGCCATCGCGGTCGCCGAGATGATGCATATCCTCGTCGATCGGCACGATCTGCCATGGGACGAGGCCTGGGCGATCACCAAGGCGACGTTCAGCTACACCAATCACACCCTCCTGCCCGAGGCGCTCGAGACCTGGCCCGTGCCGCTGATCGAGCGCCTGCTGCCGCGCCACATGCAGATCATTTATCTCATCAACGCGCTGCACCTCGAACGTGTGAGCAAAGCTGCCGATGCGACGGGCGAAAGACTCGCCGCGCTCTCGCTGATCGACGAATCGAACGGACGGCGCGTGCGCATGGGCCATCTCGCATTTCTTGGTTCGCATAAAGTCAACGGCGTCTCGAAACTGCATTCCGACCTGATGAAGACGACGGTGTTCCGCGACCTCGAATCGGTCGAGCCGGGAAAGATCACCAACAAGACGAACGGCATCACATTTCGCCGCTGGCTGAAGGAAGCCAATCCCAGCCTCACCGAGCTCCTCACCGAAGTCACCGGCGACAGGCTTCTCGACGATGCGATGGTGCTGGAGAAGGTCGCCGCCGTCGCCGACGACCCGGCGTTTCAGGAACGCTACGCTGCGATCCGTCGCGCCAACAAGATAACGTTGGCGCGAATCATTCAGGAGCGGGTCGGGGTCAAGGTCAATCCCGACGCCGTCTTCGACGTGCAGATCAAACGCATCCACGAATACAAGCGCCAAGTCCTCAATATTCTGGAAGCGGTCGCGATCTATGAGGAAATCCGCGCGCAACCGTTCAGGGACTGGATCCCCCGCGTCAAGATTTTCGCCGGCAAGGCGGCGGCGAGCTACACCACGGCGAAGCTCATCATCCAGCTCGCCAATGACGTCGGCAAGGTCATCAATTCCGATCCGACCGTGCGCGGGCTTCTGAAAGTCGTGTTCCTGCCGAACTACAATGTCAGCCTGGCGGAGAGAATTATTCCGGCCGCCGACCTCTCAGAACAGATCTCCACGGCGGGTATGGAAGCGTCGGGCACCGGCAACATGAAGTTCGCGCTAAACGGTGCGCTGACCATCGGCACCCTCGACGGCGCCAATGTCGAGATATTGGAGAAAGTCGGCGAATCCAATATTTTCATATTTGGGCTGACCGCAGAGGAAGTCGAAGCCAAGCGAAGCCAGGGCATCAGCGGGCAGGACGCGATCGCGCGTGCGCCAAAGCTCGCCGAGGCGCTGGAATCCATCGCGTCAGGCGTGTTTTCGTCGGAGCAGCCGGATCGCTACCGCGGCCTCGTCGACGCCCTCAGCTATCACGACTTCTTCCTCGTGACGGCCGATTTCGACAGCTACTACCACGCACAACGGGCGATGTTTAAGCGCTGGCGCGACAAACGCGCCTGGTGGCGCTCCGCCATCCTCAACACCGCGCATATGGGCTGGTTCTCATCCGACCGGACGATCGCCGAATACGCCGACGAGATCTGGAACGTCGCGGTGACGCCGCCCGGGCGGGCCTGACATGGCGCTCGGCCGGCAAGCGGACGCGCCTCGGCCAGCGTGGCGCCTTAGCGATAAAGACGTCGAAGCGATTCTCAAGGCGCGCCACGCCGATCCCTTCGCCGTCCTTGGGCCCCACGCTAGCGCCGACGGCGTCGTGATCCGCGCCTTCGCGCCGCACGCTGAAAGCGTGACGGCCTTGCCGGAAGAAGGCGGCGCGATTTCGCTCGCGGCGCGCGGCGGCGGTTTCTTCGAAGGCTTGCACAAAGGCGCCTCCGCCGGACCGAAATCGCCGCTGCGTTATCGGCTCCGCGCCACAAACGCCGGCGGATCATGGGATTACACCGACCCTTACGCCTTGCCGCCCGTCCTCGGCGAAATGGACGACTATTTGCTGGTCGAGGGAACGCACCGCAGCCTTTATGAGCGTCTCGGCGCCCACCCGATGCAGCTCGATGGCGTCGCCGGCGTGCATTTCGCGGTCTGGGCCCCGAATGCGGCGCGCGTCTCCGTCGTCGGCGACTTCAACGGCTGGGATGGGCGCCTGCACCAGATGCGAAAACGCGTCGATTCAGGGCTTTGGGAAATCTTCGCGCCGGAGGTTGCGGAGGGAATCGCCTATAAATACGAGATCATTTCGCGCGACGGCCGGCTGCTGCCGCTGAAGGCCGACCCCGTAGGCTTCGCCGGCGAACTCAGACCCTCCACCGCCTCGATTGTGGCCCGCACGGATAATTTCGTCTGGACCGATGCGGAGTTCCTCGCGCAGCGCCAGACGGTCGAGCCCTGGCGTCAGCCCATGACGATCATGGAGGTCCATCTCGGCTCTTGGCGGCGCGGCGAGGGCGGCCGCTTCCTCACCTATGACGAACTCGCCGAGCAGCTTATCCCCTATGCGGTCGATCTCGGCTTCACCCATATCGAGCTGATGCCGGTGTCCGAACATCCGCTCGACGCCTCATGGGGCTATCAGCCGATCGGGCTTTTCGCGCCGACGCGGCGGTTCGGCGATCCGGCCGCCTTCGCGCGCTTCGTCGACAAGGCCCATGCCGCGGGTCTTTCCATTATCCTCGACTGGGTGCCGGCACATTTTCCGACCGACGTACACGGCCTCGCCTTGTTCGACGGCATGCCCCTCTACGAACACGCCGACCCGCGGCGCGGATTTCATCCGGACTGGAACACCGCCATCTATGATTTCGGCCGCCGTGAGGTGTCGGCGTTCCTCGCCGCCAATGCGCTGTTCTGGCTCGACCGCTATCATATCGACGGGCTGCGCGTCGACGCCGTCGCCTCGATGCTCTACCTCGACTACTCCCGGAAGCCGGGCGAATGGGCGCCAAATCCCGACGGCAGCAACGACAATCGCGACGCTGTCGCTTTTCTTAAGAGATTCAACGAACTCGTTTATGAAACCCATCCCCGGACCGTTACGTTAGCGGAGGAGTCGACGTCATGGCCCGGCGTGTCCGCCCCGACCAGCGCCGGAGGCCTCGGCTTCGGCTTCAAATGGAACATGGGTTTCATGCATGACACGCTGGAATATATGGAGCTCGATCCCATCCACCGGCGATGGCATCACGACAGGCTGACTTTTGGCCTGCTCTATGCGTTTTCGGAGAATTTTGTGCTGCCGCTCAGTCATGACGAGGTGACGCATGGCAAGGGCTCGCTCCTCAGCAAGATGTCCGGCGACGACTGGCAAAGCTTCGCCAACCTTCGCGCATATTACGGCTTCATGTGGGGCCACCCCGGCAAGAAGCTCCTTTTCATGGGACAGGAATTCGCGCAGCGGCGCGAGTGGCGCGAGAATGAATCACTCGATTGGCACTTGCTCGACGCGCCGGCGCACAGGGGTGTGCAGACCCTGATCCGCGATCTCAACAGGCTCAACAGGGACATGCGGGCGCTGCACGCGCGCGACCGCGATCCGGGCGGCTTCGTATGGATCGTCGGTGACGATCGCGACCAGTCCGTCTTCGCCTTCGCACGCTTTGGCGAGGCGGCCGATCCGCCAGTGGTGGCGATTTGCAATTTCACCCCTGAGCCGCGCCATGCCTACCGAGTCGGGCTGCCGCGCGCGGGGAGCTGGCGCGAAATCCTCAACACGGACGCGCTCGCTTATGGCGGCTCCGGCGTCGGCAATTACGGTTGCGTCATAGCGGGCGCCGTCCCTTCACATGGGCAACCAGCTTCGGCCGAAATCACCCTGCCCCCGCTGGCCACGCTCTACTTCACGCCTCAGGACCAATGACGCGACGCCGCCCGCGCCGCACGACGAAGCCGGAGAACCATTATAAATGAGATTGAGCGCGCCAATCGGACGTCAGGCGATGGCTTTTGTTCTGGCCGGAGGCCGCGGCAGCCGGCTGCTCGAATTGACGGACCGGCGCGCCAAGCCTGCGGTCTATTTCGGCGGCAAGATGCGCATCATCGACTTCGCGCTGTCGAACGCGCTGAACTCCGGCATTCGCCGCATCAGCGTCGCCACGCAATACAAGGCGCACAGTCTGATCGGACATCTGTCGCGAGGCTGGAATTTCTTTCGACCCGGCGGCAATGAGAGCTTCGACATCATGCCGGCGAGCCAGCGCGTGTCCGAGGACCAATGGTACGCCGGAACCGCCGACGCCGTGTTCCAGAACATCGACATCATCCGGGACCGCGCGCCGAAATATATGGTGATCCTCGCCGGCGACCACGTCTACAAGATGGACTATGAGCTGATGCTGCAACAGCACGCGGACTCAGGCGCCGACGTCACGATCGGCTGCCTCGAAGTGCCGCTGATCGAGGCCAGCAGCTTCGGGGTGATGCATGTCGACGCAAAAAAGAGGATCATCGATTTCATCGAGAAGCCGAAAAATCCGGCGCCGATGCCGGGACACCCCGACAAGGCGCTCGCCTCGATGGGCATATATGTATTCGAGACCAATCTACTGTTCGATCAGCTCGAGCGCGACGCCCGCGATCCGAAATCGAGCCGGGATTTCGGCAAGGACGTCATTCCCTACATGGTCAAGCACGGCAAGGCGATCGCGCATTATTTTTCCGATTCCTGCGTGCGTTCGTCCGATGACGAAGCGGCTTACTGGCGCGACGTCGGCACCGTCGACGCCTATTGGGAGGCCAATATCGATCTGACCGACATCGTCCCCGATCTCGATCTCTTCGACAAGGACTGGCCGATCTGGACCGACGGCTCGGTTACGCCGCCGGCGAAATTCGTTCACGACGAGGATTCGCGGCGCGGCATGGCGGTCTCCTCCGTGGTCTCGGGGGGGTGCATCATTTCCGGCGCGAAGGTCAAGCGTTCGCTTCTCTCCACGGGCGTGCGCATCAATTCCTATTGCGACGTCGAAAACGCGGTCATTCTCCCTTACGTCGAGATCGGCCGTGGGACGCGGCTTCGCAACGTCGTCATCGATCGCGGCGTGAAGGTTCCAGGCGGCCTCGTCGTCGGCGAGGATCCCGCCGCCGACGACGAGCGGTTTCGCCGCACCGAAAAAGGCATTTGCCTCCTCACCCAGAATATGATCGACAGCTTGGCATGACCGACAGGCCGGCATGATCGACAGGCCATCATGAGCAACATCACCGTTTTGGCCGTCGTCTCCGAAGTTTTTCCGCTGGTCAAAACCGGCGGCCTCGCCGACGTCGCCGGCGCCCTGCCCGCGGCGCTCGCCGCCGAAAACGTCGAGGTCGTCACCCTCATTCCCGGCTATCCCGCCGTGATGAAAGCGATCGAGCGCGCGGAAACGGCCATCGCCCCGTATAGATCCTTCGGCGGACACGCGCGCGTGCTTCGTGCCGACGCGGGCGGCCTCGATCTCTTCGTGCTCGACGCGCCGCATCTTTTCGCGCGCCCGGGCGGCCCTTATACAACGCCGGACGGAGCGGACTGGCCGGACAACCCTTTTCGTTTCGCGGCCCTCGCAAAGACCGGAGCGGAGCTTGCGCTCGGCGCCTCCCCGGGGTTCTCGCCGGATGTCGTTCACGCCCACGACTGGCAGGCGGGCCTCACCGCCGCCTATCTCTACCATGATCCCCGCGCCCGGCCGGGAACGGTGATCACGATTCATAATCTTGCTTTCCAGGGGCAATTTCCGGCCGAGCTGCTCGGCCCCCTCGGTCTGCCGGATGAGGCTTTCTCAATCGACGGCGTCGAATATTACGGCATGATCGGCTTTCTCAAGGGCGCGCTCGCCTACTCCGACCGCATCACCACGGTCTCGCCGAC
>Ga0181518_10000223_pt1 | contig 66487 bp, 61 predicted proteins | sample PEATcosm2014_Bin_28_FD_119751 | JGI IMG/M metagenome (GOLD analysis project Ga0181518, IMG submission 119751) | Peatland microbial communities from MTU Mesocosm Facility, Houghton, MI, USA - PEATcosm2014_Bin01_60_metaG | ecosystem: Environmental > Terrestrial > Soil > Wetlands > Peat | place...
CCCGGGCCGCAGCCTGCCGATGCAGGTACGGCAAGCCCTGCTGCTCGGCCTGAGTTTCAATCTGTATCGCTTGAAGCATCGTTGCCTTTTCCGAAGGATGTCAACAGAGCCAAGTCATCTCATGAATGGTTCTCCGCAGGGCACGGCTTCAGAGGCTGCGGGGAAAGTCTTTTTTTCCAGGAGGCCGGGACCTCAGCCCCGGCGTAAGGCGTCTTCATTCAATCCCAGATTTCCTTTTTGAATCTAGCGTGAGTCACTTATGATGGCGCCGGTCTAAATAGATGGTGGCTAGGCCGGTGGCGCAGCCGTCCACCTCGGAGTGCGCGGGAAGGATCGGGTGCTGCAAAAGAGGGCCACAAATGGGGCAATTTCTGCACTGCTGGCACGCATGCCGGACCGTGGGAAGTGAAAATTGTTTTACCATGTCGCGATTGAGCGAGGTGAGTAGACGCGCGGTGCCATTTTTGAAGCCAATACGGAATTTCCGGTGGATATTGTCAGTCCTGTTCGTGTTTGAGGCGCTGGCCCTTCCCGTGAGCGGGCAGGACCTTGTCGAGCAGGAACTGCGCATTCCCGCACCAGGAGCTGGAAAGAAGGGACTCGAGGCTGTCATGGTTCGCCCCAATGAACCGGGGCCCCATCCGCTCGCTCTGGTCAATCACGGCGCTCCAAGAGCACAAGGTGATCGTCGCAAGATGACGCCGTGGGAAATGCTGCCGCAAGCCAGAGAGTTTGCTCGCCGTGGTTGGACCACCGTAATTGTCATGCGCCGCGGATATGGCGACTCGGGGGGCGGATTCGCGGAGGATGCCCGCGCATGTGGCCGCAACCCGGATTATTACGGGTCCGCCCAGGAGTCGGCGAATGACTTACGCGCGGCGATCGCGTACCTTTCCAAGCTTCCTGAAGTGGACCCCGCTCGCATCATTAGCATAGGCCGTTCTGCGGGCGGATTTGCTACCGTTGCTCTTGCCGCAAAACCACCGGCGGGTCTTGTGGCCGGGATTAACTTTGCTGGCGGCCGCGGTTCGCCCGCGAAAGACGAAGTGTGCAACCCAGCCGATCTGATCGATGCATTCCGCGCGTTTGGGAAATCTTCGCGCCTACCGATGCTCTGGGTCTACGCTCAGAATGATCATTTCTTTTCTCCCCAACTAGCCGCGGAATTCTACCGGGCGTTCACGGCCGGAGGTGGCACAGCTCAGTTTGTGAGCGCCGGTCCATTCGGCGCAGACGGCCACGGATTGTTTTCTCTGGCTGGAATCCCCATCTGGACCTCGATGGTCGATGACTTCCTGCAGAGCCAAAACCTCATCTTGCGCAAAACGCTCCTGGCTTTGCCGGAAGCACCCGGCATCGACTCGCCGACTCAGCTTTCCGAGCGCGGACGCGCCGAGTTTCGTCAGTTTCTCACCCTTCCAATGCACCGGGCGTTTGCGGTCTCTACGAGCGGACATTTCGGCTATAGCTTCGGAGCGCGAACCGACAGGGACGCCAGGCGATTGGCCGAAGAACGCTGTCTTATCTCTTCCGAAAAGAAGGAACCCTGCGTGCTTTACTTTGTGGATGATGCTAAACCGTCCAAATAGCAAACCAACTGGAGCTTGCCGGGGATTTTCAGCTTTTTTGCGGGCGTCACCCCGGAAATCTCCGCCCCTGCTTCCGCCTCTGGGGCCAAGTCTTCTTTGGCGTGCTCAGGTCAGTTGTGTCTGTTTTGTATTTGCGCGCTTCAGGCCTTCCGGACGACTTCCACCGAACAGCGCGCATGCATGGCCACCGATTCGCTCACGCTCCCCAGCACGATGCGGTCAAATCCGCGCCGCCCGTGCGAGCCCATCACGATCAAGTCGGCCTCCCATGAATCGGCTGCCCCCAGGATGGAGCGCGAAGGCGTGTCCTTTGGCTCGGTCACTTGCCGCGAGACTCGCAGTCCCGCCTTGCTCAGCAAATCGGCACCGCTGGCCGCGGACTCCGCCGCGTGCATCTCGCTTCCTTTGGCCATCTCCGTCACCTGTTCCGGCGAATAGTACGGATACTCGCCGATAATCACCGGGAATTCCGGGCAGGCGATGATCAGGAACTCCGAACCTCCCGGCCACGGTCGGTCGGCCACCGCATGCAGCGCCATCTGCGCATATTCCGAACCATCGGTAGGAATCAGCACGCGCATTCCCGCGCGCTCCGCGTGGCTCTTCCCCTTCGCCCTTACGATCTCCACCGAACAGGTCGCGTGGCGCATCACCGCTTGCGCCGTGCTGCCCAGCAGCAACCGGCTGAACGCCCCCCGCCCGTGCGATCCCAGCATGATCAAGTCGGCTTTCCACTTGCTCGCAATTTTCGGAAGGCCGTGCCGCGGATTGCCGACCAACGCCGTGGTGCTCACCGCCCAACCCGCTTCTCTCAAGGGCTGCGCGTCTTCTTCCAACTCCTCGCTCGTTCTCTGCTTCACTTCCTCCAGCAGCAACGGGGCCCGCGTAAAAAAGTACGGGTCCACCGCCGTCACCAGGCACATCTCCGTCGCTTTCGGCCACGGTCGCGCCGCCGTCTCCTGGATCACCGCATCCGACGAGGAAGACCCGTCGACAGCAATCAGGATTCTCATCGCGCCCTCCTGCAGCCCAGCCCTTCCAACTTGCTCCATGCCGTTCGCCTTCGCGCCGAGCCTCAGCCCATACTACTCCCCTGGCTCTCCCATGCATCGCCGTTTCTTTCTCCCCCTTTGGCTTGGCGTGGAGAATCCGCTTGAATAGGTGGCCAGGCGGTCCATATCTTCTGTTAGCCCGCTTCTCAAGAAGTAGTCATCGTTGCGCGGTTATCGTCTTCTGACGCCAATCACGTTGTAGGATACTAAATGCCCACAGCATTCGGGAAACGAGGCCGAGAATCGTCATGTTTCGCCCAGCACGCTCCGCCGCAATGGTCACAGTGGTTCTCTCAGCGTTTTGCCTGACGGCAGCCCCCGCCGGTCGCGCCCAGAACTTTGCCGACATCAAGCCCTCGCCACAACAGGCAGCGTGGCAGGATCTCGAATTCGGAGTCATCATCCATTTCGGCCCAAACACGTTCTTGGATCGCGAGTGGAATGACGGCACGGCCAGCCCCAACGTATTCGCTCCCACGCAGTTTGATCCGGAACAGTGGATGCGCGCGATCAAAGCGGCTGGCGCAACGTACGTGGTTATGGTGGCCAAGCACCACGATGGTTTCTGTTTATGGCCCACGGGCCAGACCAGCTACAGCGTGAAAAGCAGCCCCTGGGAGAACGGGCGTGGCGATGTGGTGCGGCGAGTCTCCGAAGCGGCGCGAGAATTTGGCCTGGCCTTCGGCGTTTATCTTTCTCCCTGGGACCGCCACGAGCCGAAGTACAACAACTCCGCGGAATACGACGATTACTACATTGCGGAAATGGAGGAACTCGCCTCCGGCTACGGCAACCTCGTGGAATTTTGGCTGGATGGCGCAGGCAGTGCCGGTCATGTCTACAATTTCCCGCGCATCATCGAAAACCTACGCGTCTATCAGCCGAATACCCTGATCTTTGCGGACGCGGCGCTCCTTGAATGTGCCGATGTCCGCTGGGCAGGAAATGAGGATGGCACCATTCCTTATGAAAACTGGAACGTCCTCGACCGCAACGGATATCTTCGCTGGCGACCGGTGGAAGCGGATACGCCACTGCATAAGCACCACTGGTTCTGGCATCCCAATGATGAAGCCTCGCTTAAGCCCGTGGCGGAACTGGTTACCACCTATGAAGAGACCATCGGCCGGGGCGGCCAGTTGATGCTCGGCCTCGCTCCTGACCGCCGCGGCCTGCTGCCGGAAGCAGATGTAAAACGCCTGGAAGAATTCGGCGCCGTCATTCGCAAACGCTACGGGGAAAGTCTAATGGCGAAAGAGGAAGAGACTCTCCTCCACCAGCCCACCCACGCGGCCCTCGATGGCGATCCTGAGACGTTCTGGTCCGCCCCAGTTGGCTCTCACCACGCTGTGCTCGAGGCCAATTTTGCGAAGCCGGTAACTTTTGACCATTCGCTCGTCATGGAATGGCTGAATGATGGACAGCACGTCGAGCGCTTCCGCGTCGAGGCGTGGACTGGCAAAGGCTGGAAATCGCTCGTCGAAGGCAGCGCGATCGGTCACAAACGCATCGACCATTTCCCGCCTGTAACCGCTTCTCGCGTTCGCCTGAACATCCTGGCCTCATCGACGGAAGCACATATCAGGGAATTCCAGATCTTTAACGCCGGAAGCGATCTTGGGACGCCTTGAACTACGAGAGCGATTCCGCGCCGCACCTGATTTGCCGAGTATTCCTGGGGTGCCTCACTTCCGGCATTCACATTAGTTGAGTTGCGCCTCCACTCTCAGGCACAATCACATTTCGGACGGCGACGGGAGTTCCCCATGGCGGGCGTGAGAATCCTCAACATCGAAGTCGGCATGCCCACGGTCGAAGAAGCTCGCCGGATTCTCCTCGCCGAATTGAAGCAGGCCAAACAGAGTGGCTTCGCCGCCGTGAAGATCATTCACGGTTACGGCTCCACGGGGAAGGGAGGCGCGCTGCGCGGCGCTCTTCGCACCTCATTGCTTCGCCGCAAGAAGGAAGGCATGGTCACCCGCGTCATTTTCGGCGAAAAGTGGAGCGTCTTCGAGGACGACGCGCGCTACGCCATCGAACATTGCCCCGATTTGCGCAGTGACCGCGACCTCAATCACAGCAATGAAGGCATCACCATCGCCGTGCTGGTATAGTGTTGTGTTCTGCAAATTCGTTGCCTTCTCTTTAGGGGGTCAGGGCTTTAGCCCTGACATAAAGTTCGCAAAATAACTTGGGCTTCAGCCCCTGAGGAGTCTGTGCAGCTTTACATCATTTTGGATAAACAATAGCAGTTGTGCGGCCCAGCAACACGCTGTCACAGAATCTCGAAACTCATGACCAATTCACCAACTACTTTCGCCGATTCCTCTCCGTTCCTCCGCCACATGGCTCGCCGTGTATTCTTCGCAGCGCTCACTCTGCTCCTGCTCTTCTATCTCGCCGACCTCTTATGGTTTCAACTCCGCGTGCACTACCCCGCCGCCGGCCCCACCACCAGCAGCGTCCACCGCTTTCGCCTTCTCGCCATTCCGCTCAAAAACAACAAAGTCGATTACGAGATTGACTCTCAGAAGCCCGAAGAGGACCTCCCCTGCGTGCGCTCCCTCTTTCCCCACGCCGGAATCCGCCCCTGCTGGTACGTCACCCGCCACGCCAAAGATCCCATCCCGATGTAGCCTCCCCTACATTTTCGTTGAGCCCCGCAGTCTCTGCGTCATAACGATTCATTTATCTATGAAGGTGGTATCCTTAGCCTGGCGATGCCACACGCAAGCGAAAAACAAACCAATCACCAGGGGCTGGGCCACCAGCCCAACCTGATCCGCCTCGTTTGCCTCATCTGCGCGAGTTTGTTCGTGTTAGCTGCCTGTCGAACCAAAGACAGGTGGGCTGGGCAGACTCTACAAGTTGACTACGTCTGGGATTCCGAGTTCCACATCCTTCATGTTCAAGACAGTGCAGGCAAGGACATCGATGACCACAATCTGAATGCGAAGATTTTGCAGGAGGCCAAGCTTGTACTCCCGCGCTGGATACAGGTGGAGAAGCTGAGCCACGCGAGAGGAACCTTTCACATTAAATTCTATTCTGGCGGGGCGACTGAAATTCTTGAAGCGAAATTGGGGCCTGATAGTTACGGTTCGGGATTCATACAAGACCCAGAAGTGACACCTCTCATGCTAAGGGCTCACGCAGGCGACCTGGATCGAGTTCGAGAGATACTCGATAAGAGTGACAACGTCAATGCCACAGACCAACGCGGTAATACCGCACTGATGTCTGCCATAGGCTCCCACAGCGTCGAAGTTCTTCGTTTGCTGCTGTCCCATGGGGCCAACTTAAAGATGTACAATCGCGAAGGCGAGACGGCGCTGACGCTTAGTGTGTTTTCCGGACAACCGGAAATGATCAGGGAACTGGCTGGGCATGGAGCTGTCTTGAACTGCAACGATGCAGTCGAAAGAGAAGCTTACTTGGGGGCTTATCGGCGGAAAGACGCGCACGCCGATGTTATCCGGTATTTGAGGAAGATTTCTGTCAACTGCGGTACAGTGCAAAAGAGTGTCAACTAATTTTGTGGATGGCTCGGCCGATAAATGAAAAGTAAACCCGGGCGGGTGGCTTGGGCTTAATTGTCAAGACGAAGTTGGGTGCCCGGCGCGCTGGTTTTGCACGTGGGGTTTTTGACTTTTTCTCCCAAGGGTGGTGGAAAGACCCCGTTCCGACCTGTGAACTGTCGACTACCGGCTCCAGACTCTTCCTCCGATTTTTCCTGCCTTACAACTTTGAACTTTCAACTTTGAACCGCCCTCTCTCTCTTCTCCGTCCTCCCTCTTCCTCTTCTCTCGAAACTCAAAACTGACAACTGATAACTTAAAACTGTCTTCCTCACCCCGCCGCGGCCAGCGCTTCCCTCTTCCGCGTTTTGCCCCACAGCGCGATATACGGCTTCAACTCCGCCATCATCCGCGCGAACTGGTTGAAGTCCAGCGATTGGGCGCCGTCGCTCATGGCCTTTTCCGGCGCGGGATGCGTTTCCACGATCAAGCCATCCGCGCCGATTGCCACGGCCGCCCGCGCCACTGCCGGCACCAGGCTGCGTTTCCCCGTTGCGTGGCTGGGATCGAGAATCACCGGTAGGTGCGTCAATTCGTTCAGCACCGGGATCGCCGAGATGTCGCAGGTATTCCGCGTCGCCGTCTCGAACGTGCGGATGCCGCGCTCGCACAAAATTACCTCCGGATTCCCGTGCGCCACGATATACTCCGCGCTCATCAGCAATTCCTTGATCGTGCTGCTCAATCCCCGCTTCAGCAGCACCGGCCGCCCGCACTTCCCCAGCGCCTTCAGGAGCATGAAGTTCTGCATATTCCGCGCGCCCACCTGCATCACGTCCGCATACTTCGCCACCAGCTCGACGTCGCGATCCCCCATCACTTCGGTGACGATCGCCAGCCCTGTCGCCTTTTTGGCCTTCTGCAGCAGCTTCAAACCTTCCTCTTCCATCCCCTGGAAATCGTACGGCGACGTACGCGGCTTGAAGGCGCCCCCGCGCAGCAGCTTCGCCCCGGCTTTCGCCACCGCTTCCGCCGTGCGCATGATCTGTTCCTCGGACTCCACCGAACACGGCCCCGCAATCACGATGAACTCATCGCCGCCAATCTCCGTCCCGTTCACGCGGATGCGCGTCTTCCCGCGGCGGAACTCCTTGCTCACAAACTTGTATGGCGCCGTGATGCGCATGACGCTATCCACTTGCGGCAGCGCCTCCACCGACTCCATGCACGGGGTCACGTCGCCCAGGCCCACCACGCCGATCACCACGCGCTCTTCGCCTTCGATCGAGTGCACCTTGTACCCAAAGTGCTGCACAATCGCGCAGACTTCATCGATCTCTTCCCGCTTCGAGTGCAGTTTCATCGAAATGATCATTTTCGTTTCCCTTTTTCCTTTGGCTGGCCGCGGCCAGCCCAAATTCTGTGCCCCAAAACAAAAAAGGCCCACTCTATGCGAGTGGGCCGTTACTTCGCGTTTTCGCAGTTTCTACACGATAGCCCACTCCCCCGGGAGGCTCCGGTACGTAAATCGCCAAGAATACGAGTAGGCCGCCAAATGCATGCCCGCAAGTCTATCCATTTCCGGCGGAAACGCAATCAACGATTCGCTTATCCTCTTCATTAGACTGCGCAATACTCTACAGCCTGCGTAATTGCGGTACCAACGCGGAAGAACACCCTGTACATAGCCCCTTTAATACAAAAGGATCGCAATGCGATAACGCGTGAATCCCGCCGCTCCTCCCGCATCGCAAGCGCCCACAGCCGCGCCACGATATTTCCCGCCTTGCACGCGCTGTTCAATGTCCGCGGGCAAGTGGCTCAAGTCGGAAGTCTCGTAGCGCACGACGCTCACCGGCCTTTGCCCCGCCCAGCCGCGATCCATCTCGCAAGTCTTGCGCGCATCATCGGTGGCGTTCAGCAGCCGCACACCGCGCGCGGCCAACTGCGAGCTGATCTGAAGTTCCTGCGCATCCAGTCCCAGAAGCGCCACTGCCGCCGAGAAGTCCTCGGCCGCAAACAGCAGGCCGCCGCTTTGCACCACCGCAATGCCTACGGCATTCAGTTCGCGGTCGAGAAGATTGGCGCGGTGCGGCAGCGAATTCATCCACTGCGTGTGCAGCCCCGGAACCGTTGGTCCTTCGGCGACATTCTCCGCTATCAGGCTGAAGCGCGCGCCCGTTTGCATCGCTCGCTGCTGCAGCGGCAACTCGCCGGGGAACTGGTGCGAGAGCATATTCTGCTGCGCCATGCGCTGCGCATGCTGGCGCGCGGCTGCGGCCAGCGCCGCATCCCACTGCAGCGGCGGCAAACCTGCGGCGGCGCGGCTGTGGTTCGCGGCGTCAAGCAACATGCTTTCCGGCGCACCGTATTGGGGTGAAGCGGCAGCGTGCGAGATCGGCGTCAGCAACAACGCCGCCAAGACAACGGCGGCAACGATGACGAGGCAGCGCAATAAGGTGGACATCGAAAATGCTCCTGCATCCATTAAACACGGTGTTCCCGGAATGGATGCGCGAAGCGTGGCACAGATGGCGCAAGAGGAAGCTGGCCGGGCGGACAGGTTTGTGTAGGAGAGCCTTTTCGATGAAACCTTTCTTCAGGGGCTAAAGCCCAATCCTTTTGGCGGTTTTACGCCGGGGCTTGAAGCCCCGGCCTCCTAAAGAGAAGGAGTTTTTCCGCGGCGATTAGCCGCGGACGCGGACGGCGCCGAAGCTCAGCACCACATGGCCACCGGAAGTCGGCCGGCCAAAGCTGAGCATCGGCCGGAAGCGATAGAAGAACAGCAACTGATCCAGGTGGTGGCGCACTTCCTGACTGTCCGGGCCATCCATGATTTCGTACTTCATCATGCGGCCGTCGGCATCCACCACCACGTCCACGAGCAGGTCATTCTGCAAAAGAACATCGGGATGCTGCATTTCGGGCGAAGCCGAACTGGGCAGGTCCGAGGGCAGAATCAGCCCCGCAGGCTGCAACAGCGAGGTGGGAATATCGTTGGGATCGGCCTGCACCACAATGCCCGGCACGATCATGTGCAGCACAAACATAAAGATGACGATCGCGGAAAACAATCCGCCGGTTGCCGGCACGGTGAACGGACGCAACACGTTGTCCTGCAGAATTTCCACGCGATCCTTTACAAGCTGCCAACGCTCCGTCCAATTGCGCGGGCCGCGGGCCTGCGCCGCCGCCACTTTGATGCGCACGGCGAGATCCGCCGGGGGCAGGGCGCGCGGCATCCGCGAAAGCATCACCGCCAGCTTGCGGTAACGCTGCAATTCCTCGCGGCACGAAGCGCACTCTTCGAGGTGCTGGCGGACGGCGTCCCGTTCCCGGGGACGCGGCGCCGAAGCCAGGGTGTCATCCAGATACCCGGCCAGTTTGGAATGTACCTTCTCGCACGTCATGATTGTTCCTCTCGCGTTTGACTTGGACGCGTCATTTCTCCTGCCGACGGACTGGCTGGGGCACGTACGTAGGCCATTTGTAAACCGATTTGCGCGCCGAAGTGCGCGGTGCTGGCCGCTTCGCGGTGAGGCATCTCGTGCGGCCGCGCAAACTTTTTCTCATCCAGCAGGGGCTCCAGCAATTCCTTCAACGTGCGCCGGCCTCGCAGGATGCGCGACTTCACCGTGCCCACGCTGCAATCGAGCACTTCGGCCACTTCTTCGTAGCTCAATCCCTCCAGATCCCTGAGGATCACCGCGCCGCGGAACACTTCAGGGATTTGCTGCAACGCATCCTGCACCGCGGCCTGAATCTCGTGCGTGGCCATCTGCTCGTAGGGCGATGCGGCGGCGTCTTGCACTTCGACCGGGGCAAAGCCCTCTTCGGGTTCCGCATCAATGGAGACGTTTTTCTGGAGATGGCGCTTGAACCAGCGGCGATTGTTGAGCGCCTCGCGAACGGCGATGCGGTAAAGCCAGGTCTTCAGCGAACTGCCGCGGCGGAAATTCCGTATGCCCCGGAACGCTTTCAAGAAAACCTCCTGAGTGGAATCGGCGGCGTCGGCCGTATCTCCCAACATGCTCAGGCAGAGGCTGTACACGGGACCGTGGTAGTGCGTCACGAGCCAGTCGTATGCCGTCTCCGAGCCTGCCTGCAGCTCGGTGACAAGTCCGGCTTCATCGTGGCCCCACGAGAGCGTACCGACCCAATCGGACACGGTCTGCCTTTCTAGCTCGTCCTCCAGCCGAGTGCGCTGGAAGGCGAACTGGCCCACGCTGGCCTTGGCCAGAGTGGACGGCCCATAAACCACTTCCCTGCAACGGGCCTCTTGGCACTGCAGATTGGGAGCACGATCCCCAATCCACGTCCGCTCAATCTATTAGACACCGTAGAGCGGAGGAATGTTTCCTGGGCCGAGGGGCCGCCCTCCAGAAAGCCGCGGGCACAAAGGGCGCGTCCAGCCGCGAGCTGGCCCGAAAGTTGATTGTGGCACTGGGAGAAGCGCAGCGCAATGGGCCAGCGGTAAGAGGTGTGCGCCAATGATGCAAGATGAAGAGCGCGTAAATTATAGAGCAGGCTAGAGTTAGAGGGTGCCCAGACCACCCCCGGGTGTTTTTGTGAAGTGTGTGAAAAGAAAGGCGTTGTGGGCGCAAGTGTGCGCAAGCGTGTCAAAAGAAAGGCCTTAGAAAACATGCTCTCTCTTCCTCCTCTTTAGGGGGTCGGAGCTTCGGCTCCGACATACAGGCCACCCCCAAAGAAAACTCCCCATGCCATCTTCCCCCATCTTGCCCTCATGCCCATGTAGTGGCCGGCCTTCAGGCTGGTTCTTCTCTCGGCAAGCGGTGCGAATGAAAGGCGCGTGCAGAATTCTCTCGGAATGAGGGGTTCGTGGCATTCGGGCGGGCTGGAGCGGAACGTTCACAACGCATACTAGCACGGATTCGTTACTAAGTCAATAACTATTTACTTGATATGTATTCGAATGCGCGTGCCGTTTTGGGAAAAGGGCGCGGAGAAGAGCGAATTCGCCCCCATCGGGGTGATTATGAGCTTGAAGCATAGTGACGCGGATACTACGATACGCCTTCCCGATCTCTGAGCCGACCGCCACTGAATACAGGGAGGCACAAATGGAGCTAGAAAGCCTAGCTGTCGATATTGCTGACGCTATCGTGCAGGTGGATTCGTCGGGGGAATGTTTTCGCGCGTTCCAGCCGGGGGTCGGCCCATATGGGGAACCACAACTAGTTAAGCTCATTGCCAACAAGCTAAGTCAACTTCCCCGATACGGGCCTGGCGTTCGGACTAAGAGAAACCCGGATCTTTTGATTCCAAATCAGTGGGCGCTTGAGTTTAAAATCACCAGGCCATTTGGAGATAACGGGAAAGAGGCGGAGAGTTGGTCTGTGAATCTTCTTCACCCCTATCCGGGGAACGTTAGTGCCCTCGGGGACTGCATGAAACTTGCCAGCTACACGGGAGATGAGCACAGAGCCATGTTTGTTATAGGGTATGAAAATTTTCCGGCAAAGATCGATCTCACTCCGCTAATTGACTCTTTCGAGTTGATCGCTCGAAACATCCTGGCGTTGAAGCTGTCGAGCCGGGTTGAAATTCGGCGTAATAACCTCGTGCACCCGGTCCACCAAACACTCCGAGTCTTCGCTTGGGAAGTGTTCTGAGGGGATTGAGGGGCGGGGCGGGAGGAGGAAAGGGCCTCTTCGGTTTCTGAGGCACGCGGCGAGGCGCGCGCAACCCGAATGCGTACGCCATCGGCCCGCACGCGTAACCAGTGAATCACATGACACCTGGGCCTCGGCCTATGAGAATGTCGGGCACTTGCATCGGAACCTGTGGAGACGGGCGCACATGAAAATCAATATTGACCCTGTAATTTCTAGCCGCATTCGAGCGGCGTGGAAAAAGCTTACACCAGCTCAACGGGCTGAACTGGCGCCTGCGATCTCGCAAGCCAACCAGCAGGCCGTGAGCGTCGCGCAAACCAAAAAGGCGCCTGCAGGACCGGCTGCCCCACATCACCTGATGCTGGCGCAGAGCGCGCTCACGAACGATCAGGACAATGTGGTGTGCAACTTGGAGGCTGGCGTGGTGCTGGATGTGGGCGGCGACGGCGAGATTTGGGGCACCGGCAAGTACGAGCAACTCGACCCAGGCTGGGCGGAAGCCTTTGCGGTTTTCCTGGAAAGTCTCCTCACTGGCAAGCATGCATTCATGGGGAATCCAGCGACTATCGCCATCCCCGACACTGTGCAGATCGGCCTGGCGGGAGATTGGGGTACCGGCGAGTGGAGGACATCCTCGAATCCAGCGCCGAGTACGCGCGTGGCAAACCAGATGGCCTCGTTGAAGCCGCACCTGACGGTCCATCTTGGCGACGTGTACTACGCGGGCACTGACGATCAGGAGCAGCATCTGTTTGTAGATCTCTGGCCCAAGGGTTTAATCGGATCGCTGGCGTTGAACTCCAACCACGAAATGTATCCCGGCGCGAAGCCTTACTTTAAGGCCATCGCCGGAGCGCCGTTCGGAATCCAGAACGGCTGCAGCTTCTTCGCCCTTGAGAATGCCAACTGGGTGATCGTGGGGCTGGACTCGGCGTACTTCGCCCCGGAGGATGGGCTCTATATGGATGGGGCTCTCGCTCCGGCTGGGGGAATCGCGCAAGAGATGTTCGTGCAAGAACAGGTAGCAAAGGGCAAGAAAATCATCGTATTAACGCATCACAACGGCCTGTCGGATGATGGTTCGAGCACTACAAGCCTGTGGCCCCAGGTGATGAGCGCTTTCCCAACGGGTGGCGGCCTAGAGTATTGGTACTGGGGACACAAGCATATGGCTGCGGTCTACAAGCCTCAGAAACCCAATGGCGTGCTCTGCCGGTGCTGCGGCCACGGCGCTCTTCCTTGGGGGCGGGCCTCGTCGCTTGCGAACAACCAGAACGTGGAGTGGTACGAAAACCGCTCGGCGAATGATCCCGATATCCCGCAGAGAGTCCTTAACGGATTTGCCGTATTGTCATTGAATGGCCCGAACATTCAGGAAACTTTCTATGACGAAAATGGAGGAGTCGCGTGGAAGTCCACCCGATGACTTGGCGGGAGGCCGACGGGTCAATCGGTGGAACAACCTTCGGGTGCGCCACGCACCAGTCTTAGAACTGGTACCCTATAATAATTATTAACAGTTGGTAAATAATATGCTATAGTTCCGGTGTTATGCTGGGGGGAAGTTGCTCTTGTGCCATTTCGGTCCACGGCATACTCGCGTCCTTTGTCTTTTCTTCGCTTTTTCGCCCGCTAACTTCTTTGTTTCCCGTTGATGCAAGCCATTCTCCCGTAAGTCCAATGATTCCCGCACGTACGCAAAAACAGGGGGGTAGGGTGTGTTATCTGTATGGTAACGTATCTAAAATATGTCGGCACGCCGGCAATTGCAGAGAAGAGCAACCCAAGACACACCCTCAGAAACCGACAGTGGGGCACCGGCTAACGAAGGGTGCTCCAAGCGCCAAGGAAGCTATTGGTGTTCAGGAGGACGAACGACCAGGACCGAACAGTAAGCGTGCCGCACGACAGATTCGGCGACACTGCCAAGCAACAGCCGCCCCATGCCCTTGTGTCCGTGGGATCCAAGGAGGATGAGGTCCGCATGCCAGCGCGCAGCGAAGTCGATGATGCACTCGCGAACATCGCCATTTTCGAGCGCGGAGTCCACCGTAAAGCCTTCCGCGCGCAGTCGCCGCGCGTATTTATCGAGAAGGGCGTGTGCCTGAATTCCCTGCTGTTCCAGTTCAGGCGCATAGCCGCGCGACATCTCAGGGGGAGCGGTGAGCACGACGGGGGTCAAAACATGCAAAATTCTCACTTCCGTGGTTTGCGGCTTGAAATAATTCGCCACAATATTAATAGCGGCTTCCGAGTGTCTCGAGTTATCGATGGCGACAAGAATTCTCATTGTTCCTCCAAGTTTCGCGAGGCTTGTCCGTAGTTTTGCCAGGCGAGAGCAATACGGTCATCCCCGCGTCGTCGCGTGGAGCAAAAGCTGGGGACAATACGGTACTTACATTACCCGGAATCCACTGGTTTGCATAACGCTAGTTCGCTGTCGGCAGGTGAGGCAGAGCCGGAGAGATCTGAGTTTTAAGTTATCAGTTGTCAGTTTTAAGTTTTCGGAGAAGAGAAGAAGAGAAGAAGAGAAGAGAAGAAGAAGAGAAGGCGCGTGAGTTCTAAGTCTTCAGTTATCAGTTTTAAGTTTTCGGAGAAGAGAAGACAACCCCAAGAATCACCGTTCGACTACTAAGGTGGGGCGCCCAGAGTCGACTTAGCATATATCGTCCGTACCACCGACCCGCGAAAAAAGGTTAGTGACGCTTGCTGAGGCTGCCAGAGTGATGACATTCTGAGGACGGATTGTAGGAACTTCTTCAGGAGGATTGTGCCGGCGGCGACGTTCGAGTCCGCACGTGATTGCCATGGAGATCATGTCCCAGAACCCGTATTTTTCGTTGGTGAAGAAGCAATTGAATTCCTATGACGGCTCAAGCAACGAGTACTACATCGTGGAGTTTCCACGCCCCGCCGTCGGCGTGCTCGTCACGCGAGGCACAGACGTGCTGCTGATACGACAGTACCGGCCCATTGTGGATGAATACGTGTGGGCGATTCCCTCCGGCGGCGTAAGTTTGGAAGAGACGCCGGCGCAAGCGGCAGCAAGAGAATTGGAGGAAGAAACGGGCTTCCGGGCAACGTCACTGGTTCCCTGGATGAATTGCTACGCCTCGTATGGTTGCAGCAACCAGCGCTTTGAGATTTTCTGGACGAGCGATGCGGTCGAGACCGAGCGGGGATTCGATCCCGCGGAAGTCATAAGTATTCGGTGGTTCAACCGAACGGAGTTGCGGGACCTGGTTCTCAGCAATGGGGTCGTGGACAATCTGTCGCTCTCACCGTTGTTGCTGTTTCTCTTTAAGGTTAGCGAGAGTGGGGGAAAAGTTTTCAGTAATCAGTTGTAAGTTTTGAGTTTTCGGTGAAGAGAAGAGCAGAGAAATGCGGGGCGCGCACGCGAGGGAAGTTTTTAGTAATCAGTCTTAAGTATTCGGAGAAGAAAAGAGCAGAGAACCCCAAGACCCAGGCGCAAAATCCGAGCCTGAAACACCCGGCACCCGGCAGAGACAAGAAAATGACAGCGGGCCGATTCTAAAATCGGCCCGCGGAAACGTGGATCTGAACGTTTAGGCTGCGGCGAGTGTGCGGCAGCTATTTTGGTTGGGCGGCGCTTGGTGGGGCGAAAGCATCCGCCAGGGTGACGAGTTTGAGTTGGGCGCGCAATTGATCGAGCGGCGCAGCACTGGTGATGGTGATTTCGACGGACTGGCCGGGGATTAGGTCGAAATAATTGTCGGAGGGCGAAGCGTCGAGAGTGCCGAAAGAAATGTAAACGCTGCGGGCGAGAACGGGAGAAGAGAGCCGCAAGCGATAAGCGTCGCCGGATTTGGCGAGATCCACGGAGATTTGCGGCTGGGGCAGAGTGATAAGTTTGGCGGGGACGAAGTAGAGAACGTTGCTGGAGACGGATTTGCCGGCAACTAGGAGATCGGCAACGGCGAAAATGTTGGCCGCGTCGGCGCCATTGGCGTTCACAAATTCCGCCAGAGGCCGCTGGATATAGATTTTGCTGGAGAGCTCGGGAACCTGGATCTCCTGCGTGGAGTCCGAGAGCGATTTTCCCGCCAGCGTGAAGAGGCGCAGGCGCAAACGCGCGGCGGTGGGCGCGGTCTTATCGGAGATCACATAGACATTGAAGTTGCCGTCCTCGACGTGGGGAGAGACGAGCAGCGGGCTATAGAAGCGGCGCGCGTAATACTGCAGGGCCTTCCAGCGGCCGAAATAGTCAATGCTGGACCACGAAGCCACCGGCCAACAATCGTTGAGCTGCCAAAAGATGGAGCCCATGGAGCGCGGGCGAATGCGGCGCAGATGCTCCGCGCCGACTTTGATGCCTTCGGCCTGCAGAACCTGGCTGGCGTAGAGGAACGAAGGGAAATCGCGCGGCTCGGAATAATACTTGAGCATGTAATCGTGAATGATGGAATTGCCTTCGGTGTTTTTCTGATGGGCGAGCATGACGGGAGTGAAGATGCTGGCGCGATCCTCCGGCTGAGTGAAGGCTTCAACGGTGCGCATTTCCGGGAAGGACTGAAAGCCGTACTCGGTCATGAAGCGGGGGAAGTGCTGCTCATATTCGGAGAAGGGAACACGGCCGTGCCAGACGCTCCAATCGTGGAAATCGCCGGATTGGAAGCTGGGGGAAGTTTCCTCGTAATCGGCGCTGGGAGAACTGGGCCAGTAAGGCGTTTCGGGAGCCAGGCGATTGACGGTGCGCGCGAGGATGCCGCTGAAGACGGTGAGATAGTCCTGCCACATCTGATAGCGAATGGCGGCGGGCAACAGTTCGCGGCCACCCCAATGCATGGCCTCTTCGGTTTCGTTATTTCCGCACCAGATGATGATACTGGGATGATCGCGCAGGCGGCGGACCTGGAATTCTGCTTCGAGTTCAACATGTTGCTTGAAGGCGTAGGTGCCGGGCTGCCAATCGTTGCCGAACATGAAATCCTGCCAGATCATGATGCCGAGCTCGTCGCAGAGGTCATAGAACTCCTGGGTTTCGTAATAGCCGCCGCCCCAGTGGCGGATCATGTTCATGTTGGCATCGCGGGCGGATTGCAAGATGCGGCGGTATTGTTCGGAGGTAACGCGCGTGGGGAAGCTGTCGAAGGGGATGACATCAGCGCCTTTGGCGAAGACGGGGATGCCGTTGACGATGAACTCGAAGGAGCGGCCCCACTGATCGAGATCGCGGCGAAGAAGGATGGAGCGAAGGCCCGTGCGCGCGGCAGCCTGATCTTCCGCACGATTGCCGATTTGGAGTTGGGCATTGAATTGATAGAGAGGTTGCGCGCCATAGCCGGCAGGGAACCAGAGCTGCGGGGAAGCGATTTCCAGCGGAAGGTCGACGTGATTGAGGCCGGGATGGAGCTCGACAGAGCGTGAGAGTTCCACTTTTTTTCCGGCGTGGGTGAAGTCGAGAGTGACCTTGGCGGTAGCGTCTTCGGCGGCGGTGACTTCGACTTGAGCCGCGAGGTGGGCAACCTTAGCGGTGACGTCGAGCTGCGCGATATGGAGGTTGGAAATGCGCGCGGCGTCCCAGGCTTCCAGGCGAGCGGGACGCCAGATGCCGCTGGTGACGAAGCGAGGTCCCCAATCCCAGCCATACTCGAAGGCGGCCTTGCGGAGGTAGGTTTTTTCGGCGGTGCGCGTTTGCTCTCGCCATTTATCCGTGGCGGCGATTTTGGCGGCCGCTTTGATGGGAGAAGGAAAGACGATGCGAAGCTGGTTGGCACCCGGCTTCAAGAGCGATTTCACGGGGACGCGCCACTCGCGGAACATATTGTCTGCGGTGAGGACGAGCTTGTCGTTCAAATAGACTTCGGCATAGGCATCGAGGCCCTCGAAAACGAGATCAATGTTTTTGCGGGCGAGCAAATCGGGCGGAGCCTGGAGCGTGGTGCGATACTCCCAGTCGGCATCCTCGATCCACTGGAGCTTGGCTTCGTTGTCGCGAAAGTAGGGATCGGGGATCAGATTGTTGTGAAGCAGGTCCAAATGGACGCTCCCGGGAACCTGTGCAGGGCGCCAAACGGAGTTTTCAGTAGCGGTGGCGCCGGGGAGTTGGCGGAATTCCCAGCTGGAATTGAGGGGAACAATCTGCTTTTGAAGCGAGGTTTGCGCGAGTGCGAGAACGGGAAAGAGCAAAGCGAACAACGAGGCAAAACGGAAGCGATCAAGGCGCATGTTCAACTCCGATGGATGGTGTATGAGACATGGTTAAATTCCGGAAGAAAAATCCGGGGAAAAGCCACGGGCTTTGCGCTACAGTGGCCGATCTAAAGATCGGCCACTACATGCGAAGGCCTTGGAGCGAAGTTACAGTGTACTGCAAATTGCCAGACATATCGGCGCGGGCAAAAAAAAGAAATCGCGGCGAGGGGTGGCGGCGAATGAGAACTTGTGCGAGGCGGAGCGGGTTTTTGAGGGTGCGCGGAGGAGAAGTTGGATAGAATCCCGGGAAGAAAGAGGAGTGGCGAGAATTATGCGATCGGGTGGAAAAGGAGGCCGCATGCGGGCTGCGATGTTGTGGTTCGGCGTTGCAGTAATGATGGGGACTAGCGTGATGGCGCAGACGCAGAAGGCCGCGGCGCCTGCAAATACAGCGGAGAAGGTGATCATTGACACGGATATTGGGGATGACATTGACGATGCGTTCGCCATCGCGTTGGCTGTGCGGAGCCCGGAGCTGGAAATCCTGGGTGTGACGACGACGTTTGGAGATACCGAAGCGCGCGCCAGGATTGCCGATCGCCTGCTGGGAGAGGCGGGGCGGGCGGAAATACCAGTGCTGGCCGGCGCGCCGACAAAGACCAGCAATGTGATGTCGCAACGACGCTACGGGCAGAGCGGTTCTTTTGGCAAGGCTTCCCATGGAAGCGCCGTGGATTTCATTCTCGAGCAGATTCGGAAATATCCCGGGCAGATTACGCTGGTGGGGATTGGGCCGCTGATGAACGTAGGGGCGCTGATTGACAAGGATGCGGCCACATTCCGGAAGCTGAAGCGCGTGGTGATTATGGGCGGATCAATCGAATGCGGCTATGGAGAGCTGTGGTTTTGCCCGGAGCGCGGCCCAGACGCGGAGTGGAACATCGTCAACGACATTGATTCGGCGAAGAAGCTGTTTCAGTCGGGGGTGGCGCTGTACGTGATGCCGCTGGATGCGACGCAAATAAAATTCGACGAGACGAAGCGGGCGTATTTGTTCCGGCAGGGCACCCCGCTGACGGACGCGCTGACGCTGCTGTATCACGAGTGGGGGCAACAAACCCCCACACTATTTGATCCGGTGACCATCGCGTTCATCGTGAACCCGAAAATTTGCCCCGTGGAACCCATGCACATCCAGGTGGACGACAAGGGATTTACGAGGAGAGAAGCCGGGGAGCCGAATGCGCAAGTGTGCCTGAAGTCGGACGAAGGAGCATTTTTTCGGATGTTGATGGGGCGGATTGCGGCGCAATGATGTCAGGAGGGTGCGAGCAACTGGCTCAGGAGCTTGTCGCATAAATGGACTCAGCAGGCAGGAAGGAGTTTCCTCAGGGGCTGAAGCCCAACGATAGGCAAGCATCTAAGGTCGGAGCTAAAGCTCCGACCCCCTGAACTGCGGACTTTTTCCGCGAACTGTGTGTTTCGCTGCGCTTTAGGTAAGAAGCTGTGCCCTCTCGGGAACCAGTTGTAGGACGGGTTTCCGATGAAGTTGAGGAAGAAAGGCGAAGCCCGGGTGAGATGCCCGGGCTTCGTCTGGGTCAGGGTCCGAAGGACGGCGCCAGGGATAGCGCGCCGACTCCGGTGGCAGGAGTCACTGCTGAGGAGTATGGGGGAATACAACGGGGAGTGGTGCGGGAGAGGTCGTTAACGGCGCGCTGGTGAGTTCGAGTTCCAGGCGTTGGCTGGCGCGCGAAGCGACGCTTTTCGGTTTTTGGTTTTGAGAGGCGGCGCCAGAGTCCAAACGGATCAGGACTCGTTGATGAGCGGCCTGGATTTCGGAGAGGTACATCTGCCCGCCAACTCCCTGAAAGACGGCTCGGCCCGCATGGCTGGCGGAAGCGAGGGGGATGTTGGTGGCGCAAGAAGCGTGGTAGATCTCGCCATCGGTGCTGCAGACCACGACGACGTTTCGATTGGACTCCCAGCCCATCTGAGGCTCCAGGTGGTACTGGCCCGGGGGCAGAACCTGGCGTCCTACAGTGAAGGCGAACGGAACCTTCAGGGTAAGTTGAGGACGCGAACTGACCGGGACACGCATGGAAGGGGAAGGGATGGCTCTCGGGAAGATGAGGACGTTTTCCAGTGCATTTTTCATAAACTCTCCTGCGAACAGCGAAGCGATTCAAGCGCGTTGCGCAAATTCGTTAGCTACGGCTGCTCTTGACAGGGAGCACTTTGCCCGAAGCGGGCAAAACGGGCAATGCACAGAGGGTGAAGTTCGGGTGAACTGGAGGTGAACCGGGGCGTGGCGCTAACATATTGAAATTGGGGAGTTTAGATGCTCTTCAGAAAGCTTGCCAGGGAAAATCTGCACGGTTAGCAAAAGGGAAACTAGTACGCGAGGGACGGGGAGTTTGCTATATTGCCGAGACCCGGGAGAAAACGATGAGTTCGGCAGAGAGAGCGAAACCCGTGTATCGATTTGGGCCCTATGTGGCCGATGTTCGCGCGGGCGAACTTTACAAACGCGGGAAAAAGAACAACGTGCAGCAACAGCCGATGCAGGTGTTGGCGGCGCTACTGGAGAAGGCCGGAGGAGTGGTGACACGGGAGGAATTGCGCGCGGGGATCTGGCCTGCGGACACATTTGTGGATTTCGAGCACAGCTTGAATACGGCGATTAAGAAGTTGCGGAAGGCACTGGGAGACAATGCGAACCGGCCGAAGTACATCGAAACGTTGCCGCGCCGGGGATACCGGTTTCTGGGGGAAGTGGAGGCAGCCGAGGAAGCGCCGCGGGCGGTGGCGAAGAGGGGGAGCTCCCTGGCGGGAAAGACGTTTGTGCTGGCGGCGGAAGAGGGCGGGGAGTGCGTGGTCGCGCCGGTGGATGAGAAATGCTCTGAGGAATGGCAGCGGCTGAAGGAACTTGGGGATGATGTGGGCGTTGCGATGATGATCACCGAGAAGAAGCTGCTATTGCTGGAGGCGGGGAGCGCGGTGCGACTGCTGTCGGTAAAGGGCGGAGCGGGTTGGTGCGAGGTGAGAATCCTGGAAGGGGAGCATTACGGGAAGGCGGCGCTGGTGGCGCGGAAGATGCTGCGCGAGGAGAAGAAGAGGAAAGGGAAGTAAGATGGCGAGCGCCCGAGACAGTTGCTGAAAGACAGCAAAAACTTTTCTTCAGGGGCTAAAGCCCAACCGATTTGGTGCCTCTACGCCGGGGCTGAAGCCCCGGCCTCCTAAGGAAAAACAGGAATGCGCTGTCATCCCGAGCGCAGCGAGGGATCTGCTTCACGCAGAGGAACCGGGGAAAAGCAGATTCCTCGACCCGTTTAAAAAGCGAACGGGGCTCGGAATGAAACTTGCTTTGCTTTTTCAGCAACTGGCGAAGCGAGGCTTCAGCAGGACAGTGGGCTAGTTTTTGAGCGGAATGGAGGGAGTGGAAGGGGCGAGCTTGAGGACGAGGACTTGGCCGTTGGAATGGAAGGAGCCGCCAGTGGCGGTCTTGGCTTCCTGCATGGGATTTTTGGGGAGGAAATGAGTGAGTTCAGAAACGAGGCCGGTGGAGGATAAGGTCTTCTCGAGGTAGTCGCGTTCAAGGTCGATATCGGGATCGATTTTGTGCGTGAGGCCATTATTCCGCTGATCCTTCTCGAAACCGATATCGTGAGTGGCGGCGCCGACCCACAGCATCTGGCCACTGACGGTGAAAGGCCCTTTCCAGATGCGCAAGTGATTGCGAGAGGCCACGACGGAGATGGGTTCGGCGTGGGCCCAGCCATAGTCCTGCGGGCGGCCGAAGAGATAGAGCGGGCTCATGGGCATGGTGAGATAGGACTCCTTTGAAATACTGGCGATGGCGCCGAGAAGGATCGTGGACTTCACGTCGGCATCCACTTTGACCCAGCCAGCCGTGGTGAAGACTTTTTTCATGGCGTCTTCGTTGCCGATAATCAGAAAGTTGACCATATCGCCGGGATTGCCTTCCTTATCAGCGATGCGGCGGGGGATTTTGGCGAAGAGATGGTTATCAATGCCGGGGACGGATTGGACCAGGCGAGCGTCTTCGCGGGGCGCCGAAGCGTCCGCGGCATAGACTGCGACTTTCACGTTGTAGGAGCCGGTGCCGGTATCGCTGTCAGCCTGGTTGATTCCCAGAGACAATTTGCCGGAGATGGGGGAGACGACGTCCTTGCGCGCGCCGATCAGGAAGGGTTGCGCGACATCGGCATCACCGACTCTGCCGATCAAGGCGCCGCGGCCTGCGACATTATAAGGGAGAATGCGAATGAGGTCTTTGAAGCCGCGGGCAAGACCATCGGGACCATTATCGGCCTTGGCGTCAGAATAGCGCAGATGGCCATCAACCGTGACGATGATGCGCTGGCCGGCTTGAAGAGTGATGCCGGTGTCGGTCCAGATTGTGGCGCCATCGAGAGTGAATTCCTTGGAGAGAAGCTGCTTCGTGGCGGGAGTGGTGGAAGCGCCGGTCTGGGCCGCGGGCTGCTGCGCGGAAAGGCGAGGCGGCGGAACCAGGGTTAGCGCGAGGAACACAGAGAAGAACAGTGAGGCGGATCTTGCATGCAAGGCCAAGGGAAGACTCCTGGTGTAGTGACGGCAATCTTCATAAGTAACAAAAGAAAGAAGGGAGAAGCAAGCTTGTGCTTCGCGTTCGGGGAAGACCCGAGCAACGGACGAGCGGGTAGAAGCAATCTACCGGGGGGGATTGTGTGGTGAAGCAAATAAAAATGAGGACGATTCCTTGACTCATGGGAGGGGGGCCTGTACATTGACAGAAGGCGGCGGCAGTGCGATTCGTGAATGTCCGTATCCGTAAGAGATACCGCCATAAATGCCTCATGAGTCGGCCAGGACGCGCCCGCTAAAGTTCCGAACTGCCGCGCCTTGCCTAATCAGATGATTAAGGGAATTGCCGCAAGAATTTGCGCCGGGCTGTTGGTGCTTGGAGTGTCTCTGGGAGCAGCGGAAGCGCAGGGAACACTGCAGAAAACGAGGGCGGCCGCGCCAAGCTCGAAGGTGCGGGTGGACGGCAGCGAGGCGATGTTCACGACGATGTGCGCGCTGTACGCGGCGGGCTACGAAGGGGAAGTGAACGAGGACAACTGGTCGACGTTCCGCACGCGGATCCGGGAGCGGGTGCGCCAGCAGCAGGGACTGGCGGTGGAAGCGTTGCGCGAGTTTTACAAGCTGCATCAATTGCGGGATCCCGGGGCAACGCTCTCGCGGTACGTGTGGTTCGGACTGGTTGCGGGAACCGCGCCAAAATTCGAGCCGGTGCTGAAACGCGACGAATTGCCGCCGGATATGCTCGCACTCGAGGGCTTCAGCGAGATTCTTTCCAACTACTATACGGAACAGAACATTGGGCAGATGTGGAAGCAGGTCCAGCCGGAGTACGACCGGGAAATCGAGCGGCTGCACGACCCGGTGTCGCAGATCGTGCTGGTGTCGACGTCTTATCTTCGAGAGATACTGGATCCAAGCAAGCCGGGAACGTTTACGATCATCGTGGAGCCGCTGGTGGGCCGGATCACCAACGTGCGAAATTATGGAGATGACTACGCGGTTATCTTAAGCGGGAGCGAAGAGATACCGGTGGACGTGGTGCGGCATGCGTTTCTGCATTTTCTACTAGACCCGCTGCCGCTGATGTACCCGCACGTAGTGGTGTTAAAGCGGCCGGTGTTTGAGATAGCGGCGAAGGCGCCGCGCCTGTCGCCGGACTTGAAAGATGATTTTTTCTCGTGGTTTAGCGAATGCCTGGTGCGCGCGGCAGAGTTGAAAGTGAAGCGGATGTCGCCTGGGGAACGAGAGGGGGCGTTAACGGCAAACGACACCAGCGGGTACGTGCTGGTACGTCCGATTTTCACGGCGCTGACGGGATTTGAAAACTCCGAGCCGTCGATACGGATCTATTTTCCGGATCTGGTCCGCGGCATCGATGAGAAGGCGGAAGAGCAGAGAGTGGCGGGGATCAAGTTTGCCCCGGCGGAAACGCAGGCGGAAGCGGCGGCCATGAGCGGCGAAGAAGTGGCGCGCAAGCGGCGGGCCAGAGTCACGACGATTCCGGATGACCAGGAAGCGCTGGCACAACTGACGGAAGGGGAGCGGCGGATCGCGGAGCGGAATGCCCGTGCAGCGGAGAGTGCATTCAAGAGCGTGCTGGCCAAATATCCGGATCAGCCGCGTGCGTGGTACGGACTGGCTTTAGTGGCGCTGATGCTGGACCAAAATGTTCCGCAAGCGAAAGACATTTTCGGAAGGCTGACGTCCGGAGAGCATGCGGCGACGCAAGACCCCATGGTGCTGGCATGGTCGCACGTGTATCTTGGCCAGATTTACGAAGATGAAGGGCAGTTGGAGAGGTCGAAGACGGAATACCAGGCGGCACTCGCGGTGCAAGGGGCTCCGTCCAAGGCGCAGCAGGCGGCCCAAAAAGGGCTGGGCGAACTGGATCTGAGAAAACCGGCCGAGCGGCCCTGAACAGAAAGCTAAAAAGAAAAAAAGAAAGAAGGAGAGCGGAGTATGAAACGCATGAAGATGGAATTGGCAGGGGCAATGATACTGGGAATTCTACTGTTCGGAGGAAAGGATGCGCTGGCGCAGGCGCCGGGTATGCAGCAACCGCCCGGGCAGGCAGAGAAGACGCCAACGCCGACAACGACGGCACCGTTGACGCTGAATGCAGCGCCGCCCCCGGTAACCGCGGAAGAGGAAGCGGCGATGAAAGCATTTCGCGATGCGCCCCTAACCGACGTGCCGAAGAAAAACCAGATGGGCGAGGATTTCGTGCAGAAGTATCCGGAGAGCCGCTACCGGGTGGAGATATATAGCTGGCTAGTGAAGGGCTACTACGGGATAGGGCAAATTGACAAGATGGAAGCCGCAGGGGAAAAGGAACTGACGATCCAGCCGGATGACGCCACGACGCTGGCGATCCTGGGCTCGATTCTCCCGCGCGCGATGAATGCGAGCACGCCGGACCCAATGAAGCGGCTGGCGACGGCGGAACAATACTCGAAGAAGGCGTTGGAGCTGATCCCGACGCTGCAAAAGCCCGCAGGGCTCACCGATGAACAGTTCACCGCGGCGAAGAACCAAACGAGCGCGATGGCATACAGCGGGCTGGGGCTGGTGGCGTATCGCCGGGGGAAATTTGAGGATGCGATACCGTACCTGGAACAATCCGTGAAGCTTGATCCGAACCCGGATCCGGTGAACTACTACCTGCTTGGGGTCGCGAATGAGAAGGGTTCGCATTTCGACGATGCGATTGCGGCGTTTACGAAGTGCGCCAGCATACCGGGAGGGCTGCAGCCGACGTGCAAGTCCGGGATTGAGGAAGTCAAGAAGCTCTCAAAGACAGAACTAAACGTGCCGAGATAAGAGCGCCCCCGTCGCGGCACGTCGGGAGTCAAGGTGATGAACCGCGAGGATGACGAACTGTTACAGGAACGGCTGGGCTACGCGTTTCGTGATCCTGGGGTGCTGGACCGCGCGTTGACGCACAGTTCAGCGGTACCGGAGCTGCGCAGCGCCCGAGGGGAGGAAATATCTTTCAGCGGGTCGGCGGTGCAGGACAACGAGCGGCTGGAGTTCCTGGGAGACGCGGTGCTGGAACTGTTGACGAGCGAATACCTGCTGGCGAATTTTCCGGAATGGTCGGAGGGGCAGCTCTCCAAGAGCCGGGCGCGGATCGTGAATGCGCACTCGCTGGAAGCGGCGGCGCGGGGTTTGGGGATTGGGGAGCACCTGCGGCTGGGACGCGGCGAGGAAAAGACCGGGGGGCGGGACAAGCCGGCGCTGCTGGCGGACGCGTTGGAGGCGGTGGTGGCGGCGATGTACCTGGACGGCGGGCTGGAACCGGTGCGGGAATTGCTGAAGAGGACGGTGTTCCAGTTGGCGCTGGAGAGCGGGGAACACATCTCCGAATCCGACCGGAAGAGCGCGCTGCAGGAATATTTGCAGGGCAAAGGCGAGCCGCCCGCGGAATACCGATTGGCCGGGGAAACCGGGCCGGATCACCAGAAGACGTTTCAGGTGGAGGTGTGGGTCAAGGGCGAATGCCTGGCCAACGCGGAAGGCAACACGAAGAAGGAAGCGGAACAGCGGGCGGCACGCAGCGCGCTGGAGAGGCTGCAGCAAGTGGAAGCGAATGCCAGCGAAGGGGTGGAACCGCATGCCGGATGAAACACTCCCGCCGGAGAACGCGGCTCCGGTGATCACCGGGGAAACGGAACCGGAAAAGACGCCCGAAGCGCCGGCGAATCGGACGACGATTTCAGAATACCTGGAATCCCTCCTGGTAACGGTCATCCTGGCGTTATTTGGCACGAGTTTCGTGGTGCAAGCCTTCAAGATTCCTTCGCAATCGATGGAACGGACGCTTTTGGTGGGCGATCACCTGCTGGTGAACAAGTTCATCTTCGGAGGGCGGGAGCAGTGGTACGACAAATTTCTGCCGTACCGGCCGCTGAAGCGCGGGGACATCATCGTTTTCAAATATCCTTACCAGGACCATCCGCACTTTGTGAAGCGCGTGATCGGGTTGCCGGGAGATCACCTGAAAGTGGCGGACCAGCAGGTGTACATCAACGGGAAGCCGCTGTATGAGCCATACGTGGTGCACGATCCGGCGGTGGGGTACGATCCGCTGAACTATTCTTTCCCGCCGACAGGCAATCAGATTTTTGTTTCCGCGGTGCAACCGGAATGGGCGCACGAAATCCGCAAATACATCCAGGGGGACGAGCTCGTGGTGCCGCCGGGGCGGTATTTTGCGATGGGGGACAATCGAGATCACAGCCTGGACAGCCGGTACTGGGGATTTGTGGATCGCGATGCGATCATGGGGCGGCCGTTCCTGATTTACTGGTCGGTCGACGCCAACAGCAGCGATTATAGCGAAACGTCGTTTGGGCAGAGAATTATCGGGATTCTGGATACCCTCGTGCACTTGCCGGCGCGAACGCGTTGGAGCCGGATGCTGCACACCGTGCATTGAACGCGGGGATTCCGGCTGTCCGCCGTAGTCGTCTGCGGAAGAGCCCAAGGGAGTGTATCTTCAGAGGCTATTGAAGGGCGGGGACGTAATGCCCTTTTCGCGCAAGGGAAAAGCAGATTCATCGCACAAAAGGCGTGCGATGGAGAAGAGCGCCTCGCTCTGCTCGAAATGACCAGCCAGGACATTTGGACGCAGCGGCGGCGGTACACTTTTTCGTAATTGTCTGAGAAACTCCCATCGGCATGAGTCGCATCCGGAGATACGGAAGAACCGCGGCAGTAGCGGTAGTGCTGCTGGTTGCGGCGCAGGTAGGTGTGTCTCTCCTGGCGCGCACGCACCGTATGCACGACTACCTGATCGCGCGTCTGGAGAGGGCGTTTGGGAGGCCGGTGGAGGTCAGGCGATTTTCGGTGCAGATTCTGCCGATCCCGGAAGTGGACGCGATCGGGGTCACGATTGGAGAGGATCCTGCGTTCGGCCACGAGTACTTCCTGCGAGCGGAAAACATGGCGGCGAGCTTGCGCTGGATGGGGCTGCTGCGGGGCCACCTTGAATTTGGAACGATGTCGCTGACGAGGCCGAGCCTGATCCTGGTGCGGAATGCACAAGGACGGTGGAACCTGGAGGAGTGGCTGCCGCCGGTGAAGGCGAAGCCGGGGGATGCCGGGACGTTTTACGGGCCGCATCAACCGGCGGAACCCACACATCATCTGCAAAGAATCGAATTCGACGAAGGCCGCGTGAATTTCAAGGAGGGCGAAGAGAAGAGGCCATTCGCGTTCACGGGCGTTTCCGGGAGCGTGGAGCAAGTCTCGCCAGGGCGCTGGGAATTGCGGCTGGAGGCGCAACCCTGGCGAAGCGGGGTGACGCTGCAATCCACGGGGATCTTGCAAGTGCGCGGAGACGTGGCGGGCACTTCGGCGCGGCTGCAGCCGGCGCAGATTCAACTGCACTGGGGCCGAGCCTCGATTGCGGATTTGTTCCGGCTGGCCACGGGGAACGACCCCGGCGTGCGCGGGGAATTCGCGGTGGACGGAAATGCCAGCGTGGGCAAGGAAAATCCGGGCGATGCGGCAGCGGGGGAATGGCAATTTGAGCTGCAAGCGCGCACAACCCAAATTCACCGGTGGGACCTGACGGAGCGCAACGACAATCCACGCGTCAACCTGAGCTTAAAAGGGAAGTGGAATCTGGTGGCGGGAACGGGGCGCGCGGACAAGATGAGCATCGAGTTGCCGGGTTCGAGCTTGTATGGGTCCGCCGATCTGCAAATTGCCGGGCCGCTGGAATGGAGCGCGCGAATTGACCGGGCGGGCGTGCAGGCTTCGGATTTGCTGGCGTGGTACCGCGCGTTTCAACCGGACGTGGCGGAAGAAGTGACGGCGGAGCAATTCTTCAGCGGGGAAGGTACGGTCCAGGGATGGCCGTTGCAATGGGAAGGGACGCGGATCGCCAGCGATGGCGGGAGCTTGCGGCTGCCTGAATTCCCGCAACCCGTGCGGATTGGAGAAATACGCGGGGAGATGCGCGGTGAAAAATTCAGCGTTGAGCCGGTACGGGTGACGCTGGGGCCGGCAGCGAAGGAGGCCGCGCCACCGGCAAGAACGGAGAAGCTTGCAGCGAAGGGACGAACCGCGGGGGAGCCGGCAAACTCGGTCGAGCTGCGATTTGCGCACGATTTCGCCGCGGGCCATGGCGATCTGCGGATCGAGGGAAGGCTCGACAAAGTGCAGGATTTTTTCAAGGCGGCCGCGGCCATGGGGCACACGTTGAATCACGGCTGGGAACTGAGCGGCGGCGTCGCCACGGCGATGGACTTGAATTGGGAGCATGGATTTCTGAGGAGGCAGTGGAACGGCACAGTGGATTTGAAGAAGGCGGAGCTGCAGGCGGCGGGATTGAACCAGACGCTGAAATTGGAGGACGTGTCGCTGGAGTGGAAAGACGGGCAGCGAGGGGCGACGATCTCGCGCGCCGACGGGTTTGGCGCGACCTGGTCCGGCGGAATCAAGGAAGCGGCGGCGCTGAACGCTACTGGCGGGAGCGACTGGGGATTCCGGTTGCACGCGGACCACCTGGACGCCACGGAACTGGATCGCTGGTTTGGACCGAGGGCGCGGCCGAACTGGCTGCAGCGTCTGCTGCCGTCGCTACTGGGGAACAACAACACCGGAGCAAAACCCAGCGAGCTGTTGCGGCGAATCTCGGCGGAGGGCGAGCTGAGCGCGGACAGCACGACAATCGAAAAAGTGAAATTGGAGAAGGTGAATGCAAAGCTAGCGTTTCACGATCTGCATTTGGAAGTGAGCGAGGTAGAGGCGCAATGGGCCGGCGGCACGGTGCGCGGCGGGTTGATGGCGGTGTTTTCGGCGTCTCCAAAATATGAGATTGCCGCGGGATTTGACGGCGTGAATCTGGCGCAGGTGCCTTGGGCTGCGCACTGGACAGAACGCTGGGCGGGCACGGCGAAGGGAACGCTGCAATTGACGACGAAGGGTGTGGGGCGAGAGGAGTTGCTGCAAGATCTGGAGGGACGCGGAGAAATAAAGTTGAAGAGCGTGGAATTTCGCGGCTGGGACGTGGCCAGCAGCATGGAAGCGGGAGCGCCGCGCATGGGCGTGTCGCGATGGACGAGCGGAGAAGGAGAGTTTGCGGTGAAGGACCGCGCCGTGAATTTCGAGGGGATTCGCCTTGAAGGCACGAAGGGAGAAATGGAGTTTGCGGGGACGCTCAGCTTTGGCCAGGAGGCGAAAATCACGATAGCGGAGGCCGATTTGCGGGAGCGCAAAGCCAAGGGTAGCGTGGCGGCGCGGAGTTTTGAGATGAGCGGACCCGTGGATGCGCCGCGAATCCGCATCGAGCCGGCGGCTGTGGTGGAGGCGAAGCCCTAGCAGCTTGCTGACGAACCCCGGCAAGTGTCATTCCGAGCCCGTTCGCCTTTTGAACGGGACGAGGAATCTGCTTTTTCCTGGGTTTCTAGCGAAAGCAGATCCCTCGCTCCGCTCGGGATGACAACTAATTGCTTTTTTCAGCAACCTGTTAGAGGGAAAGGCTTCCGGGGCGAAGGGTGATGCAGGAGATTTCGATGGAGCGGGTGCTGGTTTGTGTGATGCTGCTCGTTGCGGGTGTTGGCGCGGCGGGTGGTGACCAGCGCGTGGTGCTGCTGCCGAAGCTGCAGGTGGGGCAAGCGGTGAAGTATGACGTTCACGGAAAGGTGAAACGGCACGTCAAAACAGAGAGCCGCGTCGCGACGATGTTGCATCCGGGTGATATGCAGCGCGATGTGGCGATGCCGCTGGTTTTTACCGCGAAGGAAATCCATTTGGAGAATGGGCGGCCAGTGGTTGCGGCGCACGCGGAATTTGACGCGGGAGAGGACAATTCTTCTGATAAGAATGCATCCGTGCGCGCGAACGTCGAATTCACGATTGCGGGGGACGGGCAGGTGGCGAAGGCCGAGGGTCTGGACGAAGTCGCGCCGGAAATGCGGCTGGCGTGGCAATTCTGGCTTTCGCGCTTTGCGTTTGGGTGGACGCTGCCGGCGGAGGGCGCGAAGCCAGGGGACAAGTGGAAGATCGAGGAGGCGGAGAAATCGCCGTCGCCGATCGTCGGGTTGATGTGGGAGACGGAAACGACGTACGTGGGAAACGACCGGTGCCCGCTGATTCCGGATGAAACGTGCGCGAGTTTCTTGACGCGGGCGACGCTCAAGCAGAAATCGTCCGTGAAGGATGCCACGCCGGAGGACTACCGGCTGCACGAATTGCGCACATCGGGCACGGCGAGGGGTACAGATGAGATGGTCACGTACATTTCGCTGAAGAGCGGGCTGGTGATGCGAGCGACGGAAGAGACGCAGCAGTCCATGGACGTGACCATCGCGAAAGCGGATGGCACGAATGGCGTGCACTACACGATTGAGGCGAGCAGCCGGTTTGAGATGCTGCTGGTGACGGGCAGCGAGGCCGCGGAAAGATAAAGAAGCAAAGAAGCAAAGAAAAAGTGGGGCTGCCAAGCGCCCACCAAGGGCAGAGCGGGCTTGCATTACAATTTCAAGAGTAGCTATGCCTGCGCTACTTTCTTGCGGTGTGGGTCGCTGGCGCGTGAAACTGAACCACAACAAAACATTGTGTTTCGACCGGTTTGCCATCTAGCAATGTCGGCTGATAGCGCCATTGGTGGACAGCCTGGACGACGGCTCGAACGAGATACGGCGGGCCAGAGAGTGGAGTGACGCTATCGACGCGCCCGTCCTTGGCTACACTGGCCCTGACACGGACGGAATCACCAGGGATAAGTTGGACCTGTGCGGCCCGAGGATCGACGCGCGAAAGCAGCCCGCCGATGACCACTTTCTTATTGTGATTGGAGGGCCACCGCACGTGCGTCGCGGGCAAGTGCACGGAGCGCTGGATGTGCATCGTGGCTGAGGGCGTTTCCAGAACCCGCTCGCCTGGCAAGTTGAAAAAGGGAGCGTAGTAGCCGGACGGAAGATGGATTTCCAGGACCTGACGGGCGGGCGCGTCCATCTGAATGACTGGTGCATCAGAGTTGCGCGGGGGCGCGGAGTGGACGGGCGCGGCGGCTGAAGTCGAGGGAATTGTTGTGGGAACGCCGGCGGCAAGGTCGCTGGCGGGCGTCGGATTCCGGATGGGCTCGGTTGCCGCTGGCGGATCGGGAGAAGTCGGTTGTACTACGGGCGTGGCGTCGTTGCTTGAGGTGAACGATTCGGAGGGAGTGCTGCTTACTGGGGCTGAATCGGTGGCCGGTGGAATCGCGGCAGGCTGGGATTGGTCATTTCGCGCGTTGGCTGGGTTTTCGGCAAGCAGGCGAGAGGTATCCGGGGTTGGATCGGTTCGCGATGTTGGCTCTGCGGGGGAAGTCGAGCTTATTCGCGAAGCGTGGCGCTGATTTTGCGGAGTACTGGTTGCGGAGCCACCGCGGTTGACACCATCCTTAGTATTTTCACCTGTCTGCGCAGAATTCTGGAGAGCAGGCGTGCCAGTGGGAGCGCTTTGTGATTGCGCGGCGCCCGCGCTTGCTGCCAGCGAGGCAACCTGACTGTCAGCAGCGGGCTTCAAGGTATCCGGATTCGGGAGACTCGCCGGAATGTCCTGGGCCGGCGGCCCAGCGGCGCTGCTCTCGTAAGCACTTTCCAAGGAACGCGCGAAATAATGCGCCTGAGCGCCGTTTCGAGCGAAGAACACGGCCGCGACACTGACCGTGGCTATGAGCGCGCTGTACGTGGCAATGCCCGCAGCGGCTGAGATTGATCGCCGGCGAATTGTCAGAGGCGGAGCGAGCGACGCGATTTCTTGCGGCCCGTTGAACGGCGCCTCCTCCGTGGATGGGAGTGTCGGCTGCGACGCTTCAGATGGCGGTGCGGAAGTTCCGGCGACAGCCAGAATGTGACGCGGTTCTGGTTGCAAGAATTGCGCAGACTCTTGCGCGCCCCACTTGCGGATTAGCTGGCGATCGTGCTCGGAGAGATCGAGCAACTGAATGCCGGCCAGCTTGCTGGTTTCGCTTACCCAAACGACGCGAACATCGACCTGCACGGGCCTCGGAAGACCTTTGAGCGGTATGGAAATGCGAGCAACAAAATTGCAAGTGAGTTCAGCCGGTGTCGATACCAGGAGGCCATTCTCGCTGACATTGAGAAGCAGGCAGTCTTTACTTTCTTTAAAGGCGACGAAGATAGGCGATTGAGGGACGATACGAGAATAGAAGCGGCGTTCGACAGTCGTCGTTAAGGCCGGGATCTGCTGGGCTAGCGTGGACATGTTCGATTCTCCGTCCTGAGCGGCTTATCGGCGCGTGGTGACGAGGCCGAGCCACTCATAGGTTTTCAGCTGGGCGGTTGAACTCGAAACGCGCTGAGCGCGACATAGTGTTGCGTTAACACCCAAGCGTAACAACACAGGGGGTGACAGAAGGTTTCGGTGAGGTGCGTCGTGACTGAGTACCGGTACGAAGGAAGTTGCTGTAGCCTGCCGCTGGAGACAAAATTGAGAATCATCGTGCTGATTGGCGCGGGCGACGGAAGAAACGCAGCAGTCCATGGACGTGACGATTGCGAAAGCAGATGGATCGAATGGCGTGCGCTACACGATTGAGGCGAGCAGTCTATTGCTTCACGCGCCTAATCTTTCCGTCGACTTCGACCACATATACTCCGTCTTTGGTTCCAATAAATTCGGGGAGAGGATGAGTTTGTCTCAGGACGTGAAAAACGTCCGTGTCTTCGGGGGAATCGGTCAGGACGTGGGAGTGGACGCCGCCGGCAGGTGTCTTCCCGGGCGGGGCTGAGTGCTTCACTTCCAAAATTGACTTATGAAGCTGGCGTGTCTCGAGGATAGTCGAGCCGTCGGCGGAAACCAGGAAACGCGTGTCTCCGCCAAGCGGGTAGACATCCGCAACGGTTTGCGCAGGCAGGACGTACACGTACATCTGGCCGGAGTCCAGAGGCAAGACGTAGGAGTTATAGGGGCGCTTCTCTAGGTGCAGGTTTTGAAGGGAGAGTTCAATTGCTTTTGCCGCCACAAAAAAGAAGCCGGTGTCCGACCGAGGTGGATCGAACGTGCTGACTGTGAACTGCTTAAGGTCGCTTCCCTGAATGGCTTCGTAAACGGTCATGAAAGCATCCTTGGCCTCGCTGAATCTGCCAAACACAACGACCCAGCCTGCAGCGCTCTTTCTGGCGATGTACCGACGCACTGCACCCTGAGCAGGCTTGAGAGCCTGCACAGCGTCGGTGGCATGCCGGGAGGCTTGATCATATTCCGCGAGCATCCGCCCTCGCGCAGTAATTTCCGACAATTCCGAATCTGAAGGCGGCTTGTCGGACTGTGCCAAGATTGGCGCGACGCAAAGAACCATCGCAACGACCAGTTTCCAAGGGATCCGCATTTCCATACCTCCATCAAGCCTCGACTGTAGCCTGGATTGTTTGTCCATGACAGGTTGCTTGAATATCCCCAATATATATGACCTCGGTGACTGTGGCGTGGCCGATCTGAGTTGTGATTAGCAATAGCTTGTTGAATTTGGGGACGCGTTATAATGGTGGATTCGGCTGGCAGTGATGGGCCAGCAGGAGACGCTCACGATGAATTTCAAGCTGCACAGCACGTACCAGCCGCGCGGGGATCAGCCTGCCGCGATCGAGCAGCTCACGCGCGGGTTGAAGGCTGGGGAGAAGCACCAGGTGCTGCTGGGCGTGACGGGCTCGGGCAAGACGTTCACGATGGCGAAAGTGATCGAGGAGGCCAACCGGCCGGCGCTGGTGCTGGCGCACAACAAAACGCTGGCGGCGCAGCTCTATCACGAGTTCAAGCACTTCTTCCCGGAAAACGCGGTGGAATATTTCGTGAGCTACTACGATTTCTACCAGCCGGAAGCGTATGTGCCTTCCGCGGACATCTACATTGACAAAGAAGCGACGATCAACGACGAGCTGGACAAACTGCGAATGAGCGCGACGCGTTCGCTGTTTGAGCGGCGGGACGTGGTGATAGTCGCGTCGGTATCGTGCATCTACGGAATCGGCTCGCCGGAAGCGTATTACGGAATGCTGGTGATGCTGGAAAAGGGGCAGCAGACTTCGCGGGAAGCGCTGCTGCACCGATTGGTGGATATCCAATATGAGCGCAGCGAAGACCTGCGGCGCGGTACGTTTCGCGTGCGCGGCGACATTATCGAGATTTATCCGACGTATGAAGACCAAAGCTACCGGATCGAAATGTGGGGCGACCAGATTGATACGCTGCGGCAGATTGACCCGCTAACGGGCGAAATCCGCGCGGGGCAGGAAGATATCGCGCGCGTGCCCATCTATCCGAAGACGCACTACGTGATGCCGCAGGAGCAGCGCGACCGCGCGATTGTGGGCATCCAGGAAGAGCTGGAATGGTGGAAGAAAGAGCTGGAGAAGCAGAACAAGTTTGTGGAAGCGCAGCGGGTGGTGCAGCGCACGATGTTTGACATTGAAATGATGCGCACGATCGGCTACTGCCACGGCGTGGAGAATTATTCGCGGCACCTGAGCGGACGTTTGCCGGGAGAAGCGCCGCCGACGCTGCTGGATTATGTGCCGCAGGATTACCTGCTGTTTGTGGATGAAGCGCACGCGACGATTCCGCAGGTGGGCGGGATGTCTCATGGCGACAGATCACGGAAGCAGACGCTGGTGGATTATGGATTTCGCATGCCCTCGGCGCTGGATAACCGGCCGCTGACGTTTGAGGAGTTTGAGCACCGCATGAATCAGGTGATTTATGTTTCGGCGACGCCGGGGCCGTATGAATTGACACGGTCCGGGGGCGTGGTAGTGGAGCAGGTGATCCGGCCAACGGGATTGATCGATCCGGAGGTGGAAGTGCGTCCGGTGAAAGGCCAGGTGGATGACCTGCTGGAGGAGATACGGCTGCGCGCGGAGAAGAACGAGAGGGTGCTGGTGACGACGCTGACGAAGCGCATGGCGGAAGACCTGAGCGAATATTTTTCGGAGATTGGCGTGCGCTGCCGGTATCTGCACTCGGAGGTGGAGACACTGGACCGGATCAAGATTCTGCGGGATTTGCGCAAGGGCGAGTTTGATGCGCTGATCGGCATCAATTTGTTGCGCGAGGGACTGGACCTGCCGGAAGTGTCGCTGGTGGCGATTCTGGATGCGGACAAGGAAGGCTATTTGCGGAGCACGACTTCGCTGATCCAGACCATGGGGCGGTGCGCGCGGCATATTTCGGGGAAAGCGATTCTGTACGCGGACCGGCGGACCAAATCGATGAACGAGGCGATCGGCGAAACGTACCGGCGGCGCGCGAAGCAGCTTGCGTACAACAAGGAAAACAACATCACCCCGCAATCGATTGTGAAGGGCGTGGACATGGAATTGGCGCACATCGTGGAGGCGGATTACGTGACGGTGCCGCTGGATGCCGGGGAATTGGATGCGGCGACGGCGAACATTCGCTCCGAGGAACAACTCGCCGAAATCCTGGGAAAGCTGGAAGCGCAGATGAGGGAAGCGGCGAAGAAGTTCGAGTTTGAAAAGGCGGCGAAGTTGCGGGACCGCATACGAGCGTTGAAGCAGCAGGATTTGACGGGGATGTTTGCGAAAGAGGGTGGGGACGGCGCGGGCGGCGATTGAGGGTTGGGCGACGTGAGAGGGGAAGTTCACTAGAGCCGACCTGAAGTCCGGGCGTTGCAATCTTCGAAGAGGGATCCCTCGACTGCGCGGCCCGACGCGCCAGAAAACGGCGCAAAAGAAGAAATCGGGCCGCTTCGCTCGGGATGACAATTTGTGGGTGTAATAGGCATCGCAAAAGCGGCGGCCCTTCGAAGCTCAGGGTAAACAAGCCGGCGCACTCCAAATTAGCCGGATCAACGGCGGCGGAGATCGTCTAGAGAATAAAAGGTGCCGCGCCAGGTGATGCCGCCCTGACGCAAGGTGATGAAGGTGGAGCGCAGGAGCATATAGGTGAAGAGGAGCGCGCCGAGGGGCAGCGTGAGGCAATAGAGCGGGGAAACGCGCATGACGATGTCCATGCCCATGTGAAAACACAGAGCGATCAGAACAGCGACGGCGGCGAAAGCGCGCACCCAGCCGTGGCCAAAGAACATGCCGAGCAAAGGAAGGACAAACATAGCGAGCAGGCTGAGAGATTGCCCGGCAGCCACTGGCGCGCTGAATTGAGCGCCTGCGAAGAAATTTTTCTCCACGCCGCGAATCAAATTGCCGATGCCTGCGTGCCAGCGCACGGAAACCGCGTCCTGGGCGACGGCCACGCCGGAACGGAAACCGCCCAGCTTAATAATTTTCCCAAGCATAACGTCGTCGATCACTTCCATGGCCAAGCGGCGGTGGGTGCCGCAGGCCTCGTAGGCGGTGCGTTTTACCATTTGAAAGGCGCCCACACCGACATAGGCGCGTGAACGCGGATTGCTTACCTGATGCGGGTCGATGGCCATATGAAAAGCCATGCCGAAGAAAGTGATGAGCACTTTTTCCCAGAAACCGACCATGACGATGTCGCCGAAGAGCGCGAGATGGTCGAGTTGGCGATCGCGAGCGAGGGCCACGGCGCGGCGAAGCGTGTCCGGCCGGAAGCGCACATCGGCGTCGGTAAAGAGCAGCCAATCGCCGGAGGAGATTTCGTAGGCCTTTTGAAGAGCATTAGGCTTGCCGAGCCAGCCCTTGGGAAGTTCAGCGACATGGACGACGCGGAGACGGTCGTGCGTGGCGGCGAAGTCGTCGAGGATGCGGGGTGTGGCATCGCGGGAACGGTCGTCAACGGCGATGATTTCGAGGCGGGGATAATCGACTTCGACGAGGGTGGCAAGGGCGTCGGGCAGCTTCTCCTCTTCATCGCGTGCCGCGAAGATCAGCGAAATCCGCGGGCAATCGGCGTCTTTTGCGGGGGCATAGCTTTTGAGCCAGGGTAAGCGCACGGCGCCATAGGCCACGCGCAAACCGTAGGTGACCCAGACGAAAGCGATGAGTCCGAAGAGGAGCAGCCAGAAAAGATGCATGCTGATTGGAGTCGAAAGCCAGCCTCAGGTTATGCTAACACGGATGCCAATGAGCATTGCCATCGTGGGAGCGGGACGCGTGGGGCGCGCGTTGGGGCAGCGGCTGCGTGAGCTGGGCTGGAGGATTGGCGTGGTGGCGGCAAGGACGGAAGCCAGCGCGCGGAAGGCGGTGCGCTTTATCGGAGCGGGGCAGCCACAGGCAGGACTCACCCGGCAGATTCTCGGCAGCACCACGATTCTGGTGAGCGTGCCAGACGACGTGATCGCCAGCGTGGCGGATGAGCTCGCGCGAATGGGCGGAGAAGAACTGCGCGGTAAGGCTGTTTTGCACACGAGCGGTGCGTTGGGTGCGGGCGTGCTGCAGTCCGTGCGGGCCTGCGGCGCGGCGGTTGCCTCCATGCACCCCATGCAGACGTTTAGCGGCGTAGGCGTGCCGCCGCTGGAAGGCAAAGTATTCGCCATTGAAGGCGACGAGATCGCCGTGCGCGTGGCACGAGGGATTGCGCGCGGGCTGGGAGGAACTCCGGTGAACATCGCGGCCGAGATGAAGCCGCTGTATCACGCCGCGGGGGCATTTGCGGCGGGACACCTGCTGGCGCTGGAAGAGGCTGGGGTGCAAATGCTGATGACAGCGGGAATGAAAAGGCAAGAAGCCACGCGGGCGCTGCTGTCGCTGTCGCGGCAGGTGATCGACCACTACGAAAAGTTGGGGCCGCACAAGGCGTGGACCGGGCCGCTTTCGCGTGGCGATTACGGCGTGGTTGCCGGCCATGAAGAGGCTTTGCAGCAACTCGCTCCGGAATTTCTGGAAGCGTACCACGCGGTGAGCCGACTGGCGGCGCGGGTGCTGGCGCACGATCCGGCCGCCATGTTGAAAGAATTGGAAGCGATTTCAACGGCGTTACAGCAATCATCGAAAAGCAAAGGGGGCCAGGCTTGACGCGACTTCAAATTCCCATACAGAGCGCCACGCTCAAGAACGGATTGCGCGTGGTGCTTGCGCCGGATGCGACCGCTCCGGTGGTGACGATCGGGGTGTACTACAAAATCGGATTCCGGCTGGAACCGCAGGGGCGCAGCGGGTTCGCGCATTTATTCGAGCACATGATGTTTCAAGGCTCGGAGAACGCTGCGAAGATGCAGCACATCAAGCTGATCAATTCGAGCGGGGGCTTGCTGAACGGCTCGACGATGTACGACGTGACGAATTATTACGAAGCGGCGCCGTCGAATGCGCTGGAGCGGGTGTTGTGGCTGGAAGCGGACCGCATGCGCGCGCTGAAGGTGGATGACGAAAATCTGCGGAACCAGCGCGACGTCGTTAAGGAAGAAGTGCGCGTCAACGTGCTCAACCAGCCCTACGGCGGCTTCCCGTGGCTGGACATGCCGCCGGTGGCGTTCCGCAACTGGGCGAACGCGCATAATTTCTACGGAGATTTCGCGGACCTGGATGCGGCGAGCCTGGCGGACGTGCAGAAGTTTTTCCGGACGTATTACGTGCCGAATAATGCGGTGCTGTTGCTGCTGGGAGATGTGAAGCCGGAGGAGGGATTTGCGCTGGCGGAAAAGTATTTCGCGCCGATTCCGGCGGGAGCGGCGCCACCGTTTGCGGATCCCACGGAGCCCGCACAAAAGGAAGAGCGGCGTGGACACGTCGAGGAGAAATTCGGGACGCTGCCGGCAATGGCCATCGGCTATGTGCTGCCGGCGCGGCGGACACTGGAGTGGTTCACCATGGCGCTGCTGGATCAGGCGCTGCACGGCGGCCGGGCCGGGCGCATCTACCGCGAGTTGGTGCTGGAAAAGCAGATTGCGGTAGAAGCGGATGGAGGGATCGAGGATCTGTTCGGGTACAACGGGCCAACGCAGATGACGACGCGAATTCTGCATAAGCCGGAGTATTCGGCGGAGGCTGCGCTGGCCGCATTTGATTCGGTGATTCGCGAGGTAAAGGAGAAGGGCATCAACGAGGACGAATTGCAACAGCTCCAGGTGAAATGGCGCTCCGATTATTACTCGATGCTCGAGGGCGGACGAGGCGGGTATATGCCGCACTACGGGCTGATGCACCTGCTGGCGTGCTTTACGCTGTTCGACAATGAGCCGCAACTGGTGAACACGATTCTGGAGGGTTTTCTGGAGGTGAACCGCGAAGCGGTGCAACGCGCCGCGCAGAAATATCTGCGGCCAGAGAACCGCGCGATTGTGTTTCGCACGCCGGTGAAAAGCGATGCGAAGGAGGCGGCGTGATGGCGACGCGCGAAGCAGAGGTTCCCACATTGGCGCCGGCATTGACTTCGGAACGCCCCGTAACCTGGCCGAGGCGAACGAGAGCGCGGCTGGCGAATGGACTGGAAGTGGTGCTGGCGGAAGCGCACTCCATACCAAAGTTTCACGGAGAACTTTATTTTCGCGCCGGGGATGCGCTTGTGGCCGATCGCGCGCCAAACCTAGCCGAAATGACGGCCACGGTGGTGCGCACGGGAACGGCGAAGCGGGCGAGCCGGCAGATTGAAGAAGACCTGCGGCGGTTGGGGGCGGACCTGGGCACGAGCGCGGGGCAGGATACCAGCGCGATTTCTTTTGCCGGGCTGAGCGAGTTTGCGGAGCCGCTGCTGCAAATGGTGAACGAACTGGCGCGCGAGGCCTCTCTTCCGGAAGCGGAGTTCGAGCGGGAGCGGCGGCAGAAGCTCGAGGAAGTGAAGCTGGAAAGGACTTCGCCGGGGTTTCTGGCCGGAGAGAGGCTGCGCAAGGTGTTGTTCGGAGCGCACCCGTACGCGCAAGTCTCGCCGAGCGAAGCGCAAGTGGCGGCGTACCAGCGCGAGGATTTGCAGAGCGTGTACCGCGAAATCTACACGCCGGAAAATGCGCTGCTGATGCTCGTGGGCGACTTTGATCCACCAGCGCTTTTGAAGACGATCGAGAAGGTGTTTGCAGATTGGACGGGGAAGAAGCCTGTGGCGAAGGAAGCGCCAGCGCCGCCAAAGCCGCGCGGGCGCCGGGTGTATCTGGTGCACAATCCGGGATCGGTGCAAACGCAAATCCTGGCGGGCTGCCACGCGATCACTCGCAAGCATCCGGACTGGCTGCGGCTGGGGCTGACGAACAGCTTGTATGGCGGGGCGTTCAATTCGCGCTTGGTGATGAACATCCGCGAGGACAAGGGATACACGTATAGCCCGCGGAGTGGCGTGATGCCGCTGCGCGAGTATGGGTACTTCTCGATTTCGGCGGCGGTGCGGAACGATGTCGTGGCGGCTTCGCTGACGGAGATTTTCTACGAACTCGACCGGCTGCGTTCCATGCCGGTTCCAGCGGCGGAGCTTGCCGATGCGCAGAATTACCTGACGGGCGTGTTCTCCATGGGGCTGGCGACGCAGGAGGGGCTGCTCTCGCAATTCTCGACCGTGGAGCTGAATGAATTGCCGGCGGACTATCTGGAGACCTACCGCGACAAAGTCAGGGGGCTGACAGCGGAGGATTTGCTGGCGACGGCGCGGAAGTACCTCGACTCAGCGAACATGCAGATCGTTGTGGTGGGGGACCGCGCGGAGATCGAGGAACAGGCGGGGCTGTTCGGGGAGGTCGTGGTTTACGACAACCAGGGGAAACGCGTGGAGTAGGTGTAGGCGGTTGTTTTATTCCGCAGTTCGACCGGGAGCGAATGATTTCATTGTTGCCCGAGTGCTTAGCGGCTGTTATTATTAAGTCGTTATGTCATTGCAGGGGAACTACCGCCGAATACTTTCCTTGCTTTCGTGTCTCCTGATACTTTGCTGTGCCGATACAGTCCTCGCCAAGAAGAAACCGCCAACACATCCCATCAATTTAAATTCCGCGAGCGCGGCGGAATTGCAGCAAGTGCCGGGGATCGGGCCATCCACCGCGGAAAAGATACTGCAGATGAGGAGCTCTTACGGCGCGTTCAAGAGCGTGGATGACCTCTTGGCGATCAAGGGGATTGGTCCAAAGAGGCTGGAAAAGATGCGCAAGTATCTAACGGTTGAGAAGGCGGCGCAAGACAAAAAGGCGTCCACAAGCGCACAAGCGGCGCCGGCGCCGGCGAAGTCACCGCCCGCAAAAAAGGTGGCCCCGAAAGCGCCGGCGAAAAGCAACCCTCCCCCGGAACCATCTGCGAACGATGACCAAGAGCCGTAGGGGGCTGATTTGAAATCCGGGCAATTGTCTTTCCCAAGACTCGTTCGCTAATTAGACGGTAGAAAGAACATGCTGCTTGCGGAGTCTCTTGCGAAAAGCAGATCCCTCTCCCGCTTCGCGGGATCGGGATGACAAACGCGTTTACGTCCTGCCGAGATAGGGTCGAGCAGTGCTCGACCCCTGCACGGACGGCCCAGCTCAGAACGATCCAACGGCATAGCTAGGTTCGTGGGTTACAGGCGCTGGTGGGTGGGCTTGGGTGTGGAGAGTTGCAGGGGAACCTGGTCGGCGATGCGGATGCCGTAGCCTTCAAGGGCGACGACTTTCTTGGGATGATTGGTGACGACGCGGATATCGGTAAGGCCGAGATCAATCAGGATTTGCGCGCCAATGCCGCTTTCGTGCTGCACCATGCGCTGGCGGGCAGGTTCGCGATCGAGCTGGCCGCGGGAATGAAAGTGGATTTGCGGCAGGGTTCCGGGAGTTTCCGGCGTATCAATGGTGTAGCCGCGGCCGGTGTGGTGCAGGTAGAGAAACACGCCGCGGTCTTCCTCGGCGATTTTTTCGAGGGAACGCGCCACGAGGTCCGGACAATCGCACGCGGTTGATCCAAAAACATCGCCCGTGAGGCAGTGGGAGTGAACGCGGACGAGCGGAGGGACGGGGCCGCTCAGCTCACCGCGAATCAGCGCGATATGCTGATCGTGGTCCACGTCACTGGAGTAGGCGATCATGCGGAAATCGCCGTAGCGGGTGGGCAGAATGGCTTCGGCGACGCGGCGGACATAGCGCTCGTGCTGCATGCGGTAACGGATGAGGTCCGCAACCGTGAGCATCTTTAGGTTGTGCTCCCGGCAAAATTCGATGAGCTGCGGCACGCGGGACATCGTGCCGTCCTCGTTCATGATTTCGCAGATGACGCCGGAGGGATTGAGGCCGGCGATGCGCGCCAAATCCACGGAAGCTTCAGTTTGTCCGGCGCGAACGAGCACGCCGCCATGGCGGGCGCGAAGAGGGAACATGTGGCCGGGACGCGCCAGGTCCTGAGGGCGGGTCTTGGGGTCGATTGCGGTGAGGATGGTGATGGCGCGGTCGGAGGCGCTGATACCAGTGGTGACGCCGAGCTTCGCGTCGATGGCTTCGCAAAAGGCGGTACCGTGGACGGAGGTGTTGATGGGGGACATGAGCGGGAGATTCAGTTCTTCGCAACGCTGCTCGGTGAGGGCGAGGCAGATCAGGCCGCGGCCGAACCTGGCCATGAAGTTGATGGCCTCGGGGGTGATTTTTTCCGCGGCCAGGGTGAGGTCGCCTTCGTTTTCGCGGTCCTCATCGTCCACGAGGACGATCATACGGCCCTGGCGAATCTCTTCGACCGCTTCTTCTACGGTGGTAAATGGGGAACGTGGATCAGGCATAAGAAAAGAATAGAGGCAAGGATGCAAGGAAGTAAAGATGCAGCTGGGTGAGAGGCAGGGGAATTGGTAAAGCCCAGAGTACGAGCTACCGGTCCAAGAGAAAGTCTTTCTTCAGGGGCTAAAGCCCGTTGATTACGAGGGTTTAACGCCGGGGCTGCAGCCCCGGCCTCCTAAAGAGAATACTTTTTCTGCAGCATACGAAGGCGTGCCCTCGCAAAGGCAGTTGGGATCTAGCCTCTAGCGGAGGAGGGGGGCGAGGAAATGAAAGATGCTGGCGCCGAGGAAGGCTGCGCCGGGGATGGTGAGGACCCAGGCCCAGACGATGTGACGGGTAACGCCCCAGCGCACGGCGGTGAGGCGGTGAGAAGCGCCGACGCCTACGATGGCGCCGGTGATGGTGTGGGTGGTGCTGACGGGAATGCCAAAACGAGCGGTGGTAAACAAGGTGATCGCACCGGCCGTTTCTGCGGCAAACCCTCCGAAGGGAGTGAGTTTGGTGATGCGCTGGCCCATGGTTTTGATAATGCGCCAGCCGCCGGCCATCGTGCCGCCACCCATGGCGAGATGGCAGCAGATAATCACCCAGTAGGGAACCGCGTAGTTCTTCATCAATCCACCGGCAACCAGGGCTGCGGTGATGATGCCCATGCCTTTTTGCGCGTCATTGGTACCGTGACCCAAACTATAGCCAGCAGCGGAGATCAATTGCAGACGCCGGAACCAGCGGTCCACGCGGCGAGGCCGCTGATTGCGGACCACCCAGGTGGTGAGGACGCTGACCAGCCAGCCGATGCACATGCCGAAGATGGGCGAAAGGAAGATGAAGAGGACCGGCATGGTCCAGCCATGGAGGATGAGAGCTTTAAAGCCGGCGTGAACGACAGCCGCACCGCCGTAACCGCCCATAAGCGCGTGCGAGGAGCTTGTCGGCAATCCCAGTGTGAGGGTAATGAGGTTCCAGGTGATCGCGCCGAGGAGGCCGGCGAGAAGCACCTTCTCATCTACCATTTCGATGTGGACCATCCCTTTGCCGATGGTGCCGGCGACGGCGGTGCCGAAGACGAACGCGGCGATGAAATTCCAGAAGGCGGCCCAGAGGACGGCGCGGAAGGGCGTCAGGACGCGCGTGGAGACGACGGTAGCAATGGAATTGGCGGCGTCGTGCCAGCCGTTGGAGAACTCGAAGGCAAGGGTGATGCCGATTGTAAGGGCAACGAGAGTGAAGCTGTTCACGGGAATCAGGCGTTCTTCAAGATGACGCTCTCGATAACATTGGAGACGTCTTCGCATTTATCAACAGCGGTTTCGATGACCTCGAAGATCTCCTTCCACTTGATGATCTGAACCGAGTCCTTTTCTTCTTCAAAGAGCTGGGCGATCAGGGTGCGGCAGATGCGATCGCTTTCGTTTTCGAGTCGGTTGATTTCGATGACGCGGTGGAGCGCTTTGTCCGGCGTCTCCATGGCGTGAATGGCCGCCGAGAGCTCAACGGTGGCCGCGGCCAGGACTTTGGAGAGTTCGATGGTGCCGGGGCGGACGGTGTCGATGCGGTAAAGGACGAAGCGGCTGGCGGCGGCGTCAATCAGGTCGATGACGTCATCCATGGTGCCGCAGAGTTCGTGCATATCCTCGCGGTCGAAAGGAGTGATAAAGGTCTGGTTGAGCTTGCGGAAGATCTGGTGAGTGATTTCGTCGCCCTGGTGCTCGATGGCCTTGATGCTTTGGACCTGCTCGGGGACGCCGGTGTAATGCTCCAACATCTTGGTGAAGGCCCGGGCTCCAGAAACGATATTTTCCGCTTGCTTTTGAAAGAGGACGAAAAAATCCCCATCACGCGGCATGAAGCGCTGCAAGAATCCTGACATGTGACTCGCTCCCCCCTGAGGAGCAGAGTGTGGCAGAAAGAGTCTACTCAAGAGGGGGAAGCGAGGCAAGGAAGAGGGTCACAAGGTAGAGGTCACCAGGAAGGAGGGTGCAAAGAGTCTTGCATGTGGGATGGGCGAGCACAACCTTTATCAAAGTGAGGGCGTGCTTACTCCATGAAATGGGCGGTCGGTAGGGGCCGCCAGCTTTGAATGAAGAGACCATGGCGAGAAGGGGCACAGCGGTGCCGCGGCCTTACAAGGGCAAGAGGGAGCCATGAGCGGAGCGCCCCGGAAGGCGGTCTCTACACAAGCGGAATCAAGAGCAAAGTCCCTGCAGGGCTGATTGTGAACCGGAACAAGAGTAGTTGTGCCGCGATCCCTCCACTGCGGCCCGCAAACGACGCGGTCCTCCGGTCGGGATGACAATGGGCTTGGACCTTGGCGAGAAGGGGCACAGCGGTGCTGCGCCCCTACGATAGAAAAAGAAAAGGGCGGCCGCGTTAACGACCGCCCTTCTTGGTGGAGTTTGTTTGGATGGCTAAGGCCTAGTACATGCCGCCCATGCCGCCGGGGCCACCAGGGCCGCCGCCGGCGCCTGCCGCCTTGGACTCTTCCTTGATCTCAGCCACGAGAGCTTCGGTGGTGAGCATGAGGCCGGCGATGGAAGCGGCGTTCTGCAGCGCCAGGCGGGTGACCTTCGCTGGATCGATAACGCCCATCTTGACCATGTCGCCGTAGTCGCCCGTGTCCGCGTTGAAGCCGAAGTTATCGTCCTTGGACTCGCGGATTTTGCCGATCACGACAGCGCCTTCAAAGCCGGCGTTGAGCGCGATCTGGCGAGTAGGCTCTTCGAGAGCGCGCTTCACGATGCCGACACCGACGAGCTCATCGCCATCGGCCTTGATCTTGTCAATGGCGGTGATGGCGCGGAGCAGGGCAGAACCACCGCCGGGAACGATGCCTTCCTCAACGGCTGCACGGGTGGCGTGCATGGCGTCTTCGACGCGCGCTTTCTTTTCCTTGAGTTCGGTTTCGGTCGCGGCGCCAACCTTGATGACAGCCACGCCGCCGACGAGCTTGGCGAGGCGCTCCTGGAGCTTTTCCTTGTCGTAGTCGGAGGTGGTGTTCTCCACCTGCTGGCGGATCTGCTTCACGCGGCCTTCGATTTCGCTAGCCTTGCCGGCGCCTTCGACGAGAGTGGTGTTGTCCTTGTCAATGGTGACTTTCTTGGCCTTGCCGAGGTCTTCGATCTTCACGTTTTCCAGCTTGATACCGAGGTCTTCGGTGATGGCCTTGCCGCCGGTCAGGGTGGCAATGTCCTCGAGCATAGCCTTGCGGCGATCACCAAAGCCGGGGGCCTTGACGGCGCTGCACTGCAGGGTGCCGCGCAGCTTGTTTACCACGAGGGTGGCGAGGGCTTCGCCTTCGACGTCCTCAGCGATGATGAGCAGGGGCTTGCCGAGCTTGGCAATCTGCTCGAGCAGGGGCAGGAGGTCCTTCATGGAGCTGATCTTCTTCTCATTGATGAGGATCAGAGCGTTCTCCAGGGTGCACTCCATGCGGTCCGGATCGGTGATGAAGTAGGGGGAGAGGTAGCCGCGGTCAAACTGCATGCCCTCGACGACCTCCAGCGTGGTCTCCATGGTTTTGGACTCTTCCACGGTGATGACGCCGTCCTTACCGACCTTCTTCATGGCTTCGGCGATGATGCCGCCGATCTGCTTGTCGTTGTTGGCGGAAATAGTGCCAACCTGAGCGATCATTTCGCCCTTGACGTCCTTGTGTAGCTTCTTGATTTCCTCGACGGCGACATCGACAGCCCGGTCGATGCCGCGCTTGAGTGCTGTAGGGCTGGCGCCGGCCGCAACCGTCTTCACGCCTTCGCGGAAGATGGCCTGGGCCAGAACCGTGGCGGTGGTGGTGCCATCGCCGGCGACGTCGCTGGTCCTGCTGGCAACTTCGCGAACCATCTGCGCGCCCATGTTCTCGAGCGGATCGCGCAGTTCGATTTCCTTGGCCACGGTGACGCCGTCCTTGGTGATGACGGGGGCGCCAAACTTCTTTTCAATCACCGCGTTGCGGCCCTTGGGGCCGAGGGTGATTTTTACTGCATCCGCAAGAGCGTTCACGCCGCGCAGAATCGCTTGGCGGGAAGCTTCTCCGGTAACAATCTGCTTCGCCATTGCTTCATTCCTCCTAGTGAGTTCCTTTGCTGCTATTTGGATTTGAGAATTTCGTCTACTTTGTCGATCTGGATAAATGTAATCAGTAAACAGTTATCAGTAATCAGTGGGGAGGCGTCGTGGCCAGATCTTGAATCTTCATCCATGCGTTTGCCTCAACGAGTTCACTGAATACCGAGACCTGCAAAACGAAAACTGGTTACTTCTTAGCCGCCTTTGCCGCGCCGCCCAGCTTGGCGAGTATTTCTTCCTCGCGGAGGATCAGGTATTCCTCGCCCTCGATCTTGATTTCGGTGCCACTGTACTTGCCGAAGAGCACGCGATCGCCAACGCTGACATCGAGAGGGATACGCTCGCCCTTCTCGCGCTTGCCGGCGCCCACGGCGATAATCTCGCCCTCTTGCGGCTTTTCCTTCGCGGAGTCAGGGATGATGATGCCACCCTTGACGGATTCCTTCTCTTCAATACGCCTCACGATAACGCGATCGTGGAGCGGTGTAAGATTGACTGCCATCGTCGAAAAACCTCCATAAGTGAACTAGCGGTAGAGCAGAAGACTTACCGTGGTAGGGAGAGCCGGAAGGGAAATTAGCACTCCTCGCTACCGAGTGCTAATATAGCAGGAATTCCCATCAAGTCAAGCGATTTCCTTGCGATATGGGTGTTGCGCGCGCAGATTTCTTTACACGCTTGAATTATTAAGTGCACTATTTACAATAAGTTAAGTCCGCCAGAATTATCTTGCACTTGGCAATTGCCCTGCTTCCTGTCCAGAGGTAGACTCGCGTCTTAACGCCGATGCGCTGGCTTCTTTATCTGCGACTTGTCTTACTCACTGCTGGGACGCTACTGCCATTTTTTTGGATGGTGGTGATCCTGGGCCATCGCCGCCAGCGCAACTTCGAGCGCATTTTCTTCTTTCTTTGTTTGGCGCTGACCTGTTTCTTTGGAAGCAGCCTCTTGGCGCTGAACGCGGAACTCTACTATGCCACTCCGCCACCGAGCCTGCTCCGCTTTGCGTGGACGTTCCTTTGCCTCGGACTTTGGTTTATTCCGCCGCTCATAGTACATCTTCATGCCGAGTACGCCTCGATTCGTGACCTGATTCCTCCGGGGATGCGAAAGACCGCTTGGTTAGTATGCGCATGGGCGCCGACGATATTGTTGGTTCCATTCTTGATAGGGGCACTGAGGTCGAACCAGGCATTTGCATTCTCCAGTCCTTCCCGACAACTAGGCGTGCCATTTCAAGTCTGGCTAGTTGTTGCAGTGGGACTCGGGGATTACTGGCAACGCCGACTTGAAAAAACTGCACCGGACGAGGAGCAGAGAGCTTTTCACAAAAACCTTAGATGGAATCTCGGGCTACTGACAGTCTTGTTGATGATCATATTTGGAGTTCGGCCCTTCATCGCAAGGGAAGATGCCTGGAGCTCTCTGGTCGCCATGACATTTGCTCTTGTGCCGCTCGTTGGTTTGATCATCCAGGTGCAGCGGTTTAACTTTTTGCAGATCGGGCGCCAACGCAATTTGATCTATGCCGTCTTCATGGTGTTTGTGGCGCTCTTGTACCTGAGTTTCGTGAGGAGAGCAAGTTTGTGGTGGGAGCGTTACCTACCCCCTGAAGCGACGGCGGCGCTACTGCTGTTTTTGCCGGTGGTGTTTTTTGAGCCCCTGCAGCGGGTTATGGGAAGGCTGCTGCGGAAGACGGCGCAGACGGAAGTGGACCGGGCACAGAAGTTGATGGGGCCGATCAATGAGGTAGCGCGGCTAGGGAACCAGGCCAAGCTGAGGGAATTCAGTGAGCGGTGGATTGCGGAGCAGTTGCAACTCGCCGAAGCGCATCTCGCCCTTGACGCCGAAGGAATGACGCCGAATCTCCTGGAACATTCGCAGAAAGGCTCGGAGGAGGTTTTTGAGGTCGGGCGGGGCGGACGGCATCTAGGCTCGCTGCGAGTGCGTGCCCACGGTGCCATGATCTCCGGCGAGACATATGCGGCGCTGGAATTTTTGAATGAGCAACTCCCATCCGCGTTTGACCTTTGCCGGCTGATCGAAGAGAAGCTGCAGTTGGAGCGCGAACTCGCCGAGAGGCAACGGTTGGCATTGGTAGGGCAAATGGCGGCGAGCATTTCGCACAACTTGAAGAATCCGCTGGGCTCGATCAAGACGATCCTGCAGGTGCAAATGGAAAGCGCCGAGCTGCCCGCTTCGCTGCGGCAGGAGACGCATATAGTGCTGGACGAGATCAACCGGCTTTCCGCGAAGCTGAATCAATTGCTGCAGTTCAGCCGGCCAGGAGTCCGGGCAAGGGGTGGCGTCGAGCGCTGCAGCCTGACGCAGACGGCGGAGAACGTGGTGGGCATGCTGCGGCACGAAGCGGAGAATCGCGGGGTCGCCCTCGACTTGCGGCCAGCGGAGGAAGACTTGTGGGTAGCGGCGAGCGCGGAGGTGGCCAACGACATCCTCTCCAACCTTGTGCTGAACGCGATCGAAGCGACCCCTTCGGGTGGCCACGTACGCATCGCCATGCAAGCGGCGGTCAGCGACTGCCAGGTAACCGTGGAAGACGATGGGCCGGGCATCCCGCCTGAGTTGAAAGAGAAGGTCCTGCAGCCCTTCTTTACCACCAAACCGCGCGGCACCGGGTTGGGCTTGGCGATTGTGGAGCGGCGGCTGGAGGAGCTCGGCGGCGCGCTGGAGTGGCGGAGCCCCAAGGAAGATGGGGTTGGGACGAAATTTAGAATCACGCTGCCGGCGAACGGGGGAGCTACGCAACGGAAAAATGACGGCGCCACAGCGGATGTGGAACGAGAGCCGAAGAGATGACTGGCCGAGAGAACAGTTTGCCTTGGCGCTCTGGACACGCATGGAGCAAACGTGCCTTGCCGCTTCGACGATTCTTCCCGGACACTATTTGGTATGGAAACATCCGCGATTGCAGGTACACCAGCCCGGGCCGGGGAGTGGAGCGAGGAACGGCCGGGAAGCGCTCCCGGCGCGTCTGCTGCCGCCAAGCCTATCAACAAGCGGCTGCTCTACGCGGCCGTGTTTCTGGCGGGATTCGCGCTGCGATTCGGCTTCGTGCTCTGGCGGCACACCTATTTGCGCGCTCCGGGTTCCTACCTGCCCTTCGGCGCGGAGATCTGCAGCATCGCCAAGAGCATCGTAGAGGGCAGAGGCTACAGTTCGCCATTTTTCGCAAGCAATTCGGGGCCAACGTCATGGATCGCGCCAGTGTACCCGCTGCTGTGTGCGGGGGTGTTTCGGCTGTTCGGGGTGTACAGCGTGGCGTCCGCGGTGGTTCTGCTGTTTTTGCAATGCCTCATGGCCGGAGCAACGGGGATAGCGATCTGCGCGCTGGGAGCGCGCACGGTTGGCGCGCGAGTGGGCCTGTGGGCGGCGTGGATCTGGGCGGTGAGCCCGATCTTTTATCGCTGGCCGGTCTCGTGGATCTGGGATTTCACGGCGAGTGCGCTGCTGCTCGCGGTCGTGATGGTGACGGCGATCGACGTGGCGGAAAAAGGGACGCTGGGGCTGTGGCTGCGGATGGGCGCCATCTGGGCGCTGATGGCGCTGACGAATCCTGCGCTCCTCAGCGTGATGCCGTTCACTTTTGCGTATGCCGCCTACGTCAATCACAAGGCCGACGTGAAATGGATGCGGCCGCTTGTCTATGCCGGTGTACTGTTCGCCGCGCTGGTGTCTCCCTGGCTGATCCGCAACTACGTCGTCTTTCACCAGTCTGTTTTCTTCCGCAGCAACTACTGGTTCGAATTTCACCTGGGCAACTACCATTTCAGCAACGGAATCGGGTTCAGCGGCAAACATCCCAACAACAACCCGAGGGTGCTGGCACAATATGTCCAAATGGGCGAACAGCCGTTCATCGAATACTACAAGAAGGACGCGCTCAATTTTGTTCGCCGGAATCCGGGCGAGTTTCTGGATCTGACATGGCACCGCACGTGGTGGTTCTGGGACGGAACCACTCTGAACTATTATGGAAAACCCGAATGGTGGGTACCGTGGAAGTTTTGGCCGTTGTCACTGGCGGGCTGGCTGGGTTTCCTGTTTGTGCTCACCCGCAGACCGCGCGGCTGGATCCTATACGCCGCCGCCCTGCTGATCTATCCGGTGCCCTACTACCTTGCCTACCCCAGCGTGAAATACCGGCATGCGATCGAGCCGGAGCTTTTGCTTCTAGGCGTGTATCTCGTTTTCGTGCTTTGGGGCGAAGTCAAGGGACGATTCGCGCTTCGGCGCACTGCTCAGTAGACCACGTCAAATTTCAAATGAGTGAAGCCTCGGCGTTCGGGGCCAGGCGGTGCTGCGCCCCGGCAAAGGACCACTGCACATGAAAACCATACTCATTGTCGATGACGAACCGGCGGCGCGGTACGCTTTGCGGCGGGCCCTGGAGAGCCGCTACCGGATTGTGGAAGCGGACTCCGCGGCGGCTGCGCGCGTCCTTCTGACAACGGATAAACCCGACCTGCTCTTGCTGGACGTAGTGATGCCGGGGGAGGATGGGCTGGTTTTTCTGAAGTGGCTAAGGCAGGAGGGGCAGGAATTGCCCGTGCTAATGGTTTCCGCGCTGGACACGGCGAAAAGCGCGGTAGAAGCGCTGCAACTGGGGGCTGCGGATTACCTGGTGAAGGGGTACGAACTGGAGGAACTGCGGCAACGGGTGGCGAACCTGCTGAAATTGTCGACGCTGGAAAAGGAAAACGAGAGTTTGCGGCGGCGGTTGGCGACCGAAGGGCAATTCGGGCAGATGATCGGGCGCACGGCCGCGATGCGCCGCGCGTTTGAGATGGCTGAGCGCGTGGCGACGACGGATTCGACAGTGCTTATCCTTGGGGAGAGCGGGACGGGGAAAGATTTGCTGGCGCAGGAAATTCACGCGCGGTCCCAGCGCAATGGCAAGGCGTATGTGGCAGTAAACTGCGCCGCGCTGCCGGAAACTCTGATTGAATCCGAGCTGTTCGGATTCGAGCGCGGGGCGTTTACCGGGGCGGCGCAGCAAAAGAAAGGGAAGTTCGAGCTGGCTTCGGGGGGAACGCTGTTTCTGGACGAGATTGGGGATATGAACCCGGTGACCCAGTCGAAGGTGCTGCGGGCGCTGGAAAATCGCACCATTGAACGGCTGGGCGGGACGCAGTCCATTCCGGTGGATGTGCGCATCATTAGCGCAACACACCGCAATCTGGCCGCGGCCATTCGCGATGGCAAGTTCCGGGAGGATTTGTTCTACCGGTTGCGGGTGGTGAGTATAGATCTGCCGCCGCTACGGGCGCACAAGGAAGACATCTCGATTCTTGCGGAGGCGTTTTTGCAGATTCACGGAGCGCGCCTGGGACGCGGCGCGGTTTTGACAAAAGAAGCGCTGGCGGCGCTGGAGCGGTACGACTGGCCGGGGAACGTCCGCGAACTGAAGAATGCGCTGGAGCGCAGCCTGGTGCTTTGCCGGAATGCGGAGATTGGCGTGGCGGATCTGGCGGAAGAGATTGTGCGGGGCTCGCCAACTCTCCCGAGGAGCGGCGAGGAAGCAGAGGATTATGGCCTGCGGGAAAAGGACCTGCGCGAGGCGAAACGCAAATTCGAGATCGCGTTTCTGCTGAAACAGTTGGGCGCGCATCGCTGGAATATTTCGCGAACGGCCGCGACGATTGGCTTGCACCGGCAAAGCTTGCAGGAAAAAATGCGGGAATTGGGAATCCGGCGGCCGGGGCAGGGACCCGTTGAGGATGAGGAATGAGGGTTCCGGGGCGTGTAAGGTAAGCGAGGCGGTGAAACGGTGGTTCATGGAAGTGCTTGACGAGTTCGCTGGGAAACGATTTGATACGGGTGGCAGTTTATTCTGGAATAGGAACGCGCGGGCAGAGTATGAAGAGGTCCGCCGGATCGTCGAAGCGCACGCACAATGACCGACGAACTCAAGCACCCCGGATTGGCTGCGGCGAAAGCGGAAGCAGGCGCCGCGGAAAATTATTTTGAGTTTCGCGATGTCTGCAAGGCATTCGACGAGCACGTGGTGCTGAATCGTGTCAGCTTCCAGGTAAAGCGCGGGCAGACGTGCGTCATCATGGGACGCAGCGGCGTGGGCAAATCGGTTTCGCTTAAGCATATTCTGGGATTTCTGAAGCCGGATTCCGGGCGCATCTTCGTTGCCGGTCAGGACGTCACGGATTTTACGGAGCAGGAGTTCAGCGAAATCCGCCGCCGGGTGACGATGGTGTTCCAGTCGGGCGCGCTTTTCGATTCGCTGACGGTGGCGGAAAACATCGCGTTTCCGATGGAGGGCCAGGCGGTCCTCACGGACGAAGATATCGACGAGTACGTGATGAAATTCGCGAAAATGCTGGAAGTGGAAGACGTGCTGGATAAACTGCCGAGCGAGCTTTCCACGGGAATGAAGCGCGCGGTGGCCATCGCACGGGCGCTGGCGCAGAATCCCGAGGCCATTTTGTACGACGAGCCGACGACGATGGTGGACCCGATCATGGCCGGGCACATGGGCGACTTGATCGCGCGATTGAAGGAGACGTTCCGGAAGACCTCGATTGTGGTGACGCACGACACGCACCTGGCCAAACGGCTGGCCGACACGGTGGTTTTTCTGCAGGATGGCAGGTCGGAAGTGTTCGAGTCGTGGGCCGAATTTGAGAATTCCAAGGATCCCCTGCTACACAATTTCCGAATGCAGGATGAACTGATTCCTGAGCTGGATGTGACCCTTTGAGTGGATACCACAAGTCCTATTGTTTTTGGCAGGGTAGTTCCAGGCCGTAGCCCATCTTCCTGTCCTCCATCTTCAGCAGGACTCCGAAGATCACAGCCAGCACCCCCAGCCCCGTGAAGACAGCCATTGGTAAGGTGTAATTGTAAGCGGGGCTGCTCAACCCATCCGCCACCCGGGTACCGGTGATGCAAAAGCGGTCCAGGATCCAACCAATGAGGTAGGGAACGCCCCAGAGCGCCACCAGGTTCTGCATCCAGAAAATAACCGCGTAGGCCGTACCCAGTTGGTGTTGGGGAATGAACTTGGGCAGCGAGGGCCACATGGCCGAAGGAACGAGGGAGAAGGCGAAGCCCAGGATGATGGTGGCAACCAGCGCCACCAGCCAGTTGTTTAGGAATGGGACGGTGAAGATGAAATGCACCAACACCAGTAGCAGGGAACCTAAGACCATTAGTGAGGCGCCCTTCCCCTTGCGATCATAGTAGCGGCCGAAGATGACTGTCAGAGGGATGGTGGCGAAGGGCAGAATGGACGGAATGGCGCCAGCAAGGCTTTCTTTTACGTGGAATTTCTGGACCATGAGGTCCGGAGCGTACTTGAGAAAGGGGAAGACAGCGGAGTAGAACATGGCGCAGAGCATGGTGATGTACCAGAAGCCCCGGATCCCTAGGATCTTCCCGATGTCGGAGATGTGGAAGGCCTCCTCATCCGAAGCGGCGGTTTCCACTTCCGATGCTTCCAGCTTCTTGTCCAAGGCGCAGTAGAAAATGAAAGCCACCAGGCCCACGCACAGCAGGATCAATCCGACCAGCACGGGTGCAGCCACAGCCCTGAAATACGCGGCGATGGGCGCCCCCATGCCCAGGGCCAAGGCCGTCCCAAGCCTCGCGGTGCCCACTTGGAGCCCCATGGCCAGGGCGATCTCATAGCCCAGGAACCATCGCGCCACGAGCTTCGTGGCCACGACATTGGCGATTTCGATCCCCATGCCGAAAAGGGCGAACCCCACGGAGGCCAGCAGGACTTGGGACTTAAAATCCCAGAAGACGTGAACGGTTGAATGATCGAGGGTGTGAGTCTGCACCGCCCACCACTTGATTGCGCATCCCACGACCATCAGAATGCAGGCCAACACTCCTGTAAAGCGGGCTCCCATCTTGTCCAGGAGCATCCCCCCAAGGATGAGCATGCCCAGAAAAACGTTGAACCAGGCATAGGACCCCGTGAAGAACCCGTACTCGGAACTGGTCCAGCCCAATTGCTGCTCGATCATGGGCTTGAGGGGGGACATGACGTCCGCGACGTAGTACCCGCAAAGCATGACGAACGCCACGATCAACAATGCTGTCCAACGGGCTGCCTTGGAATCGCGCAAAGACTTGCGGATGGCTTCCATCATGCCTCACTCCAGGAATCAGATTTACGGCAACCTTATAGGCTACAGGACACAAAGCCCGTTGTCTCCGGCAGATGTTGCAACACCCTCACCCCTCAAAAGGCGAGCTACAGACTGGTCCTAGGAGCTTGCTGAAAAATGCGTTTCCCCGTCATTCCGAGCGAAGCGAGGAATCCCTCTTCGATCAAAATGCCAAGAAAAGAGAGATTCATCGCACAAAAAACGTGCGATGGAAAAACGTACCTCACTTTGCAGACTTCGTTCGGAATGACGAATTCGGGGTTTTTCAGCAGCCTGCTAGAAGCCTTGCTGGACGAGTTGTTCGATGCTCAGGTTGGAAACCGGCTTGGCGTTGAAACGAGCCTCCAGATACCGCTCCACATATTTCCCAAGAACATCCCCTTCAAGATTGACGGCGTCGCCGACCTTCATGTCGCGCACATTGGTGTGCTCGTAAGTGAAAGGAATGATGGCGATTTCGGCGATGCGTTCGTGCCAGCGCGCTACGGTCAGGCTGATTCCGTCGATGGCGATGGAGCCCTGGGGCACGATGTTGCGCGCAAACGATTCCGGGACCTCCACGCCGTACCACCAGTTCTCGCCTTCGGGTTCCAGACGGGTGACGCGGCCAACCGTGTCCACGTGCCCCAGAACAAAATGGCCGCCAAACTCTTTGCCGGCAGTCATGGGTTGTTCGAGATTGATGCGCATGCCCGGCCGCAGTTCGCCGAAGGAAGTCTTGCGAATGGTTTCGCCGGAAAGATCGGCGGTGAAGCGCTCGTTTTCCATGGCAACCACCGTGAGACAGCAACCGTTCACGGCGATGCTGTTGGCGATGGCCAGATGCGGAGTGACCGTGGGCGCGTGGATGGTGAGCCGTCCGCCGTCCGCGTGGAGTTGCAGGGAATCGATAGTGCCGAGATGCTCGATGATACCGGTGAACATGAAAACCTCGCATAAAATTGGCCGCATCGCGTACGAAACGGCCGATCGGTGGAGCGAAATAACAGCATACCGCGAAGCGTGGCGTAAATCCTTGACGAAGGAGGAACCCGGGGGCAAGATGATTTTAGGCCACGCTCCTGGTCGAAGGTGGCTTATGTTCGACCCAAAACTTAGCGATCCACATCCGGAATCCGCGAAAACTTATCCCCAGAAGGTGTTCTGCTCGCAGCGGCAATGTGAAGCGCGCGTCATAGTGGCGAATTGGCCGCACAGCGAAGAAGGCTGGAGCGACTGGCGAGTGATCGATTGTTCATTGCTGCCGCCCGGGGCCGTGCACTGCGGAATGGACTGCTTGTCCCAGGCGCGAGTGGACAAGCCGTAGACGGCGGGCTTCCTCAGACAGGGCGCTGCTGCACAGAGGCTGGCGCGCAAATCGGTAGTGGGTCAGTTTCCGATTAGGCGATACTTTAATCGGACGCATGGGTCCTAGTACGAAGACGTCCGGTAAGCCGACAAAGCGGGACTTAGCAAGCCGGAATGTCCCAGAACGGGACTTCTGGCCCGGAATAACTTCCTACTTGTCCGCGGCCTGCCCGACCGCAGGCATCTCGGATAAGGTCACTCAGGATGCGCTGATCCTGGCCGGCCAGAAAGACCACTACGTGCCGTTGGAGCACTTGTGGAAGCAGTTGCCGTTGTTAGTGAACGCGCGCTCGGTGACGGCGCGCATCTTCACCGAACGTGAGCACAACGCTGCCCCCGCGCACTGCAACGTGGGCAACCACGTCATGGCAATGCAGGTTATCGTCGACTGGCTCGACCAGTGCACGGAGATCGACGCGATCAAGGCGTGACCACCGGAGCCCGGCTGCAGGTCAACGATCCGTCAGAAGAAATAAAGAGTTCCTAAGATATCTCGTGGTGCCCGGTAACGGAGTTCGAGGAGATAGGAGCGCAACAGACTTTCAATAGGGCCTCGCTTCCTCGAACGGGACTTCTGGGGAGTCACGGTCATTGCTTCTCGCACTCCTCGATTCCTGCAAGCTTCCCAACCGCAACGAGTTTCTTCTTCGGCTCTGTTCTCTCGCGTGCCTCTTTCACGAATCCCGAAAAGCGAAGTGCCAATTCGCGAATGCGTTTTGCCGGTCGGCGCTCAATGGCCTCGGTTGGGATCAGTTCTGTCCCCACACCGATGGCTGTGGCCCCTGCCAAAATATAATTGGCGGCGGTTTGTTGGTTGACGCCCCGGCGGCAATCAAAGGAATCTGTGGCAGCGCCAGTCTCAGCGCCTTGATATATCGTTCACCACCAAGCTCAGCACATGGAAAGACCTTGACGAAGTCCGCTCCTGCCTCCCACGCTTCAATTACCTCCGTGGGAGTCAACGCTCCTGGGAGAACTGCCATCCCTCTCTTGGCTGCGAACTCGATTACTTTCAAACTGCGTCCAGGACTCGTGAGGAAACTTACACCTGCATCCAGACATTTGGTTGCGAGGTCCGTATTTAGGACAGTGCCGGCGCCAACGAGCATCTTTGGGTGATACCGAACAAGGTGAGAGATCAGCTCGACTGCCCCGCTCACTGTAAGGGTGATTTCCACGATTGGAATTCCGCCACTTGCAACCGCCTCGGCGGCAAAGTGTGCTTCTTCAGCAGAAGAAACTCGAATTGCTGGGATAATCGCTATTTCCCTGATGAGAGCGCAAACCTCAGCTTTGTTCATATCTATGTTTCCTTCCTATCGTTAGCAAACAACTCAACCCAAGCTGTTCAGACGTGCGATTCTATGTTCGGATGCCCGCAAGAAAATTGCCCCGACAGACCGCCGCATCCTTATAATGCCTCCTCACCTTCAGGCACTGGAAGTTGGCAGGGTTCGTCATGCAATCTGGTACGCTCTGACGTGTCCGCTTCTCGGATGGGTTCGCTGGGGCGAATTAGAACCCAAGAACATGAACCGCTTGTAACAGCAGTCTGTGAGTACTATACTGGGTATAGTATGTCAAGGAGGATCGTCCATGGCCCATACCGTCGAGGAGAAGAAAAAGCTTCTCGCTCGTGTGAATCGGATTGAGGGGCAGTTGCAAAGTATTCGGGAAGCAATCGAAGAGGAAAGGGAGTGCGCTGACGTACTTCAGCAGATTGCCGCCTGCAGGGGTGCCGTCAACGGCCTATTGGTAGAGATCGTCGAAGGCGAGATCAAATTTCATGTGCTGGGCAAGGATGCAAAAGGTGGTTCTCGTGAATCGAAGGCTGCCGAGAGCTTGGTAGAAATCCTCCATCGTTATATCAAATAAACGCCATTCTGGCTGCGAAGCCGTGAGTTCGAGCGTAAATGGTCCTCAAGGGGGAGGATTGATATCCGAAGTAAGGGTAACCCTTCTCACAAAGACATGTCACACGCGAAGCATAGGACTAGATGAGAATGCCACCATCGAGGCTCCTTTTGCGCGCATAAGGCCGATAGGACACATGCGCAGAACCGGTGAATATCCATTACTGGCCAGAAACGGGGTTGTGGGAAGTAGTCAGACGCTGGGCGGATTGTCGACTATCCAGAAACAATCAACACACGGGCAAAGGTAACCCACCTGCTGCAAGACTTGCGTTGCAGACGAAACGGCCCAGCCAAGTAAGATTTACCGAAAACAAAAAGCTTTCCGTTCCGAAGCGCGGCCAGTGACGCCTCAATGGCAGCGTCTTGAACAATCTTCGGCTAGTTGCACAGAGGAAGAGGAGACTGTAGAGCCGTCGGACTTTGTCGAATCGTCGAGTTGCCCGGCGAGCGATGCCCGCCGGGCAAACGACAGTGTATGAAACAGCTATTGGCTGATTGCCACGCCGTTAAAAGCGGCAACGCCGATTGAGCTTGATGTCGCTACTGGTGTGAGGTCGCCATAGGCGTCGATGGCAAAGACAGCGACGTAAGCATCGCCGCCGGCAGTGTAAATGACGGCGAGCCACATGCCATCACGCGACACCGTTATGTCCGTGGGCACGCCAGGCACGGGCACTGATTTGTAGAACACCCCACCTTGGCCATCGCTGAAGAATATGGAGATAGCCTGACCCGGGGAATTACCCGTGTACCAAGCGCTCCCCGGGCCTTTGGCCACCCAGCAGGGGGCGTTAGAGGGATACGGAGGCGTCGGTCCAACGATCGGGAAAGTGTTGTGGCTCTTGTCCACGATTGCGAAGCTGTCGGGACTGTGGGCCGGAGTGAACCCCAAAATGTTTCCCCAGAACGCGGCCCCGAGCGGGACGCTGTTCGCGTTGCTGGGGAGTGTTACGGTGGCACTCGTCCCGCTGAGCGACCCTTCATCCTGCATGAGCGGGAGTTGAAGGACGGATCCTGAGGTCAGCGTGACAGCTGCCCAGTTTTTGCCGACCGCTATCTGCGCAGCGGAAGGATCGTAGAGACTGACAACGGTTCCATCCACATCGCCGGATGGCCACGCATGACTCTCGGCACAATTGGTGCCGACGACGAAGAGATGTTCCTTGGTCAGCGCGACAGAATCGGGCTTCACGCAGTCCGGCGCCAGATTGATCGTTCTTCCGACACCGATGAAATTGTCATACCGCAGCAACTGGCTGACGCTATTTGATCCGTAGTTCGCTACTGCTCCCAGATCGTCCTTGAACTGTAGAATTCCGGCGTTCGTGCTCGCGCCGCCCTTTCCGCCCGTGGAAAAAGTGTCCACCAGGAATAGCGAAGGCGTCCCCTCAGTATCCAGCTTGAACACGACAACATCGTTGCCGCTTGGATTATTCGTACTGGTGAGTACGAACACACTGCGTTCCTGCTGACCCGCAACCGCCAGTGCGGTGGTGAGAAATAGAGCCGCTAGCGTAACGCCGACGCGCCACAGATAAGACTTTTGGAACCTTTCAAAATTCATCTCGATCTCCTTAGAGTTTGTGGTGAATGGGCGCCCCGGCCACGACCTTCGAGACTCGTTAACCGGAGCATGTTCACAGATGGATATTCGGTTTGGGGCGGTGAAAAGTTACGGTTTGGTGGCGTGGTGGCCTGAAGTCAAGAAATTTTCAAATTGAAGGCGACAGCGTAACTTTCTCGCGCTCCCCAGCGAATACTCTTAGACGGCACGGAGACGGGTCTGGCGGTGTGGGTTTTATGACAGGACACGGTTTGCACGAGCACGCCCGTACGGGTAAAGATTGGACGAAGACTATCCATCTCATGTGCCCCGACAGCAATCTGGAGATGCTGATGACCCGCTATCAAGAGGGTGATTTCGCCGCGGCCACGGCCCTAATCGAAGGCATTAGCCCGCAACTACATCGGTTTTTTGTTGCGCGATTTGCCAGCCACACCGATGCGGATGATCTGTTGCAGGAAACCTGGCTTCGCATTCACAGAGTGCGGCACACCTATCGACCGGGCGAGCCGGTGCTGCCATGGTTTTATGCGATTGCCCGGCACGTTCGCGTAGACCACTATCGAAAGACAATGCGGACCAGGGCCCACGAGCAGAGACTGGAGGAAATCTCCACTGTAGCGGCGACTGCTTCGGGCAAATCGGGGCAGGCTGATGACCTCGGGGATCTGTTGGCACCCCTTCCGGAAAGCCAGAGGGAGGTGATTGAGATGTTGAAGGTGGCAGGGATGTCGTTGGAGGAGGTAGCACGCGCCACGTCATCGAGCGTGGGATCAGTGAAGCAAAAAGTGCACAGGGCGTACAGGAAGTTGAGGGAAACGATGAACGCGATGGGAAGAAGGAAAGGGCAAAGCGGAGGGCAATCGTGACTGATAGAGAGATTGACGAAGCCCTGGAGAGAATTGCGCAGACTCCGCATGAGCTTGAGTCCGCGTTGCTCGGACGCATTGCCGACTCGATCAAGTCGTCGTTGCGGCCCGTGAGGCCGCTGCCGCCGACATGGATTTTGGCATGCGGCTTGGCTCTCGTCTGCGTGGCCGTTGCTCTAGCAGGAGCAGCCCGAGCAGGATTCTACGGAATAGAAAAGATGAGTTTATTGCAGCGAGCGCTGATCTTTCCGATCCTAGGACTACTCGTATGGGTGGCAGGGACTGTGTTCGTCAATGAAATGATTCCCGGAAGTCGCCGTAGGCTCTCTCCGGGCGGACTTTTGGGAATGGCCAGCGTGGTGCTAGTTGGTGTGTTTGCGCTGCTGTTCCGCGATTACCGCACCGAGCACTTCATCTCTGCCGGTATCGTGTGCCTGCTGACCGGCCTCCTCCATGCCATCCCCGCCGCGTTGCTAAGTTGGTTGGTGCTGCGTCGCGGCTTCGTGGTGAATCCTATTTCTGCGGGATTGGTAGCAGGTACATTTGCGGGTTTGGCCGGAGTGGGAGTCCTGGAGCTGCATTGCGCGAATTTCGAGGTCACCCACATACTCGTGTGGCACACCGCCGTAGTACCTTTGAGTGGTGCGGCGGGGGTATTAGTGGCGTGGGCGCTGCGTTTTCGGGCAGGCTCTGGCGCTCATGGGCGCGCCGCCCTCCAATGAACTAAAGCCCTCACTAGCAAGCCACGCAGGTTTTGGGCGAATGGTCGGCAACCCGGAAGCTTTCCAGAAACGGGGTTCGATGAAATTGTTATTGCATCCTGATTGCGCCCAAGTTTTGTGGAGCTTTCCGCAACCACAGCAATCGGTGTTAGCGGATTGAAAGTTCCAGTCCGTCGTCCAGCGGAATTTCGCTTGACACGTAACCATTTGCCAAGTCGCGCACATACGCAAGATATGGCGCTAGCTTTTCCGCCATGCTGATTACGTCGTCAGCAATGATTATACAGCCCGGAGAAAGTGCCGGCTCCAGCTGCCTCAGCAATGGGAGATACAGTGGCTTCCACCCATCGAGCAGCAAGAGGTCGATTCGGTCTATAGCAGTGAGTGTCTGGAAAGCGTCGCCCTGTCGAATTTCCACCAAGTCTGCCACTTCGGCCTCAGTGAGATGTTGCAAAGCACGAGATGCTTTGTTCGCGCTCTGTTCTGTCGTAATCAACTTACCGAAACCATTGTCGCGAAGGGCTGCGGCTAAGTGGATCGCGGACAATCCGAAGGAGGTGCCGAATTCCACCACCAGCGCGGGCCGGCGACTGCGTGCCAGCAGGTAGATCAGGCTACCAACCTCCGGAGCGACTGCCATAAAAGTTCGATCTCGAATCGACGCAAGGGTCTGATCATCGATAACACCCCCTCCGGCCGCCACCATGACTTGCTCTTCGGCTAGAATTTCGGAATCGTTGACTTTTGCCTCCTCGTAGAGCCGGGACAACACTTTCTGAACTTGCGGCTTGTTGAGAGTTGTCATCGCGCACCGCCTGCAGTGAAGGATGGCCGACTAATGGGAGTTCTCGGTGTGGAGAGATGAGGAAGTGGATTTCGATAAACCGTAATCATAACGCACCTTTCTGCTGGCGCGCGCATGGCGCTGCCAAGCTTCAAATCAGGTGCGTTGATTAGCGGAAACGCTTACGACGACAAACTTGGCGTTCGTCGTTACTTTACTTTGCTACGGTTCGGAGTGGTTTGTCAACTCTCCGCAACTACTTGCGCACTGCAATCTCAGCGTGACCAAAAAGTATTTCCAGCAGGCATCGGATACGAAGCGCAATGCTCAAGAGAAACTGTCGAGCTCATTCTTCCGTGCATTTGCTGCCAGAGAAAATCCATGAAGCGGCTGCACTGTTGTGGAAGGCGATTTCGGAGAGGAGAGCGCAAGTCGGCTTGTAGGATTCACCAGATCGGTACTGGAAAACGCGCCTCTCGTCATTCACTCCTGGATTGTCGGCAACCCTTACCTTACCGCATTACGGAAGGGTTCCCCGTAATCCGTCCAGAGTCGCTGCTAAGCGCGAAGATCACTTCCTACAACCGGACTTCTGGCCCGCGTCGCAGATCTGCAACCAAGAGTCGTGCACGACCAACTGGCAACATTACTTCAGGGCACGCCTGTGATCCATGCACAAAGGTGGCAAAGTGGACAGTCCCAGTTTAGCCCAGGGGAGTGGCGGGCCGCTGTCCACCCGATGTGGAAACTATTTCTCCCTCCCCTCCGTATTCATGATAGGAGGAGCTCTATGAACCGCCGATCCTTCTTGAAGGGCGCGGGAGTTATTTCAGTTGTAGTTGCGGGCGGTGGAGTCTGGCGTGCCTATGATCAGGGCGTTTTTAGTGTTGGCAAGGGACCGGCTTACGAACCGTGGAAAGACTGGCGCAGCCATCCCAATGAGGGGTCCCTCGCGCTCGTGCGTGCAGCGATTCTAGCCGCGAGCCCACATAACACGCAGCCTTGGCTCTTCAGATTGACGGATTCCTGGATTGAGTTGTATATCGACACCATCAGGAACGTCGGAGCCCTCGATCCCTATCTGCGCGAAGAGCACATCGGGATGGGCTGCGCGCTCGAGAACCTGATGCTCGCGGCGGCGGCTAACGGCCTCACAGCTACCGTGAATTTTCTGCCGGGAAAACTCGGCCCAATCCCCGGCGATCCCAAACCAAAGCTCGTGGCACGTATCGATCTCGCCGCAGGCAAACGAGAGGGAAGCGAGCTATACGAAGCGATCCCGCAGCGCCATACCAATCGCGGCGCCTACAACATTCAGAAACCGATCCCGGCACAGATCGTCGACACTCTAGGCCGCTTGGCGAGCGACGAAACAGGCGTCAAGATCTTTCTCTTCACGGCAGAAGCCGACCGAAGAAAGCTCGTGGGAATAAGCTCAGCGGCGAACACTGAACTCTATTCCGACCCGGACGTAGATCGTGGCAGCGATCGATGGATTCGGATCAACTGGAGTTCGGTCCAGAGGTTTCGGGACGGGCTCACCCTTGACGCCTTCGGAATGCCGCCAATCGCCACAGCCGTTGCCAAGACCATGCCACTTTGGATGCTGAAATGGGCAGCGGCGCGAGGGGCGATGGGCGGGTACTCGAAACTGATGCTGAGCGCGCCCCTGATTGGCATCATCGCGGTGCATGACCGCTACGACCAGGAAAGTTGCCTGCGCGCGGGGCGAATCTGGCAGCGGGCTCATCTGCTTGCAACGGCTCGTGAACTGGCGGGACGGCCCTGCAATGAGGCCGTCGAAATGATTGACCATGAGAGAGCGCGGGGACAACCAGCGCAGCGAGCGGCCCTACTCGCTGACATTCTAGGAGGAGACACAACGTGGCAGCCGACGTTCCTCTTCTATATGGGCTATCCACTCTTGACGGCACGAGCGAGTCCTCGACGCTCGATTGATCGTGTAGTTCTTTGACAGGCGTTTTCGACTGCTTCGATGGAACCCCGAACCTCGTACGGAGAATGAAACATCTCGCCCGCGTTCTTAAGTTTCAGGGCATCGATGCCAGGCAGTTCGACTTCGCAAGCAATATAGCTTCCTTGAGATGATTGGCGATCACCGAGCGTTTAACACAAACGTAGAAGTGCGGTCTGTGCCCGACATGCTCCTGACGTATCGTCGGCAATGCGGAAGTAATCCGGGAGCCGTCAGCGCCTCTTTCGCGGGCCAGATACGGCGTTCGAGGAGATGAACACGCATGGGGCCTTCGGCGAGACCTTGCTTCCCACATCGCGACTTCTGGACAGCGGTAAGAGAGACTGCATTCTCCAAAACAAGATTCCCACGGCTACCGAAGAGGCGAATCAGGGCTCCGATCCAGAGAAAAAGCAGGCTGAACATGGCACGGAGTTATACCAGATCAACGATTGGAAGTATTGTTGTAAGTTATTGATTCTGCGGTCGGCCAGAGTTTAGGCGAGGCACAGGGCCAGAACATATTTCCGAAGAGGATTCATTGGCGACTCTCACAATGCACGGACAAAATTACAGATTTTACGCCCGGACGTTGCTGCTGATCTTTGCGTTCGCTGACAATGTGGGAGGAAGTCACGTTTGTGGCTTGGATCTTCTTCGTAAAAAGCCATACCCCAGCTTGCTCGCCTAATACCATTTCCAACAGGCCGAGTAGAGCAATGAATGGGGGCGCCGGACTCTTCAATCGAATGACCCCATATACAACGCCCACAAGCAGGCCGACCACGAATGAGATAAGCAGTGCGTTCATTTCCAGACACCCTTCAGTCGCTCATGCCTCGGAGATTTTTTCTGTCCGTCGCTCTATTCGAAACTTAGCACCTGCTTCGCCTTCGCCTGTCCGGCGGCCACGCGGCTGTACGCGTCCATAGCTTTTTCAAACGGAACAAGCTCAACTGGCGGCGGTTTCAAAATTCCCTTTTCAAAACCGGGGCCGAGCTCGTGCTCGGTTTCCGCTACCTGTTGCGATGTCAGGCCAAAACTGTCCACCCCAAGCAGCCGGGAGAAATTGTGATAGAAGTCGATGAGGTTGAAACTGACGCGTGGCTCTCCCGCGCTTGAGATAGCCACCTGTCGCCCTCCCAACCTGAGCGATCGCAACGCCGGCTCGAACATTGGGCCGCCCACGGTATCGAAGGCAGCATCGACTCCTTTTCCCGCCGTAAGTTCCAAGACCCTCTCACGAAGATCTTCCGTCTTGGTATTGATCACTGAAACGGTACCGGAAATCGGATTGGATGACATCGCCGCGCCAATAACGCGCGCCTGCTTCCAATTCGCAATCTGTGTGGCTGCTTGTCCCACCGCGCCCGCGGCTCCAACAATTAGAATGGTTTCGCCAGGTTGGATTTGAACTGCGCTCACGACAGATGCCCATGCCGTGATGTACGGAATACCGATCGCCGCCGCTTGCGCCATGCTCAACGACTTCGGTTTGAGCGACAGCGTCTCCGCTGGGACAACGACATATTCCGCGTGAGATCCATCACGGACGATGCCGAGCTTCGGCGCGCTGCCCCAAACCTCTTGGCCTTCGTGCTGCTTCCCCTTTACAACAACGCCCGCAAAATCCCGGCCGGGGGTTCGCGGCAAAGTTGTGTTCTTGAAGCGTCCCGCGACGTTCCCGATGTCGCTAGGGTTGATCCCTGCAGCCTTCACGTGAACGAGTGCTTCCCCCTCGCCCGGCTCCGGAATCCCGAATTCTTCGATTCGCAACACCGATGGCGGTCCAAACTCAGCAAAACGCAACGCTTTCATTACGTTTGTACGCATAGCTCTCCAATCAGCGTTGAAGCGCCATCCATTTTAGCGCCTATTGCGTCTCAGACAGAGATCAAGTCCTGATAAACGCGGTGCATTCAATAGGTCGATGCAACACCATCTAGGAACTAATCTGTTCAAAGGTGGTGTTTATGATCCAACGAAAACGGTGGAGACTTTCTCCCGCGGAAAAGATCGAC
>Ga0181518_10000224_pt1 | contig 66255 bp, 53 predicted proteins | sample PEATcosm2014_Bin_28_FD_119751 | JGI IMG/M metagenome (GOLD analysis project Ga0181518, IMG submission 119751) | Peatland microbial communities from MTU Mesocosm Facility, Houghton, MI, USA - PEATcosm2014_Bin01_60_metaG | ecosystem: Environmental > Terrestrial > Soil > Wetlands > Peat | place...
GAGCTTTATTACACTTACACCATGTACAAGCAGCACAAGACGGCGCGGGAGATTCGCGCAGGCATTGTCAAGGGCGACTGGAAGGCGGTCGATCTGAGCACAGCGGCCAGCATTGAATAAGAGGGTGAGAGAGCGTTCGCAATTTCAAAGTTTACGATTTCAATTTTGAACTAAGTTTTGAGCCAAATTTTGAATCAGAGGCGGCTTGATGGCACTGAAAGTGACCCCCAAGAAACAAGTGACCGAAGATCCAAGGCACACACAGGCGGTACAGAACTACGAGTCGGGGCTTCGTGCGTTGCAGGAGCACAAGTTCGAGAAGGCCAAAGGGCACCTGCAGAAAGTGCTGAGCGGTCCGGATAAGTCTCTGGTCGACCGGGCGCAAGTGCACATCCTCACCTGCGACAAACATGTGGAAAAGCCCGCGCTGCAGTTCAAGACCACGGAAGAGCATTACGACTTCGCGGTGTCGCTGATCAACGCGGGTGACTACGTGACGGCGCGCGAGCACCTCGACAAGTTATTGAAGCAGAACCCGAAGGCGGAGTTTGTTCTGTACGGGCTGGCGGCGTTGCATTGCCTGACCGGCCACGTCGAGGAATCGCTCAAGACGCTCAGCGAGGCGATTCAGCTGAAACCCGCGCTGCGTTTCCAGGCGAGGAATGATACCGACTTCCAGAATCTGGCGGAAGATCCGCGCTTCACCGAACTGCTCTATCCGGATCCGGGCGCCGAATCTGAGCCGCAGGAAGAAGAAGCGAGCGCGTACTAGCTGTCCGCACTAGCTGCCATTGAGGCGGTATGCTCTCCCAGTTGCGCACTAACTCACCCGAAACCGGCAAGGCCGGCCCCGAACTGCGCGTGGTCGCAATCGGCGGCGGCACCGGCCTCTCCACGCTGCTGAAGGGGTTGAAGCCTTACGTCATGACGCCGGCACTTGCCCCTGCCGGGCAGCCGACCATTCATGAATTGTGCGGCGTGGTCACGGTGAGCGACGATGGCGGATCGAGCGGCCGTTTACGCAAAGAGCTCAACATGCTTCCGCCGGGCGACGTGCGCAATTGCATCGTGGCGCTCTCCGAAGACGAAGCTCTGCTGTCGCGGCTTTTCCAGCATCGCTTTCAGAAGGGCTCGGGATTGGAAGGCCACAGCTTCGGGAATCTTTTCCTGGCAGCGCTGACTTCGATTACTGGCGACTTCGCGGAGGCGGTGCGGCTTTCGTCGGAAATTCTGCTAACGCGCGGGCGTATTTATCCGGCAACCACGTCGAGCGTCGAACTGGAAGCGTTACTCGAAGACGGCACGCGGGTTCGCGGCGAGACGCGGATCACGGCGAGCAAAGGTAAGATTCGAGAACTCGCCCTTGTGCCGCCCGACGTTGGGCCGCTTCCGCAGACGCTCGAGGCAATCGCCAACGCAGACCTGATCACAATCGGCCCAGGTTCGCTCTTCACCAGCCTGATTCCGAACTTACTAGTGCAAGGAATCCCCGAGGCTATCTTGGAATCTTCTGCCATCAAGGTGTTTATTTGCAATTTGATGACGCAGGCTAATGAAAGTCTTGGTCTAACAGCGGCGGATCACATCCGGGCACTCAACGACCACGCTGGGGTCCAGTTGTTCGACTACGCCCTGATCAATCGCAAGGCAGCGTCGCCCGAGATGAAAGCCAAGTACGCTCTGGAGGGAGCTTCGCAAATCGTCTTGGACCTGGAAGGGATCGAGGCGATCGGCGTGTGCCCGGTGCAGGGAGAATATCTGGAGGAGGGCGCGGTGGCGCGTCACGCTACCGATCGCCTCGCGCACGACCTGATGGCGCTGATGGCGCAAACGCCGGATCGGCAGACAATCCGCAGTTGATTGTAGAGCGACGGGCGTCTCGCCCCGCCGGGACGGCCGACTTCCCGTTAGCGATGCATCGAGGGCGTAACAATCGCAAGCCCCGTCTCTACGGAACATTCCGTAATGAGCTGTTCGCGGTATAGTGGCTGACCATGGCAAAAACGCCAGATACAAAGACCAAACCGAAATCTTCCCGATCAACTCCGCAGCGCTCGCGCACGGCCATTGCCGTCGTTATTATGGCGGCGGGCAAGGGCACACGACTCAAATCGAAACATCCCAAGGTTCTGCATGAAATCGGCGGCAAGCCGATCCTGGCGCATGTGATTGCCACGGCGAAGAAGGTGGTGCCCGCGCAGGACATCTTCGTAATCATCGGCCATGAGGCAGAGCGCGTGCGCGGGGCAGTTGCGGGCGCGGGCGTGAATTTCGTCGTGCAAGCGGATCAGCGTGGCACCGGACACGCGCTCATGGTGGCACGCGAAGCGCTCTCTGGTGATGGCGGCCGATACGATCAAGTCATCGTGCTATCCGGGGACGCTCCGCTGATTACCGCCGAAACCATCAAAAAGCTCAGCGACTTCCACACCGCTCAGAAGGCGGCGATGACCTTACTTAGCGCCGATCTCGAAAATCCTTATGGATATGGGCGAGTGATCCGCAAAGGAGCGGCAGGACGGGCGGAAGTGCAGGCCATTGTCGAAGAAAAGTCCACGACCCCGCAGCAGAAGAAAATCCGCGAGATCAACTCGGGATTCTATGCGTTCGATGCGCGCGCTTTGTACGAGCATATTGACCGTCTTTCGACTGCAAATCCGCACGGCGAGTATTACCTCACGGACGTGGCGGCCGTGCTTCACCGGGCGCGCGAGAAGGTGGTCGCGATCAAGACCTCCGATGCGAGCGAGGTGCTGGGGAGCAACACGCGCGGGGAGATGGTGATGCTAGATGCGCGGCTGCGTTTGGCGAAGTGTCGCGAACTGCTGGAGGCAGGCGTCACGATTTTTTATCCGCACACCTGCGTGATTGACAGCGACGTCGAAGTTGGCGCCGACACTGTCATCGAACCCTTTGTGCAGTTGCTGGGTCATACAAAGATCGGCGCGGATTGCCGCATCCGCTCTTATAGCGTGATCGGGAATTCAGTCATTGGCGATCGGGTCACGGTGCGGCCGGGGACCATCATGGAGGACTCGCACATCGGCGCGGGAGCGGTGCTTGGACCGTATTCTCATCTGCGCCCTGGAAGTGAAGTGGGTGAAGGCGCTCACATAGGCAACTTCGTCGAGACTAAGAAGATCAAGCTGGGCAGGGGTTCGAAGGCAAATCACCTCAGCTATCTGGGCGATGCCGAAATCGGAGAAGGCGTCAACATCGGCGCGGGCACCATTACCTGCAATTACGATGGTGTGAAGAAACATAGGACCGTGATCGAAGACGGCGTGTTCATCGGCAGCGACTCGACGCTGGTCGCGCCGGTGAAGATCGGACGCGGCTCCTACGTCGCGGCTGCAAGCTGCATCACCGAAGATGTGCCGGCGGATGCGCTGGCGCTTGGGCGCGCGCGACAAAGCGTGAAAGAAGGCTGGGCGCGGGCAAAGCGCGAGGCGCAGAAAGAGAAACGTGGCTAGCGCTTGGGCGTTGAGTTTTCCCCCGACTTCCTAGGATTCGAATACACTAGACTCGAACCGAAACGATGGCTCCGACACCTCAAACTCAGGACCAATCTGCCGTCCGCAACGACGTCTCCCTGCTGACCTCCGACGATTTTTATTTATTCAACCAAGGCACCCACTATCGCATTTACGAGAGGATGGGTGCGCACGTTGTCGAATCCAATGGAACCACTGGCACGGTCTTCAGCGTCTGGGCACCGAACGCTCGCCGGGTGTCGGTAATCGGTGATTTCAATGGCTGGAATCCACAATCCCATCAACTCCAGCCTCGCGGCTCGTCGGGAATTTGGGAAGGCTTTATCCCCGGTGTCGGCAAGGGTGCGCTGTACAAGTTCCACATCGACTCCACTCAACTCGGTTACCAGATTGAAAAGACCGATCCCGTCGGACTTTTCACGGAGATACCGCCGCGCACGGCTTCCGTAGTCTGGGATCTCGATTACGCCTGGAACGACGTGGCCTTTCTGGAAAAGCGCGCAGGCGTGAATTCGCTGCACGCACCCATGTCCATCTACGAAGTTCACCTTGGCTCCTGGATGCGTGTCCCCGAGGAGCACAACCGTTCGCTTACGTATCGCGAGATCGCGCCCCGCCTCGCCGACCACGTCACTAAGCTCGGATTCACGCACGTCGAACTGCTCCCCATCATGGAGCATCCCTTCTACGGTTCCTGGGGATATCAGACCACGGGCTATTTCTCTCCCACGTCGCGTTATGGCACGCCGCAGGATTTCATGTATTTGGTGGACTATCTGCACCAGCACAACATCGCGGTCATTCTCGATTGGGTCCCATCGCACTTCCCTTCCGATGGCCACGGCCTTGCCTTCTTCGATGGCACCCACCTGTTCGAGCACTCGGACTCGCGCCAGGGCTTCCATCCCGACTGGAAGACGTTCATCTTCAATTACGGCCGCAGCGAAGTACGCAGCTTTCTGATGTCGAGCGCCATGTTCTGGCTGGACAAATATCACATCGACGGCCTGCGCGTTGACGCCGTCGCTTCCATGCTGTATCTCGACTACTCGCGCAAGGAAGGCGAATGGATTCCTAACCAGTACGGCGGACGCGAGAACCTGGAAGCCATCGACTTTCTGCGCCGCTTCAACCTCGAAGCCTACAAGGAGCACCCAAGCATTCAAACCTTCGCGGAAGAGTCGACCTCATACCCCATGGTTTCGCGGCCCACTCATCTTGGCGGTCTGGGCTTCGGCCTGAAGTGGGACATGGGCTGGATGCACGACACGCTCCAGTACTTCAGCCAGGACCCGATTCATCGCCAGTATCACCACAACAAGCTGACTTTTCGCATGCTCTATTCGTTCCACGAAAATTTCGTCCTGCCCCTGAGCCACGACGAGGTCGTGCACGGAAAAGGTTCCCTGATCGGTAAAATGCCCGGCGACGAATGGCAGAAGTTCGCCAATCTGCGTCTGCTTTTCGCCTACATGTTTGCTCAGCCTGGCAAAAAGTTGCTTTTTATGGGCTGCGAGTTCGGCCAGGTTAGCGAGTGGTCGCACGATCGCAGCCTCGACTGGGATGTGCTGCAGTACCCGGTGCATCGGGGCCTCATGAACTGGGTCGAGCAACTCAACCGCGTCTATCGCAGCGAATCGTCGCTGCACTGGTTCGATAACGATCCCCAAGGTTTTGAATGGGTGGACTGCAATGACGCGCCTATGAGCGTCGTCTCGCTGTTGCGCAAAGGCAAAGACGGCGAGAACCCTATGCTCATCGCGTGCAACTTCACGCCCGTGCCCAGATTGGGATACATGGTCGGCGTACCAATGGGCGGCTACTGGAAAGAACTTCTCAACAGCGATGCCAGAGAATACGGCGGCAGCGGCATGGGCAACATGGGAGGCACCGAGGCGCTTCCGGAAACAACCCACGGCCGGCCGTATTCGCTGCGACTGACCCTCCCGCCGCTGGGAGCACTATTTCTAAGAAAAACATAGTGGAGAGACGGGCGTCCTCGCCCGTCCAGCCGCCCGGTGTCCCACCAACTATGACCTTGCGAGGTTCTGCGTCCTGAGGTAGAGAGACCTGCCCAGCAGCAGCGACAAGCCGGGAAGGATAGACCAGAAGAGCGCGCCGGCAAACACCAAAGGCCACTGGTGCGAGACGTGGGAATATCTCGTGACGACAATGCATGCTACCAATACCCACCACACCCCGAACATCACGATCGCGGGAAACAAGCTTGCGGTGAGTTCGGTTCGAGGTTCGCCTCCCGCGCGACGCGACAGATAAGCGCCTGCGGCGCCAAACAAGGGCTGCGAAATAAGCCAAACAAGATACGGCATGAATGCGAGTCCCGAGTGCAGCCAGGGTCCAGTCATGGTTGGCTTAAGGGTCGCTCGCTGCAAGATCATCAGCCAAACCATAGAAGCGGTCAGGCCGATTAGCCCCGGCAGCCAAAGTGTCTTTGTTCGATGGTTCATCGATTGAGAGCTCATAGTTTCCTCCCCTGCTTTCGCCTTGCGGATTCTCCTGGCCAGCCCATGCCAGTCGGCGATGTCTCCCACGGCCTGGCCGATGGCATCGGAATCGCTAATTCCTTTTCCGCGCAGTTCCTCGTAGAGATCCTCCACATGGCCAGCCAACTCCGCGATGATTTCCTCCTCTTCGTTGGAAGGCGGGTCCACTACGCCCAATCGATCCCGAACCAGCGCGTTCCAATCAGGCATCGCTTACTCCGGCCAGGCAATCGAGCGCCTGGAAAAAGGAGCGCCATTCCCGTCGCAGCGGTGCAAGTTGTGTCTTGCCCTTGGGTGTTAGCGAATAGTAGCGGCGGTCGCGACCTGTGCGGCTAGGCTGCCACTGGCCTCTGACTAATCCGCGCCTTTCAAGGTCGTAAAGCATCGGGTAGAGCGAAGCCAGTTCAAAGCGGAGCGCGCCGTCGGTCCGTTCCTCGATGCGTCTGGAGATTTCGAAGCCGTAAAGCGGCTGCTCCGCCAGCAGGCTGAGGATGACCAATTCCGTGCTGCCGCGTGCGACGTTAGCCCGAATACGTTTGAGCATACTATACAGGGTTCCTATATTGCAGTATAGTATCCCTATATTCAAGCGCATTTGTCAAGAATTTATTTGCTTAGGATACAGGTTACCGGGTGTCGGCTGTCGTCAGGGTTTCCACACCCCCACATTCTCTACCAGTTCCTCTAATTTCGCGTTCTTCAGGATTTCGCCCACCGCCTCGTGATCGATATGGGGAGCGATTGGCGCTTCGCTTTGCGCGATGGCGTATGCGGTCACGGCGACAATCGCCTCGCCGGCTTTGAAGTCCAACGCATCGACTTTGTCCAGCGTGTCACTTGATTTGTGATGGATCTCCATATAGTGCGTCATATCCACCCACAGATCGAATGCCGGGATTCCCTGCAGCAGGAACGGACCGTGGTCAGTGTCGTAGGTTGTGTCGAGCGAAAGATCGCCGCCGTCCAGTCCTTGTAACAGGCCGTCGCTCCAAGGTTGCATCGCCTTTTTCAGATCTTCGCGGCCTTCCACCTTCCATCCCTTGGGATGCCCTGCGCCATTATCGGTGTTCAGAACAGCAACGCATTCGTCTAACTCGCGTTTGTGCGTCTGGGTGTAGGCATACGATCCGAGTATGCCCTCTTCTTCCCCGCCCCAAAGGGCAAAACGAATGCTGCGCCGCGGCACTTTCCCCAGCACTGTCATTGCGCGAGCGACTTCGAGCACGCTGACCGCACCAGTACCGTTGTCCTGCGCTCCCGTGCCGAAATCCCACGAGTCCAGGTGCGCTCCGATCAGGATCCATTCGTCGGGCCACTCGCTGCCCCGAATCTCGGCTACCACGTTGTTGACGGTTGTCTCTCCTGACGTCTTGTTGTCGATCGTCAATTGGATGGTGACCGGCCCGCGCTCCAGTTCTCGCTGAATGAGCTTGGCATCTTCCATGCCGATTTCAGCTCCGGGCAGCGGAAGCAGTTTCGCACCCCACCCAACGCCGTGCGCATTCAATACATTATTTTTTTCGCGGCCGGGCGTAATCACGGCCAACACACCCGCCTTCTGGAATGTGCGCCATGCTGCTTCCACCTTCGGCATGGCCCTTCCGCGGCCATCCGCATAGATCTTGCTCGTATCCAGAAAAACGATCTTCCCCCGCAGATCTTTTTCGCGAGATCGCAAAACCTCTGATTCGATGTCCGCAACTATTACCACCGAACCCTGCAGGCCCCCTACTGGCGTTGACGGGCCCCACCCGAGCGATGCCACGTTCAGCGGACGCGACAAAGGCGACAGCATCGCACCGCTCGCCGAGCCTCGCTGCCAGCCCGCTGGAATCGTGAACGGTTCCAAGCGCACATTTTCGATCCCGTAGGTCCGAAACTTCGCCACTGCCCATTCCGTCGAGCGAACATAGGCCGGAGAAGCCGTCAAACGCCCGCCAATGCCGTCCGCGAGTTCCCAAAGTGTCGTCATCGACGGCCCGTTGTAAATGGATGCTGTCAGTTGGTCGGTCACGGGCTTCATTTCCGACGGCTGCTGCGACCACGCCAGCACCGGGACCGCCCACCAAACTGACAACGCAAACGCACGACGCAAATTCATCTTTCCTTTATCCTCCGGCCTCAAGAACTCGTAGTTCCGGGTCGCCAAGCGAATGGGCATTCTCTATGAACAACGCCCGGATTGCAAACCGGCACTCCCCCGTTGCCGCTCTCGTGCTAGACTCGCCATGAGTCAACCACCCTTGCGGATGCGCATCCTCACCCGCTACATTTTGGGAGAAGTCGTCTCCCACGCCTTGATCGGCGCCGCGGTTTTCACTTTCGTTCTTTTCACTCGCGACCTCGGCCGCATCCTCGAACTCGTGGTGCGCAACAGCGCCCCCTTGCCCAGCGTGGCAGAAATCTTTTTCTTCACCGTCCCGGTCGCGCTCACCTACACCATTCCCATGGGCGTGCTCGTCGGCATCCTCATCGGACTCAGCCGTCTGGCCGCGGATAGCGAAGTTACGGCCATGCGCGCCAGCGGCCTGGGCGTATGGACCTTCCTGCGCGTGATCTCAATCTTCGTGGTGGTCGCGTGGTTGCTCGCGCTCGGCAACAGCGTCTATCTTGCGCCCCGTTCGCTCGCGTCTCTGGGACAGCTCCAGGACAACCTCAAGTCTTCTCAGGCTTCCTTCGAAGTCCAGCCCCGTGTCTTCTACGAGGGATTCCCAAAGCTCATCCTCTACGTGCAAGATGTCAAGGCCATGTCCGGCGGGGCGACCTGGAAAGGCGTGTTTCTCGCCGACTTAACAGACCCAGCTGCGCCGCGCATCAGCTTGGCGCGCGAAGGCCTGTTAGTCAGCCAGGGGCCCGACACTCTGGATTTGCATCTCACCAACGGTTCCACGCACGAAACCCCCGATCCCAAGAATCCGGACCAGTACCAGATCTCCACCTTCCAGACCACTGACATCCCGCTCAAGGTCCCTACGGCGCAAAACAGTCAGGAACACGAACCCACATCACTCGCTGAGATCAAATTTGCCGACCTCCTCCGCATGGCGCGAACCGCCGACCCGGTCAGCCGCCGCTGGGACCTGATCGAATACCATCGCCGTCTTGCGCTGCCGACCGCCTGCATCGTCCTGGCCCTGGTCGGCATCCCTCTTGGCCTTTCGTCGAAGAAAGGCGGCAAGTCCAGCGGATTCGTCCTGACCATTCTGCTGGTCTTTGTCTACTATTCGATTTCCTTGATCGGAGTGTCGTTTGCGCGCCAGGGACGTCTTTCTCCAGCCGCCGGGGTTTGGCTAGCAGACTTTGTGTTTCTTGTTGGAGGAATTTTTCTGCTATGGCAATCGGAACGCCGCCCGGTCGAACTGACTGCGCTCCGGTCCTGGTTCAAAACTTCAAGCTTCAAGGCGCAATGGTTCAAGGCTTTGACGCCGAGCCTGCCGACGGCAGGGCTGGCACTGAACGGTGAGTCCAGCCCGGCCGGGCACGAGAGCATCTTCAGCCGGGGGCCCAGGCGCCGGCGCTTATTCAATCTTCATTTCCCGACCATTCTCGACGATTACGTGCTGCGCGGCTTCACTTTCTACCTTGCGATGATCGTCGCTGCTTTTTTGGTGCTGCTGCTAGTGTTCACCCTGTTCGAGTTGCTGAGCGACATTTTGCGGAATCAGATCTCGCCGCTCACGGTGGGCGAATACCTGCTCAATGTAGCGCCCTATTTTCTATACACCACCACGCCTCTCAGCATGCTGCTGGCGGTGCTGGTCACCTTCGGATTGCTGCAGCGCTCGAATGAGATTACGGCGATCAAGGCCACCGGCATCAGTCTTTACCGCATTGTCGTTCCGGTCCTGATCGCTTCCATGCTGGTTGCCGGCGTGCTCTTCCTCTCGGACCAGCTCTATCTTCCCTACACCAACAAGCGTCAGGATGCGCTCCGCAACCAGATCAAGGGCAAGCCCGCGCAAACCTATCTTCGGCCGGACCGCAAGTGGATCTTCGGCCAGCACTCCGACATCTACTACTATCAATTCTTCGACCCCGACCGCGATGTTTTCGGCGGCGTCTCCGTGTTTCAGTTCGACCCGCACACTTTCCAGATCACGCACCGCATCACCGCCGACCGCGCGCACTGGTCGAGTCCCATGGGCCGGTGGGTTTACGAGCAGGGATGGGAGCGAAGCCTGAGGGGCCCCGCCATCGAGAGCTACCGCAAATTCGACGCAGCCACCTACCCCGAACTGGCGGAACCGCCCGCCTACTTCAAGAAGGAAATCAAACAATCGTCGGAAATGAACTACGACGAGCTGCGCCGCTACATTTACGACCTCGAGCAGAGCGGCTTTGACGTGGTGCGCCTGCGCGTGCAATTGCAAAAGAAGATCGCCTACCCTCTGATCACGCTGGTGATGGCTATCCTCGCCATTCCCTTCGCGCTTTCCGCCGGCAAGCGGTCCGCTGTGGCAGGAGTTGCAACCGCCATCGGCATTGGCGTTGTCTACTGGACGATCTCGGGCCTGTTCGAGGCGATGGGCAACTTGAGCCAGCTCCCACCCGCAGTCGCGGCCTGGTCCCCGGACCTGGTCTTCGGGTTCATTGGAGGGTATTTGATTCTTCGGATGCCAACGTAACCATAGCGCATTGAATCATTGAAAAACTCAGGTTTTCAATGATTCAATCTAGTGCACCGCCACGCCGCTCGGCGCCGCCGGCGTGATCACCGTGATCGGATTGCTCATTACCCCGCTCGTCGTGCTCAGGGTAAAGCCCGTAATGTTGCTCGATGTAGTGTTCGACGTGTAGAGAAACTGTCCGCTCTGGTTGTTGTAGAGAGACTGGCCGGTCGAGTTTACGCTCGCGTGCATCGCCATCGACACCGGCTGCGACCCAGTTGGCTGAGTTGGCGTTGGCAGCGGACTTAACTTGCCTGTCGAAGTGCCAATGCTAAATCCAGAAACCTGGTTCTCGCCTTCGCTCAGCACGTAGAGAAAATTGCTCGTCGGATCCACCAGCATTTGAACCGGGTTCGATCCCACCGAAGATGGCGGCACGACGCAAGATTGTGAGAGGCACGTTGCCAGTGGAACCATCAGATTGCCGGCCACGTCCTCCGGCGAGCAGTTGGCGTTTTGCAGCCAGCACACCGTGAATGGATATATCGCGCCGACCCCACTGCTCTGTCCCACGTATACAAACAGGCCGCCGTGAAGCGCCAAGTCGGTGTTGACCGCCTGGACCGAACTCGGACTGGCCGCGGAAATGGCATACGGCGAATTCGGTTGTTCGCTCAGGACGCCCGAGGAACTCACCGTGTAGATGCTCACCGTATCGTCATTGGGTGTGGATGAGGGAACGCACGCGACTGTACAAAGGTCATAGTTGTTGGTGGCGAAGAGAAGTTCTTCGGCAGTCCCGCCCGGTGGGGTAAACGTAATGGGCGAAAGTGCGCTCGGAGTTTTGCTGAGGAAGAATGGACTCTGGTAGGTCGAACTTTGACTTACGGATGTCAAAGTGGTCGAGCCATTCATGGCGAACACCGAGATCGATGGACAACCCACAAAAGCCATGGCATCCGCACTACTCGCAGCAGCCCTAGCAATCGCGGGGCAGGTCGGCGGAGAAGGATACACGCCCTCGTCGATTACGAACAAGAACTGCCCAGCCGCATCGCGCACCATGGCCACGGCAGTGTCGGGGTAGGAATTGGTTGCAGAACAGGGAGCCACAGGTTGGACGATGCAGGTCCAATACACTGGTGTCGGGTTTGGCGCCGAAAGGCTCCCATCCGAGTTCACCGTGTATGAGTAAATTGTTGGCAGAACACTATCGGAGCCAGTAACACACCGATTACCCTGCTGCACACATGGCGTACCCTGATTCAGAACAAACGCGGTCGCGCCGGTTGGGTCGAGCAAAATATCCAGGGGAAGTCCACACGGTTCAGTATTGGTCTGAGTCGCTGTGGCTGGGCACGTGCTCGCATTGGAATTGACCAGCGAGAGGTTCCCGCTATACAAATCCATGGCAAAAGAAGTCACGTTGTTCCCTATGCCGTTGCTCCCCTGGGTCAGCACATACAAGACTCCCGAGGGCCGGGACGAGGAGGTGCCACAATTGAGCAGAAACAAACTCAGGGCACACATGCCCACCAGCGCAGCGACCAGTCTCATTTTTTTCGACATCTGTTCTCCCAAGGGGTAGTCAGCCGCTTCCCGTCCGCCGGCGATGCCCTGCCAATCGTCACGGAGACTGGAGCCTGTGGCTGAAATAATTTGTTTATCAGGAATGAGCGGGAAGAGCAAACCCGGGAGCAGCCGGAATCCGGATTTCCACTTCTAGCCCGCCCTCTTTTCGGTTGGATGCACGAAGTTGCCCGCCATGCAGCCTGATGGCCCGGTCCGCGATCGACAGGCCGAGACCCGCCCCACCCGTCTGCCGGTTGCGAGCATCGTCCAGTCGATAAAAGGGTTCAAATATCTTGGGCAGAGCTTCTTCGGGAACCCCGGGACCGCAATCGAGCACGCGAACAATGATTTCTTCTTCGCCGTGCGCCGTCTGCTGCCGTTCCAATCGCACCTCCACCGTTGTACCTTCAGCAGTATAGCGCGTGGCGTTGCGCACCACGTTCTCCACCGCGCTCCGCAGCAAGTCGGGGTCGGCTTCGACCAGAAATGCGTCGGCTCTGGCTGTAGCGTCGGCCGTGTTGCCTGTCGTAACCTGGCAGCCCCGCCCCCGAGTCTCATACTCGGCGTCATGTGCCACCTGCTCCACCAACTCCCGGAGTGACAACGTAGTCTTTCGCATGCCATCGCTGCCCGACTCCAGCCGCGAAATGGTCAACAGCCGCTGGATGAGCTGATTCAGCCGGTCGGCTTCCAGTTCGATTCGGTTCAGCGCACTTTCAAGTTCCGGCGCGAGTTCGGGGGCAACTTCGGAAGTAGCCCGCTGCCGCGCCAGCCCAAGCGCCACACTCAGCCTGGCCAGCGGCGATCGCAGCTCGTGCGAGACATCTTTTAGCAGTCGCGATTGCGAGTCCACCAGCCCCTCGATCCTTTCGGCCATGCGGTCGAAATCGCGCATCAACTCTGTCAGTTCGTCACGCCGACCACCCACGGGCGCTCCCGTGCGCGCGCCCAAGTCGCCCCCCGCCAGGCCCTGCACTGCCTGCCGCAAGCGGGTTACGGGACTCGTCACCGACCACGCCAGCAGATAGCACACCAGTCCCGACAAAATGACCGCGATCGTAATCCACAGACCCGGGATGTCATGCGCGCCGAAAAATACCCTCCGTCCCGGCGGCAACTCCAACACAATTGTGTACCGCTTCCCATCCAGCGTCAGCGCCTGCCGCATGATGCGATCCGGCAGCAGATCGTCTATCCACCCATGGCGGCGTGGAGAAACACCCTGCGTTGTCCCGCCCTGCCGGGCTTCCTCGATCCAGGGTGGCACTCTCCGGCCGGAGAGCTCCTGGCCCGACGGATCAAAAACGAATGCCCGCACATGCTGGGTATGCCAAAGTTCCTCCAGATAGTCGTGGGCGCTCCTCTGTCCACCGCTTTGGTACGCGTTCACCACCTCTGCCAAAATCTGCGGCGCCTCACTCTCGATCCCATGCCGGGCGGGACGTAAAGCAATTGTCACCAGAATCGCCAGCACGAGAGACAAGGCCCAGGCTGCCCAGAATGACAGGAAAATCTTCAGGAAGAGGCTTTTCATTTTTTCGGCTTGGCCGCCGGCCGCGCAAACATATACCCCACACCGCGAATCGTCTTAATGTGGTCTCCGTCCTCTTCGGAGTCGCCCAACTTCCGCCTCACTTTGCTGACGTGCATGTCAATACTGCGATCAAACGGCATGAACTTCCGGCTGAGGACGGCGTTCACCAACCGCTCGCGCGTCACCACGCGCCCCGCCTCGCGCAGCAGCACTTCCAGCAGATTGAACTCCACTGAAGTGAGATCGACCGGTTGCCCCGCCCGCAGCACACTGCGCGTCGCCGGATCCAGTTCAACGTCGCCCACGCTCAGCACTTCCGGTACCGTGTCCGCCGCCCTGACCGGCTTGGTGCGGCGCAGGATGGCGCGGATTCGCGCCACTAGCTCGCGCGGGTTAAACGGCTTTGGGAGATAATCGTCGGCCCCGATTTCCAACCCCACGATGCGATCCACATCCTCGCCGCGCGCGGTTAACAGCAGCACCGGAATCTTCGATACGCTGCGAATCCGCCGCAGCACTTCAAAGCCATTAACACCCGGAAGCATTACATCCAGCACTACAAGCGCATAATCGCCGGTCAGCGCCTGTTGCAGCCCCACCTCGCCGTCATGCACAGCCTTCAGGCTGAACCCCTCGGCCGTCAGATACTCCTGCACCAGGCCGCACAATTCGACGTCGTCATCCACCACCAGGACGTGATCCATGCTTTTAGTCATCTAACACCTTCGCTTGCCTCTACGCGGTAAAGATTTGTGATTAGTGGACGTTGCCGATCTTGACTCGCGTTTACAAAACTTTACCGCGCTTGACCGACTCTTTACCCCATATTTTCCAGAATAGTGTTCTTATCGGCATAGATGTTCGGGCTGCCTCCCGGACCCTACGAGATCAAAGTAGTCTAAAAGGAGTTCCAATGAAATCAACTCGTATCCGTATTCTCACTATCGGCGCTGCGGTACTGCTGGCCGCGGCAGCCGCGATTGCACAGGGTAGGCACGGTTTTGGCGGCCCCGGCGGCGACTTCCGCCACATGCTCAAGCAACTCGATTTGACCAGCGAACAACACAGCCAGGTCAAGGCGATCTTTGAAAAAGAGAAGCCAACCCTGCAGCCGTTGATGCAGCAGATGCGCCAAAATCGCAGCGCGATGAGCGCTCTTGAGGCCAGCGGCCCATTCGATGAAGCCAAAGTGACCGCCCTCGCCACTCAAAACTCGCAGACCATGATCCAACTGCAGGTCGAGCACGAGCGCATCAAGTCCGAAATAATGCAAATTCTGACCGCCGATCAGAAAGCTAAATTGACTCAGATCCAGGCCAATCGCGCGGCGCGCATGAGTCAGCACGCACCGCCGCCCGCAGACTAACGTTCTGTAGAGACGGGGCAGCCGCGTCTCTACTGCAGTCTCTCTCCTATCCGGGCGGGGAACGGAACCTCCAACCTCCGTCCTTGCCCGGCTTTTTCCCCGGCCTTCAAACGTGGAGGAACCGATGGAACGCGCCGACCTGCTCTACTCGGGATTGATGTTCGCCGCAGGCATGCTGTCACTGTGGACCGCACTACTTCTCACTGCCACTTTCGTTTCTCTCGCGCCCTCGTTCCGAAAATCTGTACCCAGCGCTGCTACAATTTCATCTACAAGACGTCGCGGCTCAGAACGTGGTTCAGAACAACGTCCAACCCATCATGGTGCCGAAGAACCTACGCCCCCTCGTTCCGTATCTGAAGCACTATCGCGGGGGTCTATTCTGGGGCGGGCTCTGCGTCTTATTCAATAACGGCATCTGGATACTGTTTCCGCAAATCCTCCGCCGCGCTGTCAACGATCTTCACTCCGGTGTAACACGACAGAAACTTCTCACTTACTCCCTGCTCATCATCGCCATCGCACTGGCTAAGGGAATCTTCCAGTTTCTAACGCGCTGGGTGGTTATTGGCATCTCTCGCGACATCGAATTCGATCTGCGCAACGACCTGTTCGCGCACCTTGAGCGCCTCTCCTACTCCTACTACCAGCGCAACCGCACCGGCGACATTATGGCCCGCGCCACCAACGACCTCAACGCGGTTCGGATGCTGCTCGGCCCGGCCATCATGTACTCGGCCAACACCATTGTCTTCACCGCCGGCGCGCTCGGATTCATGCTCGCCATCAGTCCCAAGCTGACGATTTACGCCTTTCTCCCATTGCCCATCGCCAGCATCGTCATCCAGTATTTCGGACGCCGCATTCACGAGCGCTTCGAACGCATACAGGCCATGTTCTCCGACATCTCGGCCCGCGCCCAGGAAAATTTTTCGGGTGCTCGCGTCATCCGCGCCTATGTGCAAGAACAGGCCGAAATCGCCGCCTTTGAAGGCGCCAACAAGGAATACATCCGCCGCAGCCTCGGCTTGGTCCGTCTGATGGGAATGCTCTGGCCGACCCTCGAACTCATGTTAGGCGCCGCCGTCGTCATCGTTCTCTGGCTCGGAGGACGGCAAGTTCTCCTCGGAAAGATGAACGTCGGCGATTTCGTCGCGTTCAACACCTACATGATGCAACTGACCTGGCCAGTCATCGCCCTTGGATGGGTTATCAATATCTTCCAACGCGGAACCGCGTCCTTGGTGCGTATCAACGAAATCCTAACTCAGCAACCCGAAATCGCGGACGAAGAAAATGGAGCGGCGGGCGAGGACACCCGGCTGTCCACCGACCTCCTTGGCGAAATCGAATTCCGCAATCTCAACTTCGCCTACAACGGCACCTCTGTTCTTAAAGACATCAACCTGCGCATCCCCGCCGGTTCCAGTCTCGCTATCGTCGGTCCTACTGGCTCCGGCAAAACCACGCTAGTCAATCTCATCCCGCGCATCTATGACGCTGCGCCTGGCTCCGTCCTCATCGACGGCCATGCTATTCGCCAATTCCCTCTCGACGCACTGCGCCGGCAAATCGGCTTCGTTCCGCAGGAAACATTCCTTTTCAGCGACACCATCCGCGAAAACATCGCCTTCGGAGTGTCGAAGGAAGAGTCGCAGGAAGTCGGCGAACCGTCACTCGACGAGATCAAAGCCGCCGCCGAGGCCGCCAACATCGCCCAGGACATCGAGAGTTTCCCCGAAGGCTACAACACGACCGTCGGCGAACGCGGCATCACACTCTCTGGAGGCCAAAAACAGCGCACCGCCATCGCCCGCGCCCTTCTCCGCAGCCCGCGCATTCTCATCCTCGACGACGCTCTCTCCAGCGTCGACACCCACACTGAAGACAAAATCCTCAACCATCTCCGTGAAATCATGCGCGGACGCACCACCATCTTTATCTCTCACCGTGTTTCCACCGTCCGCAACGCCGACTCGATCGCCGTCCTCCACCAGGGACGCATCGTGGAACTCGGCACCCACGACCAGCTCATTGCCCGCAATGGTTATTACACCGACCTCTACAACAAGCAGTTACTGGAAGAAGAACTCGCCGAAGTCTAGCCCGTGTGGGGCGGACACTCCCTTCGGCTGCGTTCACGGCAGGCTTGTCCGCCAACCGCTGACACCGAAAATGGGTGTGGTTCTGCTCTCCAAGAGACAAATTAGAGACAAATAAGAGACAAATAAAAAACAAATAACAGTTCCTAATCATGCAACCCCAGCGCATAATAACTTGCTCGAACAGGTAGAAGCATGGATAATGCTTCCGAAAGCCCACACAATTCAGCTCTGCACGGAGTTAACCATGCAACGTACGCGCTCGGCCTCGTTGTCCCTGCCAATTGTTCCCAAGCTCATCCTTGGCATCCTGATTTTCTCCACTCTTTGCTTCGCCGCCGCGCCTGACCGCACCACCGGCTCCGTTGCGCCGCGCAGCCAGCGCCCGCCGTGGGCGGTGCCAGAGAATAGTCAGGGCCCGGTCCCAGGCGATACCATGCTTGAGCACCTGACCTTGGTTCTACAGCGCTCGCCGCAACAGCAGCAAGCCTTCGAACAGTTTCTGCAGCAGCTGCAGGATCGCTCTTCTTCCAACTACCACCACTTCCTCACCCCGATCCAGATTGGACAAAGGTTCGGCGTCGCGCAGCAAGATATCGAAGCGATCTCAGAATGGCTCCGCGCCCAGGGCTTGCGCGTGGACTCAGTTTCCAACAGTCGCATGATGATCGACTTCAGCGGCACTGCCTCGCGAGTCGGCGCCGCCTTTGTCACCGAGATGCGCTACTACATGGTGCACGGCGAGCAGCGTATTGCCCCCGCGAGCGAGCCCCAGATTCCTGCAGCGTTCGCCGGAGTGATTCAATCCGTCAGCGGCCTGTACACCATCAAGAACCGTCCCTACCACACCATGGGACAGGCGTACAAAGAGAAAGGCGGAGGCTTCAGCAGGCCCGCGGGTACGTTTTGCAACCCTGGTTGCAGCAACTTCATCTTTCCCGCCGATTTCGCCGAAATCTACGATTTGAATAGCATCGTTAACATTGACGGCACGGGACAGACCGTTGGCATTATTGGGCGATCGAGAGTCTACGACCCCGACGTCGAGAACTTCCAGACTCTGTCCGGACTTACACCGAAGGATCCAACCGTCATCATTCCACCAGACGGAGTGGACCCCGGCCCCCCCGCAGGAGAAGGCGGTGTTGCCTCCGGCGACCAGGGCGAAGCCACACTCGACGTGATGCGCTCCACCAGCATCGCGCCCGGCGCAACCATTGATCTGATCGTCAGCTTAAGCAATAACGGGCTGGACGGGGTTGCCATCGCTGCTGAGTATGCTGTCGACACCAACCCAATCCCGGCCCAGATCATTAACATCAGCTTTGGAGCGTGCGAAGCGGATGCGGGCCAGTCTGGCGATCAGTTCTGGGACAGCCTGTTCAGCACGGCTGCCGGAGAAGGTATCTCGGTGTTCGTAGCGGCGGGAGATGCCGGCGCCGCCGGTTGCGATGACTACTTTCAGACTCCACCGGCAAGCCAGGTCCTCAGCATTAATTACATTTGCGCTTCCAGTTACGCCACCTGTGTAGGCGGGACGGAATTTAACGATACGGCGGATCCAGCCAAGTATTGGAACCAGACCCCCGTACAGGCCCCTCCCTATGAATCAGCCTTGAGCTACATCCCCGAAGGTGGATGGAATGAGCCTTCGAATGGCAGCGGAGGCTTTGAAGCGGCGGCCGGGGGCGGCGGATTTAGCATCTACATCGCGACGCCTCCCTGGCAAACCGGAACCGGGATTCCGGGAACGCAGGGCCGCTACACGCCCGATATTGCGTTCAGCGCATCGCTGCACGACGGATATTTCGGATGTCTGGCTGGAGGCGGAGGCGATTGCGTCGTGCAGGACGGCGGCTTCAGCTTTGTATACTTTGCCGGCACCTCCGCCGCCGCTCCGGACATGGCGGGCATAACTGCCCTGCTCAATCAGCAAGAGCAAGGGCCGCAGGGACAACTCAACCCGGGCCTCTACGAACTCGCGGCTACCCCTACGAACCTGGTTTTTAACGATGTCACCGTCGCTACAAGCGGGGTCTCACCCTGTGCGGTGACGACGCCCAGCATGTGCAACAACAGCACTCCCTCACCGACGGCTCTCACGGGCGGACTCGAAGGGTACCTGGTAACCGCAGGCTATGACGAAGTTACCGGCCTTGGTTCGGTCAACGGCGCGAACTTACTCACCAGCTGGGCGGGCTTGACTGTCTCCTCGACTACCACCACCCTTGTTTCCAGCCTGAACCCGGCGAATCTGGGTGTCTCGGTGACCTTTACCGCGACCGTTGCCACCAGCGGCACACAAGCGCCCACCGGCACGGTAACCTTCTACGATGGCACAACATCTCTGGGCTCCGGCACACTTAGTGGCGGCGCACTGGGGGTAGGCCTCTCCACCTCCTCGCTCGCTGTGGGCACGCACTCGATCACGGCCGTCTATGGCGGAGACACAAACAACGCCGGCAGCACCTCGGCACCCCTGACTCAGACGATCAATGCCCCCACCTTCACCTTGTCTGCGCCCACTACTCCTGCGCCGGCACCCGCCGGAGAATCCACCACCTCCACCTTTACCGTTACGGCTACCGGCGGCGCCACGAAGTTCGCGGCCGCCGTTACCTTCGCCTGCAACGGCCTTCCGGATGCAACCATTAGTTGCGGCTTCAGTCAGATCGCGCAAGGCGCCTCGTCACCCCAAACAGTCACCGTTACGTTTACTACCAGCGGTCCCAACAGCACGAGCGGAGGGACTCATAAGCTCCGACGCAAGGCTGACAATCGTTCCCCGTGGCTCCCCTTGGGATTGCCGCTCGCGGGTATTGTGATGGTTGGCTTCGCGGGACGGAAAGTATCCAAGTATTCCGCGGTTGCTGGCCTCTGCGTCTCGCTGGTGCTCGCCGGCCTTCTGGTTGCCTGCGGAAGCAGTCCGCCGGTAGGCATCAGCGTAAGTCCTGCCGGAGCGACTCTGTGGGCGAGTAACACCGGTTGGCCACCTCAAACGGCGACGTTTACGCCGACAGTCACGAACACCAGCAATACAGCCGTGAACTGGAGCTTGAGCAGCACGGTGTCATGCACAGCCAACCCGAGTCCTTGCGGGTCGATTACTTCGGGTGGCGTCTACACGTCTCCCACAGCGGCCGAGGGTCTCCCGGGAAGCGTGACCGTCACGGCAACTTCCCAAGCCGACTCAACCAAAACCGCTGTGGCCACGGTAACGATCACACCAACATCCGTTCCGGGCACGTACCCCATCACGGTAACAGCCACCGAGAGCGTGACACAAAACACCACGTCGAATATTTCACTGACTGTGCAGTAAGGGACGTTTTGTAGTTGGCTGATTTTTGCGCAGGGCGCGGAACGGTTTCGCGCCCTGCGTTTTCTTTGGGGTGTTTCTTGGCGCGCCCAATGCGGGCGCCACAAAAACGGTCAACTCAAGCCCGCCTCAGTCGTCGTCCGGGTCCAACGGCGGCGTTTTGTCATTCAGAAAATAGTCCGCCTTCAAAGCTGCCGGGATGGTCTGAAATTGCAAGGGGGTCTGATTGAAGTCGAAGCAATCGGAGAAGTCATCGGCCGCCGCGTCCGCGTAGCCGAGCGAAGGCAGATTGAAGGTTTTCTCGATGAAATGCAGGATGCTGCCGAAATCATGAACGTACGGCGTCGTCGAAATGTACTTTGCTTTGGCGTAAGGCGAGATCACAATCAGCGGTACGCGGAAGCCGTAAACATATCCGCATCCCCACTGCGCGGGCGTGCAATTCAGCAGCACTTGCGGCGGCGGCACATGGTCGTACCAGCCGCCCCAGTCGTCCCACGTGATGAAGATTGCGGTGTTCGCCCAGTAGGGGCTGTTGCCGATCGCATTCACCACCGACGCCACCCACGATGGTCCCATGTTGTCGCCGGCTATCCCGGCGTGGTCCGACTCCTGGCCGGTTGGAATCACCCAACTCACGTTCGCCAGTTGGTTGCTGGTAATGTCGGTGAGTATCTGCGTCTGATTGAGGATCACGTTGTTGGTCCAGTCCGATCCCACGCAGGCGGTGGCATTGGGCGGCGGCGCGTTCGGTCCGCACATGTGCTGGATCGATTCCGGGCCGGTCCAAATCGCCTGGGTGGAATGGGGTGCGGTACCGGGTGTGTAATACCGCCAGGTATTGCCATTCGCCTCCAGCAGGTCGGTCAGCGTTGGATGCTCGAAGCAGGGATAAATTGGACTATTGGACTTCTCGTTGCCGGTCGGATCGATCAGCAGAACCGTGGACGCCGCGGGCGCATCGCACCCCGCATTGGGCGACAGTTTGCCCGTGTTCGGATTCTCCGACGCAAACAGATTGCTCCCGACAGAAGGGGCCGACGTTCCGGAAATAATGAACTGATGCGCCGGCATGCTAGGCCCCTGGTTGGTCTGGAACATGCGGTCGGAGAAGGTGTAGGTCTCCGCCATCTGGAAGTAGGGTTGAACCTCGGTCGGATCCACATAGCCAAACGTCAAGTCGGGCGCGGGACAATCCTGCGCACCTGGATCGCATGAGACCGTAATCAAGTCCGCCCCATCCATCTGACATTGTCCGGTTACCGAATTGAGGTCGCACATGAGGTTGAATGCCTTGTGACTGTGGTCGGGATCGTAGTCCACGGCGATGTCGGTTTCCGTCAGCGGGATCGTGTTACCTTGTGAATCTTTGCCGCTTTGGGCGATGTCCGCGCCACGGCCGATCAGTACCGGATCCTGGAAAAGATTATCGGTGGAGCGGTTTTCCTGGAAGATCACCACCACGTGCTGGATGTTTCCAGGCGGCGGTGGTGGCGTAGAAGAACCGCCGCCGCTCCCGCCGCAGCCATTGAGACTGACGGCAGTGCCGATCATGGTCAGCACCGCGATTGCGAACACTGGAATACGACGCTTGAACATGGCAGCCGTCACCTCGGGAGAGTCTTCGTTCGCTTTGGATGATAATCCGGCCTGCACGGATCGGGATTGTCGAATTCGGGCAGATTTTGCCGTCCTAATCGGCCAGTTGTTGCGGGCACGCCCTCGGGCGCGCCCTTTTATTGTTGATGTCCTTCAGTCGTCGTCCGGCTCCAGAGGCGGTGTTTTGTCATTCAGAAAATAGTCAGCTTTCAAAGGTGCCTGGATCGTCTGAAATTGCAGGGGGGGCTGATTTAAGTCGAAGCAGTCCGAGAAGTCATCCGCTACCGCATCGGCGTAGCCGAGCGAGGGCAGATTGAAGGTTTCCTCAATGAAATGCAGGATGCTGCCAAAATCGTGAACGTACGGCGTCGTCGAAATGTACCCTGCTTTGGCGTAAGGCGAGACCACTATCAGCGGTACCCGGAAGCCGTAGACATAGCCGCATCCCCACTGCGAGCAATTCACCAGCACTTGCGGCGGTGGCACGTGGTCGTACAAGCCGCCCCAGTCGTCCCACATGATGAAGATCGCTGTGTTCGCCCAATAGGGGCTGCCGCCGATCGCGTTCACCACCGACGCTACCCACGATGGCCCAGACCCATTGTTTAATAATGGGTGATCCGATGCTTGGCCGGTCGGAATCACCCAACTCACATTGGGCAACTGGTTTTTGGTAATGTCGGTGAGTATCTGCGTCTGATTGAGGATCACATTCGCAGTCCAATCCGGTCCCGCGCAGTTGCCATCGGGCCCCAGCGGCTCGCAGATGTGCTGGATCGCCTCCGGGCCGATCCAGATCGCTTGACCCACGCCGCTCTTGTAACCCGAGGAAGTGTAATACCGCCAAGTATTGCCATTCGCCTCCAGCAGGTCGGTTAGAGTTGGATGCTCAAAACACGGATAGATTGGGGCGTGGGAACCTTCATCGCCGGTCGGATCGATGAGCAAAACCTCACCGTCCACGGAGTCGCACCCGGAGTTTGGCGCGCCGAGCGTGGACGGATTTTCCGACGCGAACAGATTGCTCCCGACAGAAGGAGCCGATGTCCCGGAAATGAGGAACTGATGCGCCGGCATGCTGGGCCCCTGGTTGGTCTGGAACATGTGGTCGGCGAAGGTGTAGGTCTCGGCCATCTGGAAGTAGGGCTGCACTTCCGACGGGTTCACGTAAGAATACACGCAGTTCTGAATACCCTGAGGGCAATTGCCATCAATCAGGTTCGCCCCATCCATTTGACATTGTCCGGTCACCGAATTCAGGTCGCACATGAGGTTGAATGCATGGTGACCGTGGTCGGGGTTGAGGCCCGCAGCGATATCCAATTCCTGCAGCTGAATCGTATTGCCATTCGAGTCTAGTCCGCTTTGAGCAATGTCGGCGCCACGGCTGATCAGTACCGGATCCTGGAACATATTATCGGTGGAACGGTTTTCCTGGACGATCAGCACCACGTGCTCAATCTTTCCTGACACCGTGATGCTGGCGGAGGCCGGGTTGCCATTGCCACCTTCATTCGAAGTCACCGCACTGGTCGTGTTGTTTTGCACCCCGGAGCTGATGCCGGTCACATTCACCGAGAAGCTGCACGCTGCGCTCGCGGCCAGAGCCGCACCTGACAGACTCACGCTTCCCGATCCCGCGACCGCCGTTATCGTTCCTCCACCGCAACTGCCCGTCAGCCCATTGGGCGTGGACACGACCAAGCCGGCAGGTAGCGAGTCAGTGAACCCGACGCCGGTCAGCGTGGCGCCTGCATTCGGGTTCGAGAGATTGAAGGTCAACGTGGTGCTTGCGTTCACCACAATCGTAGCTGCGCCGAATACCTTGCCGATCGTCGGCGGTGCGGGTGGCGACCCGCCCACCGTGATGCTGGCCGAGGCCGGGTTGCCATTGCCACCTTCATTCGAAGTCACCGCACTGGTCGTGTTGTTCTGCACTCCGGAACTGATGCCGGTCACATTCACCGAGAAGCTGCACGCTGCGCTCGCGGCCAGAGCCGCACCTGACAGACTCACGCTGCCCGATCCGGCGGTCGTCGCTATCGTTCCTCCACCGCAACTTCCCGTCAGGCCATTTGGTGTGGATACGACCAGGCCGGCCGGTAACGAGTCGGTGAACCCGACGCCAGTCAGTGAGGCGCCCGCATTCGGGTTCGAGAGATTGAAGGTCAGCGTGGTGCTGGCGTTCAGCGCAATCGTAGCCGCTCCGAATGCCTTGCCGATCGTCGGCGGCACGGGTGGCGGCCCGCCCACCGTGATGCTGGCCGAGGCCGTATTGCCATTGCCACCTTCATTCGAAGTCACCGCACTGGTCGTGTTGTTCTGCACTCCGGAACTGATGCCGGTCACATTCACCGAGAAGCTGCACGCTGCGCTTGCGGCCAGAGCGGCACTTGACAGACTTAGGCTTCCCGATCCGGCGGTCGCCGTTATCGTTCCTCCACCACAACTGCCCGTCAGGCCATTGGGCGTCGATACGACCAAGCCGGCAGGTAACGAGTCGGTGAACCCAACGCCGGTCAGCGTAGAGCCTGCATTCGGGTTCGAGAGATTGAAAGTCAAAGTGGTACTGGCGTTCAGCGCAATCGTAGTGGCTCCGAATGTCTTGCCGATCGTCGGCGGTGCCGGTTTCGTAGAACCGCCGCCAGCAACCCCGCCACAGCCGTTAAGGGTCAAGAGAGTGCCGCCCATAGCCAGCAGCACGATTGCAAACACTGAAATACGAAACTTGAACATTACAGCCGTCACCTTCGGGGAGTGAGAGTCTCCTGTTGCTTTGAATGATAACAAGGCCGCACGGGTTGCCGCTCACAGAACTCGCAGAGATTTCTGCCGGTTGCTCTTGCCCGCTTCCGAAAAGGGAAAGTCCTCCACCTTGGTTAGGATGCGGTTAATGGTGCGACTGCAACCCGAATGAAGCGCCCTTTTGCTTCTTACGATCATCGCGCGACGCCCCATTTTCGAGCTTCTTGCTGAAAACACTGGTCTGCGGTGGTGGTGACGGTGCCGTTTGACAAGTAAGTAATCTGGATATGCAAAGTGGTACACTGATCGCCGCTTTGAAGTCCAAAGAATGGGATTCCGGCTAAAGCAGAAGTCCCCGGTCTCAAATCCAAAATTGGAGAAAAAAATGAAATTCACCAAGCTTCTGTCAATTAGTGCCGCCGTGTTGCTGCTTGCGCTTTCGGCGGCCGGGCAGGGAGAGCCCAGCACCGTCACTGCATTGGAGTTTCAAACACCGAAGAACGGCATGATCAAGCAATACGAAGAAGGACGCAAGGCCAAAGCCGCTTGGCACAAACAGCAAAAAGACCCGCAGATGCTATTTGTGTTGCAAGTAGTGGCGGGCGAGCAAATGGGCTCCTACATCGTGGGGCGCGCCGGCCAGCACTGGGCCGATCTCGATAAACCCGCCATCCCCGATGCCGCCGATGAAGACGAGTACAACAAGGTCGTCGCCCCCTACGTGGAAAAACGCACCGCAGCCTACTTCGAGACGATGCCCAAAGTGAGCTATCCCAGCCCGGAGATGGGCGGCAAATACACCAGCGCCACAACCTTCCACATACGATACGGCAAGGGCGACGATTTTCGCAGCGCCATCGCCCGCATGCGCGACGCCGCGGAAAAAACGAAGTGGCCCTTTCATTACCGGTGGGAGAGGCTCGCGAATGGCGGACCCGGTGGCACCTATGTCCTCCTCGTAGACCACGCCAACTGGGCTTCGTTCGAGGACGATCCCAACATCAAGCCGCTGCGCGATATTCTGCGGGAAGCGTTCGGCGAGCAGGAAGCCATGTCAGTGATCGAACGGCTCAACGGCTCGATCGAAAGCACGTACAACGAAGTCGTCGAGTTTCGTGCGGATTTGAGCTATATCCCAGCGAAGTAGTTCCACGATAACCCGAACCCGATTACAAACTGGTCGGCGATCTCCCGGAATCCCCTTGTGGGATTCCGGGGAGACGCCCTATCCCATGTCGGAAATTATGGTGGGCAGTGCAGGACTCGAACCTGCGACCTCCTGCTTGTAAGGCAGGCGCTCTAACCAGCTGAGCTAACCGCCCGCTTGTGTTTTCAACATCTTAGCGAGATGGCCCAAAACTTGTGTGTGCATTTGTGTTCAAAACCTTCGGAACTTTTCACTGAATCTGCTCAGTAATCGGCTTTGCGCTCATCACGTCATCGGCCACAGAGTTGACTAATTTTCTCACACTTTCCGGGATGGCTTGTACGTACACATTTGCGGTGGTGCCCACGGTAGAGTGGCGCAAATGCGTTTGCACGTCTTTCAGGTTTCCGCCTTGCGCGTTCGTTGCGAAGGTTCGACGGAGGATCTGAAAATTCACTGCAGCAATCCCGAGAGTCTTAGCAATCGGATGCACACGGCGGTGTAACCAGTTCTCCGGTCGGATGCAGTGGCCGACTTTGCCGGCCTTGCTCGGAAAGATCAAGGCGTCCTCTGGTGCGTTCTTATTCTGTTCCCGCCATGCGGTGAGCAGTGGGAGCACCACATCGGGAATGATGACCGGAGCCTTGCTGCCTTTCGTTTTGGCCTTCCCTGGTCGGAACTGACCACGCCAAGCCGTGCTCTCAATTTGAAAGTGATCTCCCCGCCATGATGACCACGTTAACCCGAAGATCTCACCGGGACGCATGGCGCAGAATGCCGCGATCATGGCGATCAGCCGATCACGGAAACAAAGAGAGTCTAACAGTGTGCGGGCCTGATCTTTCGGCAGAACGAACTTTACCGGCATCTTGGTTTCCGGCATCTTTAATTTTCGCGCGGGGTTTCTTCCGATCAATTCCGCGTCAATCGCCTCTTCAAGAATCGACTTCAACAAAGTGCGGTTGTGATCCACCAGGCTGAAAGAAAAGCCGCGTGCTGCCAGATCGTTCAAAAACACCTGACAGCGGAATTTGTCTATTTCGGTAAGAAGCAGATCGCCAAGAGCCGGCACGATGTGATGGTCAATGTTGCCGGTGTTTAGTTCCTTCGTCGCTGGTGCCCACTGCGGTGAGTGCATGGGCAAGAACCGCTCACGGGCAAACCAAGCTAACGTCTGGTGGTCAGCCCCCGGCTGGTGCTTGGCATGTGTGGCGATAATTCCCCGGAGTTTATTTTCGGCTTCCCACTTCCGCATCTTGGATTTTTCTCCGAGACGCACGCCCACATGACGGCGCTTTTCCTGCCCGTTCGCATCGGTCAGATAGGTGTAATAGTGGCCGTACCAGATCCGCTGTCGCGTGCCGCGTTCTTCAATCCATCCATCCTGGTGACGTGAGCGCATACGTTTCCTCCGAATGGTCGGCATCATACACCCCGCTCCGGTTCGGAAATCAAGTGCTCAGCTATGAACTGCCTCACGTCGCACGGACGGAAACGCAGCAATGCACGCTTCCCACCTAATCTAACGACGGGAATACGCGGGCTGCGCCGTGTGGCGTGGTCACGCACCCAGGCGATAGAAACGCCTAGCTGTTTGGCCACGTCATCTAGCGTCAAAAGTGCTTCGGAATTTTCTTGATCCATAACCAGGGGGAAACTTGTGCATGGTTTCTCCTGGTCTGGTCGCTGTGCGGCCTGGTGACATGGTGGGAATAATCATTGGATTCTTGTCTCTCGAAAAGGATGCGGGCCAGATCGCATCCCTGATTTTTACGGCTGCGTCCCAATGTTCGCGTTGTTCAACTTCCGTAGATACTTCGCCGTCGATCCTAAGCTGTTGTCATAGTTCCACGTCGCGGGCGAATTCCCCGATGGAGGCAACGTCTGGCTGTCAATCTCGATAACGTAGTTTGCATCCTGCGCCGTCTGGTACGGGCCTTGATTGTTAACGTCGATTGTTCCCGCTCCCACGATCACGGGCTGGCCCGTTGAAGAGTTTGTCCCTGCTGCGAAGTAGTTGGTGGAATCTGGATCTTCCGGTGCGCCAGAAACCGTCAGTGTATTGGCGGATTGGACGAGTCCAACTTGCCCGCCGGCATAAATGAGTGTCATGGTTTACTTCCCCCTATGAAATCTGAATTTGAGGGAGCCAGTTGGTTGACCGGCTCCCCGGTTCGGCGGTTTTTTGAACTGAGGCACGCCGTAGGCCCCGTGTGAGTATTTATCGGAATTCGGCTAGTTCTTTGCCCGCCCCGAAACCGAACGTGCCCACCTCACGGAAAGTAGAATGGCGGGAAACTTGATTACCAAAAGCGATCCGCCAGCGCAGCGATGAATTGCTCAGACAGACCGGTCTGAGCCGAGATCTCGCCCACGGAGTTCTCTTCTAGCAAAAGCTTCCAGGCTTGGAAGCACTGATCTGCGGCTGCTTCTACGTCATGGTGAAAACCAAAATCTGGTGGTGCAGTGATTGGCCGCGTGAGTAGGACGCGCCGTAGCGGTTTCACGTCACCTTCAGCTTGGATCGTCGTTTGCACATTACCTTCGCCGTGAATCATTTTGATTTTTTCCTTCCTTTTGCTGTTGGCCCGAGTGAACGGGCTTTGAAATCTAGAGCACGCCCGGAAGGGATTCTTCCTCCCGCCGTGATCTGCTTTTCGGAGTCCGCACCGCCGGCAGAGTGAATCCGGCTGAGGTCGCGGTGCGACTGCCGGCACCCCACGGTGGGACTGACTCAGCCGGCACGCCAAGTCCGCGAAACTGCGCTGCCTGTATGTGAAGGGTGGATGTGCCGGCGGTTCTGGCCGCACAGCGCCTTTGAAAAAATACTTCGTCGGATCGTAGGTCATGCCACAACCTCTTTTTTCTTCCGGGCCTTTGTCGGATAACCAGGACACTTGCACCCGCTGCGAGCACAAGAGTTTGACGTGCATACCGCCCGCTCATCCTGAGCAAAGGTTTCGGAGTGCTGGCACCGAATCAGCATTCGGCCTCTGCCCCGGCGAATAAAAAAGCCAAAGGCACCAGGCTTGCAGTGATGGGCCTTCGGATGGCTGCAGTTCGGACAATCCGCCTTCGCGGTCGCCGTCTCTGTGGGAAGATCAAAAAGCGGTTTCATCGAATCCGCCTTCGTGCGCAGTAGTAGTCTTTGCGTTTTCGGTGTTCATCGTCGGCCATGCCTACGTCACAACCTCTGCCCGGTCGGAGGTCGGGAGCTTCCTCATAAAAGATTTGGCAATCGTCGGCTAACTCAAGCTGAGTGGCTGCCATGAACGGGATCAGCCCGGAGGTATCCGGCATCTTCGGAGGGGCGTGCGGATCTGCCCGCCAGATCGCTTCCTGCTCTTGGAAGTGACGGCGGATAGCTTCTGACTCTGCCAATGCGTCCAAAGCCGGTAATTGTGTCGGCTCGGGTAATGTTGCGGTGGCAGCCGTGCTTTCTTGTGCATCCCCCTCTACCCCTGGTTCCCAATCTGCACATCTGCCCAAAGGTGCGTCGTTACTGCTCGAAACCTCTTTCGAGTGATCTACTCGGCTAGGTTCCTGAGTAGATTGCTCAGATGCCTCCGAAGCCGCGCCAATGCTGGCGTTGTGCAGATGAGTAGATTGGATTGGCGGGGTAACGGACAATGGAGGAAGATAACGATCCCAGACGGGCACCAGGCTGCTTTTTTGATAGCCGCTGATTTGGCTTCCTTTTTCTCGGAATCGCCCTGGATAGACTTCAAATGGTCGCAAGATCTTCGCCAGAGCGTGACGCGTCAGGCCCTTACCGTGGTTCCAGTCACCCCACGGACTACCCTCCAGAGTTTTCAATTCCTCCAGGATTTGATCTGTGGGAAGAGCTTCAGCCAACGGCAACCGATTAAAGAGATCCCGCAGATCTACCAGCAAGCGCATCCGATGGGAATCTTCGCCGGCATCTTCCGACTGAAACAGTTCTAGCAGCGCTTTCCGAGTTCTCGCCGGCCAGTCACCGCCAGCACAATCGGCGAGTGCAAACAGGATCTCCGCGCCGTCCTGCTGGCGATCATTCAATTCTTCCGGCATCTGTGGCCGCGCGTCCGTGAGTCGCGGGATCTGCCCTTCGACCCAATTCTTGAGACGTTCGCGCAATGGGCCTGCGTCCGGTTTTACGAGACGTGCTCGCAAGCGCTCCACTTTGGTGGAGGTAAGTTTGCGCTGCAGTCGAATCGGCAGAGAGCGATCACGAACCGTATCGGGCAGCGATCCGATTCCGCTCACGGCCTTCGGGCAGAAAGTGGCGAAGTCCTTGACCAGCATTTCCGTTCCCTTGCCCACACAACGGCTAATCGTCGCTCCTGCTTTATTGCCGGCATTGAGTACCCCGCGAATAGCTTGAGCCATTTCCTTGTCGGCCTGCAAAATCGCGTCCACTTCGTCGAGGAGCAGACTTGGTTTCCTGGCATCAATGCGTCGGAACAGTGCAGCCGCCGTCGCTCCTGACGTGGGCCAAGGTTCGCGCACTAGGTACTCCAGCACCTCCAGCAAGCGCGACTTGGCGCAACGTTTCTCGGCGCTGGTGATCGCCAGATAGGGAGTAAAAACGCAGGCGTCAATTGCGTGAGTGTGCGCGATCCATAAAACGACCGCCACAAATTGCGCGTCGGTCATAACCATAAAGCGACGGAGGAAACGTTCGACTTCGGAAAGCACCGCGCTGCCGGTTTTCTGATCGTCAAAAAGATCGGTTAGGGCCTGGTCGCCTTGTTCTCGGATGAAATCATCGGGGCCATTTACGCCAGTGGCGGTGGGAAGATCCAGGACATGAACCTCCGCACCGATAGCGCGTAACTCTTCGGTCAGGCGACGGCGGGCCTTTTGAACGTCGGCACTCGTGGCCGCGTTCGCATCTAGCAGGACGTAGGTTTTCCGATCACGGCAGACGCCGGCCAGATCGGGATGCAATCCGCGCACGTCCTGCTTTTCGCCTTTCACTTCTTTTTGGTCGATGACTGCTGACCAGCCCCAGCATCCACCCAACCCGATGGGCAGGATCTTGCGCCCGGTTCGCGCACTCCAGGCGATCAGCGAGAGAGTAGCTTTCTCGCTTTCCACCAGGACAAGAGGCACCGTCGCATCGGCGCATAGTTCCTGTGCTGCAGGCGGGAAGTAGGGATGCGGATGCAGCCCCGCGCTTGCAGGCGGGGCCAGATACTTTCTGAGTGGCCGGCCATCTTCCCCGATCTCGGGGTGATCTCTCCGCACTCTGCAGTAAACCGCATGATCGCCGTTACCGGGAACGAAGTAGGGGAACACGATGCCGGCCAGATCACCAGGCCCCACTAGCTTGCAGATCTCCCGCGCTTCGCTGTCGCTAACCCGTTCGACGCCGGCTTTGTTGAGCAAGGCATCAGTTATCCCGAGGCCCCGACACATCTCCAGATCTATGGCGGTGAGAGCGCTCATTCCTGTGCGCCCCGGTCACTCTCTGCGAGAGCATAGGCCGCGAACTTCGCATTGCATGGATGAGGCAGATCAACAATCGCGCAAAGTTTGCCGTTCTCATTCAGCGCGAGGTCTGCATAGTGTTCGTTACCGGTGTCTAAGATCACCGACGCGACCAACGCGCCACAGCAGCAACAGTGCGTCAGCTTCCAACCCAACGGGTCATCGGCGTTGACCGGCTCTAGCGTGTCGGGCGGGAAAAGAGCGTCGGCCAGTTGACGGGATCGGCGTGGCCATTGGGTTTCGCGCCCGGTTATGGGTAAGTAAAAAGACGGTTGCGAGTGCCGCCGTCGTGGTGCTTGCGTTTCGGGACTGTCATTGCTATTCTTCATTTGACTAACCTTTACATCCTGCGGGACAGTTACTCGCCAGATAGCCCGCCCCGCAGGTTCTCTTTTGTCGTTGTTGGTCGGAGTTACCAACCTCTTCAGGAGCGCAACACCTGCTCCAACCTCATAGAGAGCTGGCGGACTTCCGTTAATAGCGCCTGCTCGATCTTCTCCAGTTCGGCGGCGCTGGGCTCGACGTAGCCGCACTCCATCAGGGAAAGTCTGGAGCGATCTATTCCCGTAGCCTTGGCTAGTCCCCACTGGGAGCAGTCCGCTGCTTTCCGTAGTTCTCGAATATCCGTGACCTTAATCATGTCGCCGTCTCCTGGTTACCAACCACAGCGGTGGTTGCGATTCTGAGAGTACGGCCTTAAAGGTGGCAGGGTAAACTCCACTTGTGAGGGTGAGTTTCGGAGGGTAGATGTGTACGGTACTAGGACACAACCAAGAAATTCTTAGGGGCGTTTGTATACAGGTAACTAGGAAGCCCGGTCGGTCGCAGGAACCTCGAACTCTGCGCGGACTGCCCCGGCGAGACGTTTCTCCGAGCGCTTCAGTCCGTTGCGCACGGCACTTTCTCTAATGTCTTTTCCTTTGTGGCCGGCTGCGCTGTCCGACGCCCGGACAAGTTCCACCAGGGCAGCGACTGGTATTTGACGCTTAAGCTTCTCTGCGAGTTCGCGTCGAAGCTGCCGCAGGCCCGCATAGTCTCTTCCCCCTAGCGTTTTCTTGGGAAGGGGCATGAGTTTGTCGTGGAGTTCCCGCAGATGGTTGAAAGCTTTGCGTAGCGCCGCCACGTCTTCGGGACGTGATTTCTCCTCCCGCTCGAAGGTGTGAATAGCCCCGCGAATGCCGTCCATCTGCTTTTCCAAGCGCTTCTTTTTGGCCTTTACATAGACCGCGCTCATGTCCACCAAGTACGGAGTCTGGATGGCCTGCCAAATCCTGTGGATGACCAGATCAAAGATGGCTTCATCTTCCCGAATCGCCTGGAGGATTGCGTGGACATTCTTATTAGACCGCCTGTGACCCAGGCGCTCCCGAACCCCTTGGATAAAGGATGGTGGTGGGGGCAGCGCTGCAGGTTTCTTCTTCTCTTCCGACATGCTCTCTCCAGGAGCGAGCGGCGGTGAACTGGAGATTCAGCCGGCGCTATAACCAACGGAAGCAATCCGTTGGCTGCCTTACCGCATGTTAGCAAAGCTCCGCATTTTGCAATCGGGACTGTTGGGTCTCTCGCTCAGCCCACCTAATGAAAGTTAAGAAGCCGAAGTTCACTCATCCAGCCCGATTGCTATTCCAGACCCGAAAGAATGGATGACTCCACAGTACATCGGTTGCGCTTCGTTCGCAAGATTCGCAGGATGCTAGGACGTTTCCGCGATGCTTCAGGATAACCAGATGACAGGAACAGCGATGATTACGAATCAGCCGCAACGTAGCTTGGGGGGATTCGACTGACGAAGAAAGGCAAATCTGGAGAAGACAAACCAGCTCACCGAGCGCAAACGCTGCCAGCGCGGGCTGCAAAACGCGGAGGTTTGGAAGGGTTTGCGTATCACTTTGGTTTCAGTTGGCCGCCGGCGGATTCGGCTTCTTTCGGCTCCTGAATCGGGGGGCATTCTCCTCCTTGAGCATGTCTGGCAAAAAATAGCGCAAAAACGCTGCATAGCAAATGACACCAAGGCAACCAACCAGCAGCCAAAAAAAGGGAATTGTCTGTTCTTCGACAAACGCCCGCGCTGCAGGAAATTTATCTAAGGGTATGAACGGGTACATCCGATGCAAAGAAAGCACTAGGTCCAGGTTCCATAAATTGCCAACCAGATTAACGAGGACGGCACCCCAAATCAGAAAAGGATGCATTTTCGCATAACCGCGAGGGTGCTTGTAAGCCATGAACGTAACGCCCGAAATCCCTGCAACCAATAGTGTGGACAACGCAGTTTTTAACATTTCGTTGACAATCATAGCACTGCTCAAATTTGCCCCTGGTGTCCAATCGAGGTTGACGACACTACGCTATAGAGTCCCCAAATGCCCGCCCTGGGAAAAAATCAAGCTGGAAAAAGTAATGGCGTCTCTGGCTACGCCCTGCCCGCAGTGTCGGTATGAGATTCCGCCGGCAGAACTGCGCCGAATCAATTCCACGCAAATACGCTGCCCGAAGTGCGGAGTCACCTTCACCACAAGCGCGTCGGCCTGAATTGGCGAAACCGATGTGTTACGGCGGGTACATGGGTAATTGTTTTTCGGGTGACATCAACCTGGTAGTCCTGCCAAAATGTTCTTGGAGCGTGAAAGCGGCGAAAAAATGGAGATTGACCACAAGGGAGTTAACCAGCTACTTCTTAGTCCACTCTACCTTTTCGACCAGATACTTAGCACCGTCATACCAGGCGCGCTCTTTATGCTGCTACTGGGCTTGAAGGGGAATGCGATGTTGCGGGTTTTCTGGTACGAATCGCCCATGGCAAAGCGACACAGTTAGTCGGCGAGAAACGGCGGACAACCCTCATAGCGACTGCGAACGATAACTTCGATGTTTTTCAGCTTCGCTTTGAACCGGGCAACGCGAAAAACGTTTTCGCGGAAAATCAAGCCTGGGGTGGTGGGGTAGATATTGACCCACAGAAACCGCCTCGTGCTCTTGTTCGCTTTCTCTTGTTCGCCGATGACGCAAGGCCACTGCCGAGGGTTGAAATTCCGCGCCCAAAATCCATCTGTGGCACGATAGATGCGAAGGGCAAGATAGATTGGCTCTGGCGTTAGAGGCCATCTACTCCAAACACTTAGACCGGCTTCTTTACCAGGGAGGCCGGCTTTTTTCTTTTTTCCCCCGCGACGTAACAAAGCGATAAGTGCCGAGAATCACCATTCTTTTGTCTGACGAATCCGTAAGCACTTACACTGCCAAATATCACTTAGTAACATCTCAAGAACTCAGAAGTTCACTCGTAAGTCAGACAGGCTGCGCGGCACTTTTCGCGTGGAACTTCGGTTGTGTGCGTATTAGGTGAATAAGTTGCGGACACTTTCTAAAGAGTAAGTTGACCGCTATTTCTCTTAGCACGCGCATTGCCAACAATATTTTCGGCTAAGTGATTTCCACAGGCATAAGTGAGCGATAATGGCGTCGCTGGCCGAGTTAGTAAGACAGGCCGGCAAACTACGCCAAGAGAACGATCAGACCGGAGTGTGTGGGTTGAACGGCCTGCAGTGACTTCCGGGGCCTCGCACGCTTCGCTGTGGGCAGGAGAACGCACGCCTGCGATACCTTGACATGGTTAACGGCGGGAAACGTCGCGGTTTCCGACACTGCCGGCTAAATGCAGCGCTGCATCTTTTTCCCCAAACCAGGACTCCGCAAAATGTAAGGAAATGTTCATAAGCTCACATTTCCCAGTTTGGTGGTACGGATTCATTCGAGTTGCGCGCACTAATCGGCAATCTACTTTGAAAGTAACCTTACATTTTCAAGAAAGGACGCTAGATGAACTCACTGACCTATGATGAACTGCTCGCAGTTCTCAAACTGGCCAGAGGTCACCGCACTAGAGATTGGGTGATGATCCTGACCGCGTTCTCTCACGGACTCCGGGCGTCCGAAGTCTGCAACCTGCGAACCACAGACCTAACAGACGGACACCTGACCATTCGCCGGCTGAAGGGCAGCAAGGTGACGGTGCACCAACTAATCCCGCACAAAGGCCAGCCGCTACTCGATGAGGTCAAGGCGCTGAAGCTATGGTCAGCCGAAAGGCCCACAGACTGCGGAGACGCCTTATTCCCATCGAACAAAGGCGGGTGTATGTCGGCGACTCAGTTCTACCGGATATACCAGGGCGTTGCCGAAGAGGCCGGCTTGCCGGCGACGAAGCAGCACCCGCATTGCCTGAAGCACACGTGCTGCACCATGCTAGTGCGGTCAGATATGAACGTCGCCAAAGTTCAGGCGTTCGTGGGTCACGCGGCCATTGCCAGCACCATGAAGTACGTCACGGTGACCGATGCTGAGGCCAGCACGGAGGCTATGCAACGGCTAATGCGGATCACGGCATGAAAAACGGGGAACCGGTGTAGAGGTTATAGCCGGTTCCCCATTCGCACCGCGAAGGTATCCGCCTTCAGGAGCATTGCGCGTCGCCCGTATGGTCGGCCTGAAGGACAGCCCGCTTCGCACGGGGAGCTTGTTGTCCGACCGGGCATCTCGTTATAAGACTCAGGAAAGAGTGATATAGCCATGGGTTCGTCACTCTTCCCGTCATCCCCCGCCGCTCGCGTCTCTTTGGCCCCTAGGAGAAAAAGGCCGCACTGCCGTGCCACGAACGGCGGAAACTTCTTAGAACTCGCCCGCAACGGCGCTGGCGACGTATTCCCCGACTGCATTGGCTACGGCATCAACGGCTAGGTCAATTGATGCAGATGGCTTCGGCCATAACGCCTTTCGGAATTGATGGATGGCGGGTAGCAGCGCACTTTTGTGCTTCGTCACTCTTGCCTTACGCAACCGACCCCGCTGTTTAGATGCCGCAGCCTGGTACATCTCGGCTGCAGTCTCTTCGTCTAGGGGCGCGAGTTCGGAAAGCACACTGAGGTGAGCAAATTCGCATTTCTCATCTGCACAGCAGTTCTTGCAATCTTGCGTTCGGCAGAATTGGCAGTCGCATGAGCACACTGGTTTGCGCGGGTCGGTTGCTCGGGGTAATTCGGGAAACTTCGTTCCCTGCTTTGGCTGCGAATCATCCTGCAATTGGCGATTGTCGAACGCCCCGGTAGACACGGCCTTCGCCAGATCCTCGTCATCCAAGATCGCTTTCCAGGTTTCCTCTTGTTCTTTTCTGCGGAGAAAAGCATCCGTCGCTGCTCTCACAGCCGCGCTAGTTGCAGGCCGCAAGGCGGCTTCCAGGGAGTCGTTATCATCAATGAACGGTAGTTTCGCCAATTTGGGCATGAGCCTTACCGGTTCACCTAAAATATCTTCTAACCATGAATTGCTCATGCTGAAACCTCACTTTGCTGGAGCGCTGTTTTCGCGCGGTCAAGTTCAAACAACAAAACATTTTGACGTTGCTGGATTATCGGTAATTCCCCCTGGAGATCACGGATCGCACGCTGCTTAGACTCAATCTCCGCGCGTGTGGCGTTCAGTGCAGCCATCTTGGAGTCGTAATCGCGCTGCGCGGTTTCGCGTTGCATCCGGGCAGCTTCGCGGCTTCGTAGAGTGTCAACCTCGCGCTCAAGTTTTTGGGCTTTTTCCGTCGCAAGCCGTGCGCGTTCTCTCTGCTGTGCAGTCCGGGCCTGCAGACTCATGTAGTCCGCGCAAGATAGCGACGTGGTATCTCGTTCAAGTTCTCGCTCAAGCTGTCGGAGAATCGAGTTTTGTTTCTCCGCTTCGTCAGCGGCTTCCAGCGAAGCCACTTGTACTTTTTCAAAGTCCATCATTCACCTCTTCTGTCTGCCGGCTCTTAATCGCGTCAAGTCGGCTGAGAATTCCGTCCTGATAGGCCATCACCCAGCGGGCCAATTCGGGACTCCAGGTATCGGGATCTTCGGGATCTGCCGAGAGCAGTTCGCCCCGGTTCTTTGTTCTGGTTTCACCGCGACGCCCGATCTCAGCTAGGCATCTCAAACGGACGGCCAAACTGCTGGAGGCCGAAACGTAATTGCCCGTGAGCACACTGGAGTGGTAAAGCTCGGTTGCGTTCTGCAGGAGAACTTGCAATTGCTGATCCGATCCTTCGACGGTGCCAACCTCTTCAGGGTTCAGGGAGATCACTTTGACGCAGGACGTGAAGTGACGCTCCACGTCCCCCGCGTCTAGCTGCAGCGCAACGGCAATCTCTTCATAGCTTGCCTGTAGCTCTCTCATGCTGGCCCCGGCTACTCTCTGCGGGTGACTGCAGACCGGACAATCGGGATTCGGTAGCGGAATATCGTCAGTTTTCATTTTTGATCCTTTGGCAACGCGCTGAGACGTTGGACCTCGCTGATCGGCACCCTGAACCGGCCACGTCGCCCTTGGAAGCGAGTGCCGCGTAGGTCACCGCGTGCGAGCATCCGTCTTACAGTGGTAGGGCAGCAATTCAAGATCCTGGAAACCTCTGCAGTCGAGAGCATGGACGCGAACCGATCCTCCGGGAGTGGCGGCTGTGGTCGCATCGGTTGCTGTTTCTGACTACGCGCCAACAGCCACTTATAGGGGCCAGACGGATTAACGGGTTGCGTCTGCATTCTTGGTACCTTGGTACCAAGGTAACAGTGAGTCGCATCGCGTGCAATAGGTGGGCCTGTCTGATAGCACGAAAGGGTTACGGTTTCGCTACTCGCTTCGAGGCCAACCACGCCGCTATGGTCGCAATCCACGCCGTGCTTTACAATTTTGCGCGAAGCCTTGAAGAAATCGGGCTTCTGGCCGGATGAGAAGAGGAGGAAAAATAGAGTGGCGACAAACCAGGTATGGCTTAGGAAAAGAAAATGTAATGTTCACGTCGGCATCAGTGGCCGCAGTGTGGAGTTGAGAATTTGGATTCCCGCATCTGTTGCCAAAAATATGATCCTGCAATTGAAGAGAACCAACAAGTCGAAAAAGAAGAAATAAATTCAAACTGAGGCACTACCAAAACTTGTGTTCAATAACGTGTGCAATTGGTGCCAACAGTGCCTCTATCTGCCCTTCAACACCTACGCCAAACTATTGATTTCACGTTGGCCGGGGCATTGACGGCAACTTGTAAGGCAGGCGCTCTAACCAGCTGAGCTAACCGCCCGCTCCGCGGGGATGCGAGCGCGACAAGTCTCCGCCGCTCGCGAAGAAACTCATGGCAAAACTTACGCTGAGGATACTGGACGCTTCCCTTGCCGGTCAAACAGCGAGCGGAGCCGCGCCCGAGAGATGCAAACGCGCAGAAGCGTTTGCTACACTTTCGCTGCTACACTCTCTGGGTGCGAAGGCTCATCGTCAACGCCGATGATTTTGGTCTGACCGCGGGAGTGAATCGGGCCATTGTGGAAACTCACCGCGATGGAGTTGTGTCGTCGGCGACACTGATGGCCAACGGCGCCGCGTTTGAGGACGCCTTAGCGACGGCGCGCTCGGCGCCGAATCTCTCCGTAGGATGCCACGTCGTTCTGGTGGATGGAACGCCGGTCTCGCCGCCGGAGACAGTGGACACGTTGCTGGCGATTCGCTCAGCGGAACCGGACAAGTTTTACTCCAGCCTTTCGGCCTTCGCGGCGCGCGCCATGTTGGGAGGATTCGATCGCGATCAACTGGTCGCGGAAGTCACGGCGCAAATCAGGAAGATTCAATCCGCCGGTCTGCAGGTTACTCACCTCGATACCCATAAACACGCGCACATTTTCCCCGAGATTCTGGCCGCCCTGCTGCGCGCGGCACGGATTTGCGGGGTGCGCGCGATCCGCAATCCCTTCGTTCCGGTGAAAGCCATACGCGCGGGGCAATTCAAAGGCAGGCGCGAGCTCTGGAAGCGGTATGGCCAGGTGCGCCTGCTGAATAGTTTCTCAGGGCAATTTCGCCACCGGATGAAGCGGGCTGGACTGGTTACGCCCGACGGCGTGATCGGGGTGATCGAGACCGGTACGAGAGATAATCCTGGCGACAGTTCCGGCTATAGTTCCCTGCTCCGCCAGACGCTGGCGAGCCTGCCGGAGGGGACGTGGGAGTTCGTGTGCCATCCGGGGTATAACGACGCTGACTTGCGCGCCGCCGGCACACGCTTGCTCGATTCTCGCGAGGAGGAGCGGCGTTCGTTGACTTCGGCGGAACTGAGGCAGTTTCTAGAAGAGCAAAAGATTCGTCTGATCGGTTATCGAGAGTTGGCAGAAGGGTTCGCAGAAAACCGCGCCTGAATGAACGATTGGCGAATGCCGGAGGTCGTAGTTCGCTGGTTACTGCAATGGCTCACTTTGTAATGTCGTAGCGGCTCAAGGGGCGTTATCATCGCATGAACCGCGCATGAATCGGATACGAGGATAAGGCATGGACGACCATCAATCCGAACCTCGCCAGAGTGTGGACCTGCCGGTGCGGGTATGGGGAATGACAGCCGAGGGTCGCCCTTTTTCACAACCTGCTCGCGCGCAGAACATCAGTTCGGAGGGCGCACTGATCTCGGGCGTGGAGAGCGAACTGAAAGTGGGTGACGTAATCGGAGTGCAGTGCGACGAGAAAAAAACGCGCTGCACCGTAATCTGGGCGATGAACACCGGCCCGGCCAAGAAAAATCAGGTGGGAGTGAAGTTGCTCGCGAATCAGGAGTGCCCGTGGAAAGGCTATCTGCCGCTCGACGGACCTCCGGTGTCGTTTGCCGCCTCCAACCGCCGGCGGTGGTATCGGCATAAGATTTCGTTTCCTCTGGAAATTCGCGCGGCGCACATCAAAGCGCCGATTCGCACCAACACCACTGACGTGAGCGGCAATGGATGCTACGTTGGGAGCATGATGCCACTGCCGGCCGGAACTTCGGTGCGAGTGGATCTCTGGCTGGACTCGGAGCACGTAAGTATAACGGCAACGGTGCGGACGTCCGACCCGGGTGTGGGCAATGGAATTGAGTTCACCGGCATGCCCGACGGCACGAAGGGGCGCATGCAAGATTACCTAGACGCGATTGATCCTCAGATGGGGATCTCGGGGCCGAAGGCAGAGTAGGGTTTTTCGAACGTTTCTCGAATCGCGGAGCGTTCTGCGTAGCGGGCGAGCACGATCGCGCGAATCAGTCCACCCATGGTAAATTCACGGGCCTCGATGGCGACCGGCATGTGCAACTCCCGTAGCGTGGCCGACGTTACTGGACCAATCGAAGCAAACTGCACATGGTTGAGCCGAGCTCCCTTGAAGTTGCCGAGCAGTTCGGCGAAATTCTTTACGGTAGAGGAACTGGTGAAGGTTACGATATGCGGGCGGCGAGTTGCATTTTTCATCAGCGTACGCAGCCGGACACGTGATCTTCCGGGCACTACCGTTTCGTAAGCCTCGACCACATCGACTCGGGCTCCGGCGGCACGCAGCTCTTCTGGAATCACGTCGCGCGCGACTTTGGCCCGTATGAGCACGACGCGCTTGCCGTTGACCTTATCGCGCAGGCCCTTCACTACGGATTCCGCGACGTACTCCTCGGGAACCATCTTGACCTTGAGGTCATGCTTCACAATCGCCTTCTTAGTGGCGGGCCCGATAGCGGCGATCTGGAGATGTTTGAGACTCCGGCGCGTGATGTGAAGTTTCCGAAGGCGTTCCCACATGGCTTCGACGCCATTGGCGCTGGTGAGAATGAGCCAGTCGTAGTTATGGATATTCTTCAGAGCATCGTCGAGTGGCCGGTAGGATTTTGGCTTGCGGATTTCAATGAAGGGGATTTCGATTACCGACGCGCCCAGGCTGCGCAGGCTGGCGGAAAGGCTGCCGGCTTGGTGGCGTGCGCGTCCGACGAGAATTCGGGTACCGGCGAGAGGATGGTTTTTGTTGGGCTTCATGGATCAGGTGTCAGATCTCAGTTCTCACGTTCTCGACCATGTTTACGCCGCGTCCACAAATAACAGGTCCTTCGCTTCGCTCAGGATGACAAGTTTGAATCGAAGATCCTTTTATGGTTGTTGCGGTAGAGCGAAGCCTTCTCCGTAGACTTCTTCGAGAATAACATCGCCTCCCCGGCGGAGAAGGGTTTCGCCGACTTCTTCTCCGAGGCGCGCGGGATTAGTGCCCTCGCGGGTTTCGCGCAGAACCTTGGTTCCATCGGGATGAGCTACGAGCGCGCTGAGGCGAATGCAGCCTCCGATTGCTTCGGCAAAAGCTCCGATGGGAACCTGGCAACCGCCACCGAGTTTGTTGAGCAAGGCGCGCTCGCAGGTCGTGGTGGCACGGGCGGCAGCGTCATCGAGAAACGCCAAGAGCGTCCGGATTGCGGTGTCCCCGTTGCGAATCTCGATTCCCAAAGCGCCCTGCCCAGCGGCGGGAGTCATGACTTCGGCAGGGATAACCTGACGCACCAGTTGCGTTTTGCCCAAGCGGTTCAGGCCGGCGGCGGCCAGAATGATCGCATCATAATCGCCGGATTCGAGCTTGCGCAGGCGCGTATCCACATTGCCGCGGAGCGGGTGAATCTGAAGATCAGGACGCAGCGCCATCAACTGAGCCTGACGGCGCAGGCTGCTGGTGCCGACGTTCGCCCGTTGCGGCAGCGCTCCGATGTCGGCAAACTTCACGGAGCAAAAAACGTCGCGCGGATTTTCGCGGGTGGTAATGGCGGCAATCTCGAAATCGGCGGCCAACTCAGTTGGCAGGTCTTTCAAGCTATGCACGGCGAGGTCAATTCGGTTTTCGACGAGGGCCTCTTCGATTTCCTTGGTGAACATGCCCTTGGTGCCGACTTTGGCGAGCGCCACGTCGGTAATTTTATCGCCCGTGGTCTTGATGATCTCCAGCTCCACGGTGTGTCCCTGCGCGCGCAGCAAATCGGAGATGTGATGAGCCTGCCAGAGGGCGAGTTGCGAACCGCGTGATCCGATGCGCAGGCGGGCCATTAGTTTTGCGTTCCTTTATCGGAGCTCGGTCCACGGCCGGATTTTGCAACCGCAGCTTCCTTTTCGTCGTGCAGGTTGTCGTGCAGATTAAAAAGGCGGCGCACGAGCTCAATGACAGTGGTGGATTCAGGATCGCGCGCGGCCGTTTTCAGAGTGCTGATGGGGGTATGCATGATCTTGTTGACGATGCCACGAGTGAGCGCTTCGACGGCGAGTTCCTGGTCGGTGGTCATGGAACCGAGGCGTCCACGAACACGATCAATCTCGGCCTGGCGAATCGTTTCCAGATGGTCCTGCAAACTGACGATGGTGGGAACGACGTCGAGAGTCTGCAGGCGAGCGTGGAACTTGTCGACCTCTCCGTTGACGATGGCCTCAGCCTTTTCGGCTTCCTTCTTGCGATCGGCGACGTGCGAACTGACTGCCTGCTGCAGATCGTCGATGTCATAGACGAAAATGCCATCGATCTTGTTCATCTCCGGATCGACGTCGCGGGGTACGGCGATGTCGATAAAGAACATGGGTTTGTTCTTGCGCAGCGCCATGAGCTTTTCGCCGTGTTCGGGCTTGAAGATGAAGTGGGGCGAACCGGTCGAGGTAATCACGATATCGGCGCGATCACAGGTCTCATAAAGACGGCTGAACTCGATCGCCTGTCCGTTAAATTTCTGCGCCAGGCGAATCGCACGGTCGTAAGTGCGGTTGGCGACAAAGAGAGAAGCGGCGCCGTGCGCGAGCAGATGCCGGGCCGCCAACTCGCTCATCTTCCCCGCGCCCACCAGGTAGACACTCTTGCCCTGCAGATTCCCGAAGATCTTCTCTGCCAGTTCGACGGCCACCGATGCGATCGAAACTGAAGAAGATCCGACGGCAGTCTCCGTGCGGACGCGCTTGGCCACGGCAAACGCCCGGGTGAGCAACTGGTCGAGCTGCGCGCGCACGGCTCCGACCGCGCGGGCGGTGGCGTAGGCTTCCTTGACTTGGCCCAGAATCTGGGGCTCTCCGACGACCATGGAGTCGAGGCTGGCGGCGACGCGAAAGATATGACGGATGGCCTCCTCTTCGCGAAATTCGTAGAGATGACTTTCAAACTGGCTGAGGTCGGTTTCGAAATACTCGCGCAGAAACTCGCGCAGGTCGCCGGTGCCGTTCTTCATGTTGGCGATAAATTCGACGCGGTTACAGGTGGAAACGATCATTCCCTCGGCCACGGCGGGATGCTCGGACAGTTTCTTGCAAGCCTCAGGCAAGCGCGATTCGGGAATGGCCAGGCGCTCCCGCACCTCGACCGGCGCGGTCTTGTGGTTGACGCCGATGAGCTGGAATCTCATGACGTGATAAACCTGTGCATTCCGCTGAAGTAGTTGGAAATCCAGGCCACGATGGCGGCGACGAAGGCCACACTGGCGAGCAGGGCGGCGCGGCGTCCGCGCCAACCGGCAGTCAGGCGCGTGAAGACCATCAGCAGGTACACGGCCCACATCAGGACGGAAAGGAGAATCTTGGGATCGAAGAAATCGATGCGGCCGTAGGTGCCTTCGGCGACCACCGAGCCCGCGATCAGCCCCAGCGTCATAAAGGGGAATCCGAGCATGAGGGAGCGGTATCCGATGTCGTCAACGACCTGAAGAGCGGGCAGCCGCGAAAACATTCCACTCGCATTCTTGGATTTCAGCGCGCGCTCCTGCAAAAGATACAGGATGCTGGCACCGAAGCTGAGGAACAGGGCCGCGTATCCAGTAAAGATCATCAGGATATGCACGGCCAGCCAGCCATGCTTTACGGCGGGCGAGCCGAAGACTAGCGGTTGCTGACCGGTGGCAGCCACGAAGGTGAGCAGAAAAACTAGCGGAAAAATCACGATGCCCGGGGTCGTCGTCTTGTACACCAGATAGGCAAGCATGAAGCCGACCATGATCAGGAAAGCCAGCAGCGATTCCGAGTTGTGAACCGAGGCGGTCGCGAGCTGTCCGGTTTCGACGACCGCTTCGGTCAGCGAAACGAGATGAAACACCATGCCGAGATAGGAGGCGTGGAGCGCGACTTTGCTGAGAATTTCCGAGGTACGCGTGAGCGCCACCAGCGCGTAGAGTAATCCCGCGGCGTAACAAACCAGCGCGACGCGCAGCCAAATCAAGGTCATCATTCTTGCTCTTTATTTCCTGGTGCTTCCGCAGGCCGGCATCGTTCCCCCACCCCGCCTGGGTGATTATAGTTTGCCGGGCGTAGGGAATGGGGGGAAACGGACGCTGTCACAAGGGTTTGTGACGTGGGTCACACGGCGCGTACTCAGAATCCCGGTTGTTGGCGAGATGGCAAATTGTTTCACATAAGAGCGGTTGACCGGAGGTCGCGCCGGTGCCACAATTCTGGCGTGCGAAGGGGCGTGTGTCCACGCTGGCACCGTCTGCGCTGCACGAAAAGCCCACCCCGCGCGTTAGCTCTCTTCGCCAAGGAATCGCTATGGCGATCCAAGAAAAGTCAATCCCGCATATTCGTCGAGCCGGATTCCGGCTTTCGTCGGTCATCGGCTGCATCTCAATGATGCTTGTTTGCTGCGCCTTCTCGCTCGCGCAGACACTCACAGTTCTGCACCAGTTCAACGGAGGACCCGGGGATGGATATAATCCCTTCGCCCCTGTCGTCGTTAGCCAGAACGGCGTTCTTTACGGGACCACCTTTTATGGTGGAAATTCCCAAGACTGCGTGGTCGGCTGCGGCGAGGTCTATCAGGTAGCTCCGCCGGCAGAACCGGGTGGCGCGTGGAACTACTCAGCCATTTACGAATTCACGGGCGGCAGCGATGGATGCTGTGTGTACAGCTCTCTTACCCTCGACAGCAAAGGACGACTCTACGGCGCAAACAATAGCTTGTTCCAATTGGCGCCATCCACCAGCGCCTTCTGGAAGTACAACGATCTTTACGATTTCACGAATTCCATATACCCAAGTACTCCGCTCGTGATCGACAGCGCGGGTGCGCTCTATGGAGTGAGCACAAATGGAGGTCTCCAGAATTGCGGCGGGGGCGCGTACTTCTGTGGAGTAGTGTTGCAGTTCGTACCCGCGCAGAATGGTCCGTGGACGGAAAACGTTCTTTACCAGTTTACCGGCGGCGGAGATGGAGCTTTTCCGGCTTCCATAGTGCTGGACAGCACTACCGGCACGATCTATGGCATCGCCAGCGGGGGCGGCATCATGTCGCCAAGTTGTACCTATAGCTATGGATGCGGCACCGTCTTCAAACTTGCGCCCACGCCTGGCGGAACGTGGAAGTACACGGTGCTTTACAGCTTCACCGGCGTGCACGACAGTAGCCCCTATGCCGGCCTGGTCCGCGACTCGAGCGGCAACCTCTACGGTCTCGCTATTCGAGGCCAGTATGGGACGGAAGTCTTCGAGTTAACGCCACGCAAGAACGGCGCCTGGACCGAGAAGCTTCTCCACGGGTTCAGCGGACATGACATCCCAACCGAATATTGCGGCTATGCCCCCTCGTACTTGACCTTGGGGGCTAACGGCGTACTGTTCGGTGCGATCTTCGGCGACATTGACCTTTATTTCGGGGCCTTGTTCCAACTAACGCCACCGGCTGATGGTAAGGGGCCGTGGGCCTACATCACGATCTGGGATTTCAACGAATCAGGGCCTGACATCAATCCGAATGGTGTGGTACAAGGGGCCGACGGCGCATTGTACGGTACTCTGAACGGAGGGGACTCCGACGGCGGGAGTGTATTTCAGTTGCAGTTGCCTTCCCAAGCGCCTTGGCCTCCTTCAGATTTCTGCTATTGAAGTAGTTAGAGTTGCCCCAGAAGATTCGGGCGCGTCCTGAAGTTTTGGCGTTGGAATCGTGTTTCGAAACAAGGCCATTTCACTCATCGACCGAACATAAATAAAGCAGGCTAGTGCCGGGCCGCGATGCTGGGAGGGAAGCTCATGGAAATCGCGTCGTCTGAAAAAAATGAAATAACGATATTGGTTTCGGTCGCGACGGGCTGGCCATCTTTGAGGTAGGGGCGGTAGCGCCATTGGCGAACGGCTTGGACTGCGGCCGCGGCGAGCGCGCGGTTGCCAGAAACGATTCTCACGGTGCGCACGGCACCGGCGGAATCCAACCCCGCTGTTAGAGAGACTACACCACGAGCGCGGACGTCCGTATAGTCCGGATACGCGAAATGCATCGGCGGTCTCGATGCCTGAAAGCCGCTGCCTTGGCCGGAGAGTGGAAGGTTCGGCGTCGAATCCACATGGTGGAGGCGAATCGGCGGCTTCAGAGTTGAGTCGGGAGACGAGGTGGGATCTGGGACCTCTGCGGTGATCGATGCCCGCGTGATGACTGCTTCCGGGGCCACGGGAATCTCGGCGGTGGCTGCCGGCGGGGCAATCGTGGCGGGGATCTCGGCAATGGCCGCTGGCTTTGGAGACTGTGGAGGATCCGGCACGGCGACCGCGTTGATCTGCTGGAGCCGAGTCTGATTTTGGGCTTGAGAGGATGGTACCGCGTGCATTCGATGCCATGCGCCCACGGAAATGATGCAGATGGACAACGCGGCGATTGTCGTGGCAAGCCCGGACGCTGTCAGCTTGGGCGTTCTCAGTCTGGACCAGACGAACATGGGCAAGACGAATCCGGGCGAAGGCGAGGGACCCGGTTTCGGCTGAGGCGCGATTTCCGCGCGCTGCGCTACAGCCTCTTCCAGCGGTGCCTTTTTCGGGGCTGGTTTCGGGACCGGCGAAGCATCGATCGGCACTTCAATCGGCATTATCGGCGGCACGAACTTTTCAACCACGCCGATCACAAGCGATGGGTTGTCAGAATGCGGCACGATATCCGCGTGATTGCGGAAGAGGCTGTGGACCAGTGTGCGCTGGCGCGGGTTCAGGAGTGGGACGGAGAGCTGGCGAAAGTGACGAAACGTCCAGAGCAGATAAATGCGTTGCCGGAGAGAAAGTTCAACCCGCACCAATCCCTGCTGTGTTTCAAACAGCAAGAAGCCGGATTGGAGCCTGTCCAGAAACACGCCCTTTCCAATATGCAGCTTCCCTTCCAAGGAGTCTCATTGTATCTAATACATAACAGATTTGTTATTCGTTATGGCGGGACAGCATAGGCAAGCTAGTGCAAAGGATTTCACGTCCACTTCCCGAAATGGGCATTTTGATGGCTGACTGTATGATTCTCGACTCTATTACCGCACACCTTGCGATGTTGAAATAGGCGAGTTGACGGGCATCTTCACTTTGAACACAACGCCGTTTCCGCTCGATCCGCCAAATTGGGTCGTGCCATAGAGCTTGCCTGCGCCCGCCAACATCAGGCTGGCTTCCGGTTCCGATCCGTCCGTGATGTTGAAATTCCAGAGAACTTTCTCCGTGTAGTACTTGCCCGTGCCGATTGGGGGCACTAGCTCGAAAACCGTGCCCACGGCGGACTTGCCACCCCAATCCGTAGTGCCGTAAATGTTACCGGCCGCATCGAAAACAATTCCCGCCCAAGGCCTGCTGCCATCTTTTGGGCCGCCCTTGAAGGAGTAGAGAGTCTTCTCCTTCCATTCCTTCGTTCCAGGAATCAGCTTGTAGACCGTTCCATAGCCCTTGGCGCCGCCAAAGGCTGTCGTGCCGTAGAGGTTGCCAGCTTGGTCGACTGCGGGGGTGCCCACTGGAGTGCTGCCAAGTTTAGGATGATTAAAGGTGTAGATCACATTTCCATTCCAACCACCCTGGCCGTTCGGGGACAGCTCGAATACTGTCGAAGCTGAGACGCCGAAGATGTTTCCGGCGGCATCCATAGTCAACCCGGGGTTGCTGGCGTTGGTCTCTGCGGTGTAGATCACCTGCTCCTTCCAGCCGCCACCGGACGGGCTCAGCTCGAAGACGGTTCCATTTCCGAAAATGCCTTGCCAAGTTGTGCCATAGAGATTGCCCGCCGCGTCCATGATCAGACCGTTCATTGGGTCGGCACCGTCCATGCACCAGATTTGCGCGCAAAAGCTGTACAGGACGGTTTCCGTCCAGCTTGCTCCCACGGGACTAAGTTTGAACACGACGCCATATCCATTTCCGCCCAAGGAGGCTGTTCCGTAAAGGTTTCCCACGCTGTCGAATATCACGTAAGAGTAAACCGGCCAAGCCCCGTCCGCTCCTCCGGTGAAGCTGTAGAGCGTAGTCTCTTTCCAGCCTCCGCTGCTGTCCGGCGAAAGCTCAAATACGGTTCCATATCCCAAACCGCCGCTGCCGGTCGTCCCATAGAAGTTGCCCTTACCGTCAGAGGTGAGGCGGGAGTTGGGATAGCCGCCATCGCTGCCGCCCGTGAAGTTGTAGAGCACCGTCTCAGTTTGGGCCTGTGCCGGGCGAATGGCAATCAGCAGCAGCGCAGAAAGCACAACAGCCAGTATCAGAGCACCACGAATAACTGCGGATGCCACTTTCGCCGATCCGAATCTTGGCCCGACACTAGAAATGTTCAAGCGGCCTTTTGGCCGACTGTTCATGCCTCCTGAATGCATAGTCCTCTCCTTCACCTTTGTTTGTAGCCACCCCTGGTAAGGCAAATTTCCCAAATGTTCTCTGGGGACCTCTCTTTAATCGCGAGTCTCCTTTTCGTTTTTTGGGAAATTATCCTGCGAATTTAATAGATACCGTTTGGTGGGCTCTGTCGGTGCACCTCGTCACCTGACAGTGTGATTGCCGGATGCCCCACCGATTCGCGCTTTCTTGCGAATGGAGTTTTTTGGGGCGCTTGTGAAAGAACTTCCAATCTGAGTACACTCATCACGGGGACGAGCACCGGTGGTCGACGGCACACAGCTGTCTGCACCCCCGTTGGCTCCGACAGACCAAAGTACCGTGGACCAAAGTACGTCCCCACAACAAATATAGTGTTGTGACTAGGGGCCAACCTCCGGTAGAGTAAACGAATGTTCGCGCCTCATCCCAACCTCAGCGACGAGGTGAATCGGAATATTATTCAATCTGAAATCGAGGGAGGCGTGTTCCTTGAAGGTCTGCCGCCTGACACTGTGCTGCAGATTCGGACTCAGCACCACTTCTACACGGCGCTGCTTCTGGGCGAGGGTTCGGCGCTGATCTCGGGACATCCGCAATACTGTCCGCAACCGGTGCAGGTGACTATCGCAGGCTCGACCTGGGGCGGTTCGATGCTCAAGGTGCGCTTCATCGGTCGCGGCATGCAAATGGAATTTCATCACCCCGCATACAGCACGCCGATTGTGACATCTCCTATTCAGGAAATCCACGAGCCCATTAAGTCAGCCAGAGATCACCGCTCTGGGGTCACGGCCGCCGACTGACCGGATTGTTGAGTGCTGGTAGCTGGAGGAAGCCCCTATTTTACAAATGCCCTTCCGTTCAGAAGCGAGCGAAAGGGCATTTCCGTTTACGGTCAGACCTTGGGATCATTCCTCGGAAGACATCCCTCGGAAGACATCCCGCTACTGCTTGTCGTACACCGCGCTGTATTTGACCTTCGTACCCTTCGCATCGGTTCCACTCACAGTGACGGTGCGGCTTTTGCCGTCGGCCGATATGACAATTCGACCGGTGACAGTAACCTTGCCGCCTTTCTTATTAGTTAACTCGGTTGTGCGGTCATCAATCTTTTTGTACGACCGCGTGTCCGACATCGGATCGCCGGTGAGGGGATAGTCTTTCCCGTCGAATTTTCCCGTCCACTCGTTGTGCGTGGGCTTGCCGTCGCCGTCGACGCCATCCACCGTAACTTTCACGCTGTCGCCCGCGGTCTCGTAGACCACGGTCGTGTTCTTCGAGGCCCCAGCGGGAAACTTCGACTTGGCCTCGTTCAGCTTCCAGGTGCCCATATTTGGGTTGCCGGCGAAGCTCACTGCCACCGCAACAAAGCACAGAGCCACCGTCAATGCAATCGTTTTTGTTTTCATCTCTCTCCTAGTTGTGAAGCAGATTATCGGAACTGATTCAGCGCCGGCTATTCTAGTAAAGCGTGGTGCATTCAGAAACGCGCGATGCTCTCGGAACGTCAAGTTTCCGCGACGGTTGCATGTTCCCTTGCCAGATCTATTCCACGCCTAACGACGCCAGCGATTCTTCCAGAGAGTGCGCATCGATCTGAAGCACGCGGCCTTGCGCCTGCATGTCTTCCAGTTCGTCGAAAGCGCGGAACAGGCGCATCTTGACGGCAGCGTATTGCTCGGAATCGGCGAGGGGGCGCCCGTGAGATTCGGCCCAGGCGACGGCAACGCGGTGTGGGAAAAAAATACTGACCGCGTAGGTCAGCTTGCGGTCGGAGGTGACGTCGAAGATGTACTCGTGGGCGTCGGATCGATTGGCGTCGGAACTATAGGCGTCGGATTTATCCGCGTCGGATACTGGGGCCAGGCGTTTTCCGACGAAGTAGTACTGGTAAACGTAGCCTTGGGATCCGGTGTAGGTTTTCAGGCGGCGGATGGTCATAAGCGTAGCTTCGAGGTTCGGGCCGCGATCGAACACGAATCGCTTGCACGAAGCTCGCGGCTCATAGCTCGAAGCGCACTAGCATGTCTCAGATTTCCGCTTTTCGCAGCCGTTTGACTGCGGTCTCGGAGGTAACCGGGGAATAATAGATCTCTTTGAATGTATATGACCTCGCCTTGGCCTCAACGATGGGCAGAATCTCGATGTGCCAGTGGTAATCCTCATCGAGTGTCTTCCAATATCCGAGTGTCGCCGACGGATGCTGGCTGTTGGGCGAGGTGTGAAGCACGAGGTGGAACGCCTCAGTGACGCTCCGGATACGCTGCAGGGTGCGCCGCAGGAGCACGGCCAAATCGGTGACGGTGCCCACGCGCGACGAACCGGTGCGCTCGAAGGAAGATTCATGGCTGCGGGGCATAATCCAGGTTTCGTACGGGACGCGCGGGGCATAGGGACAGAAGGCCACATAGTCTCCGCGAATTTCGACGATGCGCAGGCCCTGACGCTCCTCCTGCGCCAGAATGTCGCAGAAAACGCAGCGCTCCTTGCTCTCGAAATAATCGCGTCCAGCGCGGAGTTCGTAGAGGACGCGACGCGGCACAAAGATGGTTGCAGTGAGCTGGGAAGTGGGGTGTTCAAATTCCTGTCCTGCCGCCTCGCCGTGATTCTTGAAAATACTGATGTACTTGAAGCGGCTGTCGCGCTTCAAATCCTGAAGCCGCAGCGCAGCCAGCCGAAGGAACTGTTCGACTTCGTGGTCGCTGGCATTCCACAGGTGACCGTCGTGGCGCGGATTCTCGAGCAGAACTTCGTGAGCGCCGACCGATCCCATACGGTCGTAAAGACCGTCGCCGCGGCGGCCTGGCTCGCCTTCAATGTGGTAGAGCGCATTCGGATGGACGACGGAGCGCGCCGACCAGGCGCGGCCATCCACGCCCGGCAGGTTGGCAATGACTTGCGCGGGCTCGGCGTAGGGACCGCAAAACCGGCAGGATTGGGAACGCGGAGTGGGCTCGATGACATCGTCACCGGTGATCACCCAGGAACGGGTGATGGGGTCTTTACGGAGTTCCATGCCGTAAGGAGAACAAAAGAATTTGTAATTTGCAATTGGTGATTTGTAATTTGAAAACCTTTCTGCGATTCAACTTGCCGACATTGGCAGCGGTTCCAGCATAGAATTGCAAAATACGAAATTACACATTACAAATTACCGATCACAAATTGCCCCATGTCCGAGCCCTCGACGCCGCTGATGCGGCAGTATGCCGCCATCAAGAAAGAGCATCCCAACGCTCTGCTGTTCTTTCGGCTGGGGGATTTCTACGAGCTCTTCTTCGACGACGCGGTCCTGGCGGCCCGCGAGTTGCAGATCACGTTGACCTCGCGCAATAAGGAAAAGGGCGCGGACATCCCGATGTGTGGCGTACCTTACCACGCCGCCGAGGGTTATATCTCGAAGCTGATCCGGCGCGGGTTCAAGGTCGCAGTCTGCGAACAGGTGGAAGATCCGCGGCTGGCAACAAAGCTCGTGCGGCGCGAGGTGACGCGCGTGGTCACGCCGGGCACGGCAGCGGATTCGTCGTTGAGCGCCGAGGAGAACAACTTTCTGGCGGCAGTGGCGACGGTCGGGGATCGCGTGGGTTTCGCTGCGCTGGATCTCTCGACCGGCGAGTTTCGCGCGACGGAGTTTGCGGGCGAGTCGGCCGGACGTCGCATTCAAGAGGAACTTGAACAATTGCGGCCAAGAGAAATGCTCTATGGAGCTTCGGCACCACTACTGGAACTGGCGTCAGCGCGGGAATTGGGCAGCTTAGCTGCTTTCGAGGTGCGCAACACCCGTCCCTCCACCGGGACAGCGCCGATCGCGGGGGTTTCTGGCGGAGGCTGGGCGGAAACTCCCTTGGACGACTGGATCTTTGCTCCCGACCACGCTATTCCGCTGCTCGAAAATCACTTCGGCGTGCTCTCGCTGGAGGGCTTCGGGCTCGCGGGCAAACACGCGGCGGCTTCGGCGGCCGGGGCGATCCTGTATTACATCCGGTCGACGCAGCGCGGCACGCTCGATCATGTGGACCGCATCGGCTTCTACGAACGGCAGAATTGCCTGGTGCTTGATGCGGTAACAGTGCGCAACCTGGAGTTGATCGAGCCGCTCTTTCCAGGGATGTTCGCGGGAACGGATGCTGGCATAACGCTGTTCCGCTACCTGGATGCGACTGTAACGCCGATGGGTAAGCGGCTGCTGCGCACTTGGATGCTGCGCCCATCCTTGGATCGGGCCGAAATTGAGGGCAGACTGGATTCAGTTGAGGTGCAGGTCAAAGACACGGTGCGCCGCGAAGAACTGCGGCGATCGCTGGACGGAATTCTTGACCTGGAACGTCTGCTGAGCCGGGTCACGCTGGAAACAGCGAATCCGCGAGACGTGCTGGCCCTCGCGGCATCACTCGGACGAATTCCCAAGGTGCGAGCGGTATTGGCGGAACTGTCTGCGTCGCGCCTCGCCGCGCTGCATATCGCGATCGACGAACTGGGCGATCTGCGGGAGAAGATCGACGGCACACTGGTCCCGGAGCCGCCGCTCACGCTGAGCGACGGTGGCGTGATCGCCGCGGGCGTGGACAAGGATCTGGACGAACTGCGCGACCTGAGCCGCAACTCGAAACAGTATCTGGCGAAGGTAGAGCAGCGCGAACGCGAACGGACGGGGATTGGTTCGCTCAAGGTAAAGTTCAATTCTATTTTTGGTTACTACATTGAGATTTCGAAGGCAAACCTGCACCTCTCGCCCTCCGACTATGAACGCAAGCAGACGCTGGTGAATGCCGAGCGCTTCACGACTCCAGAGTTAAAAGAATATGAATCGAAGATTCTGGACGCCCAGGAGAAGATTGTCGAAATCGAGCGACGCCTGTTTGCCGAGCTGCGTTCGAGCATTGCTGCCGAGGCCAAGCGGATCCGGCAAACCGCTCTGGCACTGGCTGAAGTCGATGTGCTCGGTTGCCTGGCGCATATTGCCGCGCTGCGAAATTACTGCCGGCCAAAGTTCGAGCCAAAGTTTGAGCCAAATCTCGATGAAGCGGAAAAGGCGGAGGACGTCGGAGATCTGGAGATTGTCGAAGGCCGTCATCCGGTGATCGAGCTGCAGGAACTGGCGGCCGGGAGCGAGCGCTTCGTCCCGAACGATCTGTTTCTCGATTCGGCGGGACACAATATCGTGGTGCTGACCGGGCCGAACATGGGCGGCAAGAGCACCTATCTGCGGCAGGCGGCGCTGATCGTGATTATGGCGCAGATGGGCTCGTTTGTTCCCGCGCGTGCCGTGCGGTTGGGTATCGTCGACCGCGTGTTCACGCGCATCGGCGCAAGCGACAACGTGGCGCGCGGGCGCTCGACGTTCATGGTAGAGATGACCGAGACGGCCGCGATTCTGCACACCGCGACCGCGCGGTCGCTGATCCTGCTCGATGAAGTCGGGCGCGGCACCTCCACCTATGACGGCCTGGCGATCGCATGGGCCGCCGTCGAGTATCTGCATGCGCGGGTGCGAGCCAAGACTTTGTTTGCCACGCATTATTTCGAGCTAACCGAATTGGCGGAACAATTGAGCGGCGTGAAAAACTATCACGTGTCCGTCAAAGAGACCGGCGGAAGCGTAGTCTTTCTGCGCCGCGTCGAACCAGGCGCGGCCGACCGCAGCTACGGAATCGAAGTCGCTAAGCTGGCGGGACTGCCGAACGAAGTCGTGGTGCGTGCGCGCGAGGTACTGGCGGAGCATGAATCGTCCGAGCACCGGCTTTCGGGGCATCTGACGCCGGGCTCTTCCACAGAGCCGGAGCGTCCGACGCAGTTGACCATCTTCACGCCGCTGTCGCAGCCCGTGCTGGAAAAGCTACGCGAAGTTGATTTGAACCGGCTGACACCGTTGGAGGCGCTAAACTTGTTGGCGGAGCTGAAGAGGCAAATTGAGTAGCGATGCCAAAAAACCGCAGTGCTCAATCACAAATCGGCCAACTCCTGATCATCGGCTTCGACGGGACCGAGATGTCTCCGCGGCTCGCTTCCCTGCTCACGAAGATTCAGCCGGCGGGCGTGATTCTATTTGCTCGCAACATCGCCGGAGCCGAGCAGACGCACACTCTGCTGCGCGAATGCCAAAAGCACGTGGCGACACCGCTCTTCACCTGTGTCGACCTCGAAGGCGGGACCGTGGACCGCTTCCGCACCGTGGTTGGTTCGGCGCCGTCTCCGGCGGAGGTTTTTGCCACGGGGAGCCGGGCGCTTTTTCGCAAGCATGGACGTGTGATCGGCGAGAACTGCCGCGCGCTGGGCTTCAACGTGGATTTTGGTCCGGTGCTCGACTTGGCCTACGAGGCTTCGCGTTCGGTGTTGAGTTCGCGGGCGGTTTCGGACGATCCGAAGCATGTCGTTGCCTACGCACGCGAATTTCTGCGCGGATTGCGCGATGCTGGAGTCCTTGGCTGCGGCAAGCACTTCCCCGGACTGGGCGAGGCCACGCTCGATACGCACCATGAACTTTCCTGCGTGGAAAAGCCGCTGCGCAAATTGTGGGCTGAGGATTTGGTTCCCTATCGGTCGTTATCGTTATCGTTGCGGCGTGAATTGCCTTTCGTCATGGTTTCACATGCGGCGTTTCCGGCAGTGACCAAAGACCGGACGCCAGCCTCGCTCTCGAAGAAATGGATCACCGACATTCTGCGCAAGAAGATTGGCTATCGCAGTCTGATCTGTTCCGACGACCTGGAGATGGGCGGCGTGCTGGCGGCGGCTCCGGTCGAAGAGGCCGCGATCGAACATGTAACGATCAGACACATTCGCGCCGGTGGTGATCTTGGCCTGATCTGCCATCAAGAAGATCTCATTCTGCGCGCGCATGAAGCTCTTGTTCGCGAGGCGGAGCGCGATGGCAGATTTTCTCGCCGTGTGCAGGAATCAGCTGCACGCGTGCTCGCGTTTAAGAAGAAGGCGTTTAATCGGAAATCAGCGGCGCGCCACCGCACTACCGCTCCGACTGCCGCACGGGTCGAGAAGCTGACTCGCCAACTCTGGGAGTTTGGTGAAGAGATTCGTATGGCTACGCTCGCTCGCGGGGAACGCGCATGAGCATGATTATTGCCGGCGTGATGAGTGGCACCTCAGCAGACGGAATTAATGTTGCGCTGGTGCAGCTGTCGGCACGCGGCCGAGAGCGCCCGCGCCACACGCTTCTTGCTCATGAGGAATATCCGTTCCCTGCGCCAGTTCGACGCGCAATTTTGGGAATGATGAACGCGGAACTGGCTCGCGTCGCAGACTTGGCCCGGCTGAATTTTCTTCTGGGTGAGCTGTATGCGGAGGCGGTGGCAAAGACGGTGCACAAGCATCACGTGAAGCTCGACCTGGTTGGCTGTCATGGGCAGACGCTGTATCACCAGGGAGAGGCAGAACGATTTCTTGGGCGAAAATTGGCCGTGACTTGGCAAACAGGGGAAGGCGCAGTGCTCGCGGCGCGGCTGGGGGTGCCGGTGGTTTCGGATTTTCGTCCCGCGGATATTGCGGCCGGAGGGAAAGGTGCCCCGCTCGTGCCGTTTCTCGACTACCTTCTATACCGCGATCAGCGTGTGAACCGTATTGCGCAGAACCGTATTGCGCAAAACATTGGCGGAATTGCGAATCTGACGGCGATTCCCGCGGGCGCGTCGCTGCGCCAGGTGGTCGCTTTTGACACCGGCCCCGGCAACATGGTCATTGATGCGGTGATGGAAGAGTTGTTCGGACGGCGTTATGACCGCAACGGAAGAGTCGCGGCGTCGGGACGCTTACTGGACGAAGCAATTGCACGGCTGCTGCGCGCGCCCTTTTTCCGGCGGGATCCACCACGGACCGCAGGCCGCGAGGAGTTTGGCCGGGAATATGTCAGTCGATTTCTTCAGATCTGCCACGGTGCGAGCAAGACCGACGTGGTGGCGACGGCGACGGCGTTAACGGCGCGCTCGATTGCCGGCGCCGTGCGGCAATTCGTGTTGCCGAAGTTCGTTTTCCCGGCAACTGCGGCACGCCGAGCGCGCCATGACCACCAAATGATCGTCTCGGGCGGAGGCGCGAAGAATCCGACGCTGATGGCCATGTTGCGCGATGAAATCGCACCTCTGGGCATCGGACTGCATTTTTCGGATGAGTTCGGCCTGCCGGCGGACGCGAAGGAAGCCGTGGCATTTGCCCTGCTCGCGCATGAGACGTGGCATCGGCGGCCGAGCAATGTGCCGTCGGCTACGGGAGCGAAGCGGGCGGCGATCCTGGGAAAGATCTCGTATGCTTAACGCAGACAGTCCACGCGTGAGCAAAAAGCAGGCCCTTCCCCGTCGCTTCACTCAGGGTCGGGATGACAATTCTTTTCGGATGGCAGTCTTTCTCAGGATAACAGTTCTTTTGGGAGTAATCGGCGCATGCATACTGCCTCTTCTCTCTTGCTCGCAAGCTCCCGATCCCAACACGCTGATAATGATTATTGAGAGCAGCCCAACGAATCTAGATCCGCGGGTTGGCATTGATGCGCAATCGGAGCGCATTGGCGAACTGCTCTTCGATGCCCTGCTAACGCGCAACGAACACTTCAACGTTCAGCCCGGGCTGGCGGAGCGTTGGGAGATTCCGGACCCGCTGACTTATGTCTTTCAACTGCATCGCGGCGTAACCTTTCATGATGGGCGCCCGCTTACTTCTCGCGACGTTAAGTGGACGTTCGACTCCCTGCTCGAAGGCAAAATTCGCAGTACGAAGTCGGCAGCGTACCGTTTCGTGGATCGGGTCGACGCGGCCGACACGTTCACCGTCGTATTTCATTTGAAGGAGCCCGACGCCACCTTGCTGTGGAATCTTTCGGAGGGGGCGAGCGGGATAGTGCCCTATGGATCGCTCGACGAGATCACGCGCCAGCCGATCGGAACCGGGCCCTTTAAATTCGTCAGCGCTCAGCAGGATAAGGAGGTCGTGGTCGAGCGCAACGACAATTACTGGGGAGCAAAAGCGCGTCTTGCTCGCGTGCGCTTCACCGTGGTGCCTGATGCGACAACCCGTGCGCTGGAGTTGCGCAAGGGCAGCGCCGACGCCGCAATCAACGCGCTGACTTCCGACACCATCGTGGCGCTGGAGCGAGAGCCTAATTTACAGGTGGAGCGCGCGCCGGGCACGGTACTTTCCTATCTCGCATTTAATCTGCGCGATGCGACGTTGCAGGATGTGCGGGTTCGCCAGGCGATCGCGTATGCCATCGACCGCGGTCCTCTTCTGCAATACATTTGGCGCGGCTTCGCGCAGCCGGCCCTGAGTGTGCTGCCGCCGCAAAGCTGGGCGTATGACCAGGACGTGGCGGCCTACCCACACAATCCAGAGAAAGCTCGCCAGATGCTCGATGCCGCCGGCTATCGGACTCGCGATGGTGTTCGCTTTCACCTCACGATGAAGACGTCTACGGAGGAGTCCAACCGGCTCCTGGCGGCGGTGTTGCAGCAGCAGTTGCGAGATGTGGGCATTGCGCTCGACATCCGCACGTTCGAGTTCGCCACATTTTTTGCCGACGTTACCAGCGGCGCTTTCCAGGTTTATCCGTTGCGCTGGATCGGCGGCAACCAAGACCCGGATATCTTTGAGTTATGCTTTCACTCCAACCGATTCCCGCCCCACGGCGCGAACCGCGGTTTCTATTCCAATCCGCGGGTCGATGGCTTGATCGACGAGGCTCGACGCCAGACCGATCAGGATGTCCGCAAGCGACTGTACGCTGAAGTTCAGCAGATTCTGGCACAGGATGTTCCGTATCTCAACCTGTGGTACATCGACAACGTGCTCGTGCATACGCGGCGGGTGCGGAACGCGACTTTGAACCCGTCGGGGAATTACGATTTTCTGAAGACCGTTGAGATGAGTAGCCAGTAACCCGTCGCCGGCGCGCTCGATCGGCGCGATTTTCAGCGTGATAACATCGAATGTTGGGCACTCGCTCGATGGTTAGCAGCGCAGCCCGAGAACTGACACCTAAGCACCGAGACCTTATTTTGAAAATTCTTTTTATCGGTGACATTTTTGGACGCTCCGGGCGGACGATCGTAAAGGACCGTCTGCCCGAACTGCGCAAGCAGCACGCCGTCGATCTGGTCATCGCCAACTGCGAGAATGCAGCGGCCGGATTTGGAATCACGCCGCCGCTGGCGGAAGAACTTTTCGATCTGGGTATCGACGTAATGACCACCGGAAATCACGTCTGGGACAAACGCGAGATCATCGAATACTTCCAGATGGCGGACGGAAACCCGCACAGTCCTGCGCGCCGCTTGTTGCGGCCAGCGAACTTTGCGCAGGGCCTCCCCGGTTGGGGAGTTTACGAAGGCCAAAAAAACGGCGTTGGCTATGCCGTCTTGAATCTCCAGGGACGTGTCTTCATGGGGTCGTCGGACGATCCTTTCCGCTATGCCGATCGACTTCTGGAGCAGGTCAAAGCGAAAATCGTGTTTGTGGACTTCCATGCCGAGGCCAGTTCCGAAAAAGTCGCCTTCGGCTGGTACCTCGATGGGCGAGTCACCGCCGTTGTGGGCACGCACACGCACATTCCCACGGCGGACGAGACGGTGCTGCCGAAGGGCACCGCCTATATCACGGACGCCGGCATGACTGGGCCCTACGACAGCGTCATCGGGGTAAAGAAGGAACAAGTGATCGAGAAGTTTCTCAGCGGGATGCCGGCGCGATTCGAGTCGGCTAATGGCGACGTTCGACTCTGCGCTGTCGTGGTCGAGTGCGATGACCGGACCGGCCGCGCGACGCGGATCGAACGGCTGATGCTGGCGTGAAGAACCGTAGAGACACCGTTACGACCGTAGTACCCAGCCCGGGTTTTCTGTTGCAAGACAGCAGCAGACGGGCATTCTATAGTAGTCATATGCGATGGTTGCCAGCGGGACTTTCCTTGTTGCTTGTCGGGGTTTGTCTGGCCGCGGACGCTCCCCCGGCTATTGCGCCACCGCTTTGCTCCAACTCCGGAGGTGCGCCCGCGTGCCAGGGTTCCTCCCAAGACTTGAAAGCCGCCCGCCAAGCCTTTGCACGCGGCCTCAAACTCGAGAAATCGCGCAATCTCGACCAGGCTTTTTACGAATTTGAGGAAGCGTCTCGCTTGGTCCCGCAAAATGTGGAGTACCTGACTGCGCAGGAGATGACACGGCAACATCTGGCCGGAATGCATCTGGAACGCGGAAACAGCGACCTGCTAGATGGCCGGCAAGTGGAGGCGATGGCGGAATTCCGAGCGGCGCTGAACCTCGATCCGCAGAACGAATTTGCTCAACAGCGCATCAGCGACGCCCTCGGGCCCGCGCCGGTACGTACCGCGGACACGCCGCAAGTGGTCGCCAGTGCCGACGTGGTTAAGGCTAAGCCGATCGACGCGCCCCATGACATCCACTACCGGGGCGATTCCCGTGGTCTGCTCACCGCGGTCGCCGCGAGCTATGGGCTGACCGTCGTGTTCGACGATGCCTTCCCCAGCCATCCCGTGCGCTTCGATATCGAGAATGCCGATTTCGGAACTGCCATGCAAGCGACCTCCGTGGCCACGAAGAGCTTCGTTGTGCCATTGGAAGATACCGTTCTTTTTGCTGCGGTCAACAATCCCGAGAACCACCGCCTCTACGACCGCATGGGCATGCGCTCGTTCTACATCCCTGGCGGCCCCTCCGCTCAGGAACTGAACGAGTTGCTGACCTCGCTCCGCTCGTTATTTGAGTTCAAGTTCGCGAGCCTGAACACCGCGTCGAGCACGATTACGGTGCGCGGACCGCAGGGGGCGCTGGCAGCCGCCACCCAGTTTCTGGGCCAACTGAATAGCCCCCGACCGGAAGTGCTGCTCGACCTGAAGGTCTTCCAGGTAAGCCATACCTACATGCGGCAAATTGGGGTGCACGTTCCGGACACTTTCAATCTTTTCAACGTCCCAGTTTCCGCACTCGCGGCTCTCGGCGGCCAAAACATCCAGTCACTGATCAACCAACTGGTGGCCTCTGGCGGCATCAACCAAGCCGGCAATCAGACCATCTCCGCGCTTCTCGCACAATTGCAAAGCCAGCAGAATTCAATCTTTAGTCAGCCAGTCGCGACCTTCGGTGGGGGTCTCACGCTGATGGCACTCAGCCTCGATCATTTGGCGGCTGCGCTCTCCATGAATGAGAGTTCCGTCAGGCAGCTCAATCATGTCCAGTTGCGCGCCGCGCAGGGGAAGGATGCCACGTTTAAGCTGGGGGAGCGCTATCCCATCCTTAACGCCAGCTTTGCGCCGATTTATAACAATGCGGCCATCGCGCAGGTGGTCGGGAATTCGTCGTACACCGCGCCCTTTCCTTCCGTCAACTATGAGGACATCGGACTCACGCTCAAGGCGAAACCGGCAATCTACAACGATTCCGACATAGCGCTTGAGCTGGAGGTAGAAATCCGCACTTTGGGAAGCTCAGTCACAAATGGCATTCCCGACATTTTGAATCGCGAGTTCAAGGGTGGAATCCTGGTCAAGGAAGGCGAGCCGGCGGTCGTGGCGGGAATGGTCACTAAGTCCGATCAGAGGAGCCTGAGTGGCCTGCCCCTGTTCTCTAATCTCCCAGCTTTAGGCGCACTGACATCGCAGAGGACCAAGCAAGATGAGGAAGACGAGCTATTGATCCTGATTACGCCGCACGTTATCCGTAGTCCGGAGCGGACCGAAACACCGGAGATCTGGCTGGCAAGATAAATCGGGTCATCGGGCGATCTAAAACCTGAAACCCAAGAGCTCTTGACCTCGATGATCCGATCAACCGATGGCCCGATCTACTTATCGCCTTTTTCCTGGCTCGCCTGGAAGTCCACAATTTTTTTCAGCAGATCGGGGGAGGCTCCGCCGGGCAGGTTCCGTCCATTGATAAACAGAGTCGGCGTGGCATTTACGCCTACCGACTTTCCCAGCGCAATGGAGGCCTCGACGCGGGCTTTTGTATCCGGCTTGGCTGCGCAGGCGGCGATCTCGTCGGCATTCGCGCCCGCTGCGGTTGCGATTGCTTTCAACTTTTCATCGACGTTGGCCTCAGTGATATTGGCCTGCTCGTCAAAAGTTTTCTGGATGAATTTCCAGACAGCATCATTTGAAGCTCCTCCCACCGAAGATCGGCCTACGCAATCAACATAGTCGGCCGCTTTCGCCGCCCAGTCGTGTGAGGGCAGCGGAAAATTCTGAAAAACAAAACGGGCTTCGGGCTCCTGCGCCAGCAGCTGTTCAATCCCGGCCGCGGCCTTCTGGCAATGCGGGCACTGCATATCGCTGAACTCGACAATCGTCACAGCAGCCTTCGCCGGTCCTTTTGCGGGCCCGGTCACGCCTTTTTCGAGCTTGGCGCGGGCATCCTCAAATGGCTTCGCGCCGAAGGGCAGGATGTCGCCCGTGATGGCATGCTTGCCGTCGGCGCTCACCAGCAACTTATTCGAGTTCGAGCTCTGCGGGTTGGTGATTATAACCAGGACCTCCGCCAGTCCCGGCACCTCGGAGGGATGAATATCCGCCACCTTCCACGTTACCGTGGGATCGTAGCCAAACATTTGGAACAGGAACGAGTTGACCGTGTCTTCGCTCGGGAGAACCGTCGTAATCCCGGTAGCGGCCGAAGTGGCGACTGGTTTGGCTGCCGGCTTTGCCGGGTGAGCGGGCTGGGTTTGAGCGAGGGCAATGCCGGATAACAGAAGAGCAGCGAGAAATGTGCGATGCATGCGCGTCATATTTTGAAATTCGATTGGAATTCGACTGGAACTCGATTGTTACAAAAAGCGGAGCACTTGTCATTTCGGAAGCTTGGCTAATAGAGAGCCGGGCCAGACTCCCGTCGCTCCTCCGCAGTCATGGTGCTAGTCCTCGGCTTTGGCTGCGATCGGGAATCTCCGCCCTACGCCAAACGCCTTGGCGGAAATCTTAATTCCGGGGGCTGCTTGTTGCCGCTTGTACTCACTGCGCGCAATCATCGCAATCACGCGCTTGACGAGGTCGGGATCGAAGTTGTGAGCCTGGACAATCTGCTCGGCCGAGCGGGAGTCCTCGATATAGTCTTCGAGAATTGTGTCGAGAACTTCATACGGCGGGAGCGAATCGGAATCTTTCTGATCCGGCCGCAACTCGGCCGACGGCGGTTTTTCAACCGTGGCCTGCGGAATGACCTTGCGCCGCGAGTTCACGTAAGCGCTCAGGCCATAAACCAGCGTCTTCGGCACATCCGAGATGACCGCCAGTCCACCCACCATGTCGCCGTAAAGAGTGCAATAGCCGACGGCCAACTCGCTCTTGTTGCCCGTCGAAAGCACCAGCGCGCCGAATTTGTTCGACATGGACATCAGCAGCAATCCGCGAGCGCGCGACTGAATATTCTCTTCGGTGACGTCGGGCGGCATCCCGGCAAACACGGGAGCGAGTATCTGGAGTGCGGCCGCGTAGATTTCGTCAATCGAAAGCAGTTCGAAGCGAATCTTCAGATTACTGGCCAGCTCTCGCGCGTCGTCAATCGAGCCTGGCGACGAATACGGTCCGGGCATACCGACGCCAATAATATTCTCAGGACCGAGCGCATCGGCCGCGATCGATGCCGTGAGCGCGGAATCGATGCCTCCGCTGAGTCCGATGATCGCCCGCTTGAAGCCACATTTGTGAACGTAATCTCGAGTGCCCAGAACCAGCGCTTCGTATGCGCTGGCTTCCTCGCCTTCGATTTGTGAGTGCATGTCTCCGCTGAGTTTCTGGGAATCGAAATAGATCAGGTCTTCCTCGAACGACTTTCCTTGCGCGATCACTTGCCCGTCGGGCGCAATCACCACGCTTGATCCGTCGAAGACCAGGCTGTCGTTGCCACCGACCTGGTTCACCATCGCCACCGGAACCTTCTGGTTTCGCGCGATGGACGTGAGCATCTCCCGGCGCAGTTCGCGCTTGCCCAGCCAGAACGGCGATGCGGATATATTGAGCACGAAGTTCCCGCCGGCTCGGACCAGTTCTTCAACCGGGTCGATGCCATACAGCCGCCGGTTCCAGAAGCGCTTGTCGTTCCAGGCATCCTCACAGATGGTCAAAGCTATCTGCCTGCCGCAAAACCTGAACAGTTGCTGGCTCTTGGCGGGAGCGAAATTGCGCATCTCGTCGAAAACGTCATAGGTGGGCAGCAGCATCTTCGACTGGATGAAGTCGATGCGCCCTTCGCGCAGCAGAGCGGCGGAGTTCATTACCTTCTTGCCCGAGTCCGCTTCGGCCGGGGTCACTGTCCCGCAGATCACGGCTATTCCATGGGTTTCAGCGGCGATCTTCTCCACAGTTGCGTGGCAGTGCGCCACAAACGACGGCCTCTCGACCAAATCGCGCGGCGGGTAGCCGGAAACGGCGAGTTCCGGAAAAAGAATCAGGCCGGCGCCGGCAGTCCGTGCCTGCAGGGCAAACTGGATGATCTTGGTGGCGTTGCCAGAGAAGTCCCCAACGGTGGGATTGATCTGGCCCAAGGCAATCTTCACATTCTTAGTTTAGAAGGTCCGTTGTAGAAGGTCGAGGCGGAAGGCACCAACATGACGGGACTCGAGATGACGCGACTCGAGATGACGCGACATTCCCGATGCGAGCAGCCCGGAATCCATATCTTCGCCGTCGTCTTCAGTCTCCACCGCTGCCGGCGACGGAACCCAGTTGGGGCCTGGGTCGGTTCCAGGACCGGAAGGCGGTGGCACCGGCACCAGAGGTGGTGTGCCGGAAGGGTTGGCGGGATTCGAATCCGGCATCTCTTCTCCGGGACGCCGCAGCGTGGGCGCGTTCACGGGGCGTTCTGCCTGTTTTTTGGCAACCGTAGCTGCGCCCAGATCAACCTCTTTTTCGACGCGCACGATTTTCCGGCCATCCACGGTCATGGTCTCTACGCGCACCACTTCGTCGCCGACGAAGCGCACAAAATCCACGTCCTGCGGAGGCGTGCCGTAAATCCATTCTTCATACTCAACTTCGTTGGCAGTCTCGCGCACTTTCCTGGGGGGACGTCCCTTGGCATAAATCACCATCTCGTGGTTCATTCCCACCAACACATGGTGATTCTTGATCGCATCCTTGACCTGCGGAGAAACCGTTTCCAAGTAGGCCTCAAGCCCGGACTTGGCGTCGAAATCAAACACCGGACGCAGCAACTGCTTCAGTTCCGGTCCGGTCATCTCGGGAACATACTTGTCGAAGTAGAGATCCACAAAAGAACCGTGAGCGTTGGCGGCGGGATCGGAAGGCGCCACCGGAACCGATGAGTTCGCACCTACAATCTGGATGTGCTGATACCACTTCTGCTTCTTGATGGGACCGCCGTTGATCTCAAAGCGGATGTAGTTGTCCTTGATGAAGACGTCGCTGATGCGGGCGCGGTCGCCGGGTTTGGCGGCTGGCCCCCAGAGCGCCATCAGCTGTTGCAGTTCCGGGCCGCTGGGGGATACGGTTCCGTTCTTGAGCTTCAGCCCGGTCCTCCCCATCGGAAAATTCGCACGGATGTAGACTAGTTCTTCATTGAAGGCGTGGATGATCTCTTCCCGCGTTTCCTTGGAAATCCTGGGGGGTGGAGTGTTCCCGGCAAGCGTCAACGAGGAGCAGACCAGAAGGGTCGCCAACAGCCGGTAACAAAAGCAGTAAACGTGGAAGGACCGCATGCAGCACCCCGGACCGACTCGACTTATTATAAACCGGCGCAAAGGCGGTTCCCAGTTCTCAGTTATCAGAAGTTAGCCCCCGCGTTGCTCACTGAAAACCGGGAACGCGGAACTAGCTTAAGACGGTGGTACCCGCAGTGTGAGTACCTCGGTAACGGTGATCTGTACCTTAAACACATGAGGTCATCATGCAAACCAACTTAGAATAGATGCAGGACGGACCAACCATCCCCGCGCTGGGCCGACAGGATTGCCTTTTGCCGTTTAAGCTTCCCATTCCCGCGCGCATTCCGCTGCTTTACGTCATCCTCGGCGTGCTGTTGACCATCAGTGTCCTCCCGATGTACTTCTACTCCGCGCAGATCGAGAACATGAACCGGGAGCGCCTCAAGACCAACGAAATGCTGCTGCAAAACACGGTCACGCGTTCGCTGGCCGACGACATTTCCCAGCATCAGGCATCGCTGCGAATGATGCTGACCAATCTCTCGTCGTCGATTCAGGTAATGATGCTCGCCAACCCGAGCGGGAACGACCCAGGTGCGCAGAAGCTTCTGACGCCAGAGCTGCGGGCGATGCTGGAGAATTTTGTCTCGTCATCGAACGACATTGCCTATGCCACGCTGCTGAATGCCGATGCCAAAGGAATTTCCGCCGGACGTATTGAGCCCGATGCTTTTCTGCAACGGGAGCTGGAGCGGGCCTATCAAGCTGCCCGCGAGGGCCGCGTTTACAGCGGCCAGCCGTTGAC